>Ga0172372_10000293_pt1 | contig 77954 bp, 58 predicted proteins | sample LakKiv5m_2_FD_114544 | JGI IMG/M metagenome (GOLD analysis project Ga0172372, IMG submission 114544) | Freshwater microbial communities from Kabuno Bay, South-Kivu, Congo - kab_092012_9.5m | ecosystem: Environmental > Aquatic > Freshwater > Lake | place: Democratic Republic of the Congo... | reverse complement strand
TCGCAAGACTGAACGTCGCGCGGCGGGATTGATTGATCGATTCGATGAACACCGACAACGCCCGGTGGCTGATCACATTCGAGACTTCTGCAAGCACCTGCGGGCAAGGCAAGTGGGGGAATCGCAGGTCAAGCTGGTTGTCTATCGGGCGGAACGGATCCTCGAGGCCTGCCGAGTGAAGCAGGTCTCGGATCTCTCAGCCAGTCGGGTGCAGAAGTACCTTGCCGAACTGCGGGCAGGTGGCCTTATGGCCTGGACACCTCGGCGGGCTGCGTTGGTGCCGCTCCAGCGGAACATCCGCCGAACGCCCGGAGTTCGTGCGTGAAGCATCAACAGCCAATGCGCAACACCAAATTGCCAGGCACTTACGGCACCGCCCGACGGATGGATGGCCTCGATTTACCAATTATCTTCAGACAGCCGCCCCCGCTAACGGATCAAGTTGACACCCCTGAAACGAGCTGATAGCGTCTTCGCCCAGTACAACAAGTCAATATTGGAATATCCCTGTGGTGCGCGTGATATTGGCGAATGACCCGTACTACCGGCTATTCAAAGAAGACTGTGCCATGTTTCCCGCAGACGATCCATTTCACAATCCTTATGGTGTTTGGAAAATGGCCCCTGCGTAACAGCCGAGGGCGTACAATGTGGTCAACCCGAGCGGCGGATCGGGCGGTTTTTGAAATCAATGGTTCCTGGCCACCGCCGGGTTGCCCTGGTCGTTCATCGGCTGAATCTTCCGACGCTTCCCAGCACCAAATGGAACTCGCACGACATGCACGTGACCCTTGTTGATGGAGACCTGCTCGACCAGGACGTCGACGTCATCGTCAACGCGTGGAATCGAAACATCATTCCGTGGTGGTTGTTGATCCCGCAAGGTGTATCCGGCGCAATCAAGAAACGCGCCGGGCGGCAACCGTTTCGCGAGCTCGGCCGCATGGGTCCGATTCCGCTCGGTCACGCCGTGGAAACGTCTGCGGGAACACTTCCATTCAAATCGATAATCCATGTCGCCGGGATCAACATCTTTTGGCGGTCATCTGAACGGTCGATCCGCGACTCAGTGCGAAACACGATTGAGCTGGCGGCAAAGCGGAGATATCGGTCCATCGCAATCCCGCTGATTGGCGCTGGTTCCGGTGGGGGCAAACCGGATAGAGTACAATCCTTCATCGAAAGCGAACTGGCCGATTGCTCATTCGATGGTGAGGTCCGGATCGTCCGGTACACCAAAACATCGACGAACAAAGCGGTGGACGCGGAGCCGCCGATCTCGTCAATCCTAAACTCCGTATGATTGACGGCGGCGCGTTCAACGCCAACATTCGTCCCATGATCACCGCACAGGCTCCGGGGACGCCAGGACACACAATAGAAACCACCTGCTGCGGCAATCGTCGTCGATCGGCAGTTCCCCTGAACCGCAGCCATCCCTCACCGCCGATCCGGGAATTCCACATGCCGCAGTCGTCAGTCGCCCAGTGAATCGCGTAGTTCTTCAAATAGCGATGTCACACTTTGCACTCTTTCCCCGAGGCAGCAACATGGCGACTGCAGACAGACACCCTTCGACACTGACCGTCGAATCCACACCCCTGCTGGTGGATGCCACCGCGACAGCTGCCCGGTGTGGCAAGCATTTGCGCACGTGGCGAGCGTGGCGGTTCTCCCCACAGCGACCCGAAAATCGTTCTCTGTTTTTCAGGATCTCTCAACAGGTCAAACTCTGAGTCCCGTCCGACCTGTACACCGGTCATACTGAAAATTCGAACACGCAGGCTACCGTCGAAACTGTGGCTGATCCACGAAAATCCCGATGGAAAAACTTGAAATCCTCTATACTTTGGAAGGATCGGCGTGTTGAGACAGAATCCGCGGCGTCCGCATTTCCCGCGGCATCCCGATTTCCGTAAAATTTCCCCGGAATAATCCGGTTTATTGAAGCGGAACGACGTAGAGACGGCGAGGATAGATGATGTCTTTCCTTCGCCTTGCATAGCAGTTAGATTCCCGACGATGCGTTTCGTCAGCCTTTTCATGTTGCCCATCTGGGGTGTCCTTGCGTTGCTGGGACATTCGGGGACTCACGCGCTGGCGGACTGGCTTGGTGTTTGTTGCCATACAGAGACAGTCACATCTGATCTGGAAGCGGGCGATATTGAATCCGGCGGCACCCACAAGGGCTGCGTGCACTGTGCGGAATCTCGTCGTGCAGCAGCAGCAGCAGTGCCACATCCGGATTCGCAGCCGGCCCCGTCGTCTTCGCACGACGCCGAAAACTGTCGCCTCTGCGATTGGTTTCTCTGCTGGAACGCTCAGGCACCATCAGCCTGCCAGGCGGTCCCTGTGGAATTCTGTGTGCCTGTAAATCGGATCCCTGAGGTGGTTTCAGCGGATTCCCGATCAATACCTGCGGTTTCCCGCGGTCCGCCACTTGCGTGACGCGGTCGAGTTTTCCCTGTGCCCTGTGATCCCCGCATCGCTGCGCTTTTTGTCGCGCTGATTCGCGGTGCTGATCACGAGTGGCTGTTGTGCTGACGTATGCAGAATCCGCGGGAATTCGGGATCCATGTCTGACATTTTTTCGAACGATCTTCCGGCGGTCGTCGGCAGTCGTGTGTCTCACGCTGCAGGACAACTGGACCGCGCGCTGCGAACTGATTTTTGTCCGTGGGCGAATCGCTGGGTGTACTGGATGAAGGAGCCATTCTGGTGTGTGGTGCTGGCCGCGGTACTGTCCCTTGCAGTAGGTCTGCTGATCAATCCAGTGGCTTTGCTGCTGACAGCAGTGCTCGTACTTCTGGGTGGTCTTGCGGCGACACTGCCATGGCTGACGATGCGTGGACTTGATTGTGTTGTGAGCGTGGATCAGAGCCGTGGGCGGGTGGGTGAGTCGCTGGGTGTACGGCTGCGGATTCGCAATCGGCGTTTCTGGCCGGCGTGGGGCGTTTCATTGAGCGGGGGTTTTCCAACGAATCACCTGGACCTTGCGACGAACCCCAAAGCCTCCTCCGGAGTCGCTCTGGCGCGGATTCCCGGGCGAAGGGAAGTCGAGTATGTGTGGCGAATGACGCCGGTATCCCACGGCAGCTATCCACTTGCGATTCCGCAGCTTGAAACCGCATTCCCGTTTGGCATTTTTCGTTCCAGTCGTGCAGTGCGGGTGGAAGGTCGAACGATTGTCTGGCCGGCCACTGTCCCGATTTCCGGTCTGCCCGATGCTCCTGCCGAAGCCGGACGTGAAGAAGTGATGTCGGATCGCACAGCGGGTGAAACTGGCGATCTGCTGGGTACTCGCCTGTTCCGCGCGGGTGATTCTCTGCGACGGGTTCACTGGGTTCAGACGGCTCGTCAGCAGCGACTGGTGGTGAGTGAGCGGCAGTCACCGGCTGGGAGTGTGGTTCGAGTTTGTGTGGACGCAGCGGCCGACACTTATCCCGGCGAGCTGTCCGGCGGGTTGTGCCGGGGCGGCACGTGGGAGCTGGTGATTCGGGTGGCTGCCAGTATCTGCGAGTCGCTGCATCAGCAGCATGGTCGAGTGGAGCTTCTGCTGGGAAGCAAACGATTTGAAGCCGGCGAATCGGGACTTGCCTTTCGCCAGCTGATGGACGCTTTGTCCACTGCCGAGCCTGATCCGTCGATGAATCGGACCACAGGGCAGCGTGTGGCGATGGGCTGTGGTGCCGTGATTTTCATCAGCACACCCGCCGGGATTGCTCGCGGCGGTGCTTTATCAGGTTCCTTCGGGCTTCAGGGTCGTGGCATTTGCGTCTCCTCGGGCGACCAGTCTGGCGGTACCACTGGGATTGGTGCCTGGAAGCGTATTCACGGCACCGAGCAGCTGGGCACCCACCTTCCACGACTCTGGAAGGAGCTCTGCCATGTCCGCTGAGGGTGTTCTGACGGGAAGGGTGCGTTCGGCAGTGCGGGGACAGCAGAGTCATGCCGTGAACGCAGTGGCGGGTGTTACAGGCTCTGCTGCACAGCCATTGTCCGCGTGGAACTCAGCGAATTCCCGTGGTGTCGCCGGTGAGTCCTCCGAGCGGAGCGTGCATGCGCTCACTGTCTTTCTCGCACTGCTCGCCAGCGCCGTCTTTTCCTTTACGGATGCGGATGGCCAGCGGACTCTGGCATCGCTGGGGTTTCAGGCCGTTTGTGAGTCACTGCTGGTATTCACTGCAGCGTGGCTTGTGCATCGCGGCCGCGGCTGGTTTGCGGTGCATCCACTGCAGCTGCCTCTGGCCCTGGTAGTTCTGGCAGGAAGTCTGCTGTGGGAACCGCTGCAGCGAATGGTGTTTGAAAGCGGCCGACCTTTTGAAATGCTGGTCATGCACAGTCAGAAGAATCTGATGCTGGCACTGGCGTGTCTGGGGCTGACGGCTGGCTTTCGGCGTTTGAGTGTTTTTATCGGACTGGCCATCTGCATTTTCTGCTGTGCGCTGGCACGGGAACCGCGGGTGCTTTGGCTGGCCGCGGCGTGGGCTGTGCTTTCCATCAGCTGGCTGATGGCCAGTTACTGGAGTGGTCTGCAGGGGCGGATGCTTCCCGGTCAGCGAACACGTCTGCCGCGTCGCTGGCTTCTGGCAGCGCCGGCGCTCGGCCTGCTGACGGCTGCCGGTTCGGTCGGTGGCGGTCGAGAGCTGATTTCTGCGATGCAGGGGTTTTTGCCGGGTTCCGGTGGCGACGGCGAGTATGACGAATTTGCTCGCGGCGGCGTCAACGACGGGGATGCGCTCGTGGCCGGACAGGATGACATTCGCAGTTTCGGTCCCATCGAAGATGCCCCGTTTGCTGATTCGGACAAGCCATCGCTGTACGATGTGGTGAACGATCGATTTGACGAACCGGTGCGGAAGAATCGAACGTTTCAGCCGGCCGTCGCGCTGCCACCGGAAATGATGGCAGACGTCCAGCAGAGGCTCAGCGAAGTCCGTCAGGCTGGGCGTGAGTTTTCGCTGGTGCGCAGGAAGCGAAGTCGGGATCGCAGGCGCGCACGTTCAATTGCCAGTGCGGCGATGTTTTACGTCGCCGGCCGTACGCCCCTGCACCTGCGGACAGAAGTCTACGATGTTTTCGATGGCGTCCACTGGATCCCGACAGGCAGTCCCGCTGATGCTTTTCCGCTGCAGCTCGTGCATTCCGCCGGCAAACCGTGGCTGAAGCTCCCTCACGGACCTCGCGGCATGGAACTCTTCCATCACACCGACCAGCACGTGCTGCGGCCTGTCAATCTGAAATCCCCCGTGATTCCCGGGCCGCCTGATCTGCGACAACTGCATATCGATAAGGTTGAACGCCCCGATCTGTTTGCCTGGCACGCTCCGGGGATTGTGAGAATGACGGGTGAGACGCTCCCGGACCTCGTTCCGATTCGGATGCTCTCCGAGGTCCTCGATCCGAATCGACTCCGGGAGAGCAAGCTGCTGATGTTCGCCCCCGGCCGCGAAATGCTCGAACTGTCACTCCCCGATGACCCGCAAATCAACCAGCTGAGCCAACTGGCACTCGAATGGACTGCCGGACTGCCACGAGGCCTGCAGCAGGTGGACGAAATCTGTCGCCGACTTCGCACTGAGTTTCAGCTCAGCCCAGACAATCCGAGCAGCACTGAAACGGAGACACCGCTCTCTGATTTTCTTTCCAGTCGTCGCGGGCCTGAGACGTTGTTTGCATCCACTGCGGCGCTGATGCTGCGAAGTCTCGGGTACTCCACCCGACTCGTCTCTGGTTTCTACGTCAGACCCGAACGCTACGAACCGCGGCGACGACAAACACCGGTTCTCGGTGAAGATGCACATTTCTGGTGCGAGCTGATGGTGGGCCCCGGAACATGGATCACCGTCGAAGCATCACCTGGCTACGATGTCCTCCTGCCCCCTCCTGGTTTGCTGCAGCAACTCTCTTCCTTCGTCATCAGCATCATGCTGTTTGCGTGGAAACACTGGATCTTCTCCGGAAGCGGCCTTGCCGTACTGGTGATCTGCATTTATCAGCGCGTTCGCCTCGAAGATGCTCTGCGGACGCTGGTGTGGCGTTTGGTGTCAGCATCCAGCGGACGCCGTCGCGTGCAGCAAACGGTGCGACTGGTGGAGCGCCGACTTGCTCTGGCTGGTCTTCGCCGCCCTGCTCACCTGACGCTGAAACGCTGGCTTGGCGGACTTCCACTGCAGCAGCCGCATGCAGTGCGGCTGCTGGCGGAACTGGCGGATATGGCTGCATTCGCCGAGTTCCCTGAGGAGGCCCAAAGACGGGACGAAACTTCTCTGCTCTGCAATCAGCTGCAGCAGCAGTTAAGCCTGCAGTGTTTTCTTCTGGCGGCGGCCAGTTGTCGCGAGGCTGTGGATGGTGAGACGAAGACCAGTGCAGCTGGTCGGTTCGCAGTCGGCAGTTCAATTCTTCCCCTGAGAACTCTTTCTTCGAGCTGAAAGTCATTCATGGCGATGGTGCAGGAATTAAGCCACGTGAAGACCGCTGATCTGGCGATTGTGGATCAGCTGCGAATGCGGCTGAATACAGCTTTGCGTGGTAAGCCGGACGTTGTGGAACTGGTGCTGCTGGGACTGCTGGCGAATGGGCATTTGCTCCTTGAAGACAAACCCGGGCTTGGCAAGACCACTCTGGCCAAGGCACTGGCTGCGGCGATCGGGGGCCGATTCGCGCGGTGCCAGTGCACACCCGACCTGCTTCCCGCCGACATTACCGGCTTCAGTCTGTTCAACCAGAAGACTCAGGAATTTGAATTTCGTGAAGGCCCGGTCTTCGCGGACGTGCTGCTGGCGGATGAGATCAATCGTGCCACACCAAGGACTCAGAGTGCTCTTCTGGAGGCGATGGCGGAACGCCAGGTGACAGTCGATACCCGTCGTTATCCGCTCTGCCCACAGTTTCTGGTTCTGGCCACACAAAATCCCATCGACCAGCATGGCACGTGGCCGCTCCCGGAAGCACAGCTGGATCGATTTTCCATGAAGCTCAGTATTGGCTATCCGGCGCCGGAAGACGAATCGCAGATGCTGCTGCTGGCCACCCGTCAGCAGCTCAGTCAGCCAGAGGATTCGCCGCTGCTGGAGCCCGGACAGCTGGCGAATATGCAGGCGGCGGTGGCAACCGTTGCAGCGAGCGATGCGGTCCGGGACTATCTCGTGCGTCTCGCCGGAACAACTCGCCGACATCCCTCCGTGCCGCTGGGATTAAGTCCCCGGGGACTGCTTACCTGGCTTCGAGTTTCTCAGGCGCGGGCGTGGGTTCAGGGACGCAGCTTTGTCTCACCGGATGATGTCCAGGACACTGCACTGCCCGTTCTGAATGTGCGGCTTGGCCTGTCAGTTCAGGAATGCGCCGGAGTTGTGGAAGAGATTCTGAGTCGAACACCTGTTCCGGAGTATTCGCCATGAGGCTGGCAGATCAATCTCGGGATGTGTTTCAGAGACTGCAGTACAGCTGGCTGCTTACGGCGGCTGTGCTGCTTTGTCTCACCAGTGGCTGCGGCCGGAGTCAGAGTGACGATGAGCATGAGCATGAGCATGAGCATTCTCACCATGCTCGCCCGGCTCACAAGCCTGACAATTTCCATGAGCTGCCGCGGGAATTGCAGCGGAGGCTGAGTCGGGACGAATCGGGTGCAGTCAGGCCCAGCCAACGTCGCCAGCAGCAGTTGCGTGAGATTGTCGGCTGGATTCCGGAACTGGCTGCCGACAGCGACCTGCGTCGGGCGGGCTTTGACACCGCGGTGTCTCAGCAGCCAAAGTTCCAGCAGGTGCTGGATGAGATTGCAGCGGGGCGATCACCCGACATGGCAGTTTGGAACGCCGCTGTGGACCAGCTGCAGCAGCTGGCGGATCAGCTGAAGTCGAACGCGGAAAATCAGCAGTAAGCGGGAGTGCACAGAGATGGCAGCGGAGATGGTTTCGGGGTTTGCGTTTCGATTTCTGATCAGCATTGTGGAAGCGGCACCGTTTCTGCTGGCGGGCTTGATTACGGCGGCCGTGCTGCGTCGATTTTTTGGTGTCGCCGGCACGCGTCGGCTCTTCGGTGAAGGTACGCGCTGGGGACTGTTCAGGGCCTGGCTGATTGGGATGTTGCTGCCGGTCTGTTCGCTGGGCGTGATTCCGGTGATTCGTGAACTTCGTCGCGCTGGAGTTCGCGGGGGAACAATTCTGGCGTTTGCGGTGAGCGGACCGCTGTTTAATCCGCTGTCGCTGCTGTACGGGCTGACGTTATCTGAGCCGATGGCGATAGTTTTGTTTGGCCTGAGTTCACTGGTGATCGTCACGGCAGCGGGCATTATCTGGGACTGGTGTTTTCCGCAGTCTGCGCTGCCGGCTCCTGAGGAAGAAACGTATGGGATTGGATCCCGGCGAATGCTGGCAGTGGCCGCGGCAGCTGCGAGGGAGTCCTGTGGAGCGTCTTTGGTGTGGGTGTTGACGGGTTTGAGCGGAGTAGGTCTGGCGGGGGCGTTTCTGCCGCCGAACAGTCTGCAGCATACATTCAATCACGACAATCCGTGGGCACCGCTGCTCATGACAGGCCTCGCCATCCCTGTCTACGCAACGCCGATGCTGGCGATGACACAGCTGGGGATGATGTTTCAGCACGCAAATTCCGTGGGTGCAGCGTTTGTGCTGTTGATTCTGGGGGCTGGCATGAATTTCGGGCTGCTTGGCTGGAGCATGGCTGAATACGGATTTCGACGCGGCCTGGCGTGGCTGCTGCTGATCAGCGGCATCGCGCTGGGGCTGGCGCTGATTCTTGACAAGCCGCTGTTTCCGCAGGACATCGAGCCGTCCGATCACACGCACGCATTCGACATTTACTGTCGGCCTTTCGATTCTGTTCCAGACGTGGTCGCAGCCTTCCAGCAGCGACTGGAGCGGGATGTGTCTCCATGGGAGTGGCGTCCATTGTTTGTGATTGGCGGTCTGGCCTGCCTCGGACTGGGGCTCAGGCTTGCCGACCGACGCGAACGCTTCGAGGCATGGCTCCGTCAGTCGCGCACCGTTTCCACTCCCGGTCGGTTTGACATCGTGATTCCGGGGCCTGTGCTGGGACTGCTGTCGCTGGCCGGTCTGATTGGGCTGAGCATTTCCGGATGTTATGCGTGGTATCCGGCGCCGGCCGATTGCCTTGTGGCCATGACCGACGCGCGAATCGGCGCCCTCAGTGCAGCACTGGCGATGGATCACGAGGAAACTAAGTACTGGTCGGAACGCTATGATGACTGGACACGGAAAATGGAAGTCGGTACCTGGCTGCGGTACGGCTCACTTCCCCTGTACCACCGCTGGAAGACTCGACTGGTCCGCGAACAGCTGGAGATGCTGGAACATGAAGTGGACGGTGGAGACCGCGAGGCCGTTCAGAAGCTGGTAACCGCAATTTCCAAATCGCAGCGGCGCATGAGTGAAGCATATCGGGAAGAACTCTGATAACGCAGTCACCGTCCGCCGAACAGATCACTCTTTCCCCTTTTTCAGGGCCGCTTTGAGCTGTTCCAGGTCCTCAGCGCTTGTCCAGGGGTTGAAGTTGAAGGAGGCTTCGCGGGCAAGCAGCTCTGTATGTCGCTGCTGCAGTGCCGCGCGAAGATCCGGGTCGGTGGTGGCAATGTAGATACCGACGACATTCACGGTGTCTGTGATTCGAACGTGAGCGTCTTCGATTGTCGAGGAGACATCATGCACACCATCCGCATCGACTTGAAAGACGCTTGCATCGGATCCAATCCAGCGTGGCAGTGGAAACAGGAAGGTGCCTTCGCGGGGAGTGAAGCGGAACAGATTTTTTTCAGGATCCGGCTGATAGGCAACATCGTGAGCCACGAGGAGTGCCGACCGGGGTGCGGCCAGCACACTCGTTTCCCAGTTCGGCTGATCCTGCTGCCGCAGTTCTGCGTGAGCCATCGCTGTGCTGTACAGCAACAGCTCATCAAGCATTCGTATTTCACGATTTACGCGAGTAATGGGTTCGATCAGATCGGGGAACTTCAGGAGAGACGGCATGCTGAGATTGAACCAGTAGAGTGATGTGATGCGGCTGGCCAGAGCGTGCCATGCCTGGGCACGCAGTTCGTCTGGTGTGGGTGAACCGCGGCGTGGGCTGAGGAAGCCGCCCCAGCCGTCGTGGGCTCCCTGCGACCAGCAGGCGATGGCCCGCGGCCGGCTTAATTCACGCAGGCTGCGAGTCATCTCGCCGATGGTTTCAAGCGGCGCGCCCCAGCGGATCGAACGACCATTCCAGCGATTGTAGCGAGTCCACGCGTCGGCGGCCGGAGCAATCACGCGATAGGCGTCGTAGTGCGGATGATCAGACAGCCCGGCATAATACCGCCACGTGCGTTCCTCGCTGAGCGTCACCGAGGTGTGCAGACGACTGGGGGTGTAAGGTGCAAGAAGCTTGTGGACTTCCTGCGGGGGAACCGGACGGCCGCCGCCGTACTGCGGTTCTCCGATGAACTCCACCGCGTGGATCGAAGGCAGCATCTCATCCCGATCGTAACGTTCCAGGTCGCCAAGGCGATTGAAGCGTTTGAAGGCATGACGTGCGATGATGTCGGGCTGATCAGAGTAGCCTCCGACTTCTTCTATTTGCCCCGCGTTGATGTGCATGCGGCTGAGCGTTCGCAGATACTCGTCAATTGTCAGGCTCTGGCGGCCGCCGACGCTCGATGCTATCCAGCCACCACTGATATCAAACTGTTCAGGCCGAATCTTCATGCTTCCAAACAGACGAATGGCGGATGCAGCCGTATCCGCGTTCACAGAAGAACTCAGCGTCACTTCAACGACAACAGGTACCCGCTGCAGCGGTTCCAGATCGACCGTGAAGCCTTGTGAAGAGTGAGCAGGAATGCGGCGATCCGCTGAAAAACAGGTCAGCTGGTCTGCACCGTACACCCGCTCGGCAAACAACACCCGTTTGTTTCCACCGGAACGCGGCAGCCAGAGCTTCAGACCGGTGATGGTGAGCTCTGCCTCGCCGGTGTTCTCAATATGGACAACGACCCGATTCGACGTCACGGACGCCGGAGCAATACGACCATTGCTGTCCGTGGCAAGAAACGTGATCGCCGACAGCCAGACGGCTGGTTTGGCCAGATTGAAGCTGAGTCCCGCAGCGGCTTCGGTCGTCTGCAGCGTATGGTTGGTCCCGACGCCCCAGGAGGTGGCCCGTGTGTTGAAGGGGACCACGGCAAGGCTCTGGGGAGGCAATTCAGTTACGTCCGTTTCCCAGAGTGCCGGCGTTTCATGCCACGCCCATTCGGCAGCCCCCACCAGCTCGTCCGGTGTCTTTCCATCGAAACGCCAGACATCTGTGCGACGGATCGTCACCGGTTGCTGAGCAGGGTTGAAAAGGAACATTTCCACGCGAGCTCCCAGTTCAGGAGTGGCTGGCCGTCGCCACTGCATCACACTTGAGATTGAGTGTGGCGTGACTGTGAGGCCGGCAATCTCCTGTGCAGGGCCAGTGACCATCTGCAGGATCTGCAGCAGAACCGTCAGGGCGACCACAAGGAACATGCGAATGTGTCTGAGCATGAAGACGTCTTCCTTGAAAACATAAGACCAGCAGCCCACGGATTCGGGAATCACCCGCAGATCATCAGGAGCAACTCTTTTATTCAGCAGCGGATGGTTGTTCAATCGCCGGAGCTTTTTTCTTCGGCGGGTTCACGAACAAATCGATAGCCGGTGCCGCGGATGGAGAGCAGATGTCTGGGAGTGGTGGGGTCGTCTTCGATCATCCGCCGCAGTCGCATCACGAAGTTATCAATGGAGCGGCTGGAGATTTCGGGTGAGTCCTTCCAGACTTCGGACTGGAGTCTGGCTCGGGAAAGCACAACGCCGTCATGCTCAAGGAAGTAGCGGAGCAGTTCCTGTTCGCGGGTAGTGAGGGCATGAACTTCGTCGCGATGCCGCAGTTCGAAGCGACCAAAATCAACTGCAACATCACTGAAACGCACCACATCCTCGGTTGGTCTGACGGTGGCTCGGTCGAGATGGCGGCGACGTTTATCGAGCAGATTGCGGACGCGACTGAGCAGTTCGGGGAGTGAGAACGGTTTGGTGACGTACTGATCAACGCCGCTGTCGAACGCCTGAATTTTATCTTCGGAAAGTGTGCGGGCTGTGAGTGCGAGGACGGGAATATCGAGATCGAGTCGTCTGAGCGATCGGCAGATCTCATAGCCGCTCATCTGCGGCAGCATCAGATCCAGCACGACCAGATCGACAGGTGGTTGTGCGGATTCGTAGAGTTCCAGTGCTGTTGGGCCGTCACCGGCAATATCAACCTGATAGCCCTCTCGCTCGAAGTTAAATCTCAGTCCCCTTGCGATGGCGTCTTCATCTTCAACAACAAGGATTCTCATGTGGATTTTTCCTGAGCTGACAGGGCAAGCCGCGAGACTCGGCTGGGGGATTCATCGGTATCGGGCTGGGATGTGACCGGCTGGCGTCCCGGCAGAATAACTTCGAAGATGCTGCCGCCGTCGGCTGCACCGGTCACACTGATGCGTCCCTGCAGCAGATTCACGAGTGTGCGAACGATGTACAGCCCGAGACCTGTTCCTGTGCGAGTTCGCTGCAGTTCGTCATTTCCGCGCACAAACATCTGAAAAATCCGACGGCGATGTTCCGGGGCAACTCCCGTGCCATTGTCACGAATCCGAATGGAAACTCGGCTGAGCCCCAGTGGAACGGCCGTCACTTCCACTTTTGGCGGCTGGCCGCCGTACTTGACAGCGTTGTCCATCAGATTGCCGAAGATCATTTCGAGGAGCATCCGGCGGGATGTGAGCGCCAGCGGCATGATGTCAAAGCGAAACACGTCGGAGACTTCCAGCTTGTGCTGTAAACAGGCGGCGCGGGCACAGCTTCGCAGGAGCTGTTCCAGCGGCACGGTCTCGGGATCTGACTGCTGCCCGATCGCATTCAGACGGGCAACTTCCAGGAGCTGATTGATGAGTCGATCGAGCCGCAGGAGTTCGGTGTTCATCGTTTCATAGAATTCCCGTCGATCAGCAGCCTCGGGTTCCCGCAGCAGCAGCGTGTCGAGGTACAGTCGCAGAGCCGCAATGGGGGTCTTCAGCTCATGCGTGACGCTGTCGACAAAGTTTGACTGCCGCCGATTGAGTTGGATTTCCTTGATGGTCAGGAAGGAATAAAACGAGATTCCAAAGAGGCTGATGGCCAGTGCGGAAGACCCCAGCACCAGACTGCCCCACGAACTTTGTCTGGCCAGCTGCACAATCAGCACCGCCATCAGTGCGATGTTGACTGTCATCAACAGCACACTGCTCCAGATGGGCAGAACCAGATGGCGGCGGGAACGGCGAAAGTCAGCCATATCGGAGGCTCCTGTAACGGCGGCGTTACTGAGTTTTCTTCTGAGCAAACAGCCAGTCGTGGAATTCAGGGTCAGCGTAAGTGGCTGTCCAGCAGTCATGACCGACACCGGGGTATTCAGTGTATTTCGGCTTACCGCCGGCTTCTTCGATCGCCTTGATCATCGAGCGAGAAAAACCAACGGGCACCACGCGGTCTGCATCGCCGTGGAAGACCCACAGTGGAAGCGTGGCAATCGTTTTGGCCTTTGTTGGATCACCGCCGCCGCAGATGGGAGCCGCTGCGGCAAAGACGTCGGGGTAGCGCGTTGTGAGTTCGAATGTGCCGAAGCCACCCATCGAGAGTCCGGTGACGTAGATGCGACCGGAGTCGATCCGATATTCAGTCTGGAGCTGCTTGACAAGCTCCATCACTGGTTCCAGCGAATCACTCCACCATCGGCCGGACGGACACTGCGGTGCAGCAACAAAGCAGGCGTATTTCCTGCGGCGTTCAGGTTTTGAAAACTGAGCCGTTCCGTGGATGAGCTGCCGTCGATTGTCCGCTCCCCGCTCGCCCGCGCCGTGCAGAAACAGCACGAGTGGAAAACGAGTATCTGCGGTGGCGTCGTAACCGTCCGGAATCATGAGCCGATACTTCAGCTCCTGCGATTCCGACTGCGGGGATTTGAACACCTTCGCCTGGTACAGCTCCGCGGAAGGCTGAGCCGCAGGTTCATCGGCGAATGCCGGACTGACTGCCGTCAGACAACATAAAAACCATCGCCACATTGTTGTCATGCTCTGCATAACCTCTGCTGTTGTTTTGATCGAAAGAATCTGCAAATTTGACATACGCACAACCGCACATCATTCTAGCTGCTCTGCCATGAAAACGTTACTGTCCGCAGGTCGTCGCCATCCCTGCAACTTGCCGGAAACCGTACTTTTCACCTGGTATCCGCATTTTCTCCGGGGCGATGGCGACCGTGCGACGTATGCTGGAATCCCGCCAGACACTTTCCTTCAGGCTGCGGTGACATTCATGATCAGACAAAATCCCGAAACCAAAGCTGCCTGCACTCGCCGCGCAACTCCATCACGGCTGTGCGGTTTCGTCTGTTTCCTGATCGCCTGCGTTCCGGTCCATGCCCTGACAGCCTCCGACGACTCCGGTCGTCCCGCGTTCGCTCGCGGTGTCGTGGCCGCGGACCATCCGGCCGCCAGTGCTGCCGGTGCTCGAATACTCAAACGCGGAGGCAACGTCGTGGACGCGGCCGTGGCAACGTCCTTCGCCCTTTCCGTCACCCGCCCCGCCTCCTGCGGTATCGGAGGCGGAGGATTCATGGTGATCTGGCGGGCCATCGATCAGACCGCAGTCGCTCTCGACTACCGCGAACGCGCTCCGGCTCGATGTACACCCGAACTGTATCAATCCAGTATTCAGCCGCCCCCCGCGGAAGCACTCAGCGTTCGCGGAGGTCTGGCCTGCGGTATCCCGGGAACCGTGGCCGGACTGTGTCTGGCCGCTCAGCGCTACGGCAGCCTGCCACTCGCTGAACTCCTGCAGCCCGCCATTGAACTTTGTGAACATGGAGTCCCGATCGATGCTCATGACATCGAGGTGCAGACGCAGGCCCTTGAAAAACTCCGCCGTATCCCTGGATACGAACAGCGGTTCTCCGCCCTGATCGAACTCTATCTCAATAAAGGTCGACCGTGGCAACCCGGCGATCGCTTTCATTCACCACAAGGCAGAATTCTCAAGGCCATCGCTGAACATGGCCCGGCAGCCTTCTACGAGGGTCCGGCAGCGGCCGCCATTGCCGAGACGGTAAAGGCTGAACACGGTGTGCTGGATGTGACCGACCTCGCGGGATACAAACCCTCCGTCCGCGAACCGCTCAAAGGAACCTTCCGCGATCGCACAGTCCTCACCATGCCACCGCCATCCAGTGGCGGTGTCGCACTCCTGCAGTCACTGCAGGCACTGGAACACTGGGAAAAACTGTCCGGCAACAGCCTCGAAAGTCTCCAGCATAACTCGCCCCGCTATGTTCACGTTGTCTCCGAAGTCCTCAAACACGCCTTCGCAGACCGCGCTGAATTCCTCGGCGACATCGACTTCGTCAAAGTCCCGATCTCGCGAATGCTCAGCGACCGCTACGCGGCCCGGATTGCATCGCAGATCAAACCCGACAGCGTCCTCGAACCCGCCAGCTATGGCCGCTTCTTTCTGAACGATGACGCCGGCACCAGCCACTTCTCGGTGATCGATGCGGACGGGAATGCTGTGGCCTGCACAGAGACTATTAATCTGGCCTTCGGCAGCTTTGTCGTCGAACCCCGCTACGGCATTCTGCTGAACAACCAGATCGATGACTTCGCAGCCCAGCCCGGTAAACCAAATGCGTTCGGACTGCTGCAAAGCGCCAGCAATGCGATCGAGCCCGGCAAGCGTCCACTCAGCAGCATGACACCAACTATCGTCGTGGAGAACGGCCGAGCCGTGATATCCGCCGGAGCCTCGGGCGGACCACGAATCATCACCGCCACCCTGCAGAATCTGCTGAATCAAATGCTCTTCCGCATGTCACCCGCTGATGCCGTTGCCGCTCCACGTTTTCACCATCAGTGGTCACCCAACGAACTCCTGCTGGAAAAAGCATTGCATGAAACCGCGGCTGCCGACCTGGCGAAAAAAGGTCATCAGCTGCGACTCAGCGGAGGACTCGCTGCCACTCAGGCCGCCGCCGCCACTGCCACTGCCACTGCCGGACTGCTCGGTGGATCCGATCCTCGCAAATTCGGACGTCCCGACGGACACTGATCACGCCATGCAACCGCCATCCATTCCCGCCGTCTACAAGCTCCGCACGCTGCTGGGCAAGCCGCTGCGCCGACGACTCACCGCGGCACGCACCCGGTTTCTCGACTCAGCCCACTCCAACTGCCGCGAAATCCAGCGTGCCGTTCTCAAAGACCTGCTTCAACTCAACGCCGACACCGGTTTTTCGCGTCACCACCAGCTGCATCCTCAGATGTCGCTGTCCGAATTTCGCAGCCGCATTCCCGTCGCAGATTACGAACTCTTCCGGCCATGGATCGACCGCGTGGCCGCCGGTGATCACTCCGCCCTGCTCGGACCACAAAACCGCCTGCTGATGTTCGCACTCACCAGCGGCACCACTCATTCCAGCAAAAGAATTCCTGTCACCAGCCGTTTTCTGCACGACTATCGCAGAGGCTGGCAGCAGTGGGGTGTTGGTGTCTACAAGCACTTTCCGCAGCTGCCTGACCTGAATATCGTGCAGATCTCCAGCAGCCATCGTCGCTCGTTCACCTCCGGAGGCACTCCCTGTGGCAACATCAGCGGCCTGGTGGCGTCCATGCAGAACGCCGTCGTGCGGTCTCTGTACACCGTCTCTGCCGATGTCGCCGAAGTTGATCAGCAGCCGCTGAAACGCCGCTTCACGCTCATGCTGGCACTCGCAGACCCTTACGTCGGCGTATTCATGACGGCGAATCCAGCCACACTCATGCAGCTCTTCCAGGAAATCGATACGGCCCCGGAATCGCTCATCCGCGACCTGCGGGACGGACTTCGCAGCCAGATTCCCGCTGACTGCTCCACCGCTGACAGCCTCCGCCGAAAACTGGGACCAAAGCCCGCTCGCGCGGCTCAGCTTGCCGATATCCTCAAACGCCGCGGTAAACTGACTCCCCGCGAAATCTGGCCCTGTCTGCAGGTGCTTGGTGTCTGGACCGGAGGCAGCGCCGCCGCCTTTCGCCAGGACCTCAAACAGATCTGCGAAGATATTCCCGTCTGGGACCACGGACTGCACGCCAGTGAAGGGCGCATGACCCTGCCACTCGAACCCGGGCAATCCACCGGCATCCTCGAAATTCAAACGCATTTCTTCGAGTTCCTGCCGGTTCGCGAAGAAAGTTCGCCCAACCCCGTGGTCCTGGAAGCTCACGAACTGGAAGTCGGCGGCGAGTACTACATTCTGCTCACCACCAGCTCCGGTTTGTGCCGCTACCACATCCGCGATGTCGTCCGCTGCACCGGCTTCCACGGCGCTACACCGCTGCTTGAGTTCCTGCATAAAGGTGCGCACATCTCCAGCATCACCGGCGAAAAAATTTCCGAATCTCAGGTCGTCCGCGCGGTCCGACAGGCCGCCGATGGCACGCTGCCGCTGCGACTGTTCACCCTCACACCGATCTGGGGACAGCCACCGGGCTACGTGCTGCACCTGCAGCTGCCCCCGGATACTCGTCCGGAAATCATCAGCTCTTTCACCGCTGGCGCCGATCGATTCCTCAGCAGCCTGAACGAAGAATACCGCGAAAAACGCAGCTCCGGCAGACTCAGTGCCATCCGCCCAAACCTGCTGCCCGACACCGCATGGCAACACCTGCAACAGTCCCGACTGCAACGCTCCGGCGGCAGCCCCGAACAATACAAACACCCCTTCCTGCTCCCGGACCCCGCGTTCAGTAATCTGTTCCTGAACGACTGCGGCCTCGCAGACCTGCCAGCACCCGGCTGAAACTGTGCCTGCTGTCACCACACAAACCACTGTCACTGCACAAAAGTGCGATCCTGCACCTTATCCGACAGAAACAGCTCCACGTCCTCGCCCGTGGTGATCTGCAGCGAGTATTCAATCTGCAGTTCCCTGAGCGCCTCTTTGACCGCGTGAAATTCCGAGAACGAATCACGGGCCACGAAGAGCCGAACAACGAAGCTGCCACCGATCGAGCGAAATCGCTGTTTAGCCTGTTCACGCGCATCCGCGTTGTTGCGGATTGCCAGACCGGCCGCAGGTTTCATCGTGATCTCCGTCCGTCCGTTCTGCTCAACAACCAGACACTCCGTGCGGTTGATCGTGACGTCAATCAGATCTGCACCAGGACCAGAGAACGTGTGCACGGAATACAGACGGCCGTTGTCCAGTGCATAAGTCAGCGGAAATTTGTCGGTCTCGTGAACGCGCGGGATCACAACGTCACGCCCCTCTCGTGTCTCCAGCTCTCTCAACTGACTGGCCGCAACCGCATGATCCAGCTCCTGCTGACGCAGCTCTTCGCGAAGACGGGCGAGCGATTGTTCCTGTTCCAGCTGCTGTTGTTCAGTCTGTACAAGCGATTCAGCGGTGGCTGTGCTGTCTGCAAGCATCTGAGTGTGCTCCTGCAGCAGATTCTGTACGTCCGTCGCCAGCCGCAGCGCTTCACTGCTGGCAAAACGGCCCAGCAGTTCGGACTGCTGAGCAAGTTCCTTCTGCAGTGCGGTGCGACGACCAGCCAGCTGCTCGGCTGTCACTTCCAGCTCTGACATGGCCGCGGCCGCAGCCGCAACCTGATTCACATCCATCGCTTCAGGAGCCGAATTCTGTGCCAGCAGCGATGCCAGCATCGATATGAAGATCACCGTGGCAAACGTGTTGCAGATGGTATCGAGCAGCAGTTCAAGACTGTCGTCGGGCGAAATGTGGGGGCGGCGGGTCATAGTCCGGCAGCCCCCCGATCGGGATCCAGAGCTGTCTGATCCTGGCCCAGCAGATCATAGCCATGCGGAATCTGTTCTTCCCGCAGAGTTCCGGGCAGCAGATCCGCAGCTTCCTCGGCAGCGGGCTTCAGCAGTATCAGAAATTCTGCGCCGCGTCGATGCTCGTCGCGAATCCAGCGGAGTACGTCGCGGATGCCGGGAAATACGAGTGGTTTCTGGCTGCGGCCAAGCGGTGCTGCCTGAATGCTGCGGTCATCGGTGACCTCCACAATCCAGCAGGTCGCTGCCGAACTGCTTTGACGGTTGTAGACCACTCGAGTACCGTCTGTGAGCCCCTGCAGTCGGGATTTCATCGCAGCCAGCTCGGCTGTGAGCCGCTGCCGGTCACGATCTCCGTCGGCCTGCTGCTGAGCGGCCAGCGCGGTGACTGAGGCCAGACTACCGCTGGCTGCGACCGATTCAGAAAGCAGACGCTGCAGCTCAGCAGCAGCTGCCTGCCGCGCCGCCATGGCCTGCCGATGGCGGGCACTCAGCAACTCCTGATCAGCCAGCGCACCCGATGCCAGCAGCTGACTGTTGGCCTGAGTCTGCTGTTCAAGCTGGTCAATGTCCCGCTGCAGCCCCGTGACCATCGTCTGCAGTTCCTGACGACGTGCGGCCGCCTGATCCTCCGATCGAATCGGCTGCTCAGTAATCTGCATGGCAATCAGCAGCGTCAACAGCAGCATAATGCCCATCAGGCACGTGATGATGTCCTGAAAGGAAAACAGCGAAAACTTCGCCATGGCTGAACGACGTCGACGTCCCAATGCATCACCTATGGCACAAAACGAAAATCCCCGCGGTTTTCATCCGCAATCTGACGCAGCAGCGATTCCCCGTCCCGATTCACAAACGCCACCGTGTTGATTCTCACTTTTCCACCGCGATTCCGGTCCTGAATAAACTCCGGTGTTGTCGGATCGAATTCTCCGTCCGTCAGCAGAAATGCCGTGTCGGGACGACTTCTCTGCGAAAAGATCTGCTGCATCCCCTGCATCACATTCGTGCCACCGCCACCCTGTATCCCGTTGACAAACCCCTCAGCCTCCGCAAGGGCCGCTGCGTCCATCTGCGCAAAACCCCTCGCTGGAAAACTGTACGGCAGGTCGTCGAAGAAAATCACCTGAAACTCCATGCCTTCAGGGAGCCTTCGCAGGGAGTTCAACAGCTCCTGACGCGCCCGCTCCAGTGGCGGCCCCTGCATGCTCCCGGAACAGTCCACCACCCACGAGAATCGTCGCCCCTGACCACGCAGACCAAAGAACGTCGTCTCCCCAGGCGCCGATATCGCAAACCGATCGTCGCCCCGCGAACCCACCAGCAAACCGTCAGCTGCCTCCGCCGCCTGATCGCCCTCCGCTGGCTCACCAACGACAGGACCAAAGTCACCGGGCGGCTGCGCCTTCGCAGTGCTCGCTGAGTCGGCCGCCATCGCAGGGGAATCCGCTGCAGCAGCGTCCGTCGCGGCAGCGGCCGCTGCGGATGCATCCGCAGCAGGTCCGTTGGCTGACGCGGCATCCGCAGCCGCTGTCGTTTCGACCGCCGCAGGGCTCTCCCCGGCAGCAGCTGCAGACACATCCCCGGTGTCGGTGGAACCCGCTGTCGAAGTCGCGGCAGCCTGCTGTTCACCCGCTGAAGCCGCACCCGCACTGCTTCCCGCCTCGGCCATTCCGGACGGACTTGTCGGCCAGAACCACCAGATAAAGAATGCCAGCAGCAGACACAGAATCAACGCCGTGCCTGCGATGATGCGGGTGCGTGAGTCAGCAGCAGACGAACGAAGCGGCGGTGGGAGGCTGGGTGGCGTGGGGCCGGAAACCACAGCAGGAGCAGACACCGCAGCGGGTCGGGACGGACTGAGAGACTTCGCGGAACGCGAAGCAGCCCCCGGCGGGTTCAGCACGGTCGGAAAGGCCTCTGTGAATGACAATGCCGATTTGCTGTCTGCCGCCCTGACAGTCGTCTGACGTCCGATCTGCCCGGACCGTGCGAGGAAAATCAGTTCGTCCTCGGTGACAGGTCCCACCTCGGCGGCGGCATTCTGATAGTACCAGAGCTGCGTTTTCATGGCTGGTTCTCTGTGGCATGAAATGGCAGCAGCCGCAGGCGATTCACAACGTGCCTCGTACAGTACTCGGAACAGTTGTCAAGAAATTCCTGTTCGGATTTTCGCAGGAAGCTGACGCACAGCTGGATGAAAAGAGCCGCCACAAGGGCTTCAAGCGTCGTGTCGAAGGCCAGCCCCAGTCCGCCGGTGACTTCGCGAAGAGCCGGCAGAAGTGCATCGGCGCGTCCGGAGGCACTCATCACGTTGCCAAACTCGCCAATCGCAATCGAAAGTCCCAGCACCGTGCCAATAAAGCCCAGAATCGGGATGGCCCAGAGGAATCCGCTGATCAGCACGTAAGAAGATTCAGAAACCGCTTCGCTGGCATCTCCCTGGTTACGCAGAATTTCATCCACATCAGACACGCGACCCATATTCTGCAGATTGCAGAGGGCAATCGAGATGCGGTCGAACAGCACAAATTGTCGTGGTTCATCAACCAGTTCTGACATCCGCTGCAGCACGCGATTGGCATTCAGCGGCGACAGCACAAAATCGGGATCATCGGGCACCACACTCAGCTGCAGGCAGCGCCGCTGCAAGGCCAGCTTTCGCCATTTCACAAACAGAATCGCCAGACACCACGCTGTGAAAAACGCGATAGCCGGAGGAATCACGCCCTGACCGATGAATTTCTGGTGGAACCAGAACTTTGGAAAAGGCAGGATCAGCAGATAGAAGGTGACCGTAAGCACGGCCGCAAGCAGGAACGCGAGCACGGTGTTCACGCTGGTGAAGCGACCACCGTGAAAGAACAGACGCTGTTCGATGTCCTGGCTGTACCAGGCAATCGCAAATGCGGGACTTTGCAGCTGTGAAAATGACGGTTGTGACATGGCAGTTTTTCAATTCCGCAGCTGAGGTTCAGGCCGCTTTCACGCCGGCGACAATCACACTCACAAGCACAACCAGAGCGGTGAGGGCGAGGATTGCATAACAGATAATCAGGGCGGCAAGCGCAAAGCCAGTACCGACGTGGGTGCCTGGGTTGTCTCGGTGAAACTTGAGCGAATAATGCCCCACAAAAATACCGGCGACTGCGGAAAACAACGGCATCGCACCGTACATCATCGCGGAAATCAGCACCGCCAGCATCCCCACTCCAGCACCCCCGCCCTGAATCAGCAATGCGTGGCTGAAGGCCGCACTTCCGGAGATCACTGTGGACAGCACAAAAATGAGCGGCACAGCCAGCAGACTCATGCAGGCGAAAAGCAATGCAAACAGACTGCTGGTGAGCAGCGGTACTGTGGTGGGCGTGGAGGTCATGGAAGCCGCTTCCCGGGACAGGTTGGTCGATTGGGGCGGAGCATTGCCGCTGGTGTTACTCGCGATGCTGAATAACCGCGGTACCTGTTTAAGGGGCGTCCAGGATTCAAGCTGTTCGCTCCAGACGAGGTCGGTTGGTGCCAGCTGTCCAGCGGCGATCAGTGCCAGCAGCTCAGTTTCAGAGATGGGGCCGTTGCGGCTGCCACCCTTCGCGTAGAACCAGGTCGTTTCGCGGGGTGACATGCCGGCCGAACCCGCGGGGTCAACACGAGCATCTCCGGCTGCGGAACCTCCGGCAGAAGCACCGCCTGCAGGCTGGAGCACAGAAATCGTGGGTTCGAAGAGTTCCCGCAGTTCGCCGGCACGCTGCCACTGCACACCATCACGTGAAACCTCGTGGTGACGGCCAAGACGCTTTTTACGGATTTGCGACAGCAGTTCTTCATGGGGCATCGGCCCGCGAACTTCACCCCGCACGCGCACGTACCAGACATCACTCATTCGCTGACTCCTCTGACAATTCGAGGAACACCGGGCGGCCCTCCTGGACAAGCTCCGGGGGGATATCAACTTTCTTCGTAAGAATCGTGCCGGGCTCGAGTCGACCGAGCACCACCGTGCGGGGCTGCTGCGTGCTTGTACGCGGGAAGATCAGCATCCGGCCGCCCCGCTGAACTGCCGCGTTGTTTGACGCCCGCAGCGAAACAATCCACTCGCCCGCCGCGTTGCGGTGAAGCCAGCCGACCCAGTACAGCTCGGGAGGCAGCCCGAGAAGACCGGGCTGTGCAGCATCCGCCTCCGCCGCTGCAAGCGCCTCCGTCAATTCCGCGCCCCTTCGTGCCAGCTCACGGCCAGCCTTGAAGCGAGCATCCTCGGCCCGCGCGTCGTCGGGCGCTGCCCAGTTCAACAGCCGTGAAATCTGCGTCGCAGCCAGCTGATCCTGGCAATTCTTACACCGCCGCTGCATGAAATCGCTGCCGTCAACCGCCAGCCTGAGCGCATCTTCAAGCAGGTAAAAACGCAGAATCGGATCGATGGTGTCGGCCGCGAGTATCTCGCGGATACAGGCGGCAACCGCTGACTCAAAGCTGAGCTGATCCCAGGCAGGCAGCTTGTCTTCCACTGTGGTCAGCAGCCGTGACTGCGGCGAAAGCCACTCTTCCGGCGTCGTCTTCGTGGCGGCAGCAGGAACATCCGTGTACCGCAGATTGGTCGTCTTCGTCTGCGTGCCGCTGGTACTGATATAGTATTCGACAGTCACCGTGGACGTGCCGTTTACCATTGGAGCCCGCGAACAGAAATAATTGCCGCGACCCTGAGTCTGAACAAGCCACGTGCGGCTGATCAGAGGACTGGAGAAAATTGCAAGCACCCGATCACGCAGCGATCGACCACCCACGGTGCGACCGGCGATTTTTTTGAGCACCTGAATGAGCTGCGATTGCTGCAGCTCGTCGCTCAGCGCACCGAACTTCCTCTGATAGTCCGCACACCGCTGCAGCAGCTGATCCGCCTCAGCACTCTTCAGCCGCGAAAAATCTGCCCGCCGCAGATCCTGACGCAGCGGTTTCCAGAGTTCAGCAGCCTGCCAGATGGCCAGCTCCTCCTGCAGCAGCTTTTGAAAGGCCACGGACCGGTCCCGACCCGGGTCGTCCCTGATGAACTGAGTCATCGCCTGTTCGTAGGCCTGCGCACGCCCGACTGCGTCGGTAATCCGCTGCAGATCAACCGCCATTTTGAGCGCCTCAGCGGCCAGACGCCGATCGCCCTGAACCTTTTGCAGAAGCGAATTGGCGAGCGATTTCAGATTCAGTGAAACGTCGGGACGGCTGTTGAGTGCCGTGAGGGCTGAAATCGTGTTGTCGTATTCGGCGAGGTTGTCGGCAGGCAAACGCTCTACGGTGGTCGTGAGACGCTGAAGTTCAGTGCTGAAAGCATCGTCGAGTGATGCCTGGACGGCCGTGCGGCGGGTACTGATGAGCCGCACCAGACGGGCATGTTCCGCACGCTCGGATTCAGATCGCAGCAGACCGCGAAGCTCTTCCGCCGTGGTGCCGGCCGCCGCAAGCTGCTGCAGGTCGGGCTGGCCTTCCACAACGTCAGTGATCGACTGTCCCAGCTGCTGCAGACGCTGCCGGCGCCCCCGTTCGCTGGCAAGCAACGCTTCAAATTCGGAAACGCGAGCACGCAGCTGGGGCGTCTGCAGCAGTTCCGGACTGTTCGCTCGAAGATCAGCAATGTAGGACTCGGTCGGGGCAAGTTCACCAAAAACTTCGGCCGCCGCCAGCAACTGCTTCAGCTGCTCAGCGTGACGCGTGACCGTCCGGTTGACACTGGACGTGTAGATCATCCACGAAATCCCGGCGGCGACCAGCAGCAGTGTGAGCACCACTGCGGTGCCGGTCAGCATCCGCTTCCACCGCAGATCCCGCAACAGCTGATTGCGACGCTCGACAAGCCGCGCCTGCAGGGCAGGCGGGAGCAGCTGGCCACCGCGAGTCGCCTGATGATAGAGACGCTCAAGCGTCTGCAGAGTGGTGCGGTCGTCAAGCTGCGTTTCAAGTTCACGGATGGCCGCCGTGTACTCCTGTTCCGCCTGCTCCTTCTGACGTTCGTCTTCCAGCCACACAAGTGCCGGGGCGGCGATGTCCAGAAGAGCATGGCCCGGACCGATGCCCAGAATCGCCTGCAGCACCAGCAGACGTTTCTCGAGCCGCTGGCCTGTCGGCCGGTCGAAGGCGGAATAGGCGTCGGAAAGCTGATGACTGAGCGTTTTCAGTTCTTCCGTCGCCTGACGCCGCCGCAGATTCTCGTGCGTGCTGCGAGCATGTTCGCGAAGCGCGGCAGGAACTTCTGTGGACCATTTGCCACCGTTGATCTCAGCATCGAGCGCCGCGAGAGTCGTGAGGTCGCCCGCCGCGGACGCCTGCTCCACCTCCTGACGAAGTTCCCGGAGCCGGTGCTGCTCAAAGTGCTTCAGATCCGCCTGCCAGATGGTGTTGGCTGTGTCCTTTGCCGCCAGCTGACGCAGCACCGCAATGCGGCGGTCAAGGGGTGCCCGCAGCAGCGATACCGTGCGATAATGCTGGAGCAGGCGTTCGATGGAACCCGCCGCGTGGTAGGCGTCGTTCAGCTCCGCAGCGGCTTCAGTTGGTATGCCCTGAACAGGCTGAATGTCGTGTTGCTGCAGCAGCTCGTTCCACGCAATCAGTTCGGGGAAGTCGAGCGTCGTGAGCAGATCGTTCAGGTTGGGGTCGCGCTCTGCGAGTTCGATGGCCTCCGTACGCAGCCCCTTCTGAAGCAGCTGATCGACCTGCTCAAGTCGCTCTGCAACCTTGACCACGATCCCCTCGTGCTGCTCTGCCAAACTAATCAGTTCGGCTTCAGAAGCAGTCGTCGGACGCAGAAGCACGGATTCGATGGAACGCAGCAGCGTGCGAATCTCGGCAAGTGTCATCGCGATGCCTCCGGAGTGTCGGATATAGAAACCTCCATCAGACGCACACGGCCGCGGGTACTGTTGGGCAAGGCCTTAGGATCAGGGAAACTGGCAAAGAAAACAATCCGCAGACGAGCGGCGCGAAGCCAGGCCAGCTGTTGGTTGAGCAGTTTCAGGTGCGGCTCGCGATTGGTATTGAACCAGGCCTTCTGAGCGGAGACTGCGTTCCGCAGAGTTTCGGTGGCGGCGATGGCGGCGGTGGTTTCGTTCAGTTGGTTTTGAAGATTTGCCAGCTCTTCAGTTCGCTCCGTTTTCTTCTCGGGAGTTTGAGGATCTTCCTTCGTGACCTTGTCTATTGCTTTATCGAGCTGCGATTTGGCGTTAAGAAGCGATTTCTCGAGAGTCGGCAGGGGACCGCTTTCAAGTTGCTCGCAAACTTTTTCGGCATCTCTGTAAAACTGGCTGATACCTGACTTCTTCACATCTTTATCGATCTTCAAATCCACTGTTTCAGAAAAATTTGGAAGATCGGTGACGGCCTGCTGAAGTTTTTTAGAGTCTGCTTCCACCCCGGATGCTCCCTTGAGCAGCGTGGCGAAGAATTTAGGGTAGTTGACCTGTTCGTCGGCTGACTCATTTGCCAGGCGAAGTGCGGTGCGGGGAATCGCGCCCGTGAGGTCGGCGGCAATTTGGAGCGATTTGGCTGTGCCGCTCGTTCGTACTGGTGGCAGGAACCGGATGGTAACAATCACCGACGGCTCGTCAGACTTCGGTGCGGTGGCACGCTGAAGACCACCGTCCGGTACAGGAGTCAGCTTTATCTCTTCGGCCCCGGCAGTGGTTTCGAATAGTTGTGGCTGAGCGGATTCGCTGTGGATTTCTATGCCAAACTCTGCGTTCTTCAGACTGCCGAGACCTATCGCCCCGAGCAAATCATCATCCAGCGCCGTCGCACCCTTATAACCCTTGGCCAGGAACTCGCCCAGCGGGGGGACCTCTTCTAGTTGTATAGGGCGCTGCAACGCACAGAGGACCGATGCACCCCCGGCTTTTAATTCGAGTGGGCACCAGCGAACTATCCTGCTGAATTCGGCAACGTTGGCATTGTCTTCCCACTGGAAGACCAGCACATGGCTGGCTTTTGAATTGTCGGTGTCCGCAGGTTTCAGCTGAATCAGGCCGACGGTATGCTGCTCCGTACCACGCGCGGCTTTCACTTCCCACGTACCCTGCTCCACTTTGCCGCGCTCAATCTGAATCTGAAAACTGTTGGCAGCCGAAGACGCTGCAAGGTGGGCATTGAATGGCGCCCACGGGATGATCTCCAGCTGCGGCTGGGACCCGGTGAGCGACAGAGGGAGTGGTGGGGTTTTTTGATCGGTTTTTGGAAGGCACCATTCCCAGAGGATTGTTTTTTCGGGCATTGTGGCGACTGTGGTGGTAATCAGATCGAAGGGACCCGGTTTGGTTGGTGGAGCAGGTTGTTCTTCCGTAACGACTGCAGGTTCGGGTGTGGGTGTGGGAGTCGGACTGGGGCCGACGGCGTCGGGCGACGGCGGGCTGGGATTCGCGGAGGTCGTCGCCATGGGAGAGGATGGTACCGCTGTGGCGGCTGTTGCGGTTGGTTCAGTGGTCGTGGCGGCAGGTGCGGCGGGGGGCGTGGCAGCAGGTGCGGCGGGGGTCGTGGGGATGGCGTCCGCGGTGTCAGCTGCGGACGCGATGAGCGTTTCTGTTGGTATTTCGGTGCCTGTGCCCCTGGACTGTTTGGTGGGTGGTTCGGGCGAGTTTCCGAGATTTTCAAACAAGGGCGTGGACGAGTTTGTGGCTGGATCGGTTGCGGACGACTGTTGCGAGCTGCTGCGATCGATCAGTTTCAGGTACCAGGCAAAGTAGCCCACGATGGGTGCGAGCAGAAGGAGTGTGACGGCGGAGGAGATGAGGACGGGGGACCAGCGTTTGCGTGAACGCGGCAGTTCCGGGCTGGGTGGGAAGAGTGGCTGTGCGGCGAGTTCGGGGACGAGCGGCCTTGGGGGGCTGGCTGGCAAGCCTGGGGCCGTCAGCGAAGCGAGTGCCGGGGGTGCCTGCGGCAGTGTTCGGCTGGACGCCTGGCGGGCGGCGCTGGCTGGATTTGGCGGAGGTAATTCTGCGAGCGCTGTCTGGATGACTCCGGTCCGGGCCGTGGTAACGAGGGCACCGCCCTGGGCTGGGGGGAGCGGTTGTGTGAGATCGAGCACCTGCGAGCGGGCGTCGTGGCGGAGGGCAATGGCTTCGGGGGTTTCGTCGAGCACAAAGCGGAGCCGGCAATCGACGCCGGCGGGGAGGCGAGTGAAGTAGGTGCTGAAGGTGATTTCCCAGCGACGGGCGGGCGGGAGCAGATCAAGGACTTCGCGGACGAGGTCCAGTGTGGAGGTGCCCGGGGCGAAGATCACGTGGAGCGGTTGCGGCTGTTGAAGAAGCTGTTCGGCGACGTAGCCGGCCCAGCCATGGTCACCGGTGCACTGGTTCCACGCAGACAACTGAATCTGTGACGGCGGGGGTGGAAGGGTCAGCGTTCTGGGGGCGAATGTTCGTAGTGTTCCGTCCCAGACGGCAACCATCACGTCGGGGGCCTGGAGCATCCGTGCGGGGCCGGCGGGCCATGAACTCGTCTGTTCGAAGGCCAGATGATGCGCCAGCTTATTGGAGCGGCCGGTGTAATCCTGACCGGCGTTGGCGATACGTGAGAGCACGTGTGTGGGGCGTCCGCCCAGCCGCAGCGTGACGTGGGAGTAATTAACGGGATTGAGTGCCGCGCGGGGGTCGGTGATCGCGAATGCATGGCGGTATCCGCTGAGCGTTTCGAGGCGTTCAGCGGTGGTCTGGGCCATGCCGATCGTGCTGTTCACCGTGCAGAAGCCCTGACTGCCGGGCTTGAGTCCCTTTGGGGCGGATGTGTAGAGGATTTCTTCAATCATTGGTGGCCCTCAGCAAGCCTGGGATGGTGCGATGAATGGCGTAGAGCAGAGGAATTTCGGACCACTGTGGCTGAATGTTTTCAGGTCGGATTCCAAGCGCCGCTCGGGGCGGATTGCCGATCGGCGGGACGTCCGGGATTTCTTCAGGCGAGGTTCCAAGTGCTGAGACCGGGATCCAGATGATGTCCTCTGAAAACGCCTCAGCCGCCGCCACCAGCTCAGGGGCGTACTTGATCAACATGCCGCGAAGACGAACGGACAGGTCCCGCAGGAACGAGACCTTGAGGCGACTGATGCCCTGGGAACCGGATTCAAAGGCCCAGTCGTTGTTCAGAGGTCGGCTGCCAATGAGCGATGACCAGGCGTCGTATTTGGTGAGCACCACAATCAGGGGACGCTGGTCCCGCTGGTCCTGACGAAGCCCCAGCTCCGCACGAATTCGCCGCGTGGCTTCGTTGAGAATATGGTCCTGACGGAAACTGATCATCTCGTCACGGATCTGCGGGTCCGCGGAACGGCCTTCACAGGCGCGGCGGATGCCGGGATGCTGAGTCGGGTCGAAGAGAAACAGCAGCGATCGCGAAACCGACAGATGCCGCGTTCCCGGGGAATTGGCAGTCTGCGCTCCAGGCAGAAAGTGTTCGCCAGCGTTGTCGTAAAGACACATCGCTCGACCAAGCGGGCGGCCGCTGAGCGAATAAGGGTGCGATGGGAGCGTTCTCATGCGAAACACAAAAGGACGCGGAAGCAGCATGATGCGGCCCGGCTCGGCTTCAACCTGCTCATACAGGTCCCCGTCCAGCTCGGTCTTCGGGAGCGATACCAGACGGCCACCCCTGCTGGTGTGAAAGAGCGATTCTTCGTATTCGTGGAGCTTGTGATTGGCAACCGGGTCTGAATCCTGAAAGCTGATGGCAAATCGCTGAGAAAGGGTGGTGCGGAGCTTCCAGAGGCTGGAGGCCAGAAAATAGGACTTGCCCGAGCTGGGTGAACCGAGAATGGAAAAGAATGTCACCGGCAGTTCAATCAGGTCCCGGGGAATGATCAGATGACAGCGGGGACAGGCCACCTCAGAACAGAGTTCTCCGGCGGCGTCGATGGCCTGACCAGTCAAATGAAAACGCGTTGGCAGAAACCGCCGCTGACCGTCGGGGACTCGCGGGTCGTCTCTGAGAGATGGATGTGCCGACACCCACTTAATTTCATGCGGCCGCGACCGATGCCAGCAGTGCGGACAGCTGATTTGGCCCGGCCCTGATGATGGCCGGGTTGCACGCGTGTTCATGAAATAACGACCCGGTGGAGACGGTGAATGGAGTGGTTGAAAGAGTAGCAGATATTCTAGGAAGATCCGGCGGGGGAATCTGCTGAGAACGTCGCACGGGCGGGAAAATTTGGGAAAAGATCGGGGGATCTCGCAACAGCAACCAAACCGCTCCCCCCCCCTGGGATGGTGAAACGGCGCGAGCACGGGCAAATTGGAAGGTTCCAGTTCCATCTGCCGGTTGACATCCCGTGGCTTGATCGAGTCACAAAAACGCAGTGTCGCGTGCGGTCGATGGCAATCGGCCGATCAGGCTTTGGTGCGCTCCCGATGCAGTTCCGGCCGCGTTGGCACGCACCGTCGCGCGTCGCTGCAGGTGCGTCGCTGCAGGTGCCATGCACCTGCGGGCCGTAACGGGCGTTTTTTCCAGCCCCTGCCCACCTCATTTCCCCGGTGTCTGCCACTGCGGGGACAGTCCCCGGCAACCGCGCGGTCGTTGCGGTTTCTGTGGACTCTTCGGTTTGTGACGATTCTACCGTCCAGCCAGCGGCCGCTGGTGCACGCCTGCCGCCGTGCCCGCGGGGACTGTCCCCGGTGCCGCACCGAATGATGGGCATACCAATAAAATCACTGGGATTTTCGCTGCAGGTGCCACTGCAGGTGCCATGCACCTTGAGGTCGTGTGCACCTTGAGGTCGTGTGCACCTTGAGGTCGTGTGCACCTTGAGGTCGTGTGCACCTTGAGGTCGTGCATGCACCTTGAGGTCGTGCGCACCGTTAGCGGGGGATTGAAATCCCCCGCACTCCTTGTCACGGTGGAGCGGATCCAAAGAACGAAATCAGATGTCCTTAACACCGTTTCTCCATCCCAGCCGCTCCCCCCCACACACCTGCCGAGCCGCGACTGTCAGAGAGTGCCCCTGACTCCTCCCCCCCACACACACAAACTCACACTCTAACACCCGCGCAGCCCCGCAAACGCCGCACAAACGCAGCTTGTCATCACCGTCACAACTATCGCATTCGCTATGGCTGGCCCACACCACGGACGAATCATCCGGGTTTTCACTTGATCCGAACAAAGATGGGCAGGATCGTGAATAAACAGGGTCAATCTGAGTGCCTGTTTCGCGTCATTTGCACATTCCCTTCCTGCTTCCAGGGGCCACCGCCGTGGTCAGTCCCCCAATGCGTCCCTCGTATCGCTGGCTGCGCGGATATGCGGTCATCATGACCATGATCGCCAACTTCGAAGAGGCGCTGGGGCGGCCGGTAATGTGGTCGGCACGAATCGTCAAGGACCATTCACGCCGACGACAGCGCGAAAACCAAATGTCAATCGCGTATTTGTGGAATTCACCGTGAAGTGATGCCCGATGCCTTCTGCCGTCACCATCTATATTGTGCATCATCCGCAGTCTGATTTTACGCGCAGCGTCAGTCAGCATCTGCTCAGATGGTTTCGACTCAGTGACGCCACTGGTGCTCAAAGTGATGCCGGTCTGCCGGTCTGGTATCGCCGTGAAATTACGCCGGCAGGCCCGGCGGCTGTCTCGAAAAACTTACGCAGTCGCTCCGCCGCAGTCACCAGTTTCAGCATTCAGCCGGCCATTGACTGGGATGCGGCAGTTCTTAACGTCGTCATGATCCTCGTGGACCAGCACCTTGTCTCTTCAATTGAATGGTGCAGTGCCATTGAACAGCTGATGCGCGAGTCCGCCGACCGGAAAGGCAGCATACTCGTCCTGCCCGTCGCACTGCACGACTCCTTCTATCGCATGACCGGCCTTTATGAGGCGTTCAACCCCATTCGACTGCTGGACGCCGGCACCGCCGAAGCGGCAGCCATTACACTCCGCAGACTCGCCAGCGAAGCCATCACCCGCCGTCTGCGGCGAAAATCACGCAACGAAGAACCTGAAAAACTGGAAGTCTTCCTCAGCCATGCCAAGGCTGACGGACGGGAAATCGCCGAACGCATCCGCGACTCCCTCGGCCGCTATGGACAACTTGACGCCTGGTTTGACGCCAATGAACTGGCCGTCGGAGACAAGTGGCAAAAAAAGATCCTGAACGCTGCAGGCAACGATACCGCTGCCATGATTTCCATCGTCACTGATCACTACTCCTCACGCCCCTGGTGTCGCATGGAAGTCGTCGCCGCACGCACACCGCAGCCCGTGGATCGTCGGACGCGGTGCATCTGGAAACTTCAGCCCGCCGTCGCCGTGCATCTCCCGGGAACTCGCTGGAGTCGCACCATGCAGGCACTCGCAGGACTGCCCCGCATTGGCTGGCAGTCTCAACAGCCGGACGTCTGCATCGCTGATATTGTTGACCGCCTGATGCTTGAAACACTTCTCGGTTACGCTCATCGACAAGTCGCCAAAGATCTTAAAAAACAGGAAGACAAAGCGGGCGCAGCAAGTGCGTCCAGCACACTTTATGTCACGTGGACGCCATGCCCATGGACGCTGGCTGTCCTGCGAAACACCATTCACGACACCGACGGCAAAGACAGACTCGATCAGATCAGCCGGATTGTCTACCCGGGGTATGATCTGCGCACAGCAGAGATCAAAGAACTGCAGGCGGTGCTGGAAACTTTCGGCAGTCAGACAAAACTGATCAGCTTCGAAGGAGCCTTTCAGTCCATTCCCCGCACAGCAGCCCGTTCTGGTCCACCGGCTGTTCGTCAGACAGCCAGATCGTTCCGGATTGCCGTTTCCGGGATCGGGGATGACCGGGAACTGCAGTCCCACGGTCTGGGTACCGAACATCTTGAAGAACTCCTGACGCGACTCACCATCGCTCTGCTGGGACAGAACTGTCAGCTGATCCTCGGAGGCACTCTTGCAAATATCGACCGAGCCGCCACGTCCAGACTTCTCGAAATCGCACAAACGTGGATGCCCGAAAAAACCCTGAAAAGCATCTCACTCGCAAACCCTGACTCCTGGCCCCTGCAGAACTACCTGCAATGGCCCGATTGTGAACAACTCACACCCGAACATCACGCATCACTGGCCGGAATCTGCCGCCTCCAGGCCGTCTACCCGCCCGGACTGCCCACCGCCTCTGTCATCCGAAAACTGGACGACACCAGTCAACTGCGTTACGGAGCCGATTCCACCAGAATACTCAGGACCAGAACCACCGAACGTGCCGACCTTCGAGTCATCTTCGGAGGGCTTCAGAAAAGCACCCGTGGCTGGATGCCCGGAGCCCTTGAAGAAGCCGGACTGTCCATTCAAAGGCAACAGCCACTGCTGATCCTCGGGGGCTTCGGCGGCGCTGCCGCAGACGTCGCCGAATTCCTCAGCAGCTCCACGGCTCCGCTTCCCGAATCGCTGCAGTATTCGTCCGACTGGATACTCCGAAAAGCCGCCGATATGCCACCGGCCGGTCTCGAAGCCATTGCCGGTTTCCACACCAGTATGCTCGAAGCACTCCACTCGTGGAGAACTCTCCTGCACGCCGGCCACGACAGCAATCAACCAATCCATAAAATCCCCCGCGGAATCGTGATGGATTGCCTGAAAGAGAGTAACATTCGCAAAGCGGTGGGGCTGGTCGTCGAAGGACTGAGCCACCTTGCTGCGAATTCGGGTCGAAACTAACCCCCCATGCGAATGCCGCTCTCATGTCCGCCACACCGCTGACGAAAAGTCAGGTCCCATGCGGCAGCTGCGCAGGTCCCACCAGGATCTGCCAGTGATCCTGCCTGAACTGGCCCGCAATCTTGAAACCCGCATTCTTTGTCCATGCTTGCAGGACCTGCAAACCGCCGGCCAGCACGGCCCCGCAGCGGCGCTCAATAACGGACTCACCGACACCGAAAATCGCAGCCTGTCAGTTTTCGCAAACAAACCTTACAGCCGAAACGCGGCCCGCAGGGCGTTCACCCAGTCACCGACGGCCAGTTGACCTGCGTCTCGGTTCTTCCGCAGCACAGATGCCTGTTTTCCACCCGCATATTCCAGCTCAGCCAGCAACTCATCCGCAAACATATCGTCAGCCGCATGTTCACCGAGGCACCGGTAAGCCTCAAACTGAGCCTCGTCGAAGACCTGGTCGGTCAGTGTGGGGTCGTGGGGAAACGCGGCGTTCTTCAGGCGGTAATAGTCGACGACGGCCGGTTCATTGCCGGTGACAGAGAGCTTCAGATAAATCAGCCACCCGGTTGGACGAGCCCCGGTGCGGTCAGCGGGGTACAGAATCCGGCCAGCAGCAAAATGTGCGCGACTGTGGCGGCCCATGTGCTCGGGCGTTCCCGGCGAAATGGCTGACGTTGTCCACTGGATGCGGGAACAGTCAATCTGAATATCGACGCCCAGATCAATCAGGGCGTATCGCTGCAGCACTCGCAGGCTGGAAAACTCAAGATTCGGGTCATGCTCGCCGTCAATTGCGATAATTGTGCGGCAGCGGCGTCGGAGCAGTTCCATGACGGCCAGATTCTCGATGTGACCACCGTCGCTCAGGTTAAGAAACGCAGCTTTTTCGTCCATGGAATTCATGGCTTCTCTGAGCAGATACAGCGGGCCTGGACCGCCCAGGAGTTCCTGCAGGACCGGGGGCAGCTTCCATTTGCCGGGGATCTGCAGCCAGTATCCCAGTCGCACATTCAGCAGCGTCATCAGAAAGCTGGCGCCTTTCACTGTCCCCACACCCATCTGTGGCGCTGCTGCAGCACCGGAAATCGCCATCGCCGCGGCCAGATCAAAGTGGCTGTCCATCCGCTCATACTCGCCCGTCGCCACGTAGCGCAACACTGGTCCACCGCAAAAATGCTTCGACATCAGGAAAAAATCGCAGTCACGCCCACGCAGCTCTTCGTTCCATGAACGTGGCAGGTTCACAGCGGCATTGATGAGGTGATACGGAGCCGCAGATGCTGCAAGAGTCCGCAGTTCGCTGAGCTTCATATTCTCGCGGACACGGATTCCTGATTTGGCTTTCTCGAGCAGGAACGTGTTGCTCAGGCGATTGCGATAAAAGCGATGCAGGGAGAAAAAGTTCACGTTGCAGAGGAACGAATACAGGAAGCAGCAGGCTGACAACAGCAGCAGCATCCCAAGAGAATAAAATGGCAGATCCAGTACCGGCACAGTGAACAGCGGCTCGTCACTGTGAACCGCCACGAACACGCGACACAATTCAAAGTAGGTGTACCCCAACAGAATCGGACCGGCGGCCCACAACAGCAGAAACAGACCGCGCCCCAGAATTGGCAGGCGGACAGCCAGTTCACGTACCCACGCTCCACGGGCCGCAAGCAGTCCCAGTGCGTTGGTGAGCGTTACAGCGGAGGCGGTGATTGACCAGCCCTCACCCGGGGCTGAACCGATTTTCAGGGATTCGCCAATCCACTTCATCACCACCGCGTAGCCGAAATGCAGCCGCGGAAAGCTTAGCGCCAAACAAAAGAGACCGGATAAAAGAAGCGCTGCCAGCACCAGTTTCTCGCCAGTGCCCAGCCGTGAAAATCGCCCGCCCCGAGCTCTGAGAATTCTCTGCCACGCAGGGAGTGACAACAGCAGTGCCCCGGTACAAAAATACAAAAAATAAGTCGTGTGGCGAACCGTCAGCCAGTCAGGCCACCAGGACTGCAGCAGTGCACCCACAGCAGCAAGAATACGCTCAAGGGCCGAAGGGACTGGCTGCTTCCATTGCTCGATGCCAACAGCTGGTGACTCCGGTGATGCAGGTGTTACGAAAGTCGATATTGTGTCACAACCAAGCAGTCTTGCAGCCTCAGTCTGGTATCTGCAAAGCTGATCCTTCATCAGCCAGTCCGTAACTGCCACAGCCAGAAACACCCATGCCAGCAGAATCAGCAGATTGCTGACAATGCCGTAAGCCGCATGCGCGATCGTGGTGATCCAGCTGACAAAGCCTCGAGGCTGAATGTAGCGGCTGCGGTTGCGAATGTACCGAATCGCCTCTGAATCCGTTCCGTTGACCGCACAAAAGGGCTGCTGATTCGCCTGCGTCCCCACAGACGGGTTCGCTGTATTCAGATAGCTGCTGAGAAAACAGCCGGTGTAGCCACCGCCGGAGACCGTGGACAACAGATCCACCTGCTGCAGAATGCCATAACGCGCCAGTAACTGGATCGCGCCCAGTGAAAACGTGGCCGAACGAATGCCACCACCGGAAATCGCCAATCCCACAATCTCAGCCGGCCACCCATCACCAGTGCCGCCGAAATTTACCGCAGCACGACGCCCCCGGATCTCGTTTGCCTCGGCCAAAACAAGGTTGTTCGAATCCTCCAATTCCAAACCAAGGACGCGATCATAAACCAACGGCGGAAGCGGTGAAGTTGGCAACGCGTTGGCCGCTGTCCCGTGAAGCACCAGCGGCTCCGGCGATCGCGGCTGTCTGCCGGTGGACAGCACAGAAAATACCAAATTGATCAGCTGCAGCCGTGCCTGCAATCCCGTCAAGTCGCCCCGGAATTCACGGCGCAGATCTTCCGGGTTGAGTCGCCCGGCGAGCTTTCGTTCGTGCCATCGGGCTGTGAGCGGTCGCAGAATCTGATTCAGCAGCAGATCGGCAAACTCCATCGCCACCGACGCCTGCGGACCTGCCCGGCGACACACCTCACGCACAATTTGAAATAACTGCACGAGGCTCTCCAGAGCGGTTGCCTCGTCGCCATCCAGATAATGCAGTCGCTGAGTGGTAATTCGAGTTCGCAGCTCGACGTGTATCTCCCACGCACACTGCTGTTCGTTTTCTGAAGGCTTCCAGGGTGTCGGAAGGGAATTGAAGATATTGTTCAAGGGGCCCTGCAAATCCAGAAGCAACTGCTCTTTATCTGGATGCGTGAAGTTGGCAACCGCATCCAAAAGCTGTGGACGCATGTCGTTCTTCGCAGTCGTGTCACTCACAGGAATTACCTTCAGAATGCGTCAGGAACACTGCCGTGGGTTGATTGGCAGACATAGAAATTCCAGGGTCATGTTATCGTGAAAACAGCGGGTAATCCCGAAAAAAGGAAAAGAAACGGCCAATGTTCACGAACTCGCCACCCCGAACCGCAGAAGTCAGTGCCCCTCGATGCTTGCCATCGGTCGCATTGGTCCCATCGGTCTTATTCGTCCCATAACATCCTGCACGCGGCAGCACCGCTTCGCCATCTGACACCGGTGCCTGGTAATTGCGCGGTCGTGCAACATAGCCGGGGGCTCCCGCCCAACCGCTCGCAACCTCAGCCGCATGGCGGCAGCCTGCGGGCAAAGGGCCCTGCCACCGTCCACCAACGCCCTCGCCAGCGCGCGCACCTTTGGTGCGAAACACAGCCGGGGGCTTCCGCCCAACCGCTCGCAACCTCAGCCGCATGGCGGCAGCCTGCGGGCAAAGAGCCCTGCCACCGTCCCACCAACGCCTTCGCCAGCGTGCGCACCTTTGGTGCGAAACATAGCCGGGGGCTTCCGCCCAACCGCTCGCAACCTCAGCCGCATGGCGGCAGCCTGCGGGCAAAGGACTCCTGCCAACGCCACGACAACGCCTTCGCCAGCGCGCGCACCTTTGGTGCGAAACACAGCCGGGGGCTTCCGCCCAACCGCTCGCAACCTCAGCCGCATGGCGGCAGCCTGCGGGCAAAGAGCCCCTGCCAACGCCCCAACAACGCACTCACCAGCGCGCGCACCTTTGGTGCGAAACATAGCCGGGGGCTCCCGCCCGACCGCTGATCAGCCGCTGAACAGCCGCATGGCGGCAGCCTGCGGGCAAAGGCCCCTGCCATCGCGCCGCCACCGCCCTCACCATCGCGCGCACCTTCGGTGCAAAACATCGCCGGGGGCTCCCGCCCGACCGCTGAACAGCCGCTAATCAGCCGCATGGCGGCAGCCTGCGGGCAAAGGGCACTGCCATCGCCCCGCCAACGCCCTCACCAGCGCGCGCACCTTCGGTGCGAAACACCGCCACTGGGCTTCCGCCCAACCGCTGAGCCGCATCGTTGAAGAGATGGCGGATTTCTGTATACCGCGGGGGCGATTCTCCTTCGCCGCTGCATCGCGTGCATCCAGACGGAAGGTCATCACAGACGCGTCTGAGAACTGGTCTTACCGCCTGAAATGTGTCTTTGGCTGGCATCCCACGGTGTCAACCCGCTTACCGCGACCGTGACAGGAACGATTCCTGCTGATAACGTCGCAGCGGAACATTCTGCAATTCGTCCGACTTTGCCAGCTTTTCCCAGCGGGCGATGCGGTCCTGATCGTCGGCCGTGAGCCCTACTGTCAGCTGATGTTCGGCCCTCAGTCTCGCTGTGCCCATCGGGCGACGATCCATTTCCACCACAACAGGCATCCGACCGGATTGACGCCGAATCGCATCGTTGACCGCAAGTCGCGGTTCCGGGAACAGAGATTCCGGATGCAGGACGGAATTGAGTCGCGCGGTCCAGTCTCTCCAGACCAGATAACGTTCGACCTGCTCCTGATCCTCCCACTTGCGGGTTTCAACGCGATACGTCAGCCACGCCGACACCATTGTCAGCTGGCCGCGCATGGGTTCCCACTTTTCATGGAAATCCGGCTGCATCTGCGCATTGATCGCTTCCGCTTCAGCTTCCGCACCCCTTGCTCCGCGAGCGATCAGCTCGGCGAGATACTCCTGAGTTTTCTGCGTACGAGTCTCCATGTGGTGCCGGATTTCCTCGAACGTCACCACCGTAAATAAACCCCGCGTGCGATTGAGCACCGTGAACTGCTTCTGCACAGGATCGTATATCACCAGCTCATCAGCGCTGGCAACATAATCGTACACGCGACCGTTGTGGCACAGTGTCAGGCTGCTGCTGATGAGCTGTCCGCGCTTGTCTCCGCCGGATTTGGACGCGTCAAAGACCTGAGTGGAGATCTTAAGTCCCTGCGCAGGACAGTCCGGAGAACTCAACGCCCCCAGAATGCCCGTCAACAAAATTGCCCGGCAGACCAATCGCAACATGTGTTCAACCTCGTGTTCAGCCGCAAGCAAACGCCACCTGACGCCCACTCGATGCCCGCTAAACCGTAGCCCACGCGACCACTGCAGTTCAATCGGACTCCGCCCTTTCACCGAACCCGCTGAAATCGATTTCCGCACACCAGAACATCAGCTGCAGAATCTGCCGAATGCCCGCGTCAACCGCAACATCCGCCACAAAAAAACGCCCAACTCCCCTCCCCGCCATCGCCCAAACACCACTCAGGCAGCCACACGACTGCGAGCCCAATCGCTCTTCAACGCCTGGCCAAACGACTCAGGTCGAGCAACCGCACAGTGCCGGTTACAAGTCCGGCAGCTGAACACAAACGAATGCCCCTATCACGAAAATTTTTGCAGGAGTGCCATTTTTTCGGACCTTTCCGCGCAAGCAACGATCATCGCACTCCTCTGAATGGTGCCGGCGTGAAACGATGTTTTTGAATACTTGATCAGGAAGGCCCGGAGTATGAGTTGTACATGGCAGGGGCAGTTTGAGGGTCCATTTTCAGCCGAACAGCGGACACCAGGTAAAAGTACAGCGGTCATTCAGAATGTTTTGGCAAGTGCTGCCATACTGGCGGCCATGGCATTGTGCGGCTGTACCGAATCCGGTCCTGCGGGCGGATCCGGCTCTGAAAAACAGCAAAGTGACGCTGCAGGCGAGGTGATGCACCCTGTATTGGGGGACTGGGAACGCACAGTCATTCTCGGCTACACGTACAGCACGGGGGCCGCAAACACCCAGGTCGACCGTTACACATTCCATGCGGACGGAACTTTTGATCATAGTCGTCGCCTCGACTTCCTCACGATTACATCAGGACAGTCGGGGGTGTGGCGTGAGGAACAGGGACGAATCGTCTGTGAAGCCGAACTGGAAATTGAGTCCAGAGCCTACCGGGACCTGCTGCTGCTGTCCGCAGACGGCACTGAACTGATGGACCTCGCCAATCGGGCAAGAGGCGTCCCGGCCTGCTATCGCCCGGACCTGACACAGCCTGCACCTGCCGGTCAGTCACCGGCGGTCACGGTCCCGTTCAGACGCGCCGAGTACCGCTGACTGCCGGTTCCCGACGCCAGGAATCGCTGCGTTCTGCTTGAATCTGCGGATTCATGATCCGTCTGTTCTTTGTGGCCTGGAAGTTTTCTTTTACCTGATTGGAGAATTGAAACACGTGACATCATGATCGGTGGAATTCTGTTGATGGTGGTACTGTCGTTTTTGAAGGGCTGCGCAGGCAGTGCGATCGAGCAGCAGTGACTCGAAGATGCGGCGCGACTGACTGATCAAAGACATGTCCGAAAGGCAGCGTGAAATCAACGGAATTTGAAACGAGATCTGACGCACCCCGGCAGTCGCGTGCACTGCCGGTCGAGTGAAAGTGAACCGGGAAGACGGGAGAAATCTGCCATGTGCTGGATAACCTGTAACACCGCCACGGGGCAATTTGTTGTGCGAACAATCAGCGCGGATTCCACGGAAGTCCGCTTCCCACAGTGTGATCCGCAGCAGCTGCTGGCAGCGGAAGCAGAGATTTTGTCGCTGCTGATCAGCCTGAAAGGGCGGCAACTGCATTTGCACGCTGGGTCCATGATGTGCAGTATGCCGGCCAGTCAGCAGCTTGCACAACGGCTTGCAGAGCGCCTGAAGTCCGCAGGCCGAACCGTGGTATCAAGCGGCTTCTGGTATCAACAAACTTCGCTGCGACAGGCACTTCCAGAGCCGGTGACGCCGGCTCAGTCTGCAACCGCGGATCGTGAACATTTGAGTCTGTCAGGCGTCGTGATACCCCGGCCGGCCTGAAAAGCAGCAGGCTGGAGATTATCAGCGCAGTTGATAGGATAAATCAGACGGAGGAGATTCAGATTTCCTCAGGCTTTTCTTGTATATCCTGACAGGAGCGAGTGATGACTGCGGATCGCAATGCTGATGATTCAACACTGGCGGACCGATTTCAAACTTATTGGGCCGCGCAGGCAGCGGAGTCAGTGCTTTGGCGGACAGAGTGGTCACCGGGGCGTGCGACCGCGTGGGCCGATGCTCAGGGAATTCGGGCGGTTGCCCTTGTGAAGCGGCTGATCGTGCTTGAGTTTGAGCTGCACTGGACGTGCGGTGACGTGGACAGTGTTCTGCCCGTGGAACGATTCCGTGCCGGATATGGCAGCTGGTGTGATCGACAGGTCCTGCTGCTGCTGGTGGGGACGGAAATCTTCTGCAGTGGGAACCCGGATCCCGAAAAATATGCTGCAAGGTTTCCGGACCTGCAGGGGAATCTCGATACGCTGTTCAAGATTCGACGTCGCCTTCAGGCCAGAACTCAGCCTGGGCGAGCAAGGGATCTGCAGTCGCTCAGGTCAGTCGCTGCTGCCAGCGAGGCTGTCGAGCAGATTCACGTGCCTGCAGCTTTATCCCGCGAAGATCAGTTGGAGTTTCGCCAGACGTTCGGAGACTTTCGCAGAATTGGCACCGGCAGCTTCAAGGACGTTTACCTGGCCCGCCAGAACGGGCTGCAGCGCGAAGTGGCCTTCAAGCAACTGCGCAGTTCATCTTACGCGAACAGGCAGCGATTTGCCGATGAAAGTCGACTGCAGGCGCTGCTGGATCACCAGAACATACCACCCGTGATGCTGCTGGCGGAGGAATCCGGCGGTGCGTCCGTTCTGGTGGAAAAATGCGTGCAGTCGCCGGCATGGTCTCGCAGCATCTGTCGCCGCGGCCTCGCTGCTCGTGAAGATCTGAAGATACTGCTGCAGGTCAGTCGCGCGGTGGCGTTTGCTCACAGCCGTGGCATCGTGCATCGAGACATCAAACCGGACAACGTGCTGCTGGGAGAATTTGACCAGGTCTATCTGACTGACTGGGGTACGGCAGCGGTTTACAGTGATGAACTGCAGAAGGATGAAGGACTGGCTCGCGTCAGCAGCGACGAGGGCAAGGTATTGGGGACACCCGCCTATATGCCGCCGGAACTCGTGTGCGGTGACAGTCAGAATTCGACTCCGGGAACCGATGTGTTTCAGCTGGGAGCTGTCCTGTTTCAGATCTGCACGGGTGTGCCACCGTTTAATGGCAGTCAGATTTCCGCAATCACGCTGGCTGCACTTGGCATGCGCCCGGAATTGCCCGGCTGGGTTTCGCCGGAAGCAGCAGCAGTGATCCGGCGGGCGATGGCAAAACAGCCTGCTGAGCGATATCCCAACGCAGCGGCCTTTGCCGATGACATCGAACGATTGCTGGCGGATGAAAATGTCAGCGTGTGTCGCCCGTTGTTCCGTGATCGTCTGCGGCGAATGGCACGTCGACATCGCACAATTGTCTCCACTGTGAGTGCGGCAGTCGGCGTGGCTGCCGTCAGTGCTGTCGCTGTCGCCGTGATCCTTGCCGGGAAAAACTCGCAATTGTCGGCAGCAATCGTCTCACGTGATAAGTCCAATCAAATGCTGACGGTTTCGGAGTCCAGCCTGCGGCGTGCAAATGCCGAGCTGGAGCAGACGAATCAGAATTTGTCGGCGGAGCAGGACAGATTGAAGCTGGCATTGCAGGCTGGATTCCTGCTGCTGAAGGGAGTTGAAACCGGACAGTATAAGGTCCTCGATGATGCATACACTGATCTGCTGCAGCGTGGTGGTCTGCTGCCCGAGCAGGATCAGCGGGGACTGATGCCCCTGTTTCAGGGCATTTCCCACCTGCTGAAGGCAAACGTCACAATGCAGAACCTCGTCAAAACTAGCCCAGCAGAAGGCGGGCTGCTGCAGAAGCTGCTGAATGGAGGGCGTATGGTCGCCGACGCTGCCACTGATGCGAAGGCCGCTCTCACGGCGCTGAATCAGGCAGTACGGGAGAATCCGAAGTTGGGGCTGGCATGGCTGCTGCGCGCACAACTCAGGCAGGAAATTCTCCAGTTGAGGCCACATGCGGACATACTGCCGGACTGGGACCTTGCGGTATCCCTGCTGCCAAACGCCAGTTCGGCATGGAGCGGACGTGGCTTTTGCCGCATTGGCATGAAGCAGCCTGAAGCCGCCATCAGTGATCTGCTGGAGGCGAAGCGACTGGATGCGGAGAATGAATATGCATGGCTGGGGCTAAGCGAGCAGTACTACAACCTTGAACGAATTGAAGAGGCAATCCAGTATTCAACAGGAGCACTGCAACTTCAGCGACGTTATACCGTGGACGATGAATGGAAGTCACGGTGTCGCAACGTGGCGATGCTGAGCTACTGGACGCGGGCCGGAAATGTGGCTGGCACGAACGCTGTCCAGTCCTGCCAGGACTATCTGGCAGCACTGCGTTACAGCACAATCAGCAACCGCCGGGCCCTCTGGACGAATGTGGCTGTCGCGATGTTCAGGCTGACTCCAGAGCAGCGACAGGTGGCGCTGCCGGAGCGGTTGCTGTGTGAAGATGAACGCCCCGGTTTTCGACTGGCAGAGCAGGTGCTGCGACTGCTGTTCGAGACGGATTCTGAAAGATCACAGACGCTGTCTGACGCAGTGCTGCAGCAACTCGCCACAGATCCGACACTGGCGAGGGAAATCAACAAGGACTTTCTGGCAGTTGTGGAGGAGATCGTGGGTGAGTCGGGAGCCGAAACGCACGCGGGGCTGCTGCAGGTGCAAAAGCAGCTGACGGAACTGCGGGGACAAGATAAGTAGCTTGCCGCCCAGAGCCAGATTAGCGTGCAGGACAGGGCAACAGGTAGTCCTCTGTCCGACGGTCGTACCAGTCTCGCAGATTGGGCCACTTCCCACCGACGATGTCCGCCAGCGCGCGAAGCGGCAGAACGTCGACCGGAAACGCGAGTTCCTTGTAGTGTTCGGCGATCAGGCACCAGTGATCGCAGAGGGCTGCTGGTGGTTCCGGCTCATCCTTCAGCAGGGCGTGAATTTCCTGCCATTCACGCCCCTGCAGTCGCAGCACGAGCAGGATCTGAAAAAGTCTCAATTCCACCAACAGGTCTGCTGTGGGCTGGAGGATGTTGCAGGCCTTTTGCAGTGACCTGAGCGAATCCGCTGGCAGCAGTCGCAGAGACTGCGTGAACGTATCCCAGTCTGCGGGTGGCTGCCAGTGCCGCCACGGCGAGGACTCACACCATGCTGCCAATGTCAGTAAACCGGGCAGACAGTGTGCCAGAGGAACTGCTGCTGCACTGACCCGCGGGCTCAACGCGCCGTCACTGACAAGTTCAAACACGTCAATCTTCAAGGATCTCCGGTGTATCCGTTTCAGTATCCCGATAGTAAAGGCAAACTGGAATTCAGGATGGTTTCCGTCTGTTGTGGACACCCAGTCAGGCAATTGATGTTGCAGCAGGCTGTGCCAGTATTCCAGCCATTCGTCGCGAATTGCAGCAGGATCGAATCGACGTTGATTCCTGCCGCTGGAGGACAAGCGGATTGTTTCGACACCGGCCTCCTCGCGACCTGAACGCCGGGCAACGTCAACCTCCACATGACCGTAAGTCTTGAGGAAATACCTGTTGAACTTTTCAAGTTCACCGGGACCAGCAAACCACTGAGCAGGGCCGATTGACTTCCTTAGAAGTGCCGAGTGAACCTGTAGAAATGCCTGTTGCCAGCGGTCGGTGTTTTGATCGATTTTCTGAGCTTCCACCGTTTGATTGGTGTAAGCCAGCCAGCGTTCCTCGATATTCTTCACGGCGTCGATTCGCTGCCGGAAGACAGCTTCAACTGTGCTCAGGGTGCAGACCAATGTTCCCGCTGCGGCTGCGGCGGCGCAGGCCGCCAACACTCGGCAATACAACACCCACTTTGGATTTTCTGATAATCGAGCATCCGGCCGGATACCTGACGAGGCTACAGCTTCCTGCAGCGTCAGTGGTGCTTTGTCGCTGCGACTTGCAGGGATCTGGACGGAATCAGGCAGTGATTGCAGGACGCTGAGGTCGAACAGTGGCGGCAGTGGCCACGTGTTGCGTTCTTCGAACTGCTGAAGCGTTTTCGCAGCCAGTCTGACAAGCTGCTGCTCAACGACCCGGACATCTGCATTCGCACCACCACAGAGCAGCCAGAGTTCCAGCATCAGTTGCGGCATGGCGTTTTGCCAGACGGGATTCAGCTGTCGATATGCCTCTGCAAATTCCGCTGAGATGCCCGCCGGGAATTGCAGCAGTTGCTGGAAATGCAGGATGGCGGTGTCTGGTGTTCCGTCGATCTGAGGTCGTTGCAGCATTTCCCAGTCCGAAGTTTCTGACAGCAGTGCATGGAAAATTGTGTTGCAGGCTTGCTGGCCTAGTTTTGGACGCCAGTCTCTGAATCGTCGGGATCGTCCCATAGATCATCAAGGCAGGCGACTTCGTGCGCGGCATGAGCATCAGTCAGTACGGCGCTGCTGGCATGGGTTTGCAGGATTGTCAGAGCAGCACGTCTGCAGGGCTGACAGCCGCGAATGTGATCTGCCAGCTGGGGCTCGCAGATTCGCCAGAAGGCCGGGGGCAGCCATTCGTGGTCACTGCATTGCAATTCGAGCGATTCGTTGAACTGCATGAACAGCACTGCCTCTGCCGCGGTCCCTTCACTGGCTTGCAAATGACTGCAGTCGAGCAGCTGTCGGAGCCTTGTCCAGTTGCCAGGCGTGACGATACCGGAGATTTTCAGCTGCAGTGGCAGCGAAATCTCGTCGGGGTGTGATTGAAACAGAATTGTGGGAGGCAGGGGCTCGCCGTGTGATTCCTGGTGCTCGTGCCACTCCAGGAACTCCTGTTCGACAATGCTGCTGATGACCAGGGGTGTTAAAGCTCCTTGTCGTGGAGCGATGAGCTGCGGTGTCACCTGCAACTCCGGAAAGTGTTCCGCCAACTGCTGCAGCTGGTTGCTGGCGAGTCCCCAGCACAGGAGTGGGTTTGGGGTGGGCTTTGCGGAGCGTCGTTGCTGAAACTCCTGCAGCATCCGGCTGATCAGGCTTGAAATACCCTGCTCTGATAAATTCATCTCGGCTGAGAGTTGCTGTAGCGACTGACGTTTGAGGAACAGCCTGCTGAAACAATACCACTCATCAGGCTGAGATTGAGCTTTCAGTTCCGAGAGGAGCCGTTCCTGTCGGGAAATGAGTGCATTGGCAGCTGCCGAATCCAGGGCATCTGAATCCTGATTGTGCGACGCAACTGTAACGGGATCCAGTACTGTGGAAAGATGCGTGGCGATCGAAAACAGCTCCAGCTGTTCAGCGATACCAGTTTCTCTGGTGAGTGACACGAGCGGCTGATTGCCTGACGGAACTGAGGCTCTACTGACTACCGAGTCCAGTGTGGAGTTGCGGACCGTATCGCCAGTGGCAGGTTTGCTGCTGCTGGTTGCAGGAATAATCGACGGAGCAACACCGTCGGCAGTTGGTTTGGAAGAATCAGACATCATCGGACGAGATCCCATGGACAAGGTACCCAGGCTACTTGATTTTAGTCAGCTCGCTGCAGGCGAGGCAAGCGCCGTGCCGTATGAATCCACCACCTTTTGCTAAGCGCAGTTCAGCGGGGCCTGAGTCTCAGCCAGAGGTGGTAGCGGTGCAGTCGCGGACGCAGGCTGCTGACAGCCTCCCAGTATCGACGCTCAATCTCTGCTGTACTTAACTGCATTTCCGCGGCCAGTTCCTGCCAGTCCGCATTCTGCAGGCAGCGACGTCTGAATAGCCACCATTCATCCGGCTGAAGATTACTGCGGATGGCTGCACACAGACTTTGCAGACGCGCAGCTCGCAGTGCCTGTTCAGTAAGCTCGTGGTCCGGAGGGGGCTCGCCATCCCAGACCGGATCATCGTGCACGGGCCTAAGGTCCAGCAGCCCGAGCAGCTGTTCGTACTGCTCCGCCGCAAGCTGGCACAGTTCCCGCCCGGCCGCCGAAGCAAGTTGCTGCCTGCAGTGCCACGCTGGCGCGTCATTCCAGCGTTCGCTGAGGCGATGCAGCAGCCGTCCGTGCAGAGCCCTGGAAAGCTCTTCATCGGCAAACAGGTGTCTGAGGTCGCTCAGCAGCTGGCTGACGGCGACGGACAACAACTGACCGTGTGGCAGTCCGGCCAGCTCGGCACCCGCTGTCTCGGCCGCTTCCTGTATCTCAGGCCGGATTATTTCGGTTCGATACATTCCATTATTGCTTTGCCGCGCATTCATGGACGGTGATTCCCTGCTGGTCTCTGTGTTTCCGTCGGTTCAAAAACGATCCCAATTCCCCAAAACGGTTCTGCCGTGTCGGAATTCAGAGCTGCAGACAGATTTTTTCAAAAATTCCGCGAACCGAGTGAATGGTTCCTGTGTCGCACGAATTTCGAACGCCTCGACGGGGATTCACCGGGGGCCATGGTGCAGCCGCACGCCAGTGTTTTGTGCTGTCTGCGCAAAGGCCTGCAGAACTCGAACGGTGACGACCCGCAGCCCATACGCCATCAGGTTACGGACATCCCCCCCATTGAGCCGATTGTCACGGAACAGCAAATTCGACCGATCCAGTCTCCGGACTGCAGGCATCGCTGTCGAGGCCTGTTGCCAGCGACAAACCTGCTCCCAGACTGATCCCGGAAAACGAATCGCTCGGTGAACGCCTCCTGCGACTCCCTGTGCACGCTTCTGATCCGCCGCGGTTCAGCCACTCTGACTTTTTTCCGAATGTTTTTGACATTTAGCGCACATGAAATCCGTGCTTTGCGAGGACCTCAAGCAATTGCGAATTGGGAATGCCGATCAGCTGCAGCTTGTCTCCGTCCAGTCGCAGTGACACCCGAGTCGCTCTGATGTCGGCCTCCGAACGCCACGCCCCGTAACGGTCGGTCAGAAAGTGCAGCACCTGATTACCAGACCCACGCCACAGATAATTGCCGGCCTCTGCCTGCACAAACTCACCGTCCACCAGCAGATCCGTGCGTTGCAGCAATGCTGTCCAGGCAGAGCTGTCAGCGGCCTGAAGCTGCTGCAGCGTGTATCCCGTGTAGGTCACAATTCCCACGTCTCGCTGGGCTCGCAAGCCATCAATCAATTCCACCAGACCAGCTGCCTGCGACAGTGGCTCGCCACCCACAAACGTCAGACCCTCGTACGGCTCATACTGCCGCAGAAAGTCGAGCAGTGCCGGAATAGACCAGAGCTGCGCGGGGACGAATTCCAGCATCCGTGGTGTGATACACCCAAGGCAGCGTCGCGGACACCCCTGCACCCACACAATCATACGTCGCCCAGGACCAAGAGCATCCACAGCCACGTCAATCTTTGCCAGATTCAACTGCGTCATCTTTCGCTCCTGCCTGATACCAATCGGGAGGGCGAGGCTCCTGCCGAGCCAGAGAGCTCACGCAACGCACGCGGCTCAGCAGGAGCTTCGCCCTCCCGGTAAGCCCCGGTCGTGCAGTCCAGTGACTCTACCTTCGGTCAGGCACAACCCGCAACTCACCCGGATCATCCACCTGCAGCCGCACCGATTTCAGTTCCCGGTCGCCGGCCTGCACCACCAATGCCTCTTCCTCAATGCTGCGCAACCTGCCCACAAGGTCACGCGCTCCCAGCCCCGCGTCGTTTTTCAGCAGCTGCCTGACAATCTCTGGCAACTGCGATACAAACTCCAGCTGCAGCCCGTGCAGTTCTCGCAGCCGCGCTGCGATTTCAGTCAGTCGTGGTCTGACAATCTGGTTGGCCATCTCTTCCGTCAGTCCACCAAACACGATGATGCGACTCATCAGACGACCGATGAGTTCGTCCGGCAGCGATTTGCCGGTGCGAGTCAGTTTCAGGCCGGACTTCACAGCCTGCAGCCGCTCTTCCCGTGGTACTGCCGTGCCCTGCCTCGACAGCTCCACCAGCTTCTCTGCCCCCGCGTTGCTGGTGAAAAAAATCAGACACTGCGATAAATCCAGACGCGTGCCGTCGCCCAGTGTCCAGTTGCCCTCCAAAAGCGTCAAAAACACGTTCAACACCCGCTCATTAGCCTTTTCGAATTCGTCAAACAACAGCATTGACGCCGGATGATCCAGCAGAAACTGACCCAGCTCGCCACGCGGATCACCAACATAACTGGGCGGTGACCCCAGCAGCCTGGTCACCTGGTGATCCAGTTCGTATTCCGACATGCTGATTTGTCGCGCCGGCACGTCCTTCCAGTGCTCACATAACGCCCGAAATACCTCCGTCTTCCCCACTCCAGTCGGACCCGCCAGAAAAAATACTCCGGCCGGCAGCTGCTCCCGCAGACCATCCCGCCGCGCCTGACGCAGCCGGCCCCCAGTCGCCCGCAACCGTGCCAGAATCGCCGCAATCGCATCGGTCTGACCGCAAACACGACCTCCAACATAAGCTTCCAGTTCCTGAAGTTTCTGAGGCTGCAGAAGATCATCCCAGACTGCTCGCACCTGCAGAATACTCTGCACCGCGGTCAGGCTGAGCGTTCCTGAGGGCTGCCGATCCTGCTCCAGCCTGAGTGCCTGTGCGACCAGCCAGCCAATTTCCCGCAATGAACGTCCGGCCAGCAATCGCTGGATCTGCAGTCGCTCCCGCGCAGCACTCTTGCTGCCAGTCTCAATTCCACCCGCCTGTGTCCTGACAAACCAGTGAATCTCATCGTTCTGTGGCAGCCCCAGATGCAGCAGCTGCACGCCCGCACGCCGCTGATCCCTCAGCTCGGCCGGCAACAAATTCAAATCGTCAGTCTCAAACAACAGCACCGATGCATTGCCAAATCCGGGTGCTGACCACTTCTGAAACCACGACACCAGATAATGCCACTGCTCGCTCCCACGATTCGCGAAGAGCGTCTGAGCCCTTGGCAGCAGCACTGCCAGACGTGGTGCCTGACGCCCCGACTCCGCTTCCACCGTCAGATAGCGATCCAGAGACTCGAACGCCGCTCGCAGACTCTGCAGAGATCCGTCGTAGGGCATGAGTCCGCCACGAGCTGACACAGTCGCCGCTCGTGGCTCGGTGGCCACAGGTGGCGCTGAGGTCTGGCCCTCCTCTGCCTTACCACCTCGCCCCGCAAACCGATCCCCGACCGATTGGTGGCCCGCCGGTACCCGCTGAGTCATTTGCAGAAAGGCCTCACGCATGGTTCCTGAGCGGGTCTGAGCACCGCACCAGCCAAGTTCGTCAGCAAACTGCAGACCATTGTTCAGGGTGTACACCGCAATGCCCGCGGCGCCACGGTGCAGCAACCCCCGGCAAAGCACTTCCTCAAGCCGCAGAAGATCCCCACACCGTACCTCTTGTGGCGCCAGAAACACATCATTCAGCAGCCCGTAAACCAATAGCTGCCGCGGATCAAATGACTCGAAACCCAGACGCAGACGGCCATCAATCCGACCAAATTGTTCAGTACTGTTCATCGGGAGCTCCGTTTCGGGAAAAATTAGCTGTCAACTGTCAACTGAACAATACGTCTGCCAGATGCTCCGCAGTCTTTGGAAAAAGAGCCATGCTCTGCAGCAACTTATGACGCACATCAGGTTCAGAACGCAACGGTTTTAAGGCATCGGCACATTGAGTACGGATCTCGTTATCGACATGTGTCAGACCAGGCAGAAGGTACCAGCGTCTGGCTGCAGGACTAAAGGCCATGATCTGCTTCAATGCGCATAGACGCAGATCACGACAGGGGTCCATCATCGCCCAAAAAAGATCACTCAAAACATCCGGATCGCCTGACTGGCCCAGCATTTCCACTGCCGCCGCCCGGATGGCCTTGCGATGCTCCTCGTCGCGAAATACTGTCTGTGGTCGCAGCAATTCAGCAATGAAAGGCAGTGCCGGTCGCCCCAGCCTTAACAACTCGGCCCTCACCTTTTGGTTGCCACTGCTGATAAACACAGTGCAAAGGTGGCGTATATCATCGCCGTCGCATGAGGACTGATCGCCCGCATCGAGAACTTGAGTAGACCAACCGTTGTAAATATAAGCCATGAAGGGCTTATTATCCCTTTTCTGGATAGTAAGGGAGGTTCCCTCACAAAGCTCACACGCAAACTTTGAGCCGTCGGCGTCAATTGCTGTTTCGCCCTCGTTTGTTGCGGGTGTGGCGATCTCCTTCAGATCGCTGTTCTGGCCATTTCTGGTATACTCCACAGACTTCTGGACAAAGGCACCGTCCCCAGCGTCCAGGTTGACACGAAGAGAACTCGGTCCCACAACAACTGTTATCTTCGGAGGTACAGCAGCAGCCACTGACGATGGATTTTTTGACGGAACATCGCGACGAAAACGTCGCCATTTCCAAAGTGTGAGGCAGAAGATATCAAAAACCAAAGTCAACTTGCATGCGTTGTTTTTGCGCTCTCCTTCCACAGAGATGACCGCTATTTCATTGAAAGGTGTTCTTAAAACGCATAACGGAGGAAGACATTGCTGCGGCTGAGCGTCAAGCAGCATATAAACGAAGTTACTCTCTTTACGTCGCTTCAGCGTTGCGGTCGCGTCTGCCTTCTTAACGCGGACATCAAGCTTCTTCAGCACTGTGCTTCCCGATCGCAATTCCAGACATCCGCCGGTGAACGATCGGGCTGCGGTCAGGCTGAGCGTTGTTTTTCCCGCCCCGCAAACTGTGGGCGTGCACTGAAGCGATTCCGATGCGACGCAGCTTACCTGCTTCCCATCGACAACCTCCACAACGACGCTTGCGGAAAGTGCTCCATCTGCGGTTCCGGCCATTTCTACCGTTTCCGGAGTCACCCGAATGGAATTCTCATTGCTCATCAGACTGCTCCACAAAATTCCATGTCACAATCTCAACAGGCCCCCTGGTCGTCAGCTGCCAAACTGCATAATCGTGGTGACGAAAGCAGCCGATGTGTCAGCGTACTCCGCCATACCCTGGTAGATTGCCCTGAGCGCCGCGCGATCCCCCAACAAACTCAAGCATCTTAACGCTCGGAGGCGCACCTGCCGATCATGGTCTCCAACCGCCGTCAGCAGAGTCTGGAACGCTATGGCATAGGTCGCGTGTGACAGCCAGCCCTGTTTGAATCCGCGTGCGACAAGATATAAGAGGATTACGGCATCAATTTTCCAGCGTCCCGAGAATACAGCGTAGTAGTCCTTCCACGTCAGGCAGACGTGTTCCACCGTGTTGGCAAGAACATCGCGGATGGGCGCGAGTTCCGGAAGCATCGAGAACCAGCCTGCTACGACAAGCAGAGCGTGACGGGCCGTATGTCGGACGCCATCTTTCTGGGTATCTGTGTCTCCACAGGCTGAGCAAAGTAGTTGTATGATACCGCAGAACAATGGTCGTCGATCCACCAGAGGCGACTTATCCTCAAGGATTTCGACTGCCCAGTTCAGCAGCCCATGGACTGCCAATAAGCGGACCTTTGAGTCGGGATGTTCAGCGAGAACTCTTTCATAAGCGGTTCGCCCATCCTCACATGGATAGTCTTCCAGTACCTTGACAGCGCGAAGGGAGAATTCATCATCACCGCTGAAAGCAAGGTGCAGCAGGTCACCAATAACCTCTGGAGAGTTCAATTCCTGTATCAGATCGAGTGAGAAGTGTCGGCAAGCCCGGGACAAGTCGGGACGGTGCAGATTCTCCGCCAGCAGCGGCAGAAACCAGCGGCCGAAACGGTTGAGTTCACAACGGGCAAAATCCCTGAGTATTTGCTCCTGACGCTGCTGATCTGCATCTGAATCGTCCCGCAGAAAACGGAGCATGTTGACAACGCTTGTTACCTCGAACGGGATCGTCAGCCCCTCTGCCGTCAGCAATTGTTGTTGTCGAAGGTGAATTGTTGACCAGCATGGTCCGGAAACGCCCCCTGAGCGAAACAGGAAGGTATGATTGCCTGTGTCCTCGGCTGGGAGTGCCTGCCGGACGAGTGTCGCTTGTTGTCCGTTGATGTCGCTCCGTATACGTCCGACCTCGAAAACTTTCGGGGTTTGGCCCGCGAGCGTCATGGCATAGCACAAGCGATTTTTGCTGAGTACCAGAACCTCATTTGCAGAGATCTGAGCCGCAGCCACCGGCGCTGCACAATTTGGCGGTAGGCGCCATTCGCTCAGAACTTCTCCTGCTTCGGACACGGAGACAACCGCCTTGTCTGTCAACGCCAGTCGCGCCCCTGAGTCCACCGGTTCAAGCCACTGACAGAAGTCCAACGCGGGCGATGAGCTTACCCAAAAGCTGTCTCTGACATTGTGTGTTGCTTGACAATCGATAAGTTTGCCTTTCGAGAGCGATAACAAACGTGAGTCTTCGGCACCTTTTCTCTGTACGCGCAATTGTCCAGCGTCTGTGACTCGAGCGGTGCAAGCTTGCCCATGCCAGAGGCTGTTTCCGGGCCCTTTGAATCCGTAATCAGTGCGCCCAGCGGCCGACGTGACAAATATGGGGACGGCTATGGATTTTCCATCCTCATCCTTCATTTGGACAACACAATTACAGTCTTTCCAGTGAGGGTCGAGCTTTACTACTTGTGGAACCTCGCGCAAGAGTAACCGCATGGTGTGAGTCAGCCCGTCGGGTGCTTGCTGAGCAGCAAGCCGAAGACAGAATCGCAGCGGTACCTTCGTTGAGTCCGCCCCATCGCAAAGCCGCTGGCGGCATTCAATCGCCAACTCCTCCCCTGCGGCTTCCGCACGCCGCACAAGGACAGTTGTTGTGCCGGCGGAGAGCGTTTCTGGTTCGCAGGACACGCCGATGCCCGAGAGCTGCACCTGCGTTGACTCTGAGAGCTCAGCCGTCAGCAGGAGTGGCCAGCCATGCACTGCCACTTCCCCATCCTGCTCAAGGCTCTGTCCGTCAATTCCCCTGATTCTCACGTGGTTTGTAAGTCCTGACATTTGCTGGGTTTCCGTTTGATCTGATAACAACCGGGCTCAAGCAGAGTGAGCGGGATGAGAGTGGAGGCATGTTTCGCGGAGCCAAAACGCGACTTTGGCAGGAATGACTTTTTGTGATCGTCGTCCACACATCAGCCGCCCTGAGCCTGCCCACGCTGCTGGCCTGAGCCACCTGGCAGCGGTTTCGCCGTTCTGTCCCGATCCGGGCCGGGACCATCATCGCTGATGGATTTGAAGTTCATTTCAATACCCGCATTCGCGCGCAACAGTCGCTGCAATTCAAGAACGTACTCGTGGTTATCAGTTCGACTGTCCGGAGTTCGCACGACACCCTCCAGCGAAAGTGGCAGACTGAGTCGCTCTTCACCACCGTCCGGGTAAAAAGCGGCTACATCGAGCGGAGCCGCAGGATCGCGCAGATAGGTGTCCCACACTTCATCCGAAATCACAACAGTCGCTCCCAATTCCCCGAGTGCCTGCGACAGGGCTTTCAGCACCATCTCGCGACGGTATTTCTGATCCTGCAGGTCGGCTGCCCGCTGCTGCCATTTCGCCAGCTGGCCTTCCAGAGTTGTCAGCAGGTCGCCACGCTGTGCCGGGGATTTCAGTTTTCCGATTGCATCGAAGTTTGCGAGAATCTCGTGCTGCTGCGTCTGAGTTGCAGTGGACCACTGCCGCCAGGCATCCGTTGACAGCTGCCGACGCAGTACCTGCTCGCGAACCTGCAATGCATTTTCGCGGGCCTTTGCCAGGCTGTCCCGCAGGGACTGCAACTGTCGCTGCAGCACTGTATCGTCCTGCTCAGCCTGCGCTGTAAGCAGCTGCTGCTTCCAGAATGCGGCCCCCTGTCCCATCCCCTGTGGAAACTCAACCTCAGCCGCTGCCACAAGGTCTGTGATTTGCTGCCGCAGCCCGGCGCAGCGGCGCTGTCTTTGAGCCTCGAGTTCAAGACGGTTTTGCTGATCCTGCAGGTCGGCTGCCTGCTGCTGCCATTTCGCCAGCTGGCTTTCCAGAGTTGTCAGCAGGTCGGCACGCTGTGCCGGGGATTTCAGTTTTCCGATTGCATCGAAGTTCGCGAGAATCTCGCGCTGCTGCGTCTGCGTCGCAGTGGACCACTGTCGCCAGGCATCCGTTGCCAGCTGCCGACGCAGCACCTGCTCGCGAACCTGCAACGCATTTTCGCGGGCCTTTGCCAGGCTGTCCCGCAGGGACTGCAACTGTCGCTGCAGCACCGTATCGTCCTGCTCAGCCTGTGCCGTAAGCAACTGCTGTTTCCAGAACGCTGCCCCCTGTCCCATCCCCTGTGGAAACTCGACCTCAGCCGACTCCACAAGGTCTGCAATCTGCTTTCGCAGATCCGTACAGCGTTGCTGCCGCTGAGCCTGCTCCAGACGCGCTCGGGCTGCTGCGTTCTCACGAAATTCAAGGTGCTTGGGTCCACTCATCAGATGGCTCCGGAAAATGACGGGGTTTGTTTGTGGTCCAATCAGGAATCAGTTCTGCCCTGAAGAGTGGTTCAGGGCCGTTTCCAAGTTGTTACGAGCGCTGATGAGCTCGGCAAATGCATCCCCCAGCTGCCGCAGCAGACTGGTCACCGCATTCCGGCGCTCCGGGTACTGCCTCAGTTCCTCTTCAAGTTTCTCAATAGTTGCCCCCGGTGACAACGCCCTGAAGGCCTTGAAGTTCTCCCTGAAATAATCCAGCCAATCATCGGCTTTGCTGCCGCCGGACATCTCAGTGAGCTCGTCTGCGTGCTTCTGGAGTTGTGCGATGGTCTGCAGGCGACTTTTTCGCTGCTCTTCAAGCTGTTGTGTTCGTAATTCGGCCTGACACAACTCGGACTGCAACTCTTCCAGCTTCTGAACTTCCGCGGTCAGCCCCGACAGGCGTCGCTGTTCATCGGTGAGTTTTCGCTGAAGGTCGTCCGTGGCGTGCCGCAGTCGGTCATCAGAGACCGGCTGGTTCTGCAGTTCGTTCATGAATTCCTGGCAACGCCCAGCGAGATCACTGCGAATTGCCACAAGGAAGCCCGCGGCCTGCTGAGTGGCCTCCGGATGCGATGCAGAGGCAATTTCGATTCGGCGAACGAGTTGCCAGTGCCAGCTGAACGCTGTTGCCACGCGTGCACCAAGACCCCGACGGCACCATTCAAGGCAGCCGCGAACGTTTGCTGGTCCAAGCTGCTGAATTACTTCTCGCATCTGCTCGTCAGAAGCCTGCTGGAGCAGGTCCGCAAGGGTTTCCTGGTCTCGCAGTGTCAGGTTTCCAGCGGAGAGTTTATGTAACGCTGCCAGCAACACGGCCTGCAACTCAGTCGTCATGTGGGCGTCCTTTGACAATTTCCGAACTTTGAGCAGGTTCTGGTGCTAAACAGAGATTTGCTCTGGCCAAAATTCTGTCTCCTGGCGGCTTCCGGCGAGGCAGGGTCGCAGCACCCAGCCCGCCTGACTGTCGTCCGGCTGCGGGCGCAGAAGCAAGTCGAATGTCTGCTGAGCAGTCGGCTGAAACTGATAATGCATTCGCGTGCAGGACCGGGCACCTGCTGAGCCGCTGGTCACCTCCACCTCAATCCGCAGCGGCCCCCTGTCCGGAACCGCTTTCAAATCCAGCAGCAGCCGCAGATCCCGCCCTTCATACTTCGGGGACTCGAGCTGGCTGAGACTGTCGATGCCGGCTCCCTGCAACCGGACCCGCACTGAAACGATGTTCCATCGGTAGTCCACGGTCAGACGTTCGGCTGCCAGGACCGCCGCACCCAGCGAAATCGCCAGCTCCGGCTCGTCAAAATCCAGCTCGGTCGGCAGCATGCCGGAATGCTGCTCTACGGCTTCCGAAATCGCCTTCCGCAATGGTGGAAATCGTCCCATGCCACCGGCAAACACGATTCCGTTTGCGGTCGGCACGCGCCGCAGAAACTCATTGGTCTGCTCCTTAATCTGTTGCATGAACGGCTGAACAGCCCCGGACACTGCTGTGCAGCGCGGATTTTCCTCAGTCCAGCTTTCCTTGAGGTTTCGAGCATCCCGGAGCACATGTCGCGCCTGCAGCGGACTGAGGTCAAGACCAGTCGCCTGCAGACGGAGTCGGACATCAAGAGAGAATCCGCCGCCCTCTGAACCATCGCTGGCCAGCGTCAGCAGGTCGTCTGCCGCCGCTGTCACACCGCGGGACTGCCGCAGCATTGCGGAGCCAATCAGTCCATCGACGAAATCGCCACACGCTCCGCCCGTATCGACGCGACCGTCCCGCAGGAGCCGATGCTGGCCGTGTACCACGGCTCGCTTGCCGACAGCCGCGGTCACAAGGCTCAGGTCCAGCGTGCCACCTCCGGCATCGCACACCAGCAGCGACCTGCCACTGAGCCACTCCTGCGGCTGCAGCGTGAACCAGTGCAGCATGGCAGCCACTGGCTCTTCCACAAACCGCAGCGCAAAGTCCAGCTTCGCTTTCCCCTGCCAGCGGCGTCGCACCAGCTCCCGCGCGTCGTTCCACGCATGCTGAAGTCGCTGCAGAGATTGACCAGACCAGCAGGTCGGGCGAGTCAGCACGATGTTGAGCTGCACTGTTTTCACGTCCGGCTGCAATCCCCGCTCTTCCAGCACCACCAGCAGACAGTGACTCATGAGCTCCGCCAGACAGCCCTCAGCGCTGGTCCACGATGGATAAAATCTGCAGACACTGGAATTCTGCTGAACATCCGTCGCCTGCAGGTGCAGCTTGGCGCTGCGAAAACAGTACAATTCGCCCTGTTCCCACGCCTGACGTGCACTGGTGCCCACCCGCACTGTGCCGCCTACTGCACGTGACTTGCGATCAGCAAACCACACAACGGACGGCAGCATCGATCCATCCGAGTGCAGGACCGGCTGTGCCTGAAGATCATAGACGCACACCACGCACGTGGTCGTTCCTATGTCCAGGCCAGCATTGATTCGTAGTTTCTGCATCGTACCGTCCCGTGGTCCACCGCGCTGGTTGCGTTGCCTTCCACAGACAAGGACAACCGCCACGTTGACAAGGTTCCACAAACTTCAAACGAACGTCGAGCCTTCCAGTACAGCCATCCAGATATCGAAAAAGAAAAAAATTCAAAAAAAGTCCAAAACCAACTGAAATTCCGATTTCCCAATCGCGCTACCGCGATCTGCACTTTCTCAAATCTCTGCGAAACCATCGGGCGCCCGGCTGTCGCAGGAAATTCTTCTCAGGGACGATTCTCAAGCCGAAGGGGCCGACGAAGTCAGATGTAGCTATGCAACATCATTCTCGGAATCCTCGCGAAAGCTCTAACGGGTGTTTCACGTCCTGCAAGGCTGGTCAACTGATCGGCCACGGAAGTTGTCCATGGTGCCAGCCCGAAGGTCCAGTGGCTTTGTCGGGTGTTCGTTGAACCATCGAGGCACCTTCGTGGCACAACGCCGCGACATCAGAAAGTGCGGTTTCTTCAAAAAAGTCTTCTTCACTGACTGAATTTCGCCTCCTGTGCCTCGTCTTCACTGTGACAGGCCGCGTCGGTGGAATGCGGCAGGCATTTTCTGACGCCCTCATTTTCAGGAGAACTTCTGATGAACACTCTGAGGTTTGACACACTGATGACTGATCAGCGGCGGATCAAATCGCAGCAACCGGCATCAGACTGACCACCGGACATCAAGCTACTGAACTGCAGGCGGTCTGCCTCGATGCAGAACAGCAGGAAACTCCACTCGGTTCAAGGCTGGTCGATGCAGGAGGTGGTCTGGGCCTGTTCTGGGTTCTGCCAGAGCATCCTGCAGGCGATTTTCTCGGATCGCACGTTCAGCGTTTGGTGGAGACAGAATTTACCGGGAGCGCCGAGCTTCCAGCGATTCTCTTCGTTCAGATTGCAGTGGTCAGAATCTGATGAATTGAATCCGCTGATGAAATCCTTCTTTCTCGTTTTTTACGGAGTGTAAACGGTGTCAAATTCAGCAAAAGGTCTGGCAATTGTCGTCAGGAACAGCAAGTGGACTGGTGGCGTGGATCACTACGCAATCTGTGACGGAGCGGGCTATGTGATACATAATATGCCCGGCACAGGTGTGAAAAAAGATTCCGAGCATGACTTCTTCTCATCATCAATTGACGCAGAGCCCAACGAAAACCTCGCTGCAGCTGCTCAGAGAGCTGTCAGGGAAGGCAAATTGGTGGTCACAGCTTCAATTCCCGAGGAGGCAGACATCGTTGTATCGCGGGCAAAAGCACTGATCGGGTCGCGGTATAATCTGCTCTCCTTCAACTGTGAACATTTCGCAAGAAAGTGCTTCGAGGGAACGGCTTATTCCACTCAGGTTCAGAAATTTACATGGGGCGCTGCAGCCCTTGGGCTTCTGGGCGTGGCCGGGATCTGGCTGTTTGGTCGCCGAAGCGAGCGCGCTTAGTTGGACAGCGTCTGGTTCATCCACGCTGAAGGTTGTGAGTGCTTTTTTCGCGTTGGTTGATTGGGGCCTGACGGGAGCGTCAAAAAGCGAAAATCGTGACTGAAGCGGGCGAAACTGACTGAATTTTTTTAAGCAGCGATCGTCTGATTTGTGACGGCGGTCAATTGGGCTGCCGTCTCTCCCGTTCGTCATTGGAAAGTTCGACGATGCCTACAGTAACAGACCAAACAGGGACTCGGGCACCAATCGGAAGAGTAATTTCCAACTTGGTCGGGGCGGTGCTTTATTGCACCTTTTTTGACTTTGTGTTTTCGTGGGCCGGAGACTGGCTGAGCGATTCTGTCGGCAATCCGCGAGTCCCCCGGGCGCCAACCTGGATTGGATCGATGATTGTTGCCGGTCAGAAAGGCTGGCCGGTCCTGGCTGTCTCTGCCCTGTGCGGGGTTTTCCATCGTAGTCTTGAAGGTCTGGGTGGAGTGCTGGCAGCGACATGGTTTCTCGGTTTGATGGACCAGTCAGCGGCACTGGTTGTGGGATTGATAATGGTCATTTTGAACCGGAGTGATGAAAGCGAGTGATTCCATGGCCCTGAACAGGCAGCAAGAGGCTCGAATCGTGAAGGCGATTCTTGATGAAGTACACCGCAAGCCACCGACAATAGCAGTCATCGGACTGTCCGGCTCGGGAAAAAGCTCAGTTATCAATCGGCTCTTCAGAACCACACTTCCGGTGAGCCACACCAGCGCCTGCACTAAGGATTTCCTTTATTCGGACATCGGACTGGAAATCAGAAACGGGGTCGCTGCGGGGCAGCCTGTCAGTCTGCGAGTCATCGACTGCCCCGGGCTGGGCGAAGATGTCACGCTGGAATCCGGCTATTTAGAGCACTATCAGAAACATCTTCCTGAGGCGGATGTGATTCTTTACGTGACGGCTGCTCGAAATCGGGGTGCTGTGGCTCTTGAACAAATGCACCTCCGGCATTTGCTTCAGTATGTGGATCGGATGGTTTTCGGGCTGTCCCAGGCAGACCTTGTTGAGCCTCGAGACTGGAATGTGCGGCTGAATCGTCCTGGCGAATTGCAGATGAAATACATCGAGGAGATCTGTGAGGATCGAGCTGCGCGTTTTGCGACCGTTGCTGGCCGACAAGTCAGATGTTTGCCCTTCGCATCGAGCCAGGGCTTCGGTCTTCAGTCCTTATTCACAGCGCTGATTCTGAATTGTCCACCTGAACGAGCGTGGATATTCGAATCGCTCAAAGCATTTGACTTTCGTCAATTTATTCCAGCAGCCGCGCTTCTGCAACTTGGTGATTGTCCCTGATTGAATTGAACATTCGACATAAGGAGTTCGTGGAAATGGCACAGGATTACACAGACGCGGAGTTAGCCGAGCTTCGCGCGGCGATCAGAGAAGAAGTTCGCAGCGAATTGCAGGCTTCACAGCGATCGCAGAATGGGCTTGTCGCGTTTTTGCGGGCAGTGGGTCTGCAGGTTCTCGCACGGCTGGTGGCGAACCTTTCGTATGCCGCATGGCAAAAGTTCAAAAAATTGATCGGATGGACCTGAAACTGAATCGGGGGAATCTGAAATGAGTATTCTGACGCGTGTTGCGGGTCTGGCAGCCGGTACCGTCCGCTCGGTCACATTGACCGTCAATGCTCTCACGGGAGGGCTGCAGATCCGGACAGACGATGTACCGGTTTCTGTAAAAGTAGTTGCGACCTTTGCCCTTGACGATGTTCGCCGCTGGATCGCTGCAAATTTGAACGGCAGGGATGAGCCGGTGAAGATTGCTGTGGTGCGTGAGTCTCACGCTCAGTTATGGAAGTTGACGATTGTCGTGCTGAATCAGCGAAACAAGCGATGCTTCGACAGTGACGGGCGACTCCGCGCACAGGCTCATCTGGTACGTAACTTTGGAGCAGATCTTGAGGAGATACTTGCCGGTCGAAACTCGATCCTTTTGACACCCTGAGCATCAGCGCAGCCGTCGGCTGTCTGTGTGAAGGCTGCAGAAGATGCCCTGACGCAGTATTCTGCATCCTCGGCAGAGCGAGTGGCGAAGGACAGTTTCGAAAGTTCTGTGCGAGCCACCGTTCTGGATAACGTGAAACGCCGTATTGCGGATTCTGATCGCAGGATCTCCGATACGCAAAACGGGATCAGGAGCAGCCTTGCAAAGATCAAACCACGTATCGCCCTCGTATGTAGTTAGCTGGTCAGACGGGATGCAAAGCTCTGTCTGTGAAGAGATCCGGAGAAGCAGAAGGGATACTTGTGGGAACTGATTGGAGAGAGGGTGGTGGATATTCCAGTGGCAGTCAATTTGTCGCCTGTCGCTCTGCGAAAGGACTTCCAATGCCGTTCTTTCGCGGAGCGAAAGTCGACTATCGCAGCCCCCGACGGCGAAAGTGACTGCCATTGGGAGACAGCCCGCACGCCCACGAGAGCCCGTCGACACGTTCCGCTGCTTGCGAGGTCCGCTGAATGCATTCGGACTAGCGTAATCTCGAACGACCGCCATGACTCCTGGGCCTAAGCAGCCGCGTGGCAAGGTCGCCGGCAACTGTTCTCGACAGCGATGCACGCAGTTCGGATTCTGGAGCGTATGAAGCTGACGTTCCCTGACAGGAACGGATTTGTCGGACACTTATGTCTGCGCATCGCTTTCTGCGGTGCCCCGGGCAGCTTGCGGAATCCGCCGGGCTTAGAAATTGCGGAATCCGCAGACTTTTGCTGGCCGACTGGCCTTACTGCTCAAGGAATCTCCACAGATACCAGCTTGCCACGCTGCGCCAGGGTTTCCATTGGTCAGCGATTGCTTCGAAGTCTCTGCGGTGGGAGTTGGGGGGGACGTGGTAGAGCCTGGTGATGGCGTTTCTGAGTCCAAGATCATCCGGTGCGAAGACATCCGGGCGGCCGAGTGAGAACATGAGGTACATTTGAGCAGTCCAGCGTCCGATGCCGCGGACCTGGATGAGTTCTGCGATGGCGTCTTCGTCGTTTGCCTGGCTGATGCGGCGAAACTGAATGATGCCGTCCAGTGTGCAGCGGGTGAGATCACGGAGGTAACTGAGTTTCTGACGTGAAATCCCGATTTGGTTCAGCTGTTCGTCGCTGAGCTGCTGCAGGGCTTCCGGCTGGAGTTTGTGTCGGGGCATCAGGGCCTGCAGGCGAAGTCGAATGGTGCGGGCTGCGGCGGTGGAAATTTGTTGAGAGATCACCGCCTGAACCAGCACTTCGTAGCCGCTTTTCTGAGTTTTCAATGCGAACGGGCCGGTTCGATCAATGACCGCGGCGAGTATGTGATCGGTTTCTCTGAGCTGTTGCAGGGCAGTGGGAATCTGAGCGGCTTTCAGTCGCACGGCGGTATTCTCCGAAAATGGGATTTGGATGTGAGATTCTGATTCCCTGGTGTCATTCGGGCAAGCGCAGAGATTCCGGTGTTGCGGCAGCGGGCGGCATGTTTATCATTCGCCCATGCTGCCAACTCCTGCCGACATCCTGCCGCGTGTGACATTTGTTCACGAGCATCGCCTGCGTGTGAAGGACCTCAAAGGTTTTCGCCGTGGTCATGCAGCGCCCACTGAATACAGTGAACACACCGCTGCGTTTGTTGCGCGGATTGCGGCCGACGATCTGTCGGCGGAGCTGGACGAGCGATTTGCGGACTTCCGCAGGCTGCTCAAATGCCGCCGCACAGATCTTCAGGTGAATGGCCCTGAAGCCGGAACAGCAACCATCGCGGCACCGGGTTTCGAATTCCGGATTTCCGCGCTTCTGTCACCGGATCAGCCGTCAGAGGTCACGTGGCGGCGACAGCTGGCCGGCTTCACCGACACCGCCCGAATCGCTGCCCCGGAACTCGCGCTGGTATTCCCTGCCGTGTTCGACACGCTTGAATTCCTGCCGCTGCAGCCAGCCGATCCTGCCGCGGTCATTGATCGAATCGAAGATCAACAGCCGTCGGTGATTCAGCTGGACTACGACCGACATGCCACGTGGTGCACGCTGACTTTCCGGCGGCCTGCGGTTGTGCTTCGAATCACCGCCGACTCCGTCTCGCTCAAACTGCAGCAGCCAGCTACCCCGGAAGTGCTCTTCAATCTCTTCCTGAAGCTGCAGGAACACCTGACATCTGCCGAATCATCGCACCAGACGGGGCTCAGCGCGGCTCCTCAGCGTTCTCAGAAGTCTCCCAATCACCCGGCGGATTTTTGAACAGATATTCTGAGATGGCTGCGGCATACAGAGTGACTCCCTTTGCCGACAGCACCGGTGACGTGCGACTGAACAGTTCCAGCGGCTCTTCCTGCTGCCGAAACCGATCGCTGACATCCACAAGTCGAATGCGTTCCCTCGCACAGAACTCTGCGATGGCCAGAAACGGCTCGCGACCCGCACAGGGTGTTGCTCCACGAATTCTGCAGCGCCGCGTCAGTTCGGGGATGCGTCGACCATCCACCAGCTGCCAGGCCACTGGACAGGTGGTGACCAGCAGTTTCGCGCCGCTGGCTTCCACGGCCCGTCGCAGTTCCGCCAGCGGCCGCAGGGCGTGTTCGGTCTCCAGCCGACGATTCTCTCCATGGTCCGAAATCCATGTGAATTGTTGTTGACCTGCGGCCTCGCTGGTGATGGAGAGCAGTGATGGGACATCGTGGCGCAGCGCAGCGAATCCGTGGCGAAAGACGGCCGATTCCTGCAGCCACCCCGGAAGCGGAAGGGCAGGTCCGGGATTCGCCGATCGCAGGGAAGGATGGAGGCAGGCAGGGCCCTCATTCGTTTCACCAAACAGGCTGCGATAGACAGTGTCGTCGTCCACGTCAGACATGTCGAGATGCAGAATGACGAGCTTCGGCTGGAGTTGCCTGAAGTCTGGAAAACGAAGCATCGTGAGCAGCGGGCAGTCACCTGGGACGCCACCATTCAGCACTTCCACTGCAGACTCGGTACGCGATTGAATCAACTGCTGCAGCTGTCCTGGAAGAGACTGGCGTTCACTGAGCTCAGCTCCGAAGACCGTGTCGTCGCCGAGCATGAGAATTCGCCATGGCATCTGTGCTTCCACAGACGGCTCGGGCCCTCGCAGGCCTGCGGAGTTGATGCGCACTGTGACCGAAGCCGTGTCGGACAGGGCCAGCCGCATCCGAGCACCGGGGCGCAGTCGGTGGTGACAGGTTGACGAACTTTCCAGCAGTGGCTGGACGGCAAGTTCGGTTTGGGCAGTGATGATGGAGGTGCTGGCTGAACGTCCCTGCAGCCAATACTCCAGCCCCACCGTCAGTGCTGCCAGCAGCAGCAGTGCAGCGACCGGTGGAATTAAGAAACGGGCCACGCGACGCAACATAAACACGTTTTGTCTGAATTAAGGCAGGTTCTCTCAGACGGAGATTTTAGTGGATCGACGGCCACTCGGACAAGACGGGAACAAACTGCCGCCCACTCCGGCCGCCCACCTGGACCTCCCAGCTGAACCGCAGAGACAATGGAATAATCGTCCCTGCCCGCGGCTGCAAAGTGTCGGTAAGCGGGATTATGCCGCTCGAAGGAAACCCGTGACTTCGTCGGAAACCACTTCCCGCCGCTCGAAAAAGTCGGCTACCAGAGCACAGATCCTGCGAATGTGGTGTCGGCCGAGACCGTTCGACAGAGGCAGGCCGAGGATTTCGTTTGTGAGTCCTGATGCGTTGGGCAGCTGTTCCCGACAGCCAGCGTCTGGAAACGGAAACAGAATCGCGGTGTCGATTCCTGCCTGCCAGAGATGTTGTCGAAGCTGATCACGAAGCCTGGGATTCACACGCAGGCAGAAATGACTCAGCGCGTGCGAATTTTCGGGAGGCAGACGTAAACAGCCACCACGGCCGAGCCGACTGCCACCGCACAATCGCCCCAGCTCACTCCTGTAAACATTGCCGGAGTCGATTCGTTCAGCGGCCATCGCAGCAGATCGGCGCAAGTTTCTGTGTGCGAGCTGCATCTGCAGCGATGTTGGCGTGTGCCACCAGTCCCGGGACAAGCATTCCTGCGATTCCGGCTCGGACGTTACCGAAGGCTGGGTATTCGCAGAGTGTTCCGCAGCACGGCGTTCAGCAGCGCGGCGGGAGAGCCTGTAGAGCCAGCGGGAATGTGCGAGCGTTCGCAGCCAGATCAGCGTGTTGCGTCGAAATTCGCTGAGCTGTTTGTGTCCATGCAGATCGTGGTGACGCTGTTCCCGCAGCGACGCAGCCATTCCGTCGTCTTTGGTAAACGCCATTCCGCCCCAGCCGGAATAGAGCGATTTGCCAAGACCAAAGCTCACCACCGCCACATCTCGATCAGCCAGCCGCTCGAGATCACCCGCAGTGGGAATGCACATTGCCATGTCGAAGATTCGCAGGCTGGCACCAGGCAGCCCCCGCGGTAACTCGGGTTGCTTCCAGCGATGGCCGAAGACCTCCGAAAGTACCACGGCAGAACCCTCGCGAACTGCCCCGTTGAGTCCGTCGAGAGCCTGACAAGGCTCCAACAGAGGCGTCATATTCTGCTGCAGAAATCGCAGATCCATCAGAAGCTGATCGTCACTGCAGTCCACGAGGGTCATGTCGCGACCGGACAGGGAGATGGCCTGATGCACAACTCCGCAGGTGAACGCCGGGCAGAAGACTCGATCGAGGGGTTTTGTACCGAAGCGGAGTGCGTGGCAGATTCCGTATCGAGCTGATGGGATCCAGATCGCGTGCGGAACGCAGAGTGCTTCGGAGTAATCCTGTTCCAGTTGTTCAAGGTCACTGGGGCCTGAGCCGGGCAGGACAGTTCTGAGCAGCGTTGAGATTCCGAAAGGGGGCCGATGCCGTGGAATCATTGCAGGGGCTTTCGCGCGTAGATCATCGCTCCAGGGGCGATGTGGCACCGCAGCACTTTCCAGATGAAGTCACCGACGGCGAACAGAGTTCGCACGAGCAGCGATGAGTGATCGCTGTGCTGAGCATCCCCGGGCACCACACTTTCGATGTGGAAGCCACTGCGTTCGATTGTTTCCAGCAGGCTTGTCAGTGGCATGCAGAATCGGTGGTCAATCACGGAACGCCGGATCAGTCGATCGCCAAACTTTGGTGCAAGGGAACGGATCAGCAGGCCCGCAGAGACGAAGTGTGCTTTGGTGATGACACGCATCACAAGCAAACCGCCAGGGCGGATCAGCTTCCATGCGGCGGCGAGCTCAGCCGGTTGGTTGGGCCAGTAAATGTGGGCGTCAAGAACAGCCAGCACATCCACGGGATTCTGTTCGGAAAAGAGATGGCAGTCCGTCAAAGACTCGCACGCTTCGGCGTCGAAGCCCTGCCCCCGCACATATTCCACGGCTTCCGGCACAATGTCGATTCCGGAGCCTGCGTAACCGCGCTGTCGGGCTGCGAAGAGGAAACCACCGAATGAGCAGCCGACATCGAGGATGGTCCTGGCGTCCGGAGCATGTTTTCTGATGCCGGACAGTGCAGCTTCGAACATGCGTTTCTTGAAATCATTCAACTGGACGCCCGACTGCAGTTGTCCCCAGGGCATGGACGTTGTGTGCCCGGCTTCTGCCGAGACATCGTACTGGCCAACAAGATGATACGCGCCGCAGTGCTGACACCGCATCCACGAGGCTGCACCGCGAGCGGAGTCGAAACGCAGGACCCGGGAGCCCGAGTGTTCGGGCCGGCCACATGCCGGGCAGCAGGAATGGTCGTCAGCAGATGCCACCGATGACTGTTGTTTGTTCACCATGATGCCCGGAAATGCTTGATGGCGCTGTGCGCCAACGGACATGGCAGATTCCTTTCCGCTTGGAGCGTGATGACGGCCGGATCGCCCCGGAGGACTTTATTTTGATGATAACAGGTGCCGGAAGCCCGGGGAATACCGAATCCGCATACGAAGTCTGCCGGCACGCACTCGCCAGAAATTCGCCGGCCGATCGATTTGAATCGCTGGTCCGGGAGTGCTCATCGCTGTTCGGGCTGTTTGCACCCCATGGACTCTGCGGTACACTCTGCAGGCTCAAGTTTCCTGAATACACAGTGTGCCGGCGATTCGTGAGGGTGCTCGCTGGAATTAACTGGAGGTCTGTCCGGATGTCGCTGCCTCGTCTGCTGTCTCTGCTGCCATTCTTGTTTTCCGCATTCATCTGTGTGTCTGCAGCGGCCGCCCCGCCCTTGCACTCGCCCGAAACACGATCAGCAGATGTGATCATCTATGGTGGCACGTCTGCCGGTGTAACTGCTGCCGTACAGACGGCTCGAATGGGCCATTCCGTGATCCTGATCGAAAGTTCCAGCCACATCGGCGGGCTCACTTCCGGGGGACTTGGATTTACGGACAGTGGAGACAAGCGAGTCATCGGCGGGCTGTCGCGGGAGTTCTATCAGCGAGTTCGGCGTTACTACGACAATCCGGCTGCGTGGGAGCAGGAACGTGCCGAAGACTATGCTCGTTACCGCGCCAATGACGATGCGATGTGGACCTTCGAACCGCGGGTTGCCGAACGAATCCTTCGAGAAATGCTTAACGAAGCCAAAGTCCCCGTCATCGAAGGACAACGGCTTGATCGAAAGCCCGGTGGAGTTCGCGTCGAATCCGGTCGGATTTTGGAAATTCGGATGGAGTCTGGCTTGACTTTTTCTGGAAAGCAGTTCCTTGATGCGACTTATGAAGGTGATCTGATGGCGGTGGCGGCCGTGTCGTACACGGTTGGGCGCGAGGCGAATTCCGTCTACGGCGAAACGCTCAACGGCAACCAGGTCCGGGCAAACACGCACAATCACCGTTTTCTGAAAAAGGTCGATCCATTCCGCATTCCCGGGGATCGTTCCAGCGGTTTGCTGGCCGGTGTCGAGGATGCGCCGGCGGGAGAAGATGGCGTTGGCGACCATCGCGTGCAGGCTTACTGTTTCCGCATGTGCATGTCCAGCAGCCCCAAAAATCGTCGGCCCTTTCCCAAACCGGAAGGTTATCGCGAAGCTGACTTTGAACTGCTCTTTCGCAACTTCGAGGCCGGTGATCTGCGGTTCCCGATGAAGCCCGATATGATGCCAAATCGCAAAACCGACACCAACAACAACTGTGCTGTTTCAACAGACTACATCGGTGCCAATTATCGCTATCCGGAGGCCGACTACGCCGAACGGGAAGCAATTATCCTCGAACATCGACGCTACCAGCAGGGGCTCATGTGGACTCTTGCCAATCATCCCCGAGTGCCGCAGTCGATTCGTGACGAAATGTCTCAGTGGGGGCTGCCGCTCGACGAATTCACCGATAACGACAACTGGCCGCATCAGCTGTATATCCGCGAGGCGCGCCGAATGGTGAGCGACTATGTCGTGACTGAAGCGGACTGCCGTCGCGAACGTCTTGCTGCCGATTCCGTTGGTCTTGGCAGCTACAACATGGATTCGCATAACGTCCGACGTTTTCTCACGGCTGATGGCCATGTTCAGAATGAAGGAGACGTTCAGGCGTCACCGGGAGGCGCCTATCTGATCAGCTGGCGATCGCTCATTCCTCGCCGTGGCGAGGTCACCAACCTCACCGTGCCTGTCTGCCTGTCGTCGTCGCACATCGCCTATGGCTCAATTCGCATGGAGCCCGTCTTCATGGTGCTTGGACAGAGCGCCGCGACCGCTGCTGTGCTCGCCATCCGCAGCAAGGTGGCCCTGCAGGATCTGCCCTATGACGAACTTCGCAGGCAGCTTCTCGCAGATCACCAGGTCCTCGATCTGCCTCCCCAAACCCCCGCCAAACCGCTGATCTCCAAAAGCAGCCTTCCCGGTGTCGTACTGGATGATGTGGATGCAAAGCTGGAAGGCGTCTGGTCCTCCAGCAGTTCCACACCCAGGTATATTGGGGTGGGCTATGTTCACGATGCCAACGAAGAGAAAGCTTCGAAGACCGCCACCTGGAAACTTACCGCCACCGCAGACGGACGCCATCAGCTGAATCTTGCCTACTCTGCAAATCCCAATCGAGCCACGAATGTGCCCGTGATAATTCGCACCCAGGGCCGCGAGCAGAAGGCAAGCATCAATCAGCGCGTCACTCCGCCCCTCGATGGACTCTTCGTAACCGCGGCTGTGCTTGAACTCAAAGCCGGCGATTCGGTTGAAGTCGAAGTCAGCTGTGAAGGCACGGATGGGCACGTGATTGTGGACGGCATCCAGTTGCTGCCGCGGGATCAATCGGGGCTCCCACCCAGCCGCTGATCAGCCGCATGCTTCAGCCGCATGGCGGCAGCCTGCGGGCAAACGGCCCTGCCACCGCCCCGTCAACGCCCTCGCCAACGCGCGCACCTTCGGTGCGAAACACAGCCGGGGGCTTCCGCCCAGCCGCTCAGGCGCATGCTCAGCCGCATGGCGGCAGCCTGCGGGCAAACGGCCCTGCCACCGCCCCGCCACCGCCCTCGCCAGCGCGCGCACCTTCGGTGGGAAACGCCGCCGGGGGCTTCCGCCCAACCGCTCACCCGCATGCTCAGCCGCATGGCGGCAGCCTGCGGGCAAACGGCCCTGCCACCGCCCCGCCACCGCCCTCGCCAGCGCGCGCACCTTCGGTGGGAAACGCCGCCGGGGGCTTCCGCCCAGCCGCTCAGCCGCATGCTCAGCCGCATGGCGGCAGCCTGCGGGCAAACGGCCGCTGCCACCGCTCCGTCAACGCCCACGCCAGCGCGCGCACCTTCGGTGCGAAACGCCGCCGGGGGCTTCCGCCCAACCGCTCAGCCGCATGCTTCAGCCGCATGGCGGCAGCCTGCGGGCAAACGGCCCTGCCACCGCCCCGTCAACGCCCTCGCCAGCGCGCGCACCTTCGGTGCGAAACACAGCCGGGGGCTTCCGCCCAACCGCTCAGGCGCATGCTTCAGCCGCATGGCGGCAGCCTGCGGGCAAACGGCCCTGCCACCGCTCCGTCAACGCCCTCGCCAGCGCGCGCACCTTCGGTGCGAAACGCCGCCGGTGGCTTCCGCCCAGCCGCTCAGCCGCATGCTCAGCCGCATGGCGGCAGCCTGCGGGCAAACGGCCGCTGCCACCGCTCCGTCAACGCCCACGCCAGCGCGCGCACCTTCGGTGCGAAACACAGCCGGGGGCTTCCGCCCAACCGCTCAGCCGCAGAGGTTTGAGGTGCATGGCACCGCAACAGCAGAAATATAATAAATTTACTGCACTTCGCAGCATCCGGCGGGCCTGCGGGGACAGTCCCCGCAGGCGGGGATTCCGGGGCGAGACGGGGGTGATGACGGGAGTGGTGCAACTTCTTGTCTGTACACGTTGTCGGGGCCATGGCGAACCGCGAGGCTGACTGGACAGCACGCCCTGTTTCAAGTGCCCAGAAGATGCTGGTTAGCGTTGCCAGTGACTGCTGACGATTGTCAGGATTTTTTCGTGCAGAGCGGTATTGGAGGCCAGCAGGCTTGTTTTTTCGATTGGCAGTGGGCCTCCCTGGCAGGTGCTGACGCGCCCGCCTGCCTCTTCCACAAGCAGGCTTCCAGCGGCGAAATCCCACGGCGAAAGCTGGTATTCAAAAAAACCGCCGAACTGCCCCGCTGCCACCTGAGCGAGGTCGAGGGAGGCGGTGCCAAAGCGGCGGATTCCATGGATATTCTGTCGGAACAGATCACGAATCGCAGCCAAAGTCGCTTCCATCATGGCGCCGCGGTCGTAGTAGAAGCCGGTTCCGATCAGTACTTCATCGAGTTGCGTTTGCCGGGCTACCTGCAGCCGTTCGCCGTTGTGCCACGCTCCTCCACCCCGCACTGCTTCGTACCAGTCGTCGCGGATGGGATTCCAGACCACTCCTGCCTCAGACCGCCCCTGATGCAGACACGCAATCGAAACTGCGAAATGCGGGAGGCCGTGTGCAAAGTTGGTAGTGCCATCAAGCGGGTCCACTACCCAAAGATACTCCGCATTGATATCCCCTGCGTTCTCTTCCTCACCCAGAATCGCATGCCCTGGAAATCGCTCGCGAATCAATTCCGCGATACGGCGTTCTGCGGCGAGATCAGCTGTTGTGACGAGATCTGCGGGCGCCTTGGAACGCACCTCCACACCACTTCGGAAATACCCTTGCAATATCCGACCCGCCTCGCGAGCCGCGTCCCTGGCCATTTCGATCAACTGCATCACTCGCTCCACGCGAAGTCAAGAATTCACGCCCCACCGGCTCCGATTGTCACCCCGGCGGATTCAGGAAGACGCAGTACGCGAGTATCGCAGAGCATCTTTGAAAGCCGTGCCGGAGAAGACGACGTGGAATACCAAAAAGGATTTGAGCATGCATCCCAGCAGAATCGCTGCGAGATTCAATCCCGGACTCGGCGCAAAAAGAAAGGGGAAAGGCACGAGGCCTTTCCCCTTTCCACCGAGGCACTTGCCGAAACAAGTTTCTCGGCAGGAGCTTCCCGCTCGGGCCACGCACCCATATGAGCGGGAACAGGCGAGATTCCTGACCTTCCCCTCCTTTGACTCCTGCAGAGTTAACGCGGCTGTCCGGTCCCACCACGCAGACAACCGCCTCCGGGGTTAAGGAGTAGCAAGCAGCGTGCCAAAAGAAATTTGAATGCGATGGAATTGGCACAAACGCTGAAATCCCTGCGTTTTTTGCCACATTTGTCTCGCGTTCATCAGTGCACAGGAAGCTTGGCAGCGGGAATGGATCGATTTCCAGGCAGCACTGCCCAGCACCCGCGCATTGGGATGGTGAGATGGTCAAATGCGAAGATGGCGACTCACACGGAGTGCCCCGCGAAATCAGACAATCGGTTTTCGGGGCACAGGCGGCATTCTGCTTCCCTGACCGTTCCCGGGGCTTTCGCACGTCTCAGACCGCAGAACGACACGCAATATTGCGGCTTACCGTGATTTGGGCCGGGCTGCCTCGTTGTTCTTAACGTGGCGGACGGTTTTCATCATTGCGGAAATCGATCTTCATTCGCACGAGGGTCAATGGCATTGGTCCGTACCAATGGTGGCGAAGAAGTCATTGCCTTTGTTGTCAACGAGTATGAATGCGGGGAAGTCAACGACCTCGATCTTCCAGATTGCTTCCATGCCCAGTTCAGCGAATTCAACGACTTCGACAGAGCGAATATTTTCCTTTGCGAGGATTGCAGCGGGGCCACCGATGCTGCCGAGGTAGAAACCTCCGTGCTGCTGGCAGGCGCGAGTGACTTCAGTGCCGCGGTTGCCTTTGGCGATCATTACCATGCTGCCACCATGCGCCTGGAACAGGTCCACGTAAGAATCCATCCGTCCAGCCGTTGTGGGGCCGAATGAACCACTGGCATAGCCCGGTGGCTTCTTGGCAGGACCGGCATAATAGACCGGGTGATTTCGGAAGTAGTCGGGGAGCGGTTGTCCAGCATCCAGCCGTTCGCGAAGTTTTGCGTGAGCAATGTCGCGGGCAACGACGATGGGGCCGCTGAGCAGCAGACGCGTGGTGATCGGGTGGCGGCTGAGTTCTTCGAGGATTTCCGGCATGGGACGATTCAGGTCAATTCGCACGGCACTTGTGTCGCGGCTTGCCCTCAAATGTTCCGGGATGTACTGCAGCGGATTGGTTTCGAGTCGTTCAAGGAACACGCCATCTGCCGTAATTTTGCCTTTGGCCTGGCGGTCAGCACTGCAGGACACGCCAATACCCACCGGGAGTGAGGCGCCGTGACGCGGAAGCCGGATGACTCGCACATCCAGTGCGAAGTAGCGTCCGCCGAACTGAGCACCGATGCCGCAGTTGCGGGCGGCTTCCAGCAGTCGAGCTTCCAGTTCGATGTCCCGGAAGGCCCGACCACCGGGACTGCCTGTGACAGGCAGATGATCAAGATACTTGGTGGATGCCAGCTTAACGGTCTTCAGCGTGGCTTCGGCAGACGTGCCTCCGATCACAAAGACAAGGTGATAAGGCGGACAGGCTGCTGTACCGAGCGCCTTCATCTTTTCAGTGAGGAAGCTGACGAGGGTCTGCGGATTGAGAATCGCTCGAGTCTCCTGGAATAAGTATGACTTATTTGCAGATCCGCCACCTTTGGAAATGAACAGAAAGTGGTACTCGTCACCGTCACAGGCAGCCAGATCCAGCTGGGCCGGCAGATTTGTGCCCGTGTTCCGCTCGTCCCACATTGTCAGGGGTGCATTCTGGGAGTATCGCAGGTTATTTTCGTTGTAGGCCTGGTAGACGCCCAGCGACAGGGCCGCTTCATCACCTTTGGCCCAGACAGCATGGCCCTTTTTCCCCACAATCGTAGCTGTGCCCGTGTCCTGGCAGAATGGCAGCACCCCCTTGCTGGAAACATCGGCATTGCGGAGCATGGTGAGAGCCACCATGCGGTCATTCTCGGAGGCTTCCGGGTCGTCAAGAATCGCAGCCACCTGTTTCAAATGTGCAGGTCGCAGGAAGAAATTGATGTCGTGAAATGCCTGAGAACTGAGAAGTGTCAGGGCCTGTGAAGCCACACAAAGCACTCTTTCACCCTGAAAACTTTGCACCTCTACATGCTCGGCTGTCAACAACCTCCACGGTGTTTCACCGGCACTCAGCTGAAACAGCGGCTCATAGGAAAAAGATGCTGCAGACACTGGGAGATTCCTGATGGAACAAAGACAGAAAAACATCGGCCGAACACGGGCGACCATCTTAGATCGCCTTCGGCACTACTTGCCCGGAGACTGAACCTCATCAGGCGTCAGAGAACGAATTCGCGCGTTGCGGATTCGACCTGTGGTGGCGTAGGTACAAAAACCGAACGGCTTCGATCGTTCCACTTCAAATCGCACGCTGATTTTTTTGTCCGTCGTATCCACGTTTACGATCTGAGAATCATCGATCCACGCGTCGATATGGCTGGGTCTGACTACCAGCCGAATCCGATACCATCTGCCTTTTTCAAACTGCTGATAGGTCGTTGTCTCGTTCTCTGAAGCGTCCAGGCCGTCGAAACTGGAAATACCACAAACGCCACCTCCCCAGCCCCCGCAGATCAGCGAACAGAAACTGTCACTAATCGGAAACGTCAGGCCGGCAAAAAAGTCACTCCCAGCCTCTCGCATCGCCTCAAATTCGACCTCGTAATTGACCTTCGGCAGCTTCTGATCGGTATGTATTCCGGACAAATCTGCACCCTGTGAGATCACCACTTCGCCGTTTTCCACCAGGACATCACCCTCACCGCCAAAGTTGGTGACTTTCCATCCATCGAGGTTTTTGCCGTTGAACAGTGACTTCCAGCCAGCCTTCGCTGCTCCCTTGTCCGAGGTTGCCGCCGCCGCCGGTTTGGCCGGCCCTTCGTCCACGGCACCAGCAGTCAACAGAGGAAGACAAAACAGCAGAACAAACAGCTGGGCAGCCTGAGCAGAAGTTGGCATTGGTGAGTCCTGGCGAAGGAAAGTCGGAAAACACAGGCAACAGATGATAAACCAAATGCCTGTCCGCTGGCAAAGACAGCCGACAACATCCGAGCGAATCCAGTCACGGATGGTGATGCCTGCCCCGACAATTTCGTCGCAGCCGAGTGACGGACTGGAGGGTTTCGGGACGGCCGGCTTCAGTGAGGAATCGTCGGCGAAAGTTTTTAACGAGGTCAAGCCAGGTCTCGATGCTGCAGTCGAGCCGCGTAAGGATCGCATCGAGATGCGGGGGGATCCGGCCTGGTTTGTCCAGTCGCAGTTGACGACCAGTCCAGTCAACCAGCTGGAGGTATTGTTCAAGAGACATGAACAGGCAACCACGATTGGTGAGCCGACGAGTGACGCAACGCTCGCGCGACTTTTCACACGGTGGTTCGAGCGCAATTGGAGCCAGCCAGCCGGCCCTGGGGCCGTGCTCGATTTGTGTGCCCTGAACATCCGCAGAGGAAGCGGATTCGGCAGCCTGACGATCCGCTATTCGATCCTGGATGCTTGTAAATTCACTGGTTTCTGGCGTCTGAGCAACCGCGGCGCGGATGGGGTTGAGATCGACATAGGCCATGCACGCGGCAATGGCGGTTTCGTCAAGCAGCGGCTGAGCTTTGTAGCGGGCCTCCCAGAAGTGGCCAGTGACGTCATCTTCGCGGTTGGCCCGCTTGGCGATGGGTTCGGAAACACATTTCATGAACCATGAAACACTTGCAAGTCGCCGACGCCTGTCGGCGAGACCGGCAGCGTCGTTTTTGATGTGATTCAGCTCTTCTGTGGTGGGTTGTTCCGGGGCACCGGATGGCGTGCGACGCTGTGGAAAGAGCGTCCACCAGCGAAGGGCGACTTCGTCGTCGGTCCAGCCCGAAGAAACGTCCGGCCGGGTACGAACGACGATGTGCATGTGGTTACCCATGAGCGCGTAACCGAGCACATCAATCGCAAAGATGCCCGCCAGCTCTTCCAGACGACCGCGAACCCATTCGCGACGATGCGAATAATCGCACCCCGATCTGCGATCCCGACCACACAGATGATTGCGACGCACACAGCGACTAATCAGATGGAACACCTGAATGTCAGTTTCTGAGAAGATTTCTCGACGATTCACTCGCGGCATGGGACACCTTTCAAAAAACGCTGGTCGCATAATAAAAACCCCTGCAGATTTTTACAAGGTACATGGCACTTTTTTGAAGATTTTTGTGGCACTTTTGTGGGGATCTGAGGTTGTTAGGTGCATGGCACCTTTTTTTGATTTCGGGCACCGTTTTGCGGCTTTTGACCGGCGTACTGCGCGGTCACTGAGAGGTTGATGGCAGGATACTGAATCGGCAGAAAAAAAATTTCCGAGGGTAGTGAATGCACGCAATATTCTGAACACACATACATATAAATATCGAGTCAAGGATTTTCGTTTTCACAAATCCTGCGGTTTCTCAGGCGGGAATACGCTCCTGGAAGGCGGAAATGACCGATTTTATCTGGAACAGACCTGCCAGCAGAAGTCAGGATGGTGGGGGAATCTTTGCTCCTTGCGTGATTGATTGATTGAGCTTCACAGGAAACAGCAGACTTCGATCGCTCAACTATGCCACCTGAACCATCCCCCGAAGGCCGTCGCCGCAGCAGCCGAAAACGTTCTGTGCCGGTGGCGAATGTTCCGTCGCTTTTCTGGCGGACTTTCAACTATCGCTGCCCCTTTTGTCTCAAGCTGCTGCAGCCGCTCCAGCTGCGTTTTCCGGCCGCATTGTGGTTCGCGCTGGGATTTCGGCTCTCCAATTGTCCGCACTGTTTTGACGTGCGCTGGACCCCCTGCCACTACATGAGGTATCTGATTGCTCCTTTTCGGTTCATGTATCTGGCTTTCACCGAAGAGGTCGATTAGCCGATGCTTCCGAACGAGCGTGGAGATGTACTGGAGGCTGTCGGCCGGGCGATCACGCCCTCTCTTCCTCGGGATTGTTCTCCCGGGATTGGCTGCATCGGGGCCGGCTTCATCATGGTGGACTGCCATCTCGAAGCCTACCGCCGGAGTGGGCTGAACCCTGTCGCCATCACGTCCCGCACACCGGCGTCAGCGTCAGCGGCAGCGGCTCGCCATGGGATTCGCACTGTTTGCCAATCGATTGAAGAAGTGGTTTTTCACCCCGAAGTGCAGGTCCTTGACATTGCGGTGCCCCCGGACTGCCAGGCAGTTGTGATCTTCAGGATCCTCGCCTGCTCACGACGTCCTCGAGCCATTCTCGCTCAGAAGCCACTGGGCACCAGTTTCCTCCAGTCTCGCGAAATCGTGGAGCGATGCGATGCCGCCGGGGTGATGCTGGCAGTGAACCAGAACATGCGCTACGACCAGTCTGTGGTGGCGTGCCATACCCTGTTGCAACTGGGTTTGCTCGGCGAACCCGTCCTTGCAACCATTGACATGCGCGCCATTCCCCACTGGATGCCCTGGCAGGAACGGCAGGGCTGGGTTACGGTTCGGATCATGAGCATTCATCATCTGGACACCCTGCGGTACTGGCTGGGAAACCCGGAACGTGTCTTCACAAGTGTTCGTCCGGATCCGAGGACATCGCGACGTTTTCTGCACACGGACGGGATTGCTCTGTCGATTCTGGAGTTTCCCGGTGGTGCACGGGGTTCGACCATTGAAGATGTCTGGACCGGCCCCGGTCGTGAAGGTGCAGCGGCCGATATTGGAATCCAGTGGCGAGTGGAGGGAACTGAGGGTCTGGCCGTGGGCACCATCGGCTGGCCTGATTATCCAGCACGCAAACCGAGTACGATTCGCTGGTCGACCATTCACGACGGCGGCCAGTGGCATCAGCCGTCGTGGGATTCTGTCTGGTTCCCGGATGCCTTCATCGGCCCGATGGCAGAACTTCTGTGCGCCCTTGAGCAGGGCCGGGAACCGCAAATCAGTGGCAGGGACAATCTGCATACCATGGCCCTCGTTGACGCCTGCTACCGCTCAATAGCCGAACATCGCGCGGTGAGTCCGGAGGAGATTTTTCAAGCAGGGCATTCGCAAATAACGCCTCTTTCCGATCATGCCGTGTGTGCAGCCGATGTCATTTAGCCGTTGCGGCCCTCGAAAAAGAAAAGCCGTCAGGCGTCGGCCCAATGTCCTTGATTTTCTGGCAAAAGCGGGTGCCGGGAGGGCGAAGCTCCTGCTGAGCCGCACCCCTGCCGCGAGGACTGCGCCGATCCCTGCTGCTTCACAAAATCGCCGGCAATCGCTCACAGCGCGGACCAGCGTTCGGTGGCTCGGCAGGTGCCTCGCCATCCCAGGTTTTCACCCGTCCTTTCACAGGATTTCAGGGAACTTCAAGTCCATTTGGCTGCCGCCATGCGGCTGAGCGGTTGGGCGGGAGCCCCCGGCTGTGTTTCGCACCGGAGGTGCGTGCGCTGGTGATGGCGTTGTTGGGACGTTGCAAGGCTGTTTGCCCGCAGGCTGCCGCCATGCGGCTGAGCGGTTGGGCGGGAGCCCC
>Ga0172372_10000292_pt1 | contig 78168 bp, 68 predicted proteins | sample LakKiv5m_2_FD_114544 | JGI IMG/M metagenome (GOLD analysis project Ga0172372, IMG submission 114544) | Freshwater microbial communities from Kabuno Bay, South-Kivu, Congo - kab_092012_9.5m | ecosystem: Environmental > Aquatic > Freshwater > Lake | place: Democratic Republic of the Congo... | reverse complement strand
CGAAGAAGCACATGGGTGGGGAGCGAGGCTGGTTGCGTCAGAGGTAAATCTGGCCTCGCTCCCCTACCTTTCTTAAATAAATTCCTTGAAGGTTAAGTTCAAAAGGAGATCTCTCTACTCCAAATCCAAGTCAAATCCCTAAAGCAAAATCCAGGTCGCTAATCCAAGCAGCATGCCCATGCTGGCTACATCAGTTGCTGTGGTTAAAAATATGCTCGAGGCTGTGGCTGGATCGGCTCCTAATTTTTTAAGAAGTTGGGGCACAGTTGCACCAGAGATGCCACTTATTACGCAACTACCTGTCATGGCGCCCACTACTATCAAAGATAGAGTTAAGGCATCAAGATTATTTTGGCTGCTTGCTAAAAAATACATGCCCGCACCTGCAGATGCACCTACCAAGAGTCCATTCATAAGCCCAAGCAACGCTTCTTTCATGATGAGAGCACTTCCCTGCCCCGTTTTTATATCTCCTAAAGTCATACCCCTTAAGGTAACAGCTAAAGCTTGACAGCCGGTATTACCGGATTGTCCCGCCAAAACCGGAAGAAAGGTCGCTAGTATTACTAATTGATCAATCGTACCTTGAAAGAAATTAACCACCGCTCCCGCTACGAACGCGGTTAGAAGATTCAGTTGTAGCCAGGGGTGCCTATACTTGAATGCTCTAAACCAATGGGTAGTAGTGCGCTCCTCCTTTTCCACACCGACCATGGCTCCCGCCTGTGCACTAATTTCGATGGCCTGGTTCTGAAATATCTTAAACCCTCTTACCGTTCCAACTAAATATCCATCGTCATCGCAAACCGGATACTCTGGAAAATGTTTATTCACTACATCTTTCATCGCATCTAATACCAAAGTCTGTGGTGTTAAATAAAATGGATTTGCAATCATTATTGACTGAAGAGTTGTTGAATCCTCCGCAAAAAGCAGCTCGCGCATGGCTACCACCCCAACTAACTTTTTATTTGTGTCAATAACAAAGCAATAGGTGATAAAATTACCTTTAATCATCTCTCTAAGCATCTCGGTGGTCTGCTTAACGGTTGTTTCTGGTTTGAATACCGCCACCACTGGCTCCATCAGGGAACCAATTGAGTTATCAGGATATAATTTTGTTAACATAATGCTCCTTATTTAACCGATTAGCTCACGGGCTTTTGATTTTGTGATTAGAGTCGCCGATTCTGTGGCCTCATCAAAAGCTACGCAAACTTCACCTGCTATGATCTGTTTTCTAACTGCGGCCACCTTCTCTTCAAAAGAGAACTCAACGCCATAATCTGTGCCCTCTTGAAGAACAAAAGCCTTAATAATACCGCTCAGTGCACTCTCTGATAACTCTTCGTATGGAATTAGAAGCGGCATGGCTGAACCTCTACTATTTCTGCATTAGGAATAGAAACAATCTTAGCTGCAATATTATCAATATCAATTCTATACGATTGAGATAGGGCTTTTCTATACATGTTCATCTGATGGGAGTATTTCTCAAAGAGCTCCTCTCGACTGAAGGCCGAAACTTTAAAATCGATTATCTCTAAATATTTTAGTTGGCCATCTTGATAAATCTTAACCACTCGATCACATACCCCATGGACTATTTTATCTTCATCTCGAACTAGGACTCCAAGCTCGGTAACCACTTCAACCTTGAACTTCGATGGATAAGAATTTTTAGCAAACAATCGAGCGAAGGGTTCCTTTTTAAATGCCTGATCCAAAAAACTTCCTGGTATTTGATTTGACACCGTTCCTGAGTCAATCCAATTAATCCCCTCTAAGATTTTATGAATCTCGATTCCTTGGGATATCGCGCCATATTCCCGGGGTTTAAAAATATCATTCAACAGGACATGTTCCTCAGATTTAGCTTCAGATGGCGATTCAAAAGTTGGCTGTCTCCGCTTACTAGGCTTTGAAAACTTCACAATATTAGGTACCAAGATCTCTTCAATCACTCGAGGTTTTGCCTGACTGATGGCCTGTTTCTCAGCACCATCTTCAAAGATCGTAGTAGCTTCCAAAACCGGGATTCGCTCGGCGTCTGAGTTTTTATTCTCAAATATCGAAGCTAATATGTTGCCGTATGTTAAACTCTCGCTACTTTTCTTCCAGTCATAGACCAGGTGTAATCCACGCTTGGCTCGTGTCATAGCCACATACAGCAGACACAATGACTCATCTACCAGAGTTGATTCGTATCGATTCAAAGCATCTTTGAACTCCGGCAGCAACGGGCGATAACTCTTCTTAAGCGCTGGTACCATGCGGGTCGTTTGACTGATGGCATTCTCTCTGTCGGGAACAACCCAAGGTAATCTAGCTCCATGAACTATGTAATCTTCGAGCTCAGGTAAAAATACGGTATCAAACTCTAAGCCCTTTGACTGGTGTATAGTCATCACCTTAACCGCGGCTGCTGAGCCTAGGTTAACTCGACTATCTTCAATATAGTTTTCAAATGAAGAGAGTCGCGAACCTATTTCATCTTGATAAGCAAATGCATTCGAAGCCAGCGCTTTTAGAAAAGGAGCCTCCCTCTCTGGGTAATATTTTGACAGATGCTCTGCGATTTGATTGACAACATTACCAAAGCCCTCTTTGGCAAAACGCTCTCTTAGGGTAGTAAATGACTGCCGTCCCAGTGGTAATATAGATCCCAGCGGAACCTTATCTACAAGATATGCAGCAGCTCTGTCCCCTGGATGATCCAGTAATCTCAAAAGCGCAATCACTACAGAAACAGCAGCTGACCCAAGAAGCGGCTGTCCACCCTCCTCTTGAACATTTATTCCTTCAGCTGATAAACACTCTACATACTCACCAACCTGCCTATTACTCCTAACTAAAATAGCAATATCATCACTTAATCTTTCCTGCAGAAGCCTTTTTATCTCGCCTGCTATCCTTGCCATCTTGGTGGGTCTATCCCTAGGAACCACGGTCACACTCACGTGCCCTGGCAAATTGTAGGATGGGGCCCTCGAATCGACCTCATGGTTCTTGAATCGATCCTGCCACAGGGCTAGAACTGACGGGTATTCAGCTAATTCAGAGCTTCTAGGCAAACTATTAAACACTAAATTTACAAATTTAATGATCTCTTTTGTACTTCTAAAACTGGTGGATGAATCAATCGGATTCACGCTAGAAAAATTATTGGTGATAGAGTCAAAAATGGCTGAGACCCCGCCACGCCAACCATAAATGGCCTGCTTACTATCGCCCACACAAAAGAATGAGTGATCCCCCGGCTCCTTTGAAAGAATCTCTGCGATGACTGGCTCAATGACATTCCACTCAGCAATAGATGTATCCTGAAACTCATCTAACAAGATATGACCTATGGTCGAATCCAATCTAAAATAAAGCTCGTGGAGATCTCCCAGGATAGCTCGACTTGAAAGAGCACTCTTCACTCCCTGAAAATCTAAAATACTCTTTTCATGCTCAAGCTCCGTTGCAGTTTGATTAAATAATTTTCCAAGCTCATAAGCTGCCACTAATTTTTTTGCAGCATTAACCGATTCAATATCGGCAATCAGCTCAGTGAGCTTTCCAATAATATCAGAATTGGGCGGGTCAATAGCTTTGCGATTATAGGGCTCTTTAGCCAAGTACTTCTGCACTAGACTATTACTCAAGACGGCATCCCACCGCTTTCGAGCGCCATCCTCTATCAAAGAGTCGATTGCTTTCTTCCAATTCTTATCAGGCTCGCCCTTCTGGGTTCGGGGTACGACGAGATTAGGGAGGTTCTCTACTATATTTTTTTGCGATTGCTCTGATGGGTACGAGACTTTTATCCAATTCCATATCTCTGGCGTAGACTCTCTAATGAATGGTCGCAGTGCTGGCAATTGCTCGAGCATGGCCTCATGAATTGATCGACCAGCATCACCTTTCGAGATGAGATTGACTTTATTAGCGAGCTCAACAGCGCCCAACTGCAGACTAATTCGACTGACAACCTCTTCATAAAGATCTTTTATAGAGCGAGATTCTGCTATCCTCCAAGATGGTTCTAGTCCAATTTCGAAACAAAACGAACGTGCTATCTGAATACAGAACGCATCTAGGGTTTGAATGCGCAAACGGTGAGATTCCCGGGATAATTTAGCAAGAGCCTTTAGAGCGCTATCCGCATCAAGTCTATTCAAGCCGAGCTCTTTGTTCAGCTTTTGTGCACCTTCGTCCGAAATAGTGGCATCAAGAATTCTTTTTAAAATTCTATTTCGAATTTCTCCTGCGGCCTTCCTAGTAAAAGTTGTGGCCAAAATCTTATCGGGCGATTCTCCGCCAAAGATCAAATGTAGGTAACGATCAGTAATCTTCTGCGTCTTACCTGAACCTGCGCTAGCTTTGATTAGTGTCGGCAGTAAAGATGTCATATAACACCCCCCTGCGGAATTATTAAAATTTGATTGAGAATCAATTTGAGGCTTGTATCAAATGATTCCCGTTGTGAGCTTGGGGGCCAGAATGCACCAGAGGTTATCTGTTTGGCTATCTCAGTGGCTTTGACCAGAGCCTGATCAAGCGCTGGCATGTCCCCCTTAATAATCTCAAGCCCTGAGGAGGCATGTTCCCCTGAGAGATTAAAATAACCAAAACTAATTTCCCCTTCAAACTTCAAATTTCTGAGCATAAAGTAATAGAGGGGTAATTGAAGATCCCTCCACTGACCATTTCTGTCTAAAGCAAAATTAGCATCAACGGCTTTTTGACCAGTTTTATAGTCAATAATTCGGTATGAGTTTGCTCTTTCATTATAATCAATTCGATCAATCCGACCTATGACAGATATTTTTTTGTTGTCGGCTGTCGCCAACTCTAACGTCCCTGCTCCGACCTGAAGCTCCGTTCTGTGGATCTGCCAACCTTGACTGAACAATTCACTCTGTTTGGCTGCCCAAACCCATAGTCTTTCCTTGATAACTTCTTTCTGAACATAAACCGCTGGTAATGCTTGAGAGCCAAATCTCTTCAACCATACCTCATCTGTGATTCTCAGAAGTTCTTCATAGATCTGCTCCTGAGTCATAGACCCCTTGCCCTCTGAATGAATTGCAAATCGTTGCAATATATCATGTAGGGCTGTACCAAAGTTTAAGGCATCAAGTTCTTGAATCTGATCAGACACTCCCCTCAGCCTCAAGAGTCGAGTTAAATAGAAGTTGTAAGGGCAATCCTGATATACGGCGAAATCTGTTACACTTAAGTTATCAACCTTCGGCGTTTCTGTGGGGATCAGATTATTAAGCCAGCTTAGCTCAGATTTAGCACCCCCGGAACCAATCGCTACCTTGCCGGGTTTAAGGATCTCCGCAACACGAGCAGGGATCTCAGAATCAGGGCAGGCATAAAGTAAACGGCTAGCTCCACGCTCCACTCCATCATTGTCTAGGACCGAGTAAGAGAATTTAACAGTTTTTCTACTTTTTATCAGAGCTGTCACGAGAAATGCATCGCGTGCGTATCTTGAATTATTACACTGAATCCCTGACCTCTGTCTCAGTGCATCAGGAAGGACCGGATCCTCATTAATTGCCTCTGGTAGAGCATGCTCATGAAATCCTGTTACAAAAATATTCGGTGCATCATCATGGAATAATTCAAGCCATCCGATCGCCTCCAGAGGAGAGCCGTGCTCCTTGGGAGAGGCACCATGATTTGCCAAAGAGCTAAGAGCCAATCGAATTGCCGTAGTGCATCTAACTTTAGGCACTAGAGATTCTGGCAGCTCATCAGCTCTATTAAAAAAATCCGCAATACTCGCCAAGGCCTCGGCCTCCATAGATTCCTTTTGAAGCCTATCTCCGAGTACTTGCCCTAAAATACGAGAAATTTCATTTCGCCAAGCCGTCAAAGGGCTTAAATTTTTGGGCACTGAAAACGCCAGCGCAAGAATGTCTTTGAGCGCTTTTTGTAAATCTCCAGCCGAATCACCAAAAATCTCCCCCGCTATGCGATTCTGGAAATGCCTCTCTTGATAACTGTCTAATTTTTTTACAAGTTCATCTATAGCGAGCTCTTTCGATAACGAGGCTGAAAGTGGATGCCTTAACAATCCACCAAGATTTAATATCGTAGGCTCTTCCACGAACCTCACAAAGCTACCTAAAAAGGTGCAGGGCAGAGAGTCTTTATATTTATCACCCTCCGGAGGGCGAATATTTATACCGGCTCTTCCTAACTCCTCAGATAAAACTGGTAGAATGGCTGTGTCTAAAAGACCAATAGTGCAATCACTTGAGGCATTATCTCTGCTCAAAGTGCCGAGCTCTTTTAAGAGAAGACCTGCTTCATCTTCCATCCTATCTGCTCGATTCAACGCATCAAGAGCCAGTGGCACATATCGGCTTTGCCATTTTTGCGGGTGAACGCACCCAAACTCATCAAAAAGATCAGCTTCCGACTCGGGCGCACCTATCAGAGAGTGCACATTCAAAGATCGCTTTAGGCATTCCTTTGTAATTTGATTAAGCTCACTAAGACCAATCAAATAAACCTTTCCGGCGTAAGGCGCAGATTCCTGCAGCGCCTTGGCCCGGGCAGCCAATCCTTCTTGTAGTCCCAGAGACTTTAATAGAGAGAGATAACGATTTTCTAGCGCTGCTAATTTGTGCCATCTCTCTTCTGATCCTCCTACCTCAACTAATGGTGGAATATCGCCAAAGGTTTTAGCCGCGCCACCTACCTCTCGTCTCAGAGAATCAAGATATTCAGCTATCTCCCAACGGGTCATTTCAAATGAAGAATCGCCTCCTGTAACTTTGGGGAAGAGCCCGACTAGTTCCTCACTACCGGCCTGACCCAAAACGGCGTACCAAACGGACTGTCGTAACAGATCTGAATCTTCTCCTTTTTTTATTCCCAAAAGAAGTTCAGGTAGAGAGCCTGTTGTTACAATTCGGGGGGGAATCACTGGCAAACCTAATTTCTCTCCCTCAAGGGCTAGAAGCTCAAGTAATTTTCTCCCAGCTCTTCTACCAGGGAGTGCGCAACTTATGTCTTTAAAATTAAGAGTATGGCCGCCCCTATGCTGAGCTACCAAATATTTAATTGCGGCAGAGAGAATAGGCTCTGACCAACCAAGAAATGTACGCGTGATTGCCATCGGCTAGGATTTTAATATGACCATGGCGGAATTGAAACCACCGAAGTTGATAAATAAAATGGCAAAAACATTGCAAATTACTCTGATACAATTAAGCTCATACGGTCAAATGAGATATAAATCCAATGACCAAACCCCTACTGGTAGCCGCAACTTCTAAAGAGATAACACTTCTCAACCTGACCCGAGAGCTAGAGGACAGGATGGATATCCTTGTATCAGGAGTGGGGATTCCAAATACATGTATAAACCTCTCCAGAAAACTAGCCGAGGCAAAACCATCTCTAGTTGTACAAGTGGGATTAGCAGGGTCATTTGGCCCAGTGCCAAAAGTCGGATCTGCAGTTGCGGTAGAAGGCGATTCTTTCCCCGAACTTGGAGTTTTCGAAGATTCCTCTTTTAAAAGTATATTCGAAATGGGCTTGATGGCTGAATCCAATCTTTTTAAAGATGAATTTTTAATTAATCCTCATAGTGAATTAATTAAGGCCTCTGGACTACCCCACGTCAGAGCAGGCACCGTCATGGAGATCTCTACCGATTCAGATAAAATAAAGAGAATGAATGAGAATCTCTCTTTAAAAATTGAATCAATGGAGGGAGCAGCCTTTCATCAGGTGTGCTTACAATATGAAGTTCCATTTTTACAGTTAAGGGGAATTTCAAATAAGGTTGGCGATAGAGATAAAAGAAATTGGAACTTCATATCTGGTATGGAATTGGTTTCGACATCCCTAAGCAATCTAATGCGTGACGGTTTCATTTAACCCCTATGAAATTAACCCTAGCGTTCTCACCCTGCCCTAACGACACCTATATATTTGATGCTCTAGTTAATGGCCTAATAGACACCGAGGTTCTTTCTTTTAGTTACGAACTGGATGACGTAGAGGGATTAAATAAAAAAGCCCTTGAGACGAAATACGATATTACCAAGATAAGTTTTGGTGTTCTTCATAAAGTTCTCGAAAAGTATGAAGTGTTAACCGCAGGTAGTGCGCTGGGTACTGGGGTTGGTCCTCTCCTGATCTCAAAAGATACTTACGATAAAAAACTGCTCTCATCCCCCCAAGGGTCGGTTGCTATACCGGGCGAAAATACCACTGCTAATCTTTTATTCTCTCTCGCTTATCCGGAGGTTAGAAATAAAATATCTGTGAATTTTGCAGAAATTGAGTCCCTGGTAGCTAATGGCAAGGTAACGGCAGGTGTAATAATCCATGAGAATCGATTTACCTATGAGCAGAAAGGATTAAAAAAATGGCTCGATCTAGGGGCCTACTGGGAGGCACAGACAAAGCTACCAATTCCTCTAGGTGGCATAATTATCCGAAAAGAACTTCCCATAGCACTCAAGCAAAAGATAAATAAACTGATCAGAAACAGCCTTATCTACGCGCGAAAGTCAGCTGAGCTATCATCTTTTGTTAAACGCCATGCTCAGGAGATGGATCCTGGGGTGCAAAAAAAACATATAGATTTATACGTCAATGAGTACTCTTTAGATCTTGGAGAGTCTGGTAGAAAAGCTATAGAGACCCTTCTTGTCATCAGTAAGGGCTCTACCCCGGTTCAGAGCGACCGAAAACCAGATATTTTTGTATCATAAGTTCGAATCAGTTCTGGAATTTTCTAAAAATAACATGCTACAATTCCAGCTTAGGTGACGGTATGATCGGAACAATTGCAATCTCTTTTTTTGCTGGGGCAGTATTAGCCTCAGGTTTGGGGTTTATCATCCACCGTTCCAAGATAAAAGATACGGAATCTTTAGCCAAAGCCTCCTCTGCTGCAGAGCTCGGTATCTTAAGCGAAAAACTCCGTGCCACTGAGGCTCGACTATCAGAACTCGGGGAGATCGAGATGATATTTGCTGACAAATTTAAAGCCTTATCTCTAGATGCCTTAAAGAGCAACAACGAGTCATTCCTCAGCTTAGCCAAGAGTCAATTTGATAAATTACAAGAAACCAACAAAACTGAGCTGGACTCCCGCAAAAACTCCATTGATGAGATGGTCAAGCCGATCAAAGATTCACTCACCAAAGTTGATACCAAATTAGAAGAATTGGAGAGACTACGGATAGAGGCGCACTCCTCTCTAGTTCAACAGTTAAAATTTCTATCAGATACAAGCTCATCTTTAAAAGATGAGACGGCTAACCTGATAAAGGCCCTAAGGCAGCCTCAGATTCGTGGTCGGTGGGGAGAGATTCAACTTCGTAAGGTAGTTGAACTCAGCGGAATGCTCGAAAACTGCGACTTTGTTACTCAAGAGAGTGTTCAAATCGAAGGAGGTAGCTTGAGGCCAGATATGGTTGTTAAGTTACCTAGCAATCGAAATATCGTAGTCGATTCTAAAGCTCCGCTTGATGCTTTTATCTCTGCAATCGAAGCCAGATCTGAGGTAGAGAGGAACGCTCACCTAGAAAATCATGCTCGTCAAATAAGAAATCTGATAAATGGCCTGGCATCCAAGAGTTATTGGGAGCATCTCAAACCCACCCCTGAGTTTGTTGTTCTGTTTATACCAGGAGAGGGATTCTTAAGTGCGGCTCTAGAGAAAGATAGGGAGCTCCTCGAATTTGCGGCCGAGAGAAATATAATAATAGCTACTCCGACCACCCTCATTGCTCTTCTAAAGGCTGTCTACTACGGCTGGCGTCAAGACAAGATGGCCCAAAATACCACAGAGGTGGCAAAGCTTGGTCGCGACTTACATGAGCGGCTCAACACCTTTCTGACCCATTATGATAATGTCAGAAAAAACCTAGACAGCGCGGTTGGATCGTTCAACAAGTCAGTCTCTTCCCTAGAGAGTAGAGTTCTAGTTTCAGTGCGTAAATTTAGAGAACTTGGAATAGATGTATCTGAAGATCTGAAAGAAACATATCAGATCGAGTCATCACCTCAGACGCTCTCTTTCAACTCATCGGGCCAGGAATAAAAAGTAAAAGAACTAAGGTAAGATGTACTCACTCAGGCCGTATCAGCAAGAATCCGTCGATGCCACTCTTAAACACTTCCGCAAATCTAGAAAGCCTGCCGTAATAGTGCTGCCCACTGGATCGGGCAAAAGCCTAGTGATCGCAGAGCTTGCTAAACTTGCCAAAGGTCGAGTGCTGGTGCTTGCTCACGTAAAAGAATTGGTCGAGCAAAATTACAGCAAATATAAGAGCTATGGATTAGAGGCGGGAATCTATTCTGCAGGACTTAATAAAAAAGAGAGTGGAGAAAAAGTCATCTTCGGCAGCATTCAGTCTGTTGCTCGAGCCGAATCAGATTTTTTTAAGGACTTCTCACTTCTAGTGATAGATGAATGCCACCGCGTATCGACAGAAGAAGACACTCAGTATGGTCAAGTCGTGCAAAAAATACGAGTTGATAATCCGATGTTGTGCATTCTTGGATTCACTGCCACACCTTATCGCCTGGATACAGGATGGATTTATAAATACCACTATCAAGGCTTTATACGCACAGTGGCGCCCAGACTTTTTGAGAAATGTGTATATGAATTAACAATTAAACAATTAATCGAATGGGGGTACCTAACTCAGCCAATCCAGATCGATGCCCCGGTAGCAAGTTATGACTTCTCTTCTTTGAATTTAAGACTGGGAGAGGCTTATAACTTAAAAGAAATCGAGAGCATCTTAAAAGATCAGTCGCGAATCACTCCAGTAATAATTCAAAATATTGTCGAAATGTCTCATGATAGAAAGGGAGTAATTATATTCACTGCTTCTGTGAGGCATGCAGCAGAGATACTAAACTATCTTCCCGAAGGGAAAGCTGCGCTAGTAGTCGGCGATACTGAGAGCGAGGAAAGAGATAGGGTAATAGCCGACTTTAAAAATCAGAAGATAAAGTTTCTGGTTAATGTATCAGTCCTAACGACAGGGTTTGATGCTCCGCATGTCGACGTTGTTGCGATTCTAAGACCCACTGAGTCTGTGAGCCTTTATCAGCAGATCGTTGGTCGGGGACTCCGTCTTTATGAGGGCAAACGGGACTGCTTGATACTTGATTATACTGGAGTCCCCCATGATATTTTTAGCCCACAGATTCATGAACGAAGACCGACCTCTGACTCTGTACCGGTAAAAGTTGAATGCCCGGAGTGTCATCATGAAAATGAATTTTGGGGCACTATAGATAATAATGGTGTAGTGCTCGAACATTTCGGCAAGACCTGTAAGGGAGCCAAAGAAGACCCTGTGACTGGGGAGCTGATGCCCTGCGGATTTAAATATAGATTCAAGTTGTGTGAAAGGTGCGGGGCTGAAAATGAAATGGATGCACCACGATGCTCGGGCTGTAGTACTATATTTGTTGATGACGAAGCCAAACTACGTCAAGCTCTATCATTAAAAGATGCGCATGTGATGCAACCTGACTCCATGACTCTTGAGAAAAAGGTGGATAAGAAGGGACGCGAGCGCCTTGAAATTAGATACTACGATTTGAATGGAGAATCGTTAAGTGAGATTTACTTCTTCGAGAATACGAATGACTCAAAAGTCTTCTATTACAATTTTTCAAGAATGCACAATAAATTACCCGAACGACGAATTGAGGCACGAACTATAGCCGAAGCAATATCTTCACAGCGACTCTTCAGAATGCCGTTATTTGTAATTGCCCGCAAACAGGAAAAATATTGGAAGATTCGAGAAAAAGTATTTCTATGATCGTACTTGCGTTGAGGCCAACTCCAGAAGGCGCTGAGCCCTGCCCCCATGCAGCTCAAATTGATTTTTGATATCCGATCCCTTTTTTGAATCAGAGAAAATAATAACCGCAAACTCACCTAACTTTTGAATGGCGATCTTGGCGGTTGTACACTTTGCTTGCATAAAGCTGCGCGGGAATAACTCAAATTCTTTCTTATTTTTTATGAAGGATTCGCTCTGGATAGCTCTAATTCCGCTGTGGTCTTGATCCATTAATACTCTTTCGATCTCCTGAATAAAGGCATCGCGCAAATACGGCTCTTTTACAGGATCCCCCGCTACAATTTTTCCAAAGTCCCCGCGATAAAAAGTCTGTTCGTCCCGGTATGTCTTAATTTCCGCTTGGACTGGCTCTCCGTTTAAAAGTCGCTCTGCCAGAGAAAATTTAATTCGTATGGCTCCGTCCAATTCCTTATGAAACTTATTAATTTCACTGCCTGCTGACATTTCTAGAATTTTTAATGATTCAAAATCCCAAAGATGAGATTCCTCATTGAATTTCCCACCTGTTATCTTTATACGATAGCCGCCGATATCATTAGGATTAGTAGAGACAATCCAGATGTTTTTATCTTGCGAGTAAGTAACTGGCTCGATAATTATCTCACCAGGCGGCACTCTGGTTCTTCTTATATTTACGTATTCCTTTTCTTCGCCTCCAAGGGGCAGAAAGCCTTCTAGGTGATGAGGACCACCTTCAAGTTTAAAAAATTCGGCATACTGTTTAGTGGAGAGATCTTTTAAAGGCTTAGGCTTAGAGAACGCCTCTTCAAATTGAGTAAAAAAGTCTCCGACCTTAGTTTTAAAACCAGACATATTTACCAGCTGAATCTACTTTGCCCTTATTATTGTTATCGGCTGAATTTGGCATTTACGTATCAGTCTAAAAAACTATCATTTAATGTTCGATGCTACTGATACTAAAAGCCATAACTCATTGAATTCGCTTACTATCTATATTTCCTCTGGAAGGTCGCTCAAAGCCCGCGGAGGAATACTGGCTCGTAATGAGTTTAGTATCGCTACCACATCGATCCCCTCTTGAATCAATGCCCCGACCACGGGTGTTATAAAACCAAACGCGGCCAGTCCCATTCCAAAAATACTAAGTGCCATACCCCCGATTGCACTCTGCTTGGCAATCATCTTCATTCGACGCGCAATGTGGAATAGCTCATCAACTCTTCGAAGAGATTGCTCAAGTATAACAGCATCTGCTGCCTCAGATGTCACATCACTATGCTGACCAAATGCTACACCTACTGTGGCTGCCACCAAGGCCGGAGCATCGTTAATGCCATCACCTAAAAATAATGTTGGTTCGTCTTTTGAATGAAGTCGCACAATCTCAACTTTTTGTTCAGGCGTCTGAGATGCCTTAACCTCTTTTATTCCTACTTGTTCAGCGAGATATCTTACCTCACTTTCTCGGTCACCAGAGACTATCATTACCTTTTTAAAGCTATGATTAGTGGATAAATGCTTAACAAAATCTGAACTTTCACTGCGCGGAGCATCGTGAAATCTAATCACACCGGCGACGACTTCGTCTACCAGCACTATACATTCAAGGCCACTTTTATTAACTGGAAGCCCAAAATTAATCCCTCGCTTCTCTAATAATTTTCTTCCAGTGATCTCAACCACATGATTGTAAACCCGACCTACCAGACCGACACCTGGCGGCTCGCTGACCGAGGACGCCGCATAAATCGGCATACCTAGTTTATTGGCTTCTCTAATAACAGCGCCACTCAGAGGATGTTTTGAGTATTGCTCAACACTTGCTGCAAAACTTAAAATTTGATTGGCATTAAAATCTCCAGTACATACCACCTCTGTGATGGAAGGATCCCCATAGGTTAACGTTCCTGTCTTATCCAGAATAATCACTCTGCAATCATCAATCTTTTCAAGCACGGCAGGATTTTTAATGATAATTGCATGCTTGGCTGCTAACGAGATCGAAGCGATTATTGCCACTGGTATGCCGATTATCAGAGGGCACGGCGTAGCTACCACTAGAACCGCAAGAAATCTCGTTGGATCTCCGCTGAATAATGCAGCTAAAATCGCAATTCCTAGCGCTATCGGAGTGTACCACGCTCCTAGCTCATCACCCAATCGCCTAATAGAGGGTCTTTGCTCCTCGGCTCTCTTTAAAACCTCCACTATCTGGGCGAACCGGGATTGATTAGATAACTTGGTTGCTCTTATTGTCAGAGCACTATTGCCGTTAACCGCCCCCGATATAACCTCTGCACCTGGGGTCTTTCTTAACTTGTATGGCTCCCCCGTGAGATAAGATTCGTCCATCTCTCCTTGACCCTCAGTTACCAATCCATCCACCGGGCAGGTCTCATGGGGGTATACAACTATTTTATCACCTACTTTGATACTTTCTACTGAGATATCCTCAAGTGTGGTTCCACTCCGCTTATGGGCAATTTTTGGAAATCTCTTCGCCAGGGCTGCTAAAACTCCTGATGCTCTCATGCGGGCATAGTCTTCAAGAAGCTGCCCTCCAGAAAGCATCAGAACAACTATAACACCGGCCAGGTACTCACCGAGCAAAATGGCTGTTATAATTGCTATTCCCGCCAGCAAGTCTGAACTAAAATTTCGTGCCCAGAGCTGCTTTGCTAAAGAAATAACAAGAGGAATTCCCCCTGCTATCAACGCTGCAATTAGGGGCAAATCAGAGTAAAATTGCGGGACATCAATAGCGTAGCAAAGAATCAAATTTATAACTATCGAAGCAACCGCGAGAATTGGAATAAAAATTTTCATGCCACCCTTAGTGCCTCGACTATCTTCATTCTACCAGCCTTAAACGCAGGCAATATGCCTCCTATAGTTCCCATTATTACCGCAAAAGTTAAACCGTGTAGAGCCACCCCTGGAGTCAGTGTTAACTGAAACCCTACCTCAGAGAATGTTGTGAAATTAATTGTCGAAACCCTGACAAAAGAAATTAGAAAAGCAAAAATGAGTCCTAAAAGTCCGCCCATAAATGATAAGAGAATAGATTCCGCTAAAAAAGCCCGAAGAATCATAAACTTTCCAAATCCAAGGGCTCTTAAAACTCCGATCTCTCTGATTCTATTTGCGACCTCACTATACATGGTAATCATGGCCCCAATTACAGCACCGATTGCGAAAATAATGCTGACAAAAGTACCGAGCAATCTCATGAAAGAAGAGAGAGGTCCGCTGAGGTCCTCAAAAAATTGCCTCTCTGTTTTTACCGTCAAAGTTAATCGCGGATCAGACTCTATTCGATGCCTTAACTCTTCAAAGTTTGCTCCATCTGCCAACCTAAAAGTAACAGAAGAAAATCTATCTCTTCTAGTTGCCCCTATCAGTGTCTCAGAGTCGGCCCAGATTTCAGAGCCAAAGCCCGTTTCCCCCGCGTCAAAAACTCCCACCACCTGCCACTCAGATCCAACCAATCTAATAGTCTGACCGATATCGGTATTATTGAATCTGCCCCGAATTCCCTTAGGTACTATTATCTCCCGGGATCCTGCACTGGGCCACCTGCCCTCAATTACTTTGATAAATGGTCTAATGCTACCAACACCCTCTGATACACCTCGCACAGTAACATTGCTTGGCAATCCGTCCTCTTTCCTCCGCAGAGAAACTAGAATCGCCACATCATAGGTGATTAGCGGCCTTCCCTCTGCATTTATAGCGACCTCAGGCTGCGTCGCTAAGATCGCCGCATGATCTCGGTTTATACCGCTCTGCACCTCATTATTTGCACCGGTTCTAGTAATCATCACATTTTCAACTAGCCCCGTTCCCCCAAGTGTTGCCTTCAGTCCTTCGGACAACATCAACGAGGCCATGTATACTGAGACTACCAAGGCGATACCACCCAAAGTTAAAAACGCCGAGAGGCGTCGAGCCAAAAGATGTCTAAAATTATAGTTGAGCTCTAAAGACATACCTTCTCTATATAAATTTTCTTAAGCCATCTACGACCTTCATCCGAGCAATCTCCAACCCTGGGGCCAAAGCCGCACAAATCGAGACTACAAACGCCATGATTATCGCCAATAGAACTGTTGACTCTTTCAGATTAAAGACTGGGAAGAAATCGACCAGATCGCCCAAAATTTGGCGGGGTGGCAAGCTGAAGATTACAGATAAAGTGACTCCCAAGATTGCCATCGCCAATAAAACCAGAACCATTGATTCTCCTAAAATCAGTGCAAATACTCTTACCGGAGAAAATCCTAGCGATTTTAGAATTGCATACTCACGGTATCTCTCTCTTGAAGACATGATAAGAGTATTAGCCAGAACCAATAACATAATAACCAAGACCACCGAGCTAATTAGATTAAGCGCCAAGATAATGGAGCTGGACATCGAGACAAAACTTCTCCTGAACGCAGTCTCACTCTCTGTTAAGGTCTCAGCAAAACTATTTGCAAACTTTGCGTCTATCTCTCTAGATATTTCGGCAGGGTCATATCCTGGGGCAACCTGAACAGCAAAGGTGCCTACATGGTCTGGCTCCCGCCATCGCTCTATCCTGTTTCGCTCATTTAGGTAATCCCAATGAAAAAACATGGTACGACTGCGACCATTCATATCTTTGTTAATAAATACCCCGGAAACTTCAAACTCCCACGGTCCTGGGAAGATAGAACCATCAAGTTGGATTAGCTTGCCTGGATATAAATTCCATCTCTCAGCGAGCTCTGTTCCGACCAGAATACCTTTTCTGTTTTTTAAAAAGCTCTCTTTAATTTCATTGGTAATCTGAATTTCGTCATAGATATCGAGATAAACTGGATCAATGGCGAACTGAGCGAATCTAAGCCGCTCTTGTTGATAGTTACCACCAAACCAATTGGCGTACCCTACTTTCTCAACACCAGGAATAGAGGCTATGTCATCTCTGTAGGAGATAGGCAGATAAAAAACCAATGAGACCGCATTTCTTACTATTAATCTATCTTTTGCAGATGTCTCCACGCCAGAATACCAGGCAGAGACCATGGTTCTAATCATTGTAAATGCAAAAAGGGCTACAAATATTCCAATTATCGTCAGGAGCGCTCTGAGCTTATGTCTAAGAGTGTTGCGAAATATCAATTTTAAGATGTCGCCCATACTTTAAGCCTTTAATCGGCCTTTATCTAATTCAACCTTTCTTGAGGCATAGGCGGCGGCGGCAGGATCGTGGCTGACCATCAAAATAGTTTTATGAAAATCACGATTCAGTTTGCGGAGCAATTCCATAATGTCCGTTGCTGATACTCTATCAAGATCACCCGTTGGCTCGTCTGCCACTAATATTTCCGGATCAGTAACAATCGCTCTTGCGATAGCCACTCTTTGCTCCTGACCACCTGATAGCTCGCGAGGAAAATGCTTCATCCGGTCTGCTAATCCAACCACCTCCAAGGCAAATTTAGCCCGCTCCTCTCGCTCTTTCTTAGTCATCGGGAAGAGAGTTAGCGGTAACGCCACATTTTCTAATGCCGAGAGAACTGGCACGAGGTTATAAAACTGAAATATGAATCCAATGGTCTTGGATCGCCAGGCTGCTAGCTGCGCTTCTGATAACACGCTCAGATTTTGCCCAGCTACCAGAACTTCACCACTATCAGCAGTATCGATACCAGCTACTATATTTAATAAAGTAGTCTTGCCTGAGCCTGAAGGGCCCATTAGCACCACAAATTCACCCTGAGCAATCTCCAGGTGCATATCTCTTAGGACCTCAACGGTCTCAGTCCCTCTCCTATAGGACTTCTTAACACCGGTCACGGATACAATATTACTAGCTGATGAGGTTGCAGGCACAGCTTCCATCACTAATCTTCCAAAATAAAATTAACTTTAGCGCTCATCTCTGGCAAAACTTTATCATCAAGCTCATCAAAAGATATCTTCACCAAAACTGTTCCTTTGGCTCTATCAACAGTCGGCACTATTTTGTTAACACGTCCAGGATAAATCACGCCTGGGAAGGAATCGATCCGAATTTCAACTTTCTGACCCATCTTAACCTTGCTCAAATTGGACTCACTAACATCAGCCTCAACTTGTAAAGATTTTAAATCGGCAAGAGTGACAATAGCTGCACGGGCACTGGTTGATGATCCAAATGGCGCTACTATTTCACCTACATCAGCATCCTTAGTCAGAACTGTGCCATCAAATGGTGCAATAATTTTTGTGTACTCTAGATCCACCTGGGCCTTGGCAAGTTGAGAGCGCCCCACTTCTAATGATGATTTAGCAGCAGATAATTCAGCCGTTGCTTTTTTAAACCGAGAAAGAGCCGCATCTCCTACAGAGCGAGATAATGCATCCTCTTTTAACAATACCTTTGATCGATTGTATTCCAGGGTAGCATTCTCTAACTCGGCCTCTGCCAGCTGAACTCGGGACTCTAGTAGAGATACATTTGCCACACCCTGATTAACGATGGCTTGCAGATCGTCATTCTCTAATATTCCTAAGATGTCGCCCGCTTTTACCGGGTCACCTTCAACCACTCGCAACTCTTTTAATCGACCAGTGGCTTTAGAGGCGACAGCAGCACTTCTCTGCGCAACAACATAACCACTTGCGCCCATTATTTTTGATTTAGAATTGATTACTGGAACGGGAATAAGGGTCGCCCCCGAGTTAGCAACTGGCTTAGAGGCTACCTCTGGCTCTTCGCCACCCATAAATATCCAGATTACCGCTACTAAGAGGATGATTAATCCGACTCCTGCCGCTATTAAAGCTATCGTCTTATTTGGAGCAGGGTTTGCCCGCAACGATCCGGAGTCCTTATCTATTCTCAACCTGGAGAGGTCTTTGTCTCGAATTGGTTCCACGTGGGGTCGACTCAACTTTGAATTAAATGTAGAACAATATAATAGCCTGATGAACCTAAAAGGAGCAACGTTGAACACGCCCCAAAAAATCGAAAGATGCAAAGCATGTGGAGCCCCAGATGGAGCCTGCGTTTGTGATCTACTAAAGCCCATATCACCTAAATTAAAGATAATGATCCTGAGACATCCCCAAGAGGCGAGGTCGAAATTAGGCACAGCAGAGCTATTAGCAAAAGCGATTCCAGGTCTAGTTTTAAAAACTGGGTTTTCTTGGAGAAACATCTCTCATGCCTATGGCAGTGAGACAAAACCCTCTGAGTGGATCGCCTTATTCTTGGGTAGCAAAAAATTACATCCAAAAATTGCAGAGCTCGGAGAGCGCTTGGTCATGGTTGATAAAAAGGGTGCCCCCTTTGAGAATCAAAATGAACTAAGAAATATCAAGGGAGTCATCTTGCTTGATGGCAACTGGTCTCAGAGCAAAACCATGTGGTGGAGAAATGCTTGGCTAACCCGCTGCAAAAGAGGCATTCTGAACCCCTCCAGAAAATCCCTTTATAAAAGTGTTCGTCGGGAACCGAGAAAAGAGAGTCTCTCAACCCTAGAGGCTCTGGCAGAATCTTTAGCTGCACTTGAGGGGAATCAGCGATCATCTGATTCTCTACTCGAGCTATTCTCTGCCTTCATAGAGAGAGTAAAGAAATCTCCGATTAAATCCGCAACGGCACCAGCCGAATCGACTTAGCCAAGATCTTCGGATGAAGCGAATAGTAATTAGTTCTGTTCTGCCAACTGCTCTAGCGTGGGGAGATTAGGGCTCTGGTGGATATTACGAAGACGCCTTTCGCAGGCGAAATCTAATATCTGCCGTGCGGTAATGTTCCCGCCAGCGTAACTCATGAGCTCATCAAAGATCTGAGCGGATGGATAGGCCTTGGTCTGTGGATTCAGGTATTCAACCAGAGAGTTGCCGGCCTCAGGCTGCCAAATAGCTGAACCAAACTCCGTGGCAAGCTCGTGGTCAGAAAGTTTAGCCAAAAATACCCTCTGACCGTCAGTAACGGAGTCAGCACGGAAAGTCTCTCTTTGTTTATGGTCTAACATAGACCTTATTTATACAGTCATCGCGGTTTCAAAGCAATTCTTAGCACAAAAAATCCGACCACGGCCGAGAGAAGAGAGCCGATGATGGTGCCTGATTTTGCCACCTCGATGAGAGCAATATTATCAAAAGCCAACGCTCCAATAAAAAGACTCATAGTGAAACCAACACCAGTAATTATGCTCACTCCGTACAACCCCCAAAAAGTACTTCCGGTGGGTTGGGGAGCAAATCTAAATCGAATTGCAAAGTAGGCTATACTAAAAACTCCAAGTTGCTTACCCACAAAAAGCCCTGCTAAAACACCCAGGGCCAGGGGATCGGAGAGACTTTGTATAGACAAAGAGTCAAGATTTAGTCCGCCATTGGCGAATGCAAATATTGGCAAAACTAAGAAAGAAATCCAAGGATGGATAAGATGCTCTAGCTTCTTCAGAGGAGATCGCCCGGGCTCAGATGAGGTGGACGGAATCGCCATAGCCATAAGCACTCCAGCGATAGTGGCATGAATTCCGGATTTAAGAACAAAATACCAGAGGAATCCCCCTAAAATTATGTAGGGCGCTAGTAAAGCAATCCTGGCTCTGTTCAGCACAAAAAGCATCACCAGAACCCCTGAGGCACCCAGCAGATGAATCCAAGCCAAGGTGTCTGAATAAAAAAGAGCAATTATTATGATAGCACCGAGGTCGTCGAATATCGCCAGAGAAGTTAAAAAAACCTTAAGCGAGTGCGGTACCCTTGAGCCTAATACTGAGAGAATAGCCAGCGAAAAGGCTATGTCAGTAGCTGCAGGAATTGCCCAGCCCGTATGGTTGCCTGGATGGTTCCAATTAATAATGAGAAATATCAGTGCTGGAGCCACCATTCCACCAATTGCGGCGAGCGCGGGCAGCATAACCCTCTTAATCGATCGCAGCTCTCCCTCTAACCATTCGCGCTTAAGCTCTAAGCCTACTAACAGGAAAAAGAAGACCATCAAAAAATCATCGATCCAATGTAAAATGGTCTTATTTAAATTTAGAGCCTCTGGACCTATGGCTACTTTCTGCTCTAGAAACTGATGATACGCTTCTCGCCACGAGGAATTTTCTATAACGGTCGCAAGAGCAGCTGCTAAAAAAAGTAGCGACCCTCCAGCTGATCCTGATTTAAAAAAATTTAATATCTGTCTCGCCATAATCCTCTAGCGGGCATTCTAGTAGAGCAATAGATCTACGCAATAAACAATCAACCAACCGTGCCGAGAGAGCCTAAAAGGATAGTGCCATTTTCCTGCTCAGGAGGTATACAGAATCTATGAGCAACTCTGAGACTAAATCGAGCGTATTCAAGGGCACCGCAATAGTGGGCGGCATGACCTTAGTGAGCCGTATCTTGGGGTTTTTAAGAGACCTCTTATTCGCCCGTCTCTTTGGTGCCGGCGCAGTAGCCGATGCCTTTTTCGTAGCTTTCAGAATACCAAATCTCCTAAGAAGCGTGATGGCAGAAGGGGCCCTAACATCGGGGTTCGTGCCCACATTCACTGATGAGCTCGCCAAGGGAAAATCACAGGCTCAGGCAGCGATCTCTCAAATCTCTGGCTTCCTTCTAATCTCAACAATTATTCTTTCAGCGTTCGGAATATTCTGGGCGCCAGAGATAATAATTCTTTTCGCACCTGGATTCCAAACTTCTATTGATAAGTTAAATTTGAGCTCTGAGCTTCTTCAAATCATGTTTCCCTACCTTATTTTTGTAAGTTTAGTATCAATGGTAGGTGGGGCGCTCAATTCAGTCAGGATTTATGGGACAGCGGCTTTTGCACAAGTAATGATGAATGTGGTCTTCATCATTGGCATCCTTCTGGCCATGCTCGCTGATTTTGAATCAGCTCCTTATATAGTAGCCTGGTCAACCATACTAGGCGGTGCGGTTCAAGTACTTGTTCAGTTGCCCACTCTAAAAAGAGCTGGGTTTAATATCTGGCCAACAATTAATCTGATGGCTCCAGCAGTAAGAACCACAGCCAAGCTGATGTTACCTGCAATATTCGGAGCCGCGATATACCAACTTACAATATTTGTGAATACTATCTTTGCCTCTGTCGTCGGTGAAGGCGCTATATCCGCGCTATTTTATGCTGACCGCGTTGTTCAATTCCCCCTGGGTATTTATTCCATCGCACTAGCCTCTGTTCTTTTGCCAGTCTTGTCTAATGCGGTCAGCCAAAAAGACGGAGATGTTTTCCGCCGCCATATTTTAGATTCTCTTAGATTTACCTCTTTTATTATAATTCCTGTCTCAGGATTTCTGGCGTTATTCGCTTTGCCAATCGTCGAGCTTCTTTTCGTAAGAGGGCAATTTGATCAATCAGACGCTGCAAGAGTGGCTTTAGCAATCCAGGCCTATGCGCTGGGACTCTGGGGTACAAGTTGTCATACCATGGCTGTCAGAGCCTTTATCGCAAAGAAAGATACAGCCACGCCTGTCTTTATAGGAATTCTAACTCTGGCTACTACCATTATCTTCTCCTTAATTTTTATAGGTCCTATCACCATAATGACGGCGGGAGGCCTGGATAATATTCTGCTATTAATCCAATCCCATACTATGTTGGGAGACCTAGCTGAAAATTATGAGTTAGGGCATGCCGGAATAGCACTGGCCTCATCGATAGCGGGCACTATTAGTTTTCTGGTCATCTTAAGCATCCTCAAATTGAGAGATCCGTTACTAGACCTAACTAATTTTATAAGGTCTTCCATTTTAATAGTACTGGTCACGGTCTTCATAGTTGAAACCGTCGGGATAATAACCACCGGGGTCATAACTCAAGTGGCTGTATCAATTGTGTTATTTGCAGCACTCTGCCATCTTCTAAAAATCCGAGAATTTAACGAAACTTTAGCAGTCGCTCAGCGATTATTAGAGGGACGCCGTTAAGGCGAACCAATCATTAATCACGGTGATAAGCGGTGACCCACAGAATAAAAGCTAAAATAACCCCTGTTCTTGATAGAGAAGTCGAACTTTTAAATCAGCTTGAAGCGCTCGCGGATACAAAAAGAATTCACGACCAGACCATAAGGGATCTACGTAGCCATCACGCAAGATTGGTTAAAAAACAGAGAGCTCAGCTTAAAAATAAATTCACTAAAGAGTTAAAAGCTACTCGTGAGCGAATCGAAATAGCGAACATAAACAAACTAGAGAGCCTTTATCAAAGAGTGGCAAGAGAAGCAGAAGATGATTGCGTTAATCTAGCCATCACATTAGCACGCAAAGTTATTGGAGAAGCCGTTACTGAATCCCGCTCGAATCTTAAGGAGCGCGTTAGAAATGTCATCTCAAAGCTTTCAGCTTCGAGATCCATCAAGATAATAGCAAATCCTGATGAGGTTCCCCATCTTTATAATCTTTCAGCTGAGCAATCATTTAACTTCTCTCTAGAGATTGAATCAGACTCTAGGATTGAAAAAGGGAACGCTAGAATTATAAGCCCCAGTGGCGCAGTGGAGATATGCTGGCGCTCACAGCTAGAAGGATTGATCGATGTTATCAAACAGAACCAAAATGGAAGAATATCGGGGGTAAATCATGCGTGATTTAATTTCAGCTATTGAGGAGCATCCTGGGGTCGGAGGAACACAAAGCATCGGAAAGGTGACCTCATGCCGCGGACCAATCATAACCGCTAAATTACCCCATGCTTTTATCGGAGAAGGATGCACACTAAGATTATCTTCAGGGGCGAAGATCGTGGCTGAGGTAGTTAGCTTCTCTGGTGATGAGGTAACGCTGGCCCCGCTTGAATCTGTATCTGGGCTTGGTCCTGGTACAGAAGTTGTATCCCATGGCAAAGAGCTCTCTGTGAAACTACCTAAAAATCTTATCGGATCTATTTTAGGTCCTATGGGAGATCCGATCGGTAAAAAGTTAAATGAAGATGACTCATTCTCTCTCCCAATGATGTCGGAACCTCCTCAAGCCCTAACCCGAAAGAGGATCTCTGCAAGGCTAAACACGGGCGTATCTGCGATTGATACATTTTGCCCAATTGGTCGGGGACAAAGATTGGCTCTAATGGCGAGCGCTGGTGTAGGAAAATCAACTCTAATGGGGATGATCGCACGAAATGCTCAGGTTGATGTGATAGTTGTAGGACTTATCGGAGAAAGGGGACGAGAAGTAAATGAATTTATCGAGGATGCTCTAGGGAAAGAGGGTTTAAAAAAATCCGTAGTGGTAGTTGCGACTAGTGATGAGTCCCCAAATAGAAGAAGGATGGCAGCGTACACTGCCACTGCTGTTGCTGAGCATTTTAGAGACCAAGGCAAAGAGGTATTATTACTGATTGATTCAATGACCCGGTTTGCTCGTGCTGTCAGAGAGGTCGGCTTAGCCGCCGGTGAGATTCCAGTTAGGCATGGCTACCCACCCTCTCTGTATATCGAGCTTCCTAAATTATTGGAGAGAAGTGGCTGTAATGAGAAAGGCTCTATTACTGCAATCTACACAGTTCTAACCGATAACGAGAGAGAGCTAGACCCACTGGCCGAAGAGGTAAAGAGTATCCTGGATGGACATCTATGTTTATCTCGAAAGTTAGGCGAGCGCGGCATAAGACCATCGCTGGATGTTCCTGTTTCTATATCAAGGTTGGTCAGCCAAATTGAAGATGAGAAGAACCAGAAGATTATTCAAGAGGGTCGTAGAATTATCAGTCGGATATATCAGGATAAGGATTTAGTAATGCTTGGGGGAACTCCCGATGCAGAGCTTTCGGCTTTCTTGAAATTTGAAGAGGAGATGCACTCATTAATTACTCAGAATCCTCACAAGAAAACCTCCTGCGATAATCAAAGAGAGGCCCTAAATGACATAATCTGTCGAATTGGTTATCACATTAGAGCTAAATCGTAAGAAGACTTTTTATTAAAATTAAGTTGTCACCATATCTAATGCACAGCTATAATAGCTGGCAACAGGGTGATAAAATGAAAAGAATTCTGATCTTATCTCTCGTATTTACCGCCTCTACAAATATACTAGCCGAAGATAAAACTTCTAATTATAGGATTCTTACTCCAGGCGGACCATTCCATAGTGATGATGTCCCTGTGTCGAACCGCGGGGAATGGTTTGGTTTAATCGTAGAACCCTCAACTGGCAAATCAAAATTAGTTGAGGGGGTCATAGAAATAAAAAAAGTTAAAGATGAACTTTTAGATAAAGACGATCAAAAAACCGGAAAAGAAATCATCTTCGTTCCGAAACAAAAGGGCGAAGCACTACAACCAAGATACCTCTTACAAGGTCCAAACCTTAGAGGCGGAGCTATTTTTAGCACACCCCTTTTAGATCCAGTGGATTTATCTTATCCAGGATCTATTCAATATTTTGAAATGACAAATAAATCGGCTTTACATATTTATGCGGTTGCCGATATCAAGGACTCTACTTCGAAAGAATGGCCTACTCTGCCGTTAACGATTGAACATTTTTGTATTAAGGCCGCCACCTCAAAAATTGATTCGAAGCCCCCTTTCTCGGTTACCTGGGAAAAAGAAAATATTTTTTGTTTGAAGCATCAAAGCTCTACTTCAGAAGATAGGTTTTCTTTAGATTGGGCAGGGGATCTAAATAAAGACGGGAACCCAGACGTTATTATTTTTTATCAGGGAGCTAACCAGGAAACCGTTCTTTTATCGGTGAGCGATCCTACTGGCTCTAGGATCATGTTGACGCCCTGTTTATTCACTACGATTGGTTGTTAATTTCCAAAAACAAAAGGGCGAGGGTAACCTCGCCCTTTTATGCTCAAACAACGAGCAAGAAATTAGTGCTAATTAGCAGCAGCCACCTTTCTTACCGGTGTTTGGGGTAGAACCAGAACCAGCTGGCTTTGTTTGTTGTGGTGCTGCTGGCTTTTGGTTCTGAGTATTTGTGTTTGTATTTGGCTTCTGATTCTGAGTCATAAGTTCTACTTAATTGTTACATCAATCTTTTTGAAATCCCGAGAACTGACGTCCTCATCCTGATTACAAAAACTCTTGATGCCTCAGTATGGTAGCTCCAAACCCACCCTTGGAGTCAATCGGTTAGATTTGCCAGAGTTATCGCGATAGTTACATCAACCAAACAACTAATCAGGTGTCAGTGTAAAATTTCGGTAAGAAAAAATCTCACAGCTTCAATTAGTTATCTAATAAATTCATTTAACTATTTGAATCCCAAATGATTTTTGCCGTCTTGTAAAATCAGATAACAAAGTGCTAGGCGAGCTAGTTATTCTGCTCTGCTGCCACGCTATGCAAAGATATTTTTCTCCGAGCCAATCCGTAGGCGCCACACAAACAGATAAATAAAAATTGATGGGCATGCAGCACTAGAGAATATCCAAAGGCTACCTCTTTAGACTGATTCATCAATACAAAGCTAGCGACCACACCGGTTTGCAAAACACCAATAAAACCGGGAGCACTGGGAGCCGCAACAGCCAAAGCAACTATCACTGTTAAGACCCAAGCCAGCATTGGGGAAGCAATATCTGGCAGCATAAACAGGCCAGACCAAAATATAAGGAACACAGTGGTCCAAACAATTAATGTGATTATTACGGTCATAATTAACCGATAAGGATCCCTCAAAACCGAGGCACCTTTCATCAAACCATCAATAATTCCGCCGATTTTTTGCGCTAGCTGGGCTCCTAAAAATTTTAGGGAAAAATCGACTAGCCTTTTGATTTGTTTAGGCACAAAAGCGCTGGCCATCATAAAAATAAAAATTCCTAAACCTAGAATCGCCAGCCCAATGGCACCCTTATTAGCCCAATCAGGCATGGTTGGAATAGAAGGCGATATGATTGCTAAAATTATGAGCACTGCAGAAAGATCAAAAAATCTCTCTATCACCACCGAAGAAAAGGTCTCTGCAAATGGGCGACCTGTATCCTTACTCAAAACGAATGGCCTAATAAATTCCCCCGCCCTTAGTGGCAAAAGAAATGACGCCATGTTCCCTATCATCAAAGAATCAAAAAGAGATCTAAAAGGTGGAATCGCTGAATCATTCGGCAAGAGATACCGCCACCGCCAGGCACGACTAGCATAATGAATCGTCATGACTAATGTCATCGGGATGAGAACTAGATAATCTATCTCCTTCAGGGCCGACCCAAGTGCTGCCCAATCTAAACCCGAGCCTATCCAAACTAATAACGATACACTAATACCCCAAGAAATTAGCGCCTGTAAGGTTTTTGAATTGTTAAGAGGCATTAAGTCCCTTAGTACTTAAGCTGTGCCAGCTCTTGGCCCACCAACTGACTCAAACGAGCAATCGCCATATTGTGATTATATTTCGCTTGCAGAAAGTTTATCTTCATCATTGCGTAAGCTGCTATACCCTCCATCAAAACCTTGGGCTCGCCTATTCCAACTTCGTAATTATTGGAGGCAGAAACCATCCAGGCTCGGGCCGATTTTGTTCCTGTATGGGCTTCTTTCAACTGTTCCCGATACTCTAAAACTTTTCGATAAGCCTGCTCTATCTCCAGAGGCACTCCAATTTTTGCAAAATCTTCTTTGGAACGTAGTCCTCTATACTGAGCTTCAGCTTGAGCTATCTTAGCTTTGGTCTTCCAAAAGTTTAGATCCCAAAGTACTCCCACAGCTGGTCCGCCATTCACTGGACCAAATCCATCGTTCCTTAAGAATGGGTTGTAAGAATTATCTCTGGCATCAGAGTAGCCGCCACTGAACTCCGCGCCGAGAAATATCATTGGATAAAGAGAGGACTCCTCTACCTTCACCAGATTCTGCCTTGCCTCCAACCCCGCAGCTAGTTGCTGCAGGTCGGGACGATGCTTCCAAGCTAACGCCACAAGCTGGTCTAATTGATCAATGGTAAGAAGCTCTTCCTGCAAATAATCAGGCTTGGTTGCAAATTTCGGTTCAATTCCAGAGAATCCAGCCAGGGCAGAACGCGCCATAGGTAGCCCTTGATTGGCAGTGGCTAACTGCCGATTTAGCTCGGCCTTACCGACATTTAAACGTTGTAGGTCGGTCTGACTGACCTCGCCTTCCCCTTCCTCAAAGAGCTCGTTAGCTTTTTTAATGGCTTTATCGAGATAAGCCCCCACTTCATCGCCCAGGTCAATCGCATCAGAGGCTAGCAGGTAACCATAAAAAAGCTCTTTGATTCTGTGAATTACCTCAGCCTTTTTAATTTTTGCGGCTGCCTTTTCAACATCCACACCCGCATTGGCGGCGTTCACATATCCTTCTAACTTGCCCCAGGTCCAGATTGGTATGGCGGCTGCCACCACACCGCGGGCAAAGGGAGCGAATCCTTGGAAGTCATCAGTTTGATCTTTAGAGCCTAGGAATTTTGACTGCGGCACCGGGACTTTGTTGCCATCTTTGTCAAAACCGTAAACCTCTTCACCATTAGCACGAGCATTGCCATGCACACCCGTCAAACCCAAAAATTCTATGAATCCATATTGCCCCGCTTTAGCTTCGTCTAAGCGCGCCTCTGCAAAGTCAACATTAAAATATGCCTCTTTAATCTCAGGGCTCTTATCAGTTGCCAATTTTATGAACTCACCCAGCGAGAGGGTAGGCTCGGCGTTGAGGGAGACAGGGCACAGCACTAAAAATAAAAAAGTAAGAGCAGCTCTCATGTTACATCCTTCAGTAAAGGGTCGACTATTTATACCTGAAGAGACGGGGATTCAGCTACTACTAATCCGGGGCCGTCATGTCGAGTAAATTACGGGCGAGTCTCCCGGTCCGACCAAAAATCGATAATCTTGATTCCCGATTCATGGAATCCAATCGCCGTCTCTTAATCAGCGGCATTAGCAATTCTGAACCGACCTCTGCTACCGCTTGAGCCTCATCAGGGTGGAGCAATACCAGCGACACGTAGTGAAAGCGACCCTCTCCCGATAACTGCTCCCTCGGAAAATAAATACACGGGGTCGTCAGAATAGATCTAAAGTTAGTTGGAGAACTCGCCAAGAGAGGAACCTTACTACTGAGGCCTATCCCTGCCTGAAGCGATTTATCGGCAGCTAGCTGGGTAAGTAGCCATGCCATGGCAATTGCTCCCTTACTCATATCCTTTATCTGATCCTGATTATTCGCATCCAACGAATCAACCTCAAGGGGCAATACTATCTCTGATCCGATGTTGCCATTTATCGGGATGGCGGCGGAACGCATGCCATTGGTGACGATGAAGAATTTATGAGAGTCCTCTGATTCGATCTTGTATGCAGCTGCCTCCAAAACGGGTTCGCTCACCGAGATATCCTTTAAAAGATTACCAAGGCCTAATGCTACTACCTCCTCTTCGGGCTTTATTGAAAACATACAGAAAGCCTTACCCGTCATCGCTTCAAATGGCTCCCAAGCAGAAGCTAGCACAGGATGCACAAAATCGCCGAGCTTACGTGAATTTAAAATATTCTCGTGCTCGGTATCGATGAAGATATCCGCCCCACTCAACCAATCCCTCTCGGTTGCTCCCTGGCGATTGTGAACCGCTAAAAATCGCCCGAATTGGCTTAATCTGCTGGAATGACCATAGGCAATCACCTCGTATCGCGTCAGAGCAATTAATCCCCTCACATAGCGCTCTAGCTTAGGGGCACGCCATTTACAAAATGAAGATAGCCGCTGACCTACCTCAGAAAAAAACTCCCTCCCCTCCAAAATTCTAGGGAATCGGTCTCTCTGAAATGACACCAGCTCAGTACACTTTTCAAATTTAGGAACTCGAATTTTATCCTCAAAGAGAGAAAATTCATGAGCTCCATCCTCTCTTCTCGAACTCGTAAAATCCTCAGGAAATACGATTCCAAAATTTTCGAGATAAACAGCCCGATCATTTTGCACCGCGGCGGCCAGAGTTGAAGATATCCCGAAATTTAAAATGCGACGTTCCTCTTCACTGCTCTCGATTAAAAAATCAAGCCAGTTCTGAGGCAGGGCCGAGTTGGTGGCAGTTGATTGGTATGACTTGGCGCGAAAAATCTCTTTGGCGCCTACGCTGGCAACATCGTGCATAAAATCTATCTCTTGGTTTCAAAACATCCGGGAGAAAAACTGTATAACAACCGAAAATGTAGGTCTATAGTGAGCTGTTTGATTCCCAAACTCCTTCGGATTATAATATTTGGGAACTTAAAACTTTTTAGCCATGGCTAAATTATACTTCCGACATGGTACCGTCAGTAGCGCAAAGACTCTGAATCTTCTGGCCGTCGCTTACAATTATAAACAACAAGGGAAGAAAGTACTCTTAATTAAACCGTCTCTCGATAATCGATTTGGTGAAGATAGGATTAAATCTCGCGCCGGTCTAGAACAGCAAGCAGACCTCCTTGTAGATGAAGACACTAAGATATCATCATCAATGCTAGAGGGAATTAGTTGTGTATTGGTGGATGAGGCTCAATTCCTCAGTGTAAATCTCATAAATCAATTAAGAGAGATATCAGTATTTAAAAATATTCCAGTAATCTGTTACGGCTTGAGAGCGGACTTCCGTAGTAAATTATTCGAGGGGTCCCAGCGTCTTCTCGAACTCGCCGATACCATAGAAGAGGTAAAGACCACCTGCGCCTTCTGCAACAGAAAGGCGATTATGAACCTCAAACACTCCAATGGGTTGGCTACAATTGAAGGGCCTAGCGTTGATTTAGGTGCTGAAGAGAAATATTACCCGGCGTGCTATTCCTGCTATCATGAACAGCTAAAAGCAGCCAACACGCCGGTATTTCCTACATCCGAACAGTTTTCGCTGTTCTTGAAGGGTTAAGCCAATCGCTTAAGAGCCTCAATCCGCTCGGCTGCACTTGGATGCGAGGAGAGCAGCTTCATAAATTTCGAAGGTTGACCGGATATCTTAAACGCAGCCACACTCTCATGCTGCTCTATATATCCTCTGCCTGCTACTTTATCCAAAAATTGTAGAGCAGAGATCATTCCCTCTTTGCCAGCTAACTTGGCAGCACCAGCGTCAGCTCTAAATTCTCGCTGACGAGAGAACCACATCACCACCATCGATCCCAAGATGCCTAGCACAATGTCCAACACTAAGGTCACCAACATTCGCACCATAGCTTGAGATTCCTCTTTGACATTCTTGCTCACTACAAATCCGATCACTCGGGCAAAGAACATCACAAAGGCGTTCACAACTCCTTGAAGAAGAGTCATCGTGACCATGTCGCCATTTTTTATGTGAGCTATTTCATGGGCAGCAACGCTCTCTGTCTGGCGAGGATCCATAGATCGAAGCAATCCGGAAGAGAACGCCACCAGAGCTCTATTCTTACTAGGACCAGTAGCAAAAGCATTTATCTCTGGGCTCTCATAAATTCCAACCTCAGGCATTGTTGACAGACCTGCCCCTTTGGCGAGGTTGTGAACCATCTGGAGAACCTGATTATTTGCTCCGGGGTTACGAGGATCTATAACTTTGACCCCCATCATCCACTTGGCCATCATTCTTGAAATAGCAAGGGAGAACAATGAACCCGTCATACCCCATACCAAGCAGAAAGCCATGAGGTTCTGGTAGTTTATGCCGTTCTTGTCCAGATAAGGCTGGACCCCCAGAAGATTCAAAACGATGGAAATGGTTACAATGACCATTATATTGGTCAGAATAAACAGAGTAATTCTCTTAAACATCTTATCCCTTATAAATAAAAAGACGCCCTAGGCATCAATAACATGTATTTTAAGGACCAGCGCCCTGGAGCGCAAGCAAAACCCGACAGCGCCCCCCAGAATTATGCTACCTTCTTACCCTTATTAGAATCTAAAGAGATATCAAATATTTAAAAGCGATTTTATGAAATTGGTTGAATTGCCTAGCTCTCTAATCCAGTGCAAAAACTTAAGTGACGGAAAGTGGAAGGAGTCCCTTTCAAAAAATAGCCTTGAGGTCACATCCCCTTACACCGGACTAACAATCGGGAGAGTTCCCCTCAGCACCTCAGCAGATCTTGACGAGGTGGTAGCAGGGGCCAAAGCCGCAGCTCTGGTTTGGCGAACTACTCCCATAAAAGAGAGATGTGCTCTCCTCTTTAAATTTAGAGAGCTCATGCTTCAAAGGCTAGATAGGTTGGCTCATACGGCTGCGGCCGAAGCTGGCAAAACGGTAGAAGAAGCTCGGGCCGGTATCCTTAAGGGGCTCGAGGTGACAGAGTTTGCATTGAGTCTACAGAATATGGGTGCAGGTGGCATCATGGAAGTGAGCCGAGGAGTAACGTGTGAATACCGCCGAGAACCCCTTGGGGTGGTAGCTGGAATTACTCCCTTTAATTTTCCTGCGATGGTGCCTCTCTGGATGTATCCAATCGCATTGGCTCTGGGAAATACATTTATCTTGAAACCCTCCGAGAAAGTTCCTCTTACTAGCCAATTAATTGGCGAAATCATCATAGAGTCGGGGTTCCCTCCGGGTGTGTTCTCTATAATTAATGGCGATCGAAATATTGTTGAATCACTCATAGATCATCCCGATGTCAAAGCGATCGGTTTTGTGGGCTCCACGAATGCAGCCAAAGCTGTTTACACAAGAGCTACATCTCACGGAAAGCGAGCACTATGCTTAGGTGGAGCCAAAAATTCCTTGATTGTTGTTCCTGACGCGGATCCCGCTGTAACCGTGCCAGGCGTTGTAGCCTCATTCACTGGCTGCGCTGGTCAGAGATGCATGGCAGCCAGTCTAATGATCGCGGTCGGAGAAACAGACCATCTGGTAGCGAAGATTCGAGAGAAAGCAGCTTCAATGTCCCCTGGGTGTTCCATGGGCGCGATTATTTCAAAAGAGGCGCGAGATCGAATCAAGAAAGCTATCGATCAAGCTGAACAATGTGGCGCAAAGATAATTTTAGATGGCAGAAGCATAGCGGCTCCCAAAGGGTATGAGGGCGGATACTGGCTAGGGCCGACCATAATAGATCACGCCAAGCCAAGTATGGACTGCGCCAAAACAGAGATATTTGGGCCTGTGTTAACCATTGTCAGAGCCAAAGATTTATCTGAGGCATTAAAAATAGATGCGGATTCGAGCTATGGGAATGCCACTTCCGTGTTTACCACAAACGGTAGTGTAGCCAGACGAGTAGCCGAATCGGCTTCATCTGGAATGATCGGTATCAACATCGGAGTCCCCGTTCCGCGTGAGCCATTTTCTTTTGGTGGCACCAAGGATTCTAAATTTGGTCAAGGAGACATTACCGGGGAATCTGCTCTTGATTTGTGGACCGATCGTAAAAAGATCACAACCAAATGGGATGTGCAGAAAGATACCACCTGGATGGGTTAAAGAGAGAGGTTATGCCAAGAAACGGAAGAAAACACATTGTCCTAACATCACACCCGATTGCAGGAGGACCAGCCCCCCTGGCTATCAACTGGGGAGCAAAGACAGCAACCGAGCGAGGACCAGTGGTTGCTACACTTAATAATCCTGTACCGAAGAATTGCATCGGGGCGCACTCGGGCTCATACTGTGTATATAAAGCTCTGGCAGTTGCATCAGGTGCTTTAGACCCCGAACATAAGCCTGACTTAACAAATACAGCACCATCATCTCCAATCGGACCCTTTCCTTCATGGAGTAACCCTGAATCAATAGTAAGCTTTGATCCCTGGGGAGCAACAGTTGCAGAGGATTTTAAAAGTCTACTGGCTAATGGGTACAACATACAGCCAACTATTGCGATCACAACTGCTCATATCTCCCTGGCAGAGATAAAAGACGGGATTCGTGATGGATTGCTAAAACCAGATGGAATTGTGTTGACTGAGAAAGGCGATGTGGCGGTGACAAAAGCTGCAATAGAGCCGGTTTGGTTTTTACCTGGTATCGCTAAGAGATTTAAAATAGAAGAAAATGAGCTAAGACGTTCATTGTATGAGCAAACTGGAGGCATGTACACAGAATTGATCACTAGAAGTGATCTATCGGTATTCCTGCCTCCGATTGGTGGTCATACGGTTTACATATTTGGTGATCCAAAATCTATAGCAGACAGCTCCAAGGAACTTACCATCAGAGTACATGATGAGTGTAATGGCTCCGATGTTTTTGGTTCAGACATCTGTACCTGTAGACCCTACCTAATTCATGCGATCGAGGAGTGTATAATCACAGCTCAGAAGAGCGGTGTCGGAATAGTCATTTATAACCGTAAAGAGGGCAGAGCACTCGGGGAAGTAACGAAGTTTTTGGTTTATAATGCCCGCAAGCGCCAGGAAGGCGGAGATCGCCCAGAGCAATACTTTCATCGGACCGAGTGCGTGGCCGGAGTACAGGATATGCGCATTCAGGAGTTAATGCCCGATGTCCTTCATTGGTTAGGAATCACAAAGATTGATCGCCTAGTTTCAATGAGTGATATGAAATATAATGCGATTGTGCAGTCAGGAATTTTAGTAAAAGAGAGGATCCCAATTCCAGAGGGCCGAGTTCCCGCAGATGCTCAGGTAGAGATGGCTGCTAAGGTTTCTGCTGGGTATTTTGCGTCCTCTGAGGTCCAAGAACAATCAAAGAGCAAAAAGATTCGTGGACGGGGGTTAAAAGATTAGTATGGAGCCAACTATGAGCAATAAAATAGATACAAATAAATTGGAAAAACTAGTCGAATACGTGAAAACTCCAGAGGCAATTAGGGCTCGCTGCGGACAGATTCTTGAACTCGCCTTAAATGGTCAAACCAATTTTGAGGTTGATCTTAGCAAGATAAAAACTTGTGCTGAATATGTAGCCCAAGTAACACGGGAACGCTTCCCCGACTTAAATATTCCCCCTCATAGTCGGTGGGGCCATTTTAATGGTGGTAACATCGACCGATTAACATCACTAGATAATTCCCTTGCTCATTTATCAAACCAAGAAAAGGCCAGAAGACTTTTGGACTTAGTTATCGTCAGCGTTCTTCTAGATGCAGGAGCTGGCGCTACCTGGAAGTATACCGATCCGGTTCATGGCACCAAGATCGGTCGATCTGAGGGTTTAGCTATCGCCAGCTTAGAGATGTTCAAATCTGGTGTGTTCTCTAACAGGGCGGGAGACTTACGGGTAACAGCTACAGGATTAGAAAACATTACTGTAGAAGGAATGGCAAAAAGCTTTCAATCAACTCAGGAGAATCCTTTAGAAGGACTTGAAGGTCGGGTCGAAGTAGTGAAAAAACTGGCTGGAGCGCTCCGCCAGTGCCCGAGTTTAAAAATTGATGGAGAATACCAACCCGGAGCGATTCTAGACTATGTTACCAGAAATACCGAACACGGCTCAGTCTGCGCTACTCAGATATTCAAAGGCGTTCTTGATCTTTTCGGACCAGTCTGGCCAGTTCATCCAAATTCTCTTGGCGTCGAGTTGGGAGATGTCTGGGAACACCCCGGAATTAAGGGCGTCGGCAATGGAGATAACTTAATTCCGTTCCACAAATTATCTCTTTGGCTAACATTCTCTTTATTCCATGGTTTTGAAACTGCCGGCTACAAGGTAAAAAATATTGATATGCTACCTGGACTAGCGGAGTATAGAAATGGCGGTCTCCTCGTAGATTTAGGAGTTTTAAAAGTGAAGGACCAGGCAAAGATCCAAGAGCCTCTGGATCCGGGGGATATGTTGATAATTGAATGGCGAGCTTTGACAATTTCTTTGATCGACAGCGTCGCGGAACAACTTAGAGGTATTTTTGGGAAAACTAGAGAGGAGTTTCCTTTAGCGGCAGCGCTGGAGGGTGGAACCTGGTTCGCCGGAAGAAAAATAGCTGCTCAGTTGAGGCCAGGCAGCAATCCGCCGATCCCAGTCTTAAATAAAGGTACGGTTTTTTAGAAATTTAGGATATTCCATGAAAAATGTTGTGGTAGTAAATCACCCACTCGTTCAGCACAAATTAAGTATCATGCGAGATAAAGAAACCTCGTGCGGCGGATTTCGACGGCTTCTTAAAGAGCTGAGCATGCTATTGGCTTATGAAGTTACAAGAGACCTTCCCAGCCATCCCATCGAGGTGGAGACACCAGTGGCTAAAGGAACATTTAGCACTGTGCAGGGCGAGAATGTAATTATCATATCGATCCTAAGAGCAGGTAACGCTATTTTGGACGGCATGCTAGAACTACTACCGATGGCACGAGTTGGGCATATCGGTTTGTATAGAGATGCCAAAACTCTGGAGCCAGTAGAATACTATTTTAAGGTCCCGCAAAATATCGAAGGTGGTGATTTCATAGTTGTGGATCCTATGCTGGCTACTGGCAACTCGGCAGCCGCAGCACTAGAAAAACTAGAACCTCTTAAACCAAGATCCATGCGGCTTGTTACGGTAGTATCCTGCCCCGAAGGTATTAAACGTGTCACTTCTCAGTTCCCAAACGTCCAAATTTACACCGCCGCCATCGATGAGAAGTTGAATGAGCACGGGTATATCGTGCCTGGGTTAGGAGATGCTGGCGATCGCATTTTTGGCACAAAGTAAAAATAACTCGGTATTACCGACAAAATAACAGCATCATTCTTGAATCAAAAAATCATGTTCCCGCATCTTAAGGGCGGGATTCAGAATATTGTTTGCTGTTTTTTTTAAAAAGAAAAAAGCATATTCTGATAATACTCCTAGTGTGAGGGAGTTAATCATCACAGGCGATTATATCGCCAACTACTAAAATTTTTTTGACGCTGGATATTAGATGAAGGTTCTGATGTTGGGATGGGAGTACCCGCCTCATATTAGTGGAGGATTGGGCACTGCCTGTGAAGGGTTATCAAAGGCGTTAGCGCGTCAAGACGTGCTGATAGACTTTGTGTTGCCACGAATTCACGGAGGGGAGAATGCTCACCATATGAAGATCCATGATGCCTCCATGACGAACACCTCGTCTGAAAACATCTACTCCAACTTGCCAGCAGGTATTGAGATATTCTCTATCCCTGCTCATCTTCAACCATATTTAAGACCCGAAACATTTAATAATCCCAGTGCATATCACCTAGCACCACCAACTAGATCAGATCGAATCTCGGTACTAAATCCCGAAGCCCCAAAGGCCAGTAACGGGCATTACGGACGGGATATTTTTGAAGAAGTTGCTCGTTATGCCCACAAAACAATCGAATTAATGAGAGATACTGATGCTGATATCATCCATGCCCACGATTGGATGACCTTCCCCGCTGGGGTTGCCCTAGCCGAAATCACCGGCAAACCGCTAGTCGTGCATGTTCATAGCCTTGAGTACGACCGAAGTGGCGAAAACGTAAACCCAAGAATAAATGAGATCGAACGGCAAGGAATGCAGAAAGCTGACCAAATAATTGCGGTCAGTCATTTCACTGCCCAAGAGATCTCTCGACGCCATAAAATTGCCAGAGATAAAATATCCGTAGTTCATAACGGCGTATATCAATGCGCAGCGATTCGTAAGTATCGTGGGTTAGCAAACAAAAGCGGCAAAAATGTTCTTTTCCTGGGAAGAGTCACCTTTCAAAAGGGACCTGATTACTTCGTGGAGGCAGCAGCTAAAGTGATTCCACATCTACCCGATACTACTTTTATCTTAGCCGGCTCTGGCGACATGCTATCACGCATGATTGAGCGAGTTGTCGATTTAGGTTTAATAAAAAACTTTCGGTTCCCTGGATTTTTGCGCGGCGAAGAGGTGGACCGAATGTATTCGCTAGCGGATCTTTACGTAATGCCATCTGTTTCAGAGCCCTTTGGTATTGCCCCTCTAGAGGCTATTAATCAGGACACTCCGGTACTACTTTCAAAGCAAGCCGGCGTTGGCGAGGTTTTAAATCACGCCCTAAAATTTGATTTCTGGGATGTTAATAGACTCGCCGAACTTATAATTGCCTCTCTAAATCATCAGGAACTACGCCAAGACTTAATCTCTATGGCTCGAGAGGAGGTCAAACAAGTCCGCTGGGATTCGGCCGCAGCAAAAACCAAAGATATTTACTCTAATATGGTGAATTAATATGCCATCAGTATGCTTTTATTTTGAGGTTCATCAACCCTATCGGCTAAGAAAATACTCTTACTTTGATATTGGTAAATCTCATCAATATTTTGATGAAGAGAATAACCGCCGTATAATGGAAAAGGTCGCTAGCAAATGCTACCTCCCAACGAACAACACAATTCTTAATTTAATTAAAAGATACGGCAAAGATTTCAAGGTCTCCTACTCTATAACAGGAGTGGCAATAGAGCAGATGCAGAAGTATTCCCCTGCAACCATGGAGAGCTTTATGCGGTTGGCAGATACAGGCTGCGTAGAATTTATAGGCGAGACCTATTACCATTCTCTTGCTGCTGTTTATGATCCAGTTGAATTCCAACAACAAGTCAGAGCTCATACGGAGTTGATTCAAGATCTGTTCGGACAAACCCCGAGAGTTTTCAGAAATACCGAGCTTATTTATCAAGATTTCATTGGGCAGATGGTTAACAAACTCGGCTTTAAGGGAATGATAGCTGAGGGCGTTGATGATGTTCTTGGCTGGAGAAGTCCAAACTTTTTATACACCGCGGCGGGCACCCAGATGCCTTTGCTGCTTAAAAATTACAAGCTCTCAGATGATATTGCTTTTAGATTCTCTAATCGAGGCTGGGAGGAATTCCCGTTGACCTCTGATAAATTTGCCCGCTGGGTTCACAACATCTCTGGAAATGGTGAGACCGTAAATCTTTTTATGGATTACGAAACATTCGGAGAACATCAATGGGCAGACAGTGGAATATTCCAATTCTTGGAGCATTTACCCGAAGCAATAATGCGCCACCCAGACTGGAATTTTAAAACTCCAAGTGAGGTCATAGAATCAACTAGACCAGTGGCCGAGATGCCCTTCCATCGTCTGACCTCCTGGGCTGACGTTGATAGAGATCTTACGGCTTGGCGCGGTAATAACATGCAAAATTCAGCTCTAACGCAGATTTATGAATTCAAGACCCGACTAAAGAATGCTGATCCATTTGTGCAGGATATTTGGCGAAGACTACAAACCTCAGATCATTTTTATTATATGTGTACTAAATGGTTCGCCGATGGAGATGTTCATGCATACTTCTCCCCTTATCAGAGCCCTTATGATGCCTTTATTAATTACATGAATGTAATGCAAGACTTTGGTGCCTACTATCTTGATACGGCCACCCAAGATGGCATGACCGAGAGCAGATCTTTGGCAGCTGAGATTACCAAGAGTGTGATTGATTCAGTGGCAATTCCAAAGACTTCAGTGCCCGAAAACACCTTAGCACCCGACAGAGAGTCGGCTTTGAGATAGAGGCAGCTAGATATCTAGCCACCTCCAAGTTTTTGATTACAAATCCATTAATAGAGGATCGTACTGCCCTAGAATGTTATCTGGCTCAGACGCGTCCTCGTCACTAGCAGTTCTCTCTCGGCAGATGCATTTCATGACTGTTTTGCTGACTGTACAGGAAACTCTCTGATTGCTGGCTGTACCATACTCTATCTTGTCATCACCGTCATATTTCACAGAGTCTAACTTCTTGCCTTGGGATGCACAGTACGCTTTGCAGGCCTTTTCTGATTCTTTTGCGGCTTTATTCTCTGCTTCTTTATTGGCTTGTTCCCTTGTGCGTGCTACCCCTGTACCGCTATAGGTCTGCCCCGCTGGATTGTCTGCGGCAAAAGCAGTCCCGTTTAGAATTAAAATTGATGTAGCGATTAAAATAATTTTCTAACCTTCATAAAAACTCCTAAAAAAACCGTTATAAAGGTTATCCCTGTTCTTAGAAAAAAGTGACCTATTCTCCTTGATTGATCTTTAAATTACGCAGATTAATAATAGTTAAATCAAGCTGTTGCCCTTCTAAGCATTGCCGCTATTAGCGAACAGAATAATAAGCATAGCCCGAAAGCACATACAATCGTAGCTCCAGTCGGCAGGTCGAATGAATAAGAGAGCACTAGTCCGATAATAGAGGTGAGTGCTCCACAGCTCCAGCCTATAAGCAATCGCGCCTTTACTGAATCAGAAAGGAGAACTCCGCACACAGCTGGCACCACCAAAAAAGAGAATACCAGTAAAACTCCTGCTAATTCAGTCGAGCTCGTGACAATTACACCGAATGTTCCATAAAAAAAGAAATCCCAGAATCGCACATTCTTTCCTGAATCAAAGGCCTGTTCAGGATTCTTTGATATTAAAAGTAGAGGCTCCCTAAAAATCCAGTAAGCCACTCCGATTAAGGAGTAAATAACACCGACTCTAATGATCTCAGCCCACTCTACAAAAAGAAGATGACCTACCAGTAAATTCTTGAACTCCTCACCGCCATCAGCAGAGCTACTGAGCACCAAAATGCTCGCAGCCGATGCCACCGCATAGACGATGCCTATTAATGCCTCCTGGGGTATTATCTGCTTTCTAAATCGAGTCAGGGCAAAAATTCCTGCTCCTATTAAGGTAAAAATTAATGATGATATGTAACTCTCCTGCGAATGAAGTGCCCATCCAAATAGAAACCCAACCGTGGCACCAAAGGCAGCCAACTGAGCTAAGGCGAGATCTACAAAGATAACCCCACGCTCAATTACGTGAAGACCCAAATACACGTGAATGCCTGTTAGAATGACGCAGGCCACAAAGGGAGCCAACATCAACTCAAAAAAATCAATCATTTCTCAGCGCTGCCTCTAATTGACGCACATTGTAATCAAAGATCTCAGTGTAACTGCTGACTTCACCCACATCCCCAACACCTTGGCTCAAAATCAAAGATTTAACACCTGTCTTTTTTGCTATACTTCTAGCTGCATCAGTCGGATCGAAAGAGAATTGAATGATGGCCTTTACATGATTACCCTCGATGTACTTAGTGACATCCTCTAAGTGTCGGGGCGTAGGTGGAATTCCTGGCTTTGGTTCCAGAAAGACCTCTGTTTTCATTCCTATAAAATTCATAAAATAGGACCAGCCGTTATGATAAGCCACCAGCTTAGCTCCCTGATACGGCTTCATTAAATTACGCCACTCTGCAAATTTTAGCGTGATTTCCTTTTTGAATGCCTCATAGTTCGAAGCAAATTGAGACTTTTTCTCAGGTTTTAACTCCTGCAATTTGTTTGCAATATCCTCAGCGATGATGAGCCCGTTTCTGGGGTCCAACCAGTAATGCGGATTGCCGAATATGTGAATGTCTCCATCAGCTCTTGTTAGCATGCCGGTAGGAACATCCAACACTTTGATTCTTTTTGAGAGATCAAGCTCGGCAACTCCACCTGGCCTTATGTCTACTCTAGCTACTGCGTTAACAAGTGGACCTCTCCAGGCTTCCAGATCAAGACCTCCATGAATAAAAAGATCTGCTCTCTTTAGTCTCAGAATATCTGTAGGTCGAGGCTCAATAAAGTGAGGATCAAAAATCGGCGCAGCGATGAAACTTACTTCCACTTCAGCGCCGCCTATAGTTTTCGCTATATCAGCATAAGCCGAGAGAGTTGCTACCACTTTCAGGGGCTCCGCCCTACCCTCTGTTTGGGTAAAGGCGGAGAGCATCAAACAAATAAACAAATAACACTTTCTCATGTGTTTTATCCTAATTTATCTGATGATTATGAGCGCCGATAGCAAAGGTGCCCTGCAAAAAGACCCTATTGTCATTCTGCCCGTCTGCCAATTCAGCATACTGGTACTGCAATCGCCATCTCGCAAACTCACTTTGATAGTAAGTCACATAAGCGCTCATTCCTGTTTCGGCATCACGAACATCAGTCTCTTGAAATATGATGGGCTCAACCCAATCGTAGCGAGCGCCCAGACCCCATCGTTGAGAGAGCCTTAGATCGGCAAGAGCATACAGGCCCATCGAGCTATCGCTAAATAGCCCTGCCGGTAGAGATTCGTGGTCATGCTCATCTTCTGATTCTTCGTTATGACCTTCCTCTTCATGTTCATCATGCTCATCTGCATCAAGCTCTGCAGAGCCATAATTATCACGATTTTGGTAGAAGAACTCACCCTGCAACTTCAATCTTTTTATCGGGTCAAACCGATGAATGAAGGTGATATCCGCGGCTCCTGCGTTCACACCCAGAGATTTGCCCTCTTGATCTGCACCGCCTAAATAGGTAGCGCCAAGCTCCAAACTACTCCTAGCGTTGATATCCCAGAAGTTAGACAGGTGAGCATAGAAAGAAGGTTTCTCTTTGTCCTCACCAAACAACTGTCCGCCATGCCCGAGGCCCCCCTCCATAATTCCTAAGAAAAGCTGCTGCGAAAAATAATCACTAGATAACGGGGTAAAAAATGATAGGTCTGCACCAGTCTGATGTATGCCGTGCTCACCAAGATAGCTTCTAACTACCCATGGCTCATCAACAGTATCCAGACTATCACGATGAAGAACGGCGGCCTTACCTACATTTTGGTGGAACCTTCCAATTCGCCCTCGCACCTCACCTGGCAAGTCCCAGAAGGTCGCAAACGCCTCCTCTATTTCCACATCTTCAAAGTCAGAGAGTGTTATTGTGCTATCTAAGCGGCTATATGGATCGATATCGCTACCTATAACCAACTCAAGCTCTCGTACACTAATCCGATCATTCCCCTCCTCCGCTTCAATGGTCTTTGATGAGGTCCCCACTATGTCAGCAACCAAACCAATATCTGGGGCAAAGGGAGAGCGATTTATTGTCGGTATGGAACGAGATCGATTTGGGTTCTGCGCTACAGGAGATGGTGAAGGCACTGCAGATACCCTTTGAGATCCCTGTGGGCTAGTATTTTTTATACTTATAAGCTCCTGCTGCTGAGATTTTAAAAGATCCTTCAGAGAATTTAACTCAGCCTGAAGAGCTTCAATTTTTTGTTCAAGACTCTTTTGTGCTTGGTCACTGACCTCTGCCTGAATCGTATTCAAAGAAAAAAATAAACAAAGAGATACGGTTATTGATAATAAACGCTTCATAATATTCGAAAAATGTTTTTATAGAATAACCACCAACCGTGGTCTGGTATTTAAAAAAGAAAGCGGCAATTTTTAGGCGGCAGGTGGAGCACGACACTGTTTGGATAGTGCCAGAAAGTCTTTGAACACCACTTGATATTCTGGTGGTGTTACCTGTGACTCGTGCAGAACCACTTCAAATTCCACTGAATAATCACTAGGGGAATCAAGAAGTACATTGTGATGGAAATGACAGATTACACACGCTGCACTCTCGGCAGAGGATTCATGGACATGCTCGGCATGAACAGTGGTAATTCCAAGCACTGCCAAAACGACGATTGCTGCAAAAAGGGCGCAAATTTTGGTGTGAATCGCTCGAAAATCCATAGGGTTCTTTTGGCAGGAGACAATCTTCAAGTCAAGGCAGGGATAAAATGTCTGGATTATCAGGGCGAAAAACCCACCTTGTGCTTCAATTTAAACTGAACTAACCTATTGTAATAATTAGGCTTCACATCATCAATCGGTAATGTTGGACGATTGCGATGGAGCAAATTCTTCCATACTCCGATTAGTTATATAGGGAGTAAGGTTAATTTTTAGCTTGAATCTGTAATTATGGTTCTTAACCGGGTTCTCTCCTCTTTCAGAAAAACCATCCGCCAAGATGGTGGTGCCCTAGTCGAATTTGCAATTGCACTTCCAGTCTGCCTACTAATAATTTTTGGTGTTTTTGAGCTTGGCAGATTACTAGCCCAATATTCCTGGGTGCAGCAAACCTCTTACAACTCTGCCTTTCTTGGCTCAGGGTTTACACTGACATCACCCCAGACAGAACCCAACTATGTTGCTACCGAGCTTTGGAACCAGAGTAATATTGTTGCTAGAAATGCAATGAATCAAAACCCCACAATTAATATCAACAACTCAACTGCCTCTTCAATCACCGTGCGATTGGACGGGGCAATGAACCTACTCACCAATCTATATCCTTTAGGAGTTGATATCTCCTCTTATTCTGTCAGGTTTTCGCAAAATATTAGTCTAGGGAATACCCTCTCTTTTGAAAACTTTAGTGATAGGAATATTCCATCATATTTTAATTGCGCAAGCGAGTCTTGTGGCGTAGACCCAGGCTGTTCGCCAGATGTCTGCTAGGATTTTGTTATGACAAACTACCAAGTACGCCCAAGATTTAAAAATGAAAGGGGCGTTTCTTATATCCTGGCTATAGCACTTATATTTTCAGTGCTGGCCATAGCTACCCTAGGACTTGGAATCGGATTTACTATGATGAGTAAATCAAGATTACAAAACATAGCCAACCTGGTGGCGTTAAGCGCACTTGATACCGCGGTCTCTAAAAGAATTCTAAATCCCGTGCTTACCCCTCCTGAAGTACTAAATCGAATCAAGGTAATAGCGGATCAGATTTTAGCAAATAATAAGATTCCGGGAGCGAGTTGGGGAAGATTCCTGAACGATTCTGCCGGCACCATCCGTCTTGGAGTTTGGCATGAGATCGATCCCGATGGACTTGGCACAATAGACCCCTGCACGGGTAACTATCCATGCTTTGAGGAGTTCCCTCAGTACTCGCCCGCGGTAACCGCAATAAAGGTTGAGCTTCAAGGTAACAATACCACTAATCAGATAATCGCTCCCTTCCTAAGGCTATTTGGCTCAGATGCTAAACCTATCTCAGCAAGTGCCACTGCCGTTATCGCAGGGCAATGCTCTGTCGTGCTGATGGATGTCTCAAGATCCACTACATATGACACACATAAGCCTAAAGGTGTTACTACATCACAAAATGCCGCTCAGTTTATTTATGATATAAATACTCAGACTGCTCCTTCTAGCACGACCAATTCCTATCATAAGTTAAACGACTTAAGACCCCCAACTGCGCCGGTGATTTGGGCAGAGCACTTCAAATCGGATTACAAACCGATTACCGCTCGAACCACTAGTAATAATTTTTCTCAATTACTAGCAGATAAATTAAATGAAGCGGCCGACAATCCAATTTCGTATAGAGGACCTCAACCTCAGACTGACTTATTTTTTGGTACCAACGTAGCACTTAGAGCTACAAGAGAATTTGCCAAAGGCTCTTTATGGCGGGGCATTGGATTTGCAGGACTGTCTGCTGAGACATCAGTCGCAGCTCTGCCAGCCCCTAGGGGAGGATTTGCCCCGGGACCCGAACCCCTAATTCAGCTTACAAACTTATTTAATCGAGAAACCTTTGGTACAGGTGGAGGTCAATCCACACCTTATATTGGTGCTAATATCTTTTCATTTGGATGGTATGCACCGCCATTTCCGATCAATCCAATTACAGGGATAGTTGATGAGGATCCCGATCAAGAAAAGACTAATCTAATTCAGGCTTTTGAGCTTGCTATAAACTCCTTCTCTCAAGTTGCCTCAAACGGCATGAGTTGCCCTGCAAGCTATGCTAAAACTATTTATTTGGCGACTGATGGAGTAATGAACTGCGATAAGAGCGCAACTACCACCCCTTATACCTGTGACAATACATTCTTAAAGTTCCGTGCAGCCACCATACAACTGCTAGACACCTTAGTGCCCGAGCTACAAAGAAAAAACATAAAAGTTGTAACGCTACTCTCTGGCAAATCTGTTCAGCCTCATTTCAAAAACATATTAGCTCCGCCTGGGTACGTTACTTCGACCGGTTCAACTTATCTAGAACCCGAGGAGGCGATAGCTCTAGGATATGGAGCGTTTAAAGAAACAAATCCTAACTTCAAGCTTATAAAAGAAGAGGCTAGTGTTCCTGCTGCTGACTGCCAAAGCTGGAACGGCGGCAATCCGTGCAACACCGAAAATTTAAAAAATGCTTACGCTATGAAGCATCTCGGGCAAGAGAGAATCGGCACTGAGGATACTATTTTTAGATTGCCGGTCTCAGTTATGGCGCAATTGAGTATCGATACGGGTGGAGATTTTTGTCCAATTCTTCCCGTAGATCCAGACCCAAATGCTTATATTCCTAATGCAGCCGGACAGATTCGGTATGATGATGCAAAAAGAATCGTGGGCGAACCCCAAATCTTTGCAACGGAGCAATTGTACGCGGGCGATCAGGCTAGAAAGTGTTTTAGACGCAGCTGGCAAAATAAAGTTGTCTTAGTCGAACAAGAAAATTAATTCGCGGTTGCCAGAAAGAATTGTAGTGTAATACCTTACCGGCATGCCTTATCTTTTATCTAATCAAGCTCCCGATTGCCTGGTTGACCCAGTATATGACCACTTAGTTAAAATGACCCTCCAGGGTGGGATAGATAATGCCATAGCAAAATGTAGGGAGATTCTTCAGGATACATCCTCAGCAAAAGAAAAAGTATCTGAGGCTCATCTCTTGCTTGGCTCAGTCTGCATACGACAGGGAAATTTAGAAGCTGCTCTAAAACATCTAGAATTAACAACAGACATCCCCAAACCCCTCCAATCAAGAGCGGGTGCTTTTTTAAGTATTGCTCTGATCAAACTTAAAAAAAACGAAGAGGCACAGACGCTTCTAAAATCTCTTGAAGAGGCCTTTTCATCCTGTGCATACGTTGAGCACGCCTTGGCTATTTACTTTAAGGAGCTCGGAAACGAGGCCGAAGCTTGGAATCATATCCGAAGAGCAATTCTGGTTAACTCATCTTACGCTCCTGTGGTAGATGATTTAGTAGCTATGGGATTTAAATTTGGTCAATTTAGAGAGGTAGCAAGACTTCTGCAAAAATTTGTAGATCAATCTCCGCTAGATCTAAACGCCCGCTCATTTTTGGCCTTGGCGTTAAACCTTGATGGCCAGGCGCAACAAGCATTTAGAGAGATGGAACACATCTTGGCATTTTCAGTGGTGGTGGAGATGAATCCTGGAGTGCTCGATACTATAAGGCAATCTTTCATATCACTAAAATCGCAGGTGGCAGTATGACTAAAGTAGGTATCGTCACTGTGCCGTTCTTTGTAACTGAGCATCATCTGCACTTAGCCAGAAAGTTTTTAAACTCACTTAAGGCTCCTAATCATATCGAGCTTGATATGATAGCAGTAACTAATAGGACTCGAGGTTCATCTGATGATATCTGGTTAAAAGAGAGATTCAACTTGGTTGTGGAAAACGACCAGAACATTTTGGCCCGGGCATGGAACAAAGGGATCTCTTTGGCTTTCGAACGAGGGGCCAAATACGCTTTGGTTTGTAACTTAGATATCGAGTTTGATCAGTATTGCATCAATAATTTAGTTCAATTTGCAGAAGAAAACCCGCAAAAGATCCTATGGTGTCCCGCATTTTGGAATGATCCACTAACTTTTGAACACGCCAAACTAGACCCAAAATTAGCCCCTGGCTGGAGCTGGTCCTGCTTCATGGTAGATAGAAGATTATTTGAGCTACTAGGCAAATTTGATGAAGGGTTTGTCCCCGCTTACCAAGAAGATACAGACATGGCGTATCGGATGAAGCTGGCAAATCTGTCAGGCGCTAGTACCTACGCTGCTTTAGTATTATCAAGCCACAGGGGCACCTTACAAGGTCTTCTAAAATGCTCGCGTGCAGAGCTTCAAACATGCTCCAGTCTGGCCATAAGTATCAGAGAGTCGATTACCAACAACGACATGAGATATATCAGGAAGTGGGGCGGCAAAGGCGGCGAAGAGAAATTCACAATTCCATTTAACGGCGCTGCTGGATACTAAGTACTAACCATAGCTGGCTAATAATCTCGCCACCAAGGCTGTCCAACCTGTTTGGTGGGAGGCCCCTAGCCCTTGCCCAGTCTCACCATGAAAGTACTCATGAAAAAGAACGAGATCTCGCCAATTAGGATCTTGTGCGAAGCGCAGGTCCTTGCCGTGACACGGCCTGAGACCCTCCTCATTAGGGACAAACAACTTGGCCATCCTCTTACTTATATCCTGGGCGGCAAATTGAAGATTAACTTTCCGCCCAGAGCCCGTTGGATACTCAATCTGAAAGGAATCCCCATAAAAATGGTGGTATCGCTCTAATGCTTCAATCAGAAGAAAATTGATCGGGAACCATACCGGTCCGCGCCAATTAGAGTTACCACCGAAAAGATTGGTGTTGGATTCCCCAGGCGCATATCGCACCTGATAATCATGGTTGCCCAACTTTAAGGAGTAAGGGTGTTTATCATGAATCTTAGAAAGAGACCTAACACCATAAGGGGACAAAAATTCATTCTCATCAAAGACATATTTAAGAACGCTAGCTAGGCGGTCTCGCGAAGGCACGGCCAAAAGCCTGTGCCCGCTTAGACCATCCTTTTCCATATAAGAAATAGTGCGTGCTAGATCTTTCCGTTCGCGCAGAAACCAGTTTAGTCGTTTTTTAAAACCACTTAATTTATCAATGACCGAATCTTCTAAAATCTCGACCGCTAAAAGAGGTATTATACCCACAAGGGATCTAACTTTAAGAGGGATCTCATGGCCTTGAGAGTTTAACTCATCATAATAAAATCCATCTTCTTGATCCCATAATCCCCTGCCCCCTAGATGATTTATGGAATCAGCTATAGCAACAAAATGTTCAAAAAACTTAGAAGCCATATCACCAAAACCCTGATCTTCTGAAGCTAACTCAAGAGCCATAGACAACATGGTGCCACAGTAAAATGCCATCCAAGCGGTAGCATCGGCCTGCTCAAGATGTCCACCTGTAGGCAGAGGAGCTCCTCGATCAAAAACACCGATATTATCTAATCCTAAAAAGCCACCCGAAAATAAGTTTTCACCGTGGATGTCTTTTCTGTTAACCCACCAAGTAAAGTTCACTAATAATTTTTGAAATGTCCGTGATAAAAAGTTTCGATCTCGCTGACCCCGCGGACCTGTCATCTTATAAACACGCCAGCAAGCCCAAGCATGGACGGGTGGGTTTACATCATCAAAAGCAAATTCATAAGCAGGCATCTTGCCATTTGGATGCATGTACCATTCCCGCATCATCAGGACCAATTGTCTTTTTGCGAAATCAGGATCAATATCAGCAAAGGCAACAGCATGAAATGCCAAATCCCACAGGGCATACCATGGATACTCCCACTTATCTGGCATTGAGATTACATCTCTATTGTAAAGGCGCTTCCAGTCTGAATTTCTGCCCTTATTGCGTCGGGTGTCGGGCTCGGGCTGAGCCGGATCTCCTTCAAGCCACTCCTTCACTGAATAATAATAAAATTGCTTATTCCAAAGTAGTCCCGAGTAGGCTTGCTTTATCACTGATGCTTCATCTTTAGAGGCTGAGACTGGGATATATTTAGAATAAAAAGTCTGAGCTTCTTCTCTGCGTTGAGCTAAAATAGTGTCGAAGGTCTTTTTGTTAATTGGCCCATGATTCTGAGACAGCTTAAGTCTCAACACCACCTCACCTCCGGCAGGAATTAGAAACGAAGTATGAAAGCAGGCCTTGGTACCGATATTTTCAGGATTCACGACCTCTTTACGATTGTGCACCAAATATTCATGGAAGGCGTCTTTAACATAGAGGGATTGGCTAGGTGCGTTGAACAAACGATGAGTGTTTGTTTCATTCTCTGTAAAAAGCACATTATAGTTTGGTCCAACTAAGTCTGAATCAATCGACAAAGAGAATTCACCCAGAGATGGATGTTTAGTTTGTATTGAGTGCTGGTCCCTTAGCCTCATCTCTGGCTTTTTGGTATATCCTTCTCCGTCTCTACCCCACGACCATGTGTTTCTAAACCAAACTGTAGGCAAAATATGAATCGGTGCAGAGGAAGCAGCTCTATTTTTTATGGTTAAATTAATTAAGGTCTCATTATCATCCGCTTTGGCATACTCAACAAAACAATCAAAATAGTTGTCATTATCAAAAACCCTAGTATCCCCCAATTCATACTCTGCCTCTCCTCTTTTACGTCGGGCATTTTCTTCAATAATTTTATGATAGGGAAATTCGTTTTGGGGGTACTTATAAAGTCCGCGGGTATAGGAGTGCGTAGGCACAGAATCTAAATAGAAATAACTCTCTTTTACATCTTCGCCGTTATTTCCCTCTGGCCCTGTTAGGCCGAAGAGCCGCTCCTTTAGGATGTAATCCTTGCCATTCCAAAGAGCGACAGAGAAGCAAAGCCTGCACTGCCTATCAGTCCAACCTAAAAGACCATCCTCGCCCCACCTGTATGCTCGACTGCGGGCATGATCATGGGTAAAATAATTCCAGCACGCCCCGTCCGGGGAGTAGTCTTCTCTAACGGTTCCCCACTGCCTTTCAGAGAGGTATGGACCCCATCTCTTCCAATTTTTGGCCCTAGCACGATCTTCTGCTAAGCGCTGAGTTTCAGGATCTTTTATCTCGTTATCTCTCATGGATGTTCACACGCCTCTGAGCTTCTTATTATCTCACCTAAGGACCAAGCCTGAAAGGGGCAGCCTCGATGGGTAAAGGGTGGATTACCATCACAAAGCTCTGGTGCCATTCCCGATTCCATCACTGTGCGAAGAAGTGAATCGACGAATCTTCGCTTGGCCTCATATTTACTCTCAGCAGAGTATCCTCGAGAATACAGCCAAGCATCCACAAAAGCACCGATCAACCAGGGCCATACAGAGCCTTGATGATAAGCTAAATCACGCTGGGATTGATCACCCTTGTAAGTTCCCTCATAACGGGCATCCTTCGGAGAGAGAGTCCTTAGTCCATGGGGCGTAAGAAGAGTAGACTCAATAACTCTTAAGACCTGAATCACTTTGGTTGAATCCTCTACAATACGGAACGGTAAGCCCCCTAACGCAAACAGCTGATTAGGTCTAAGGGATGTATCAATCTGTTCTTTCTGGCCCTTACAATCAATAACATCAAAAAAGTAACCTAACTTTTCAGACCAGAATTTTAAATTAAAATTTCGTTGAGCCTCGTCGGCCATGGATTCCAGCGCTACATCTTTGAGTAGTTGAGAAGCGGCTCTCAAAGAATTAATCCATAAAGCCTGCACCTCAACCGGCTTGCCGCGACGTGGAGTTATCACCCGGTCTCCGATTTTTGCGTCCATCCAAGTCAGCTGCACTCCCTCATCCCCAGCGTTTAAAAGAAAATCAGCATCCATCTTGATGCCGTAAACAGTACCGTCAATAAAAGACTGCACTATTGATTTTATGCCCCTGATTATTGAAGCCTCTTGGGTAACTATAAAGGACTCCAGCCTTGCTGCTTTGAGAAACTCAAAAGCAGAGATAACAAACCACAAGGATGCATCAACCGAATTATAAAAAGGTTGCCCTGAGCCTTCATCGAAATAATTGGGAATGAGGCCGTTTTTGATTTTTGAGCTCCAAAAATAAATTATCTCCTCTGCTTGGGAGAATCTTTTAAATGGTAGAATTAGTCCTCGTAAAGCGATAAATGTGTCACGGCCCCATTCATCAAACCAAGGATATCCTGCCACTAGGGAAGAATGACCCGTCTTCTTAATTAGGTAATGCTCGGATGCTCGGTTAAGGATTTTTAAAGTTGCTCTCCTTTTAAGCTCTGACTCTCTCTTGGAGCCAATATCAGATAGAGAATAATCAGTCTCAGATGAGAGAGCCAAGGTTGCTCCAGAGTTGGCAAATGGCAGGATAAATTCACCGGGGGAATAAGCATCCTCTAAGTTCTCATATCCTCGAGACTCCTCCTCACAAAAATAGATATCTCTGTACCAATAGGGCTCACTACGATATTCCCCAGATGCAACTGCAATAACTCCAGCAGATGCCTCAAAAGGAGTCCATTGGATGCCATTTTGAAGCTTTTTTTCACTTGCCTCTCTAACCTTGGATTCTCTTCTCAAGGCATGAAGGTCTCGACAAACCAAGAATGGCCGCACCTTTAATTTTAAATCCATCCTCGTAGATTCAGTCTTCCAATTCAGAATAGTGCAGCTCTCTCCCCTCAACATGAGGATAGAAAACTCAACCTTGCCTATTGCAGGAAGGTGATAGATCCAACTTGGGCAAGGAGTAGAAGTGAATTGTACATCGCTATCAAAAAAGCTTGGATTTGGATGGACCACTCCTCCTTTATATCTAAATCCTTGAATAGGGATAAGCTCTGTCGCAGTTTGCAGGTAAACCTCGACTCCAAGTACCAGCGTTTCTCTGCCTACAGAATTTGATTTAGCAGATGAGAGCAAGGCATGATATTTTCGCTCGGGGATAAGCTCGCTATTCCCCATCGCAAAACCACCCAGACCATCGGTTTCCAACCACTCAAACGAGTTCACTAATCGCCTCTCTAAAAACCATCTGCATGTTAGCCCAAAAGATCGCTCATCTTGGATATTAATTCGAGATGAAAGTTCTTGATTTAAAACTGCTTTTAAATTCTTAGGCGACCACGGTATAAAGTGATGCCAGATAGCTATCTATTTAGATTATTTAAGAAAGACCCAAGATTCACCAATTATTGCTTGGCTACTCCTGGGAGCTGCAATATGGCTCTTTCAGAGAAAAATGCTGCAGCCCTTTGCCGACCTCCCCCACCCAGGGTCTTAGCTATGTCTCCCACGTGAATATCGTCACGACAGGTCCTTAAGGAATACTTATAACGTCCACCAGGTATACCATGCCAAACCATCACAAATGGGTACTTAGGTCCATAATGGTCACATATTTCATCAACATTATTAACGCTGTTCACAGCTGGAACTACTTCACCGTTAAATCTCACGAACTGGGCTGTTTGCTGAATTATTCTTTTAACTTCTGCGAGCTTGAGGGAGAACATATCTCGACCTCGTTCTACAATGTCTACAAAACCTGGTCCCGACTCCATATGCTCTAGCACATCAACCCAGGTCTCAAAATCATGGGGATCAGTCTCGGCATGTTTAATGCCTAAAAAACACCGAACTTCTTTACTCCATGGCAACCACCACCGACCGAGATCATCATCCTCAACATAATCAACAAGCCTTGGTCGATTGTCAGCTGAGTGATAGTGATCCCAGCTTAATCCAGCACCGGATCTCTCTAAATCTAAAATCACTCCCGGCCTATCTTTAAGCTCCTCAATCAGGGAATCATGATGATCTAATATTTTCAAAGACCTCGCTCGGAATGAATCTAAGATTTTATTGGAATATGCAAAGTCTAATAATACAACATCTCTATCCTTAAGATCGGATGGCGGATCGTTGCGGTGAAGTAAAGGGCGATATTCAGCTGTTCTACCTAGTCGCGCGAATGCAGAGAATGCGGCGATGGTGCCATCGAGACACTCTCCGTGGTATCCAACAACAATTTCTTGGTCAAGATCTACGTTCGACACTAAACACCCCTCTAAAGAGGGCGGCAATGTAGCAGTTTTTGGGCGCTAGTCGAGCCCCATCAGTAGGCCGCTCCTATTTTACTGAGGCAATTCAACTACCTCCACCTTGGTACTAAGACTTACAAGCGCTACCGCAAGAAGAATACATGCCATCCACATGAACAGCATCATACCCCTCGGACCGCAAAAATGAGGTGGCTAATGAGGCTCTTTTACCGGAGGCGCAATGCACAAATAACTTTTTATCTTTAGGGAGATTTTTTAAATGGGCCCTCAAACGAGTATAAGGTGCAAGGTATGACCCCGGCAGATTACCCGCTCTGTGCTCAGAGGTATTTCTGACATCAACTATCAATCCCTCTGAAGCTGCAGCTCCCTTATCGAATTGAGGAAAATTAATCTTAGGTTGAGACTCCTTCATTAGCCCGGCAGAATCCAATTCCTTGGCCTCAATCCAACCTACGATATTATCAAAGCCGATTCGATATAACGATCTGACTGAGGTCTCAAAAGAAGCCTGAGTGTCTACAACTAAAAGAATTGGATCATCAATTCCTACGAAAGATCCGGCGGAATTAAGAAAAAATGAAGTGCCAATTGGTGCATGTATTGATCTCTTGTAGTGCCCCTTCTCAAAAATATCCTTATTACTCCTAGTATCAAGAATCTTCATCTTAGGCTCGGAGGCAAATTCATTGAATTCGATCAAGCGCAGATGTTTGGCCGTTGGGACTCCGCCAGTAACTGGAGCACCATCTCTATTAAGCCGCTTCATCTCAGCAAAATAAAAGGGAGGATCTACCTGACCATCTAAAATATCCTTTACAAAGGCACTGCTATCTTTCAAAGCTAACCTAAGAGCAGGATTAAACTTCCTCTCATATCCTAAGGTCGTCATGGGTACTGCGCCCAGAGCTTTGCCACAAGCACTACCCGCTCCGTGCCCTGGTAGAATCTGGAGATAATCGCCGTAGGAGCCCAATTTATCAACCAAACTGCTCCTCAGTGATCTAGCCGAAGGTTCCATTACATTAGATTGACCAGCCGCTGATTCAAGAAGATCTGGTCGCCCAACATCTCCGACGAATAAAAAATCACCTGATGCCAGCGCCAGCGGTTCGTTTGCCCCGCCACCCTGATCTGTTATTAGAAAACAAAGATGCTCAGGGGTATGACCAGGTGTATGGATGGCTTTAATTACAATATTGCCAACTTGGAATTCGTCTCCATCTTTTAAAAATTGGGTGCTCTTACGATCCTTGCCCCACTTGTAGCTCCAATCGGGCCCACCCTCATTAGAGAGGTAAAGTTTAATTTCAGGGTCGGCAGCAAATTCTCTGGAGCCACTCAAAAAATCGGCATGAATGTGGGTTTCGGTTACTGCAGTTATTTTTAATCCATTCTGAGAGGCTATCTCTTTATATTGAGAGATGTCTCTCTCAGGATCGATAACTAATGCTTCGCCAGTGCGCTGGCATCCTATAATGTAAGCATATTGAGCTAAAACTGGATCGAATATCTGTCTTAAAAACATAGAATCTCCTTAAAATTATTTACAGCAGTTATTGGGGTTTCTTTGACAAATACTCGGATTATTCCAAGGCATCCGAGCTAAAATCATCGCCATTCCGCAAGTGTCTGTAACCCCGGCAAAAACTAATCCGGCCCCTACAAACCCGCTTAACCAGATCCAATTTGGATTGCTGATGGCTGCCAGCACGGCTCCGAGGACAACCAGAGCGCCTGCTGCTATCCTGACCTGCCTCTCTAGAGAGATTGTTTTCTTCCCCCTATTAACGGGCAAACCAGCTGCCTGCCAAGCAGTTATGCCACCTTCCATTACCTTGATATTACTTAATCCTGCAGCACATAACTTTTCAGCAGCCTGACGAGCCCTGCCACCCGAACGGCAAATTACTATACAACCTGTCTTGCCACCGCTTAGGGATTTAATCTCATCAACATTTAAATCCTGAAGAGGCTTTAATACAGATCCTTCAACATGGGCCTCCAAATATTCAGCAGCCGTGCGAACGTCCAATAGGAGTTGGTTAGCACTAATTTTTGTTTCTTGAGGGCTTATAATCGAATGAAGGTCGCTCATCTGCTTAATCTCCTGAATGTTGAACTCAGTATAAGGGCAAAAATGCTACTTTAAAAGAAGAAGCCAAGCGGAATGCCCAACTATTAATTAGGCTCCTATTGGTCCCTGTAAATACACCAGAGTTATTGATTTTAATGATGAAATTATTAAGTTCTAAACTGGATTTAAAACAGTACTCCAAACGTGCTAGCCTGCTCGGCCTTAGACAATAAATGTCCATTCAAAATCACCACAGGGTAGTATCAGTGGACGGAGAGTTCGCTCAGGGAAGAGATAGTTTATCTTTCTTGAGGGAATCCATCCGGCTTAGTCATTACGGTTATTGAACCAATCTCAGGATAAATCCGTCGGAAATCTGTATCGTTTGGAGAGCTAAAACTCTGCAATCGGTACAGGGCTTTGCTCGGAGCAATGTCCTGAAAATTGCTTTATCTTCTTTCACATCTCGGCAACCGCCGGGATTAAAAAAATGGTTCCAGAAAAAAAACGGAGTGGCGTGGCGATCGTGCTGCTTCCGTTCTCGCTCATCCTGATCGCAGTCTGGCGTGCTCTCTCTGTGTGTAGCTCACTGCTGAACACAGCGCTGGATCGGGTGCTCGGAGTCGTCGGGGAACTGATCCGGTCCTTGTGGGATTTTCCCGTCAGGCAATGGCTCAATCCGATTAATAAACCAATCGGGCGGGCATCTCGTCGGTACAAAGCTTGGGGGAAGATTCATCCAGGTCTGTTCCTGAACATCAACATCGCTGCGGCTGGGGTAGCTTGCTACTTCACCATGGCGCTGCAGTCAGGTTCCTGGGGGGTCTTTCCTCTCATGTGGCTTCTCTTCGCCCCGGTGGTTCTTTGGTCTGGGTTCGCTCATCATCATAGAACTTTCTTCGTGTACGCCGCTCTCATTCCGTTTATCTTCCTGCGTGAGCAGGTAGATGGACTTCAGTTTGGGCAGTGGTTCCATCACGAGGTTCCTCATGCTCTCGAGATCGGGTCCCTAATCCTAGGGTATCCAGTGATCTCAATGGCGATTCAGAGAAGCCAAACGTTTCAGTTCCTCTTCCAGCGCCTGAAGGATGGCACAGAGGGTCTGACTCAGTTTCTCTGGATGATGAGCATCGGTTCCGCTTTCTGTGACAACACGCTGATCGGGATCCTCGGGTCCATGATCATGCGTACTGTCATCGTAGCAGGAATGATCGTGCCGATCGTTGTTGGGGTAGTGGCTGCCGCGAACGTAGGTGGGGCGCCGTCTCCTTACGGAGATGTCACCACCATTATGGGAGCGATTCACTACCAAAACAACAGCATCGCACTGCATGCGCTACCGGCATGTATTGTGTATGGGATGGTTGTTTTCCCGAGGATGGCAAAACTTCAACAAGAGGTCTCGCCACTTCTGAAATCAACCTCTCAAGTCACGATGCATTGGGGTTACTTTGCATGGGGCTGGGGAACGATCACGTCGATCGTGACCTGCGCTTTCATGGCAATCCCTATCTGGAAGCCACTCTGGCTCGGAGTCTTGGCAGGATTTGTCGTCGGAGCAATCTGGCGACTCAGTAAGGGCAAACCTGATCCCCTTGAAGTTGAAGGTGACACCTCCTCTTTCTCGGCAGAGGAAGAAGGGCATCATCACAACTCAGGAGGCGCAATTGCTCGGTGGCGAGAGGCCTTTTCTCGTAGTAACGACCGATTGATCGAGGCACTGGGGCTTAAACTCCCCTACTGGATCCCTTGGCCCCGTAAACACGAGGATCGAAAGGAGTTCCGTGGAAGCTGCGAAGGTGCTCTATTCATCTTCGGTATTCTTCTGCTGGCCTCCCTTCTGCCACTACCCACCACTCTGGTCCTGGGCGCAGTCATGCTGATGGTCATTGGGTTGATGTCGGCCTTTGTGGACAACATTCCCCTGATGGCCTTGGTTTTGAGAATCGGCGGAGTTGACGGCGGCTTTGCTTGCCTTGCGGCGGGCATTGGCGGCAGTCTTCTTCCGAACGGTTCCTCAGCAGGAGTTGGTGCTGGTTCGATTGTAGGCGAAGCCAAAGACATGCGTCTCTGGCTCAAGTACATCAAGCCGGTCTTCTTGGGAACGATTGTGGCATGGCTCTTCTACCTGGTCGTGCCAGGATACCACATCGATCCCGATCCACCGCCGCGCAATGCGACGGGGATTGAACAGCCAGCGACGCCGCACGAGCATCGCTAGGGGACCAGTCCTCCGGAAGGTTTTTTCACAGTTTCTAACTCTTCAGGTCAAAACCTGTAGGAATTTAGAACTGTGCTTACGACTAAGCCGGAGGTCCCCTCTTAATTTATTTGCAGAATCGAACGCATTCTTCAGTCATCATGACTTGGCCGCCGCAGTTTCTGTAACATTCAGCGTACATATCTTCACAAGAATCATATTCAGGATAAGAGCAGTAATCTCTGTTGCAGTAACAATTTGAAACACATCTTCTGTTTCCAAATCGACCATCGGGATAATCGTAAACTCTAAAGGCCATGCAATTGGCATAATCATCAGCCGCACGAGCTCGACAATCGGAGTACTCTCTATCTTTATCCGACCTACAAGCCTGCTTCAGACTCAAACAGGTATTCAAACACGCCCTTTCAGAGGAATTTTCAGGAGGAATATAGGTATAGGACTTTTTATAAACCGGGGAGCATCCTGCCAAAAGCACAGCCAAAAAAACTAATATTAAGAAACTACTTCTCTGCTTTGTATGCATAAGCAATCCCAAAAGTGCATGGCTTTATCATGGCATTTTTGAATCCTTGTGCCGAGAGTATTTTGGCAAAAGAACTATTGCAGGGGAATGCCTTTGAGGTTTCCGGCAGATACTCATAAGCCTCTTTATTACCTGTGAGAACACCGCCTACTATGGGCATTATATATTTAGAATAAAATTTAAATAATGAACCGAAAAACCATCCCTGCGGCTGACCGAACTCCAAAATCAATAGCTCTCCCCCTGGCTTCAGCACTCGGCGAATCTCCAGCAAGCCACGCTCCAGCTCTTTAAAATTTCTCACGCCAAAAGACACCGTAACGGCATCAAAGCTACGATCGTCAAACGGCAGCGACATGGCATCCGCCTCACGTAATTCAAATCTTTGGCCTCTTGAGTTGAATCTCTCCCCTGCCACCTTCAGCATCGGAACACAAAAGTCCGCGCCTACCACAGTTCCAAACTTCCTCTCAAGCAAAGGCAGAAGATCTCCTGTTCCGGTGCAAAGATCCAGAACTTTTAAATGAGCACCTCCCTTGGTCATCGCAATCAACTTTCTCTTCCATGCGTGATGCAGCCCTAGAGATAAAGCCGTGTTGGTAAGATCATATCGCTTGGCTATCGAGCCAAACATCTCTTTAACGGGATGGGAGGACGGTGAGTATTCAGGCATATTCTCTGCCAACATGTAGCTAAATTAAAGTTATCTTCTGCTGCACATAACCCTGTGTAGGAGGCAACCTTACCTGAAAATCAAAAATTTAACCAATATTGAACTTAATTGATTTAGCTCACGACAGGGCGTAAAAATGCACAAAAAAAAGAGAAAGTCTCTCAGGACTTTCTCTTTTAAATAGTTTAATTTTCTAAACTCGGTTGGAGGGTCTCGGACAATTTTGTAGTGGGCAGTAAACCTGAGGAATAAACCTCTAGTAAACCTAAATATAACCAGCTACAAGTTCTCCACTCATGCTTCCTCTACATCAGTGGAGAACTTGTTAACTAACGCCCACTAGAGCAAAAACCGTCTCGAACCTCTTTCAAATCCTAGTAAAAACCTGGCTCATTGCCTTTGACCACTCCGCTGGAGACCCCTTAAAGTCGTCAGCGCAGCGCAGATTATCTCTGGGCTCTCCTAGCCGTTATTGGTAACATCGGCCAACTATTCTGGGAGGTTAAGGGTCCGTGTTCCGTATTTTTGAAAACTCACTCTATGTTCTAGGAAATTTTCTTGGGCCACTATTCGGGGCTCAGGTTTCAAGCCCTTTGGGCACTCTGGAATACTTTGAAAAGCTGATTGTCCTGCTCATAGCAATTATATGTTGGGTTGCTTTCGAACGTTCGTTCTTAAGATATATCGTATTAAATTCTCCCAATCCGGGTCGAAGATCTACTTATAATTCTTGGGTTACGGTGTTAGGTCTTATAATTTCAGCGATGATCTCCCTTGGGACGATGCACGCCCTCAAGGTAAGAAACGAGGAATTCGTATTTTCTCTATTCGTGGCGTATGTCCTTTGCCGTATCATTAAAATCATCAGTGTCCACATAAAATCACCCTCCACCTTCTACCCAGCGGTTCTGTTTGAACATACTATTTTAGGAGGCATATCTTTTTTTATTGTAACGGGGCGACCAGATTGGCAACCTTTGGTGGTGGGACTTGGTTATGGCTTCTCCATGACTGCGCTCATACAAGCGCGGTCTGTAAAAAGAATAAAAGATATCCCTTTACTATCAGGAAATTTTGCAGCTCGAATTTTTACTATCTGTTTCTCTTTAGGACCTATTCTCTGGAGTCTGCTCGCTTTTGCCGGACAGCTACCAAAAATTTATTCAGCGTTTATTTTATTGATAATACCCTTTAAAAACCTCCAGGGTAAATTTACTCTAGCAACTGGATCAAACCGCTTACCATCTGAATTGGCCCATTCTTTAGAATTGAATGTTTTGACCCTTATAATAAGCATGCTATTGGCAGCGGCCCTAATGTTGTTGCTCTAGCGCTAAAATATAGAGTAGTAATATAAGAGCATGAGGAAACTTGTTCTAATCAGCATCTGCCTGTTAAGTGCAATCGCACCATCAAACGCTTTGGCAGCTCCAGTGAATCAGGTTCAAAAACTTGAGGATCTCGGGGACCGCTTCTACTCCGAGAAGAAGTACAGTGAAGCGAAAGAGACTTTCCAAAAAGCTTTAAAATTAGATCCCAATGCGCCAAGAATTCCGGCCAAGCTGGGGATTCTATATGTGCTCAGCCAAGATTATCTTGCTGCCGAAAATATGTTAGAGCAGGCGGTAAGGCAATCTCCAAAAGATGCTCAGGTGGTATCCAATTACGCTTCGATTCTTCTACTCAATCAAAAACCTGAAGAGGCAATTGGTGCGGCCAAGATGAGCCTTCAAATAAGACCTGATGCCAAAACCTATACAACTCTTGCCCAGGCATACAAAGCCCTTCATAACAAAGAAATGGCAGAGATCGCCTTTCAGAAAGGGCTACTCCTGGCACCCAATGACCCGGATATTCAATCATTAAGGGCTCAGTTAGAGTTAGATTAACTTTACCCAGCCACGACACCTATTCAGCGGCTATAAATTAGAGCATCTTCCATTTGTATTATGGAGTTTTCGTTCAGAATACTTTACATTATTTGAGTTGATTAATGAGGTCCCCGTGTCTGAATCAGAATTGATGCAAAAAGTTATCTCTCTCTGTAAAAGGAGAGGCTTTGTATTTCAAAGCAGTGAAATTTATGGTGGTTTAAGAAGCGCTTATGACTACGGTCCGCTTGGCGTAGAGCTCAAAAGAAACATCGCTGCGGAGTGGTGGTCATCAACTGTGCATCAGAGAGAAGACATAATCGGCCTCGATGCCTCCATCGTAATGCATCCAAATGTCTGGCGCGCCAGCGGACACTTGGCGGGATTTTCAGACCCACTGGTAGATTGCAGAAATTGCAAAGAGAGGTTCCGTGCGGACAAAGCGCCAAAGCACGCTCCTGGCACTACCATATCATTTGTTCGGGGTGGCAAAGCCAAAGGGGAGAAGATTGCAGGCACTGTTAGTCAAAAGGGATATGTCTGCCCAGTCTGCAGCAGCACAGATCTCTCAGATGAACGTCAATTTAATTTAATGTTTCGCACCTCCCTGGGGGCAGTAGATCCTCTTGAGAAGATACTGGATGAAGTTCAAGCTAATCCTAACGTATCAAGACAAGAGTTGAGATCTAAGGTTGAAGCAGTAATTGCAGAAAATGCGGTTTATCTCCGTCCCGAGACTGCCCAGGCCATGTTTGTGCAGTTCTTGAATTGTCAACAAACGATGTCAATGAAGGTCCCTTTTGGTATCGCTCAGCAGGGCAAATCATTTAGAAATGAGATTACCGTAGAGCACTTTATCTTTAGATCCTGCGAGTTTGAGCAGATGGAGATGGAGTTCTTTGTAGAGCCTGGAACTCATGAAGAATGGCTCCAATACTGGTGTAAAGAGCGAATGAACTGGTGGCAACGTTATGCCAATAATAAAGATAGATTCAGGCTACGCCAGCACACTTCAGATGAACTAGCACACTACGCCTCTAACTGTTACGACCTAGAGTATGACTATCCTTGGGGCTGGGGTGAACTAGAAGGCATAGCCTCCCGCACTGATTACGATCTAAAAAAACATACTGAGCACTCGGGTGTAAAGCTTAGCTATTTCGATCAACAGAAAAACGATCCAGCTACAGGAAAGCCTGGCTGGAGATACGTTCCCTATGTAATCGAACCAGCAGCGGGTCTGACAAGAGGAGTTCTCTGCTTTTTACTTGATGCTTATCACGAAGAGGCCGGGAACGATGCTGAGGGCGGAGAAAAGACAAGAGTGGTTCTCAAACTCCATCCCCGATTAGCTCCTATAAAAGTAGCTGTTTTGCCATTAGTCAAAAAAGATGGGTTGCCTGAAATAGGTCGAAAGATAGTCTCTAATTTCTTCAAAGCTGGAATAAATGCCAGCTACGACGAACAGCATTCTATCGGCAAGAGATATGCCCGCCATGACGAGGCCGGAACTCCTTATTGCTTGACGATCGATCACGAAACAGCCAAAGATGGGAAGGTAACAATTAGAGATCGCGATACTACCAAGCAAGAGCGCATCAGTATTGAAGCTGCTCTGGAAGTAGTGCAGAAGCGACTGCAAGAGGCATGATCAGAAATTTAATCTTAGGTTTATTTCTCGCACTTTTGGCAACTGGGTGCGAGGAGCCCCCGGAGGTCAAAAGTCCAAGACCGTCAACTCCGAATATTCCTCTGGTTCAAACAACACCAACACCTGAGAGCATGGAGGACAAAAAGCCTCTTATAAATGCCTCGGGCCGAATCTCGTTTAACCAAGATGCCGCCTCGGCTATGGCGAAAGTTAAAGAGATGATTACTCAGAAAAATGGAGCTTCTTCTGGGACCAATAATCAAACTACTTACCAAACACCGAACCCAGCGGTAGTTCCCGCCGAGATAAAAGAGGCTCTTGAGGATGCCAAAGATAACAAGGCCATAAATGATTCAATAAATGCGGTGCTGGCCGACCTGCCCGAAGCTGGAGCCAGCCAACCTGAGCAAAGTGTGCCCACCGAACGCTCTCCTGAACTGGCGCAGAATGAAAACGATAATCTCTACGTAAGTTTAGGCAATCAAGAGGGCACCTTCGCAGCAGGTGTTAGAGTGCCGAGCCAGGTAGATTCACCTAAAACTGCTGGGGGTAATGGATCTGCCAAGCAAACTCCTTCACCTACCCCGACAGACTTAAAGTTTATAAAAAATGTTATGCCTCGTGGTCATCTATTGTTATCGATGGCTAATCCTTCGGCTAGAGATACTGTAGAGATTCTGGTGCAAAATCTGATTGATGCCAAAATTGAGCATGTTTTTATAGGACTTTTGACCGATGGCTCATTCGGTGCTGATTTTGAATATGTAAAATCTGTACTCACTAGATTATCTCAGGCCGGAAGAGTTGTTACTCTAGCAACCTACGTTACAAATGGTCCTACCATGAGATACTTTAATAAAACCCCGATAACAGCGGGATTTGCCAGAACCGATCCGAGAAAATTTAGAAGATTAATAATCTTTGATGACGCAACAAGAGCCAAATATAAAAGCTTGGCAAAAAATGCAGCCGAGTTATTGCGCCATAATTACACTCTTAATCCCAAAAATAAAAATATTGCTATCCCAATGCTGGAGGATAACCTTAATAAAGAGAGTTATCTTGCCATACGCTCTTTGATGAAGGAGGCTTTGTTAGGAATTCCCTTCACAATCCTACGAAGTCCCTGTCTTGGATGTTATTCGGGTAACGACGCATACACTCCAGGTGATCCAATCGATGATCATGGAGAGTCCGCGTTCTCTAGAGTGCAGATAGGTGGGGCTTTTTCTTTTGACGGGGCTCAATTCCACTATCCTAACGAGACAGCTACAGGAACAACCTTTGAGGGAGCAAAAAGTCTCATTATAGAATCAGAGCGCAAACAGCTTCTGTTCTTCGGTTTATGGCGATTATTCTGGCAAGGGCTCAATAAAGGCAGTGGAATTCATCCCGACGATAGAGAATATATTCCTCCGACGCCTCAGGAACTCACCTGGAATATTGAACTTTTACGAACTGGCTTGGAATAAGGGCTCAAGTCTAATTGATTCAGATAGGTTTACACCCACTACACAATTTCGTATAAACAGAGACTCTTGGAGATATTATTGTGAAAAAAACTTACATTCTTGGCATCTCTGCGTTTTATCATGATTCTGCTGCCTGCCTGATAGGCGATGGGCAATTTGTAGCAGCCGCTCAAGAGGAGCGGTTTACCAGGAAAAAACATGACTCCGACTTTCCATTTAAAGCGATAGAGTACTGCCTAAAAGAAGCAAATATTACGGTAGATGACCTTGCTTATGTCGCATTCTATGACAAGCCATGGATCAAATTCGAGCGTCTCCTCGAGACCTATCTGGCATTCGCTCCAGTGGGAATTAAGTCATATCTAATGGCTATGCCACTATGGTTAAAAGATAAACTATGGATGGGAGACATAATTAAAAAAAACATCGGGTACAACGGTGAGTTAGTCTATCCGGAACATCATCAGTCTCATGCAGCCTCAGCGTTCTATCCCTCCCCTTTTGAAAGTGCTGCTATCTTAACTCTTGATGGTGTTGGCGAATGGGCGACTACTACATTAGGAGTCGGCAAAGGCAATAAATTATCTCTTGAGTGGGAACTTCGATTCCCTCATAGCTTAGGGCTGCTCTACTCTGCATTCACCTACTACACAGGATTCAAGGTAAACTCAGGTGAATACAAAGTCATGGGACTTGCCCCTTATGGGGAACCAAAGTACGTCAATCATATCTTAGATAACGTTATCGACCTGAAGGAAGATGGCTCATTTAAATTAAACATGGAGTACTTCAACTACTGCCAGGGTTTAACCATGACTTCAGAAAAATTCCACAATTTATTTGGCGGAGCACCAAGACAACCCGAGGGTAAATTAACCCAGAAAGAAATGGATTTAGCTCGCTCGGTGCAGGAGGTAACTGAGGAGGTGATGCTTAGGATGGCGCGACATGCCCGGCAATCAACTGGGGAAAGAAATCTCTGCTTAGCTGGTGGTGTTGCCCTAAATTGCGTAGGGAATGGCAAAATTCTGAGAGAAAATATTTTTGATAAGATCTGGATCCAACCGGCTGCGGGAGATGCAGGGGGAGCCTTGGGTGCTGCTATTTTCACGTGGCATCAAGTGCTTGATAAACCAAGAACTGTGAATCCAAAGCGGGATTCTCAGAAAGGATCCTATCTCGGCCCGGTCTTTAAAGGCGATGATATTGAAAAGTGGCTCAAAGAGCGACAAATCAAGTTTCACCGCTTCAACAATGGATCTCTAACAACCCAGGTGGCGGATCTATTAGCAAAAGAGAAGGTGGTTGGCTGGCTTTCAGGTCGGATGGAATTTGGACCGAGGGCATTAGGCGGCAGAAGTATTCTTGGGGATGCTCGCAGCACCGCTATGCAGAAGGTCATGAACCTAAAGATTAAGTACCGTGAATCCTTCAGACCTTTCGCCCCGGCTGTGCTCAAAGAAGAAGTATCGGAGTATTTTGATATCGATTGCGAATCTCCCTACATGCTCTTGGTTGCGCCAGTTAAGAACAGCAGATGTCATCAGATGACCAAAGATCAGGACAGTCTCTGGGGGATTGAGAAGCTTAATGTGCCCCGCAGCGATATTCCTGCAGTAACCCATATTGACTACTCTGCGCGTATACAAACAGTGGATGCTGATGAAAATCCAGCGTTCCACTCTTTGTTGAGCGAGTTCAAAAAGAAAACTGGTTACGGAGTCCTAGTGAACACCTCATTCAATGTTCGCGGCGAGCCGATCGTGTGCTCCCCAGAGGATGCATATCTCTGCTTCATGCGTACAGAGATGGATGCCTTGGTGCTGGATGACTGTGTTCTTCTCAAAGAGGAACAACCAAAACTAGAAAACGATGTTGATTGGAGATCTCAGTATGGCCTCGATTAGAGCTGATGAATTTAAAACTAGAGAACAACTAAGGGACTTTGGTCTCACCATGGCGCTTATCTTAAGCATAATTGCGCTTGTAACTGTGACTAACCAGAACAACCTAAGCCCAGTCTGGCTGTTGTTGGTAATGTTCTTCGGACTAATGGGCATTCTGGCTCCCTCTTTTCTAAGACCCATAGAGAAAGCCTGGATCAAACTTGGAATTATGATGGGAATGGTTGTTACCCCAATCGTTATGGGGATTCTATTTTTTGGTTTGATTACCCCTATAGGGATAATTCTAAGGATCATGGGTAAGGATATTCTGAATCAAACCATCCAGAAGGATGCCAAGTCTTACTGGATTAAATCAGATAAAATAGAGGATCACTCTAGATATTTTACGCCTTATTAACAGGCTATTCGATACACTTCATCAAGGCTTCCCAAGCTATCATGGCGCATCTCTGCCGCGCCGGGAATTTCCGTACTCCGCCCAGAGCCACCACATCTCCTAGAGAGGAATCGGGGTCTCCCATCATGGGACCTTTAATTAATTTTGAAACATTAAGGTACATCTCTTTGATTTCGCCTTTTGTTTTGCCGACACACTGTTCAGTCATCATAGAGGCCGAAGCCTGACTGATAGAACAACCCTGCCCCTGGAAACATATCTGGGCTACTTTTTCCCCCTCAAACTTTAGCATCACCTTTACTTCATCCCCGCAAAGAGGATTGAAAACTTGTGCCTCTTTATCTAGAGGAAACAGCACCTGCCGCCCTCGGGGGTTTTGATGATGATCTAAGATTACTTCTTGATATAGCTCTTCTAGAGGTTCCATACCGATAAAGATAGCAGCTCACCTTAAATAAGTCACCCCCGACCAGGAGAGAGCATGATGCTATCTGGCTAGAATATTATTAATGACATCTTTGGTTTCGGTAGTCGCCAACGGCGACTCTTTCACAAGCTCTAAAATACGATAAGCATTCGTAGTTCTTTTATCCCCCACCACACCAGGTATCTTTTCAAGTTCAGGAATCCAAACGTTTGCTAAATCAGATAGCTCCTCCACTGACACCTCTCTAGGCAGCGCAAGCTCTACCCCTCCTGTCATGGCATACCTTCTGGTTAACTTCATCACCTCAGAGACAGAATGCTTAGGGGAAACCTCAAGGATGTGGATCATCTTATCCTCCAAAAAATTGATTCATGTACATCGCCAGCCTCTCATCTCCAGAGACAGTAATATCACCCTTTAAAAAAAGCTCCTGTGGGTTGATTTGAGGATCCGCTAATTTGGTTAAAACACTGGGAGTCATCATTAGAGAACAATCTGCTTTGCCATCACCCTTAAGAAACGCTGGCCGCTCTCCAAATTTAAAACGCCACTCTCCTATTCCAGCCACCATTAACTTTAAAGTACCTGAGACGTCCGTAAAACGCTCCGGGGCTGAATCAATTCGAGCACCCCAGTTATTAATTATCTCTTCAGACCTTTCCATCCTGCTTCTTATTATTTAACTTACATTTATTAGCATACACTACTTTAATTCACTTTTGTTGAGAATAATCCTTTGCGAGTCCTGAGTGTAAATTGTATTCCTGACGCCTCTGAACGAGCCTTTTATGCTGGACTAGTTGCGCTCGGCGACTCGGTGGAGATAGTAGTCTCACCAAAAGATCCTAATATAGAGTTTTATAAAACTAAGGGCCTAAATGTCACGCCGTTGGATATAAAAAGCCGCCTGGATTTTAATGCCGCAAAACAAATAAGAGAGATACTGATTAGCAAAAAGATCGAAGTTGTCTATGCGCCAGACAACAAAAGCCTAGGCACCACAATATTTGCGTCACGCGGCTTAAACGTTGGATTTGTAAGTTACCGGGGGACCCAAGGTAATCTGAGTCTGTGGAATCCTGCGGTGCTATTAACTCACAGAAATCCTAAGGTCGGTGGAATAATTTGTAATTGTAACGCGGTAAGGAAATATGTTGATTCGGTTGGAGTCGCCGAAAGAAAACTTCATACTATTTTGAAGGGCCATGAGATCGGCTGGTATCAGCCAAAAAACAAATACACTAAATCTGATTTTGGTTTCAAGGACACAGATTTTGTTGTGGGACTAGTGGCAAATATCCGTCCATTAAAAGGTGTAGATATTCTCTTTAAAGCTCTAGCGATACTCATACAAAAATACCCAATTCAGGGAATTTTAGTGGGCGATTATGACAAGGCTTATATAGACTCTCTCTTTAAACTTTATCCAGTAGAGCAGTATGTAAAGCTACTTGGGTTTAGAAAGGATGCTGCAGATATAATAGCAATCTGCGACCTCACTACTGCACCGTCTTTAAGAAGAGAGGGTGTTCCACGAAGTATAGTTGAATCTATGTCCAATAAAATACCTGTAATAGGCACGACCATAGGAGGCATTCCTGAAATAATTGAAGATCAGAAAACAGGGTTAATTGTGCCACCAGGAGATGCTAGTGCCCTTGCTTCAGGAATTGAACGATTTTTTAAAGATCCTGAACTGCGCCACCAATTTGGAGCCGCCTCCCAAGAAAGGATAAAAACTCTTTTAAACTTAGACAATTATGTCAATAAAATGAGGGCAGTTCTTCAAAAAAATCTAAATTCTTGAGTAAGAGTTGCCTTTAGGCGTATCGTGCTGCCTGCATGACTCAGCAATTCGACCCCAACAATCCAATGAACTTGAACAGCGAATCATTCGGGAATACCTTCAATCCTGACTCTCTAGTGCGTTCAAGAAGTCTTTATACCCCTGATAAAGAATATTCCCTGAGTCGCTCGAGAATGCAGACCTATCTGGACTGCCCAGCATGTTTTTATAGAGATCGCAAAGAGGGCGTGGCACCCCCTGCTCCATATCCTTACAGTTTAAATTCCGCAGTAGATGAGCTTTTAAAGAAAGAGTTTGATATTTACAGAGCCCGTCGTGAGCCGCATCCCAAGATGGTCGAATACCGAGTCAATGCGATTCCATATGATCACCCTGAGATGGATCGTTGGCGAGATAGCCTACACGGGGGGATAACCGTAAAAGTCCCGGGCACTAATTTCAAATTTTCAGGCGGAATAGATGATTTGTGGATCAATCAAAAGGGAGAGCTTCACGTCGTAGATTATAAATCTACCTCTACAAATCGAGAGGTAACCTTAGATGATCCATACAAAGTTACCTACAAGAAACAGGTGGAGATGTACCACTGGCTCTTTAAAGCAAATAAGTTTCCGATGTCAGATATCGCTTACTTTGTTTACTCTAATGCGCGTACAGACTTAGATAGCTTTGATGATAAACTAGAATTTCAGACTTCTATATTACCATACAAATTGGATTCGTCTTGGGTTCCTGCCGCTCTACAATCAGCACATGCCGTCCTGAATCAAGATCTTCCTCCCCCACCCAATCATGATTGCAAAAATTGCAAATTCATAGCGGGAGCCAATAAGGTAGCTAGCGAGAGAGGACGCGGTTAAGAAAGCTGCTCGCCATTAGGGGTAGCAGTGGCTAGAGTCTCAATCAAAGCATCAATATCTTTTACATTTCTGTATCCAGAGAGCAATTTGGAGCCAGCCTCTTTAGCACGAACCGCGGTAGCCAATGCTGAAAGATTGTCATCCAAAGCTTTGTAGGCCTCCGCCAAAACATGCAAGGCTTCAGGACTCATCCAACCAGAATTCTGGCACGCCGATGTAGCTAATTGTTTAGCAAACTCTGGGCTATTCATGGGGCCAGATTTTAAATATGTCTCTGCGAGCAAAGTCAAAACGCGCGGATGATTTGGATTCACCAGCAGAGCTCTGCGAAATTGTTGACGAGCTAGCGGCAGCCTACCCTCCTTGAGAAGCACCTCACCGTAAGCCACAACGGCATCGAAATGCGCCTCGGCTCCGGTTACTAAAGCTCCTAAGGCCGTCCTACCCTTCTGATAATCACCTCTGGATAACTCTAATCTAGCCGACGCTGTCTCCATTTTACGATGTAATCTTTCGGCCTCAGGCAGATTTCTTATTGCTTCTTCTGCCTCTTTGAATAAATAACTTGCACCACCGTGATCAAGGATGGCTAAAGTAAATATACCGACCATCTCACCATCATGATTCAGCTCTCTTAGAGCGCGCCGCATCGTCCAGGCTGCTTCCAGGTTTTCTCCGACCCACATCTGCACCCTAGCTAGCCGCACATATGCCTCCTTGAGTGTCGGGATCTGAGTAATTATATTTCTATGAAGCTCTTTCGATTCACTGAACCTACCAAGTTTAAAAAGACAGTGTGCCAAATCAAGCCGCGCACAATAAGCGGCCTCATGCAGAGGATGTTTATCCAATCCTTTTTTATATAGCTCAGCCGCTTTGGCGAACTTTCCTTGGCGATATAATTCTGCGGCCTTTATCCACGGGCGAATCGGCATAGTACGCCAAGTTTTTATCCAAGTTTTATAGGTATCAAAGGAGGAGATAATTTTAGAGATCATTTGCCTTCTCAAATTTTACTACCGCAACGATACGGCTATTTATCACCCCCTTATCGGGGTTTTAGAGGCAAATGCTTCCAGATTAATTATCTAGTAATATTAAGTATTTAACTATTGCAGTAAGTACTTAAATTGCACTGAGCCCTGCAACCTCTCAGTCCAGGAGGAGGCAGAGTTCATGATCTCTTTTACCCAAGCTAGCTTATCCTCTGGATAAAAAATGACAGGATTCTCATCTGGATCCAGGGGTTCGTTCAATAAATTGAATATCTCTCGTGCAGCGAATCTTGTATCTCCGAATCCATCAACAAGACCGTACTCCACTGCCTGAGAACCAAGGATAACTCTACCATCAGCAAATTTATTAATTTTCTCAATGGGTAGATTTCGGCTCTCTGATATCGCCTGAACAAATTGCTTATGAGCTTCATCAATCGTGCTCTGCAGATAAGCCTCTTCCTGAGCTGCCATAGGCCTAAATGCATTACCAACATCTTTCAGAGCTCCACTCTTTACGGTGGTCATCTTAAATCCTAAATCATCAGCAATTTTTGAAACATTGGGCACCTGAAGGATTACGCCGATCGAACCTGTTAGGGTCCCTGGCTGGCAATATATTTTAGTCGCACCAAGTGTTGAATATAGACCTCCTGAAGCGGCGACCCCTGTCATCAATGCCACCAACGGTTTTTTCTCCGCGATCTTCTTAACTACTGAGTAAATCTCTTGCGAAGGGCCAACAGCTCCACCTGGAGAGTTGACTCGCAGAACTATGCCCTTTACCGACTTATCCTCAGCTTGAGTGTACAAACTATCAATGATTTCCTTGCTGTCTATAATCACTCCTGAGAGCTCAACCACCGCCACTCGCTTAGCTCCATCAAAGGAGGCCACCTTTTCTGGGCTTATAGCAGCAGTCAACATGCCAACAAAAAATACGAGCATGAGCGGCACTAAAATTAATATCATCACAACACTCAAACAGACTGCTGCGATCCAGCTTAGAAAAGACTTTGGAGACATAGATCCTCTAGAAAGGTCTTACATAAACAAGAATGAGCCCAAGCAAAAGCGCTGCCGCCACCACCGCATGGTGCAAGGAACCAACTTTTGAAGAAACCTTCTCCCCTTGAGATAGCGCTCTTAATGACAGAAAGACAGAAAATGTCGACCAGATTAATAGAGCTACAAGAGTTAATTTGGCATGCATCCAACCCTGCTTCATGTACACCCCGATGCCACCTGCAAAGAGTTGATGTAGGCCGGAGAGGAGCACGATCACAAAGCCCGGCAGTATGTAAGCGAATGCGGTTTTTTTGGCCAAGGTTCTTACTGCCGCGGAATCATCACCTGCTAACTTAATTAGCTTTGTTCCAAACAGAAGTCCGCCAGTCCAAAAAACAACACCCAATACATGAATCGCAAACGACAATGCCATGATGAATCCTTATTAGCTTTTTTAAACTCGCTTAAGGAATCCTAGTAAATTAAATATGTTATGAAAATGGTTAAATTTCGAATTGGTGCTAAATTAACTAAGATTTCTGATAAGTTAGGCTTTAATTCCTAGGCTACACTCGGTCCAGATCTGACCATAACCATCTCTGGATAGCTCTTTTCAAAAAACGAGGATCTCTCACTACCTACAAAACAGGGTGGCGTGGGCTCGTTCAAAAATTCATTTCGGGTAGATACGCCAAAGGTTTTCCTCTTCGGTCCTTTCTCTTTGCTGAGGCTAAGAGAAAAGACCGGAGAGAGGTTCTCTAGTCTTTACCAACCAACATCCCTTGAAAGGGGGAAAATTACCATGAACATGTTCCTTCGCTGGATCCAAGTTGATCCGGTTCTGTGGGCTGCGCTCGGTGCAGCATTCCTGATCGCGACCATCATCGCGTTCAAGCTCGCGGCTCGGGCCAAAACCCGACTGCGCAGCATCTTCACGGTCCTCGGCATGGTGGGTGGGGTCATCGTCATCGGTGGTGGCTTCGCCATGCACCGCTTGAAGGAGATCCGTCCCCGACCGCTCGAGGGCTCTCAAAGCCGCGCTGATCCTCCCGGGGTCGTGCAGGAAGGCTTGGTGGAGTCGGCTGCTGCGGTTCGCCGCATCACCAACAAGACCGAGCAGACACCCGAAGGTGGCTGGAAGTATGTGACTGACTGGTCTCCTGAAAAGGGGTTCCAGCTGGTTGCTGAAAACTGCGACCTCAAGGATCTCGTCGGGGCTCTCGGCTATCCCCTGAGAGTCATGGATGTCGAGTATGCTCAGAACCCTCAACAGGGCGGCGAGCTACTTGAGCGCGTGAGGAAATCCGCACCGGAGATCTCGCTGAGCGGAAAGCACCCTCTGATGCAGACCCGATTCCGCCACATCCTGGCCATCGGTAAGCGTGAGGGTATTTCTGGCCTCAGTGAAGAGGAACCGGTCTTTCTTGTGTGGGTGAACGACGATGGACCCGACACCGTGCCGGCTCGGGTGAAAAAGTTGAAAATTCCTTACCAGACGGCGGTCAATTTCGACTGCATGATGGTGTGGTATTCCAACTACTTCGGCGTTCCGCTGTATCCTCATGTGGTGCGATGGTGCAAGCAAGCTCTCGAAGCAGAAGGCAAGGGATTCTTCGCAAGCCCCCCCGGGTTTGAGAAGAGGTACCAAAACCCAAACTTCGAGCGGGAGGGGAAGCCTGAAAACCTCTCGCTTCTCGGTCTTCGGATCGACGAGGCGCTCTGCTCAAGTGGACGACTCCCTCAGGAGATCTTCGGTATGTACTCTGATGTGCTTGAAAAGGGCCGTCAAGGTACTCCCTACCAGGGTCGTGGATTCGCTCACAACGTCGCAGCCGTACTTTGGGGAGAGGAACTTCAGAGCACATTCAATGGAGACCACGTACTCGCTCTTCGGGTCGCCGCCTTCCTCGCGCTCAACACCAGAGCTCGATTGAAGGACGACCCGAAGGAAGACTACCAGCAGGAGGCTCACGCCAACCGCCGGTACTGTGCGAACGTGGCAAACCACTGGATGAAGCTCGAGGGGTTCCAGCCATTCCCTAAGGCCTTCGGCGAAGAGGATCCCTCCTTCGGTATGCTGAAGTTCCTTCAGCACTACGCCATCGAAGCGCTGCCGCTCAACGGGAACTACAAGCTCAAGACCGGCGCAGAGATGGACAAGGAAGGGCGGGCTCGCAGATACTTGGGGTCAAACCCTGGGACTCTGCAGGCTCTCATCGATGCGGGATATCTGGCCAGGCTTTAAAACCCGGTTCAAGTCACGCAAAGATGAAGTGCTGGGGGGAGACATAGTGGTTTTCGATGCGCAAGCATTGAAGGTTATCTGGCGTATCTCCCCGGCCATTTATTCAATAAAAACAAATAGATCCAATAAATCTAAAATTTAAAATCAATCAGCCTTGCAGGATATCATTAGACCGCTTTTTGGTGTAGCATCCCTCAAATGAAATCGATAGAACTAGCCCTCAAAGATAGTATTGAGCTGAGACAGAGCATCTTGGCTGATAAGCTATTGCTAAAAAATATCGAGACAGCGATATCCCGCTTAATAAAAGTCATTGAACAGGGAGGAACTATTTACTCCTGTGGCAATGGCGGCTCAGCTTGCGATGCTATGCATTTCACAGAGGAGCTTGTTGCGAGATACAAGAAAGAGCGCGTAGGAATCAAAGCCCAACACTTTATGGATGCAGGCACTCTTACCTGCTGGACTAATGATTACAACTGGGAAGGTGTGTTTGAACGGCAAGCTCAAACATTTTGTGGAACCAAAGATGCTCTAGTCCTGTTCTCTACCTCAGGCAATTCTTCAAACATCATCAAAGCCCTAGAAGCTGCCAAAGCAAAAGGCACATGGGTACTTGGATTACTCGGTAAGAATGGCGGTAAGGCTGCTCCTCTCTGCGATACCTCTATTATAGTGCCATCAGGAGCTACAGAAAGGATTCAGGAGATGCATATCACCCTGGTACACATGTTTTGTGAAGAGATAGAAGCTCGCGCAAATCTCTCCCAAAATATTCAAACTCTCAAACCGCAGAAAGAATATCTTCCGGACGAAAAGACTCTGCCAGTAGGGTACTCAACAGCTTTACCCGGCGTAGATATAAGTGCAGATCGTATTCCCAAGTAAATCCTGTTCCTCCATGAAGCTGAATACAAGCTTCGATTATTTTTGGGGCTTTGTCAGACGCAAAATTTGCAGCCGCTTGCCCAGCTAAAGAGAGCTGTTCGGGAGAGAACTCCACGGACCAAGCTGCAAAATTCGCCAGTGACTTCATCGCCGAAAGATTAACAAAGGCGTCAGCCAATTTCTGCTGCACGGCTTGGAAGGAGCCAATTGGAGCCTCAAATTGCTTCCGAGTCTTAACATGCTCCACAGTCATCTCAACCGCCTTCTCGGTCGCACCCACTATCTCTAAAGCCTTCAAAATTCCATACGGGACCTGAACCGAACTCTTATCAGTCAATTTTAAAGCCGTAGCTCCCTGAATATCGCAAGATGAACTATTCACTGTGGAGTCTACCAAAGAAATAGAGCCTCTTAATGAATCTTTTAGAGGCACTAATAAAAGCCTTTCATCATCCTCAAAAAGCACAGCGGTAGAGCATCCCGCTCCAAATAAAAATTTGGCCTCGCATGAAACGGTCGAGGTAATTTTTTTTGATGAAATTAAAGCTCGAGGCAAAAAGGCCACTCGCTCCTCACCTGAGAACACTCCAGCCAACACTGCCTCTTTGCCATCCCCGTGCTTGCCTATCACATAATTGGCGAAGGCCCACTCAACCACAGGCTCAGGCATCAAGGCCCGCCCTGCCTCCAATCCCAACAATCCTAACTCTCGAAATCCAAATCCAGCACCACCCTTTGACTCTGGGGCAAAAGAGGTCAATAAGCCCATTTCCTGGAGCTCCGCTATGAGCTTTGAGTCTGAACCTTGATTAGTTCTCTTCCTGAGATACTCAGAAGTTAACTTCTCAGCAAAGAACTTCCGAATTGTATCCGCCAATTCTTTTTGGTCTGGGGTAAAAGGTACTGACATAAATTAAGCCAATCCTAAAAGAGATTTCACTTCATCTGAGGGTTGCCAGGGAGGATTAAAAGTCACATCTACCTGGACTTCCTTCACTCCCTCTAACTTCCCAACCTTCTCCTTAACCTCGGCAACAAGCTGAGGTCCTGATGGGCATAAAGGCGTGGTAAAGGTCATCTCAATTGTAATCTTATCCTCCTGGATGTCGATGTTATAAATTAGACCTAGAAACCATATATCTAGAAAGATATCCGGGTCCTCTATGGTCTTTATGACTTCTATTACTTGATCTTTGGTGAGCATAAAATTTATAGTGCCAGGCGAAATTATTTGATACTTTGGTTCGAACAGTAAAAGAAACTTAGTCCGATGGCAAACGATTCTTATTATTCAGAGCACCCCGTTTTTATCGAGTCAGCGCGTAAATTTTTAGCGGCCTCAATAGCACCAAAACTTACTGAATGGGAGAAGGCTGGCAACTTTCCAGATGAAGCACTAGAGATTCTCGGAGGACAAGGGTTCCTGGGCATACTATTACCAGAGGAATACGGCGGCATCGACGGAGACTATAAGTTAGCCGCTGCCTGGTGTGAAACTTTCGGTGAACTTCCTGCTGTGGGTTTTACCATAGGGGTAAATATGCACTCCCTGGTGATCTCTCATGCTCTTGCAAAGTATGGGACAAAATCTGAAAAAGACAAATGGCTGCCTGGCGCGGTACTAGGGCAAAAAATTGGAGCTTATGCCTTTACAGAGCCCGGCGCCGGAAGTGATCTGGCGAGCCTCAAAACAAAAGCTGTCAAAGATGGGGAACACTGGATACTGAACGGTTCTAAAACCTTTATTACCAATGGTGCTCGTGCGGACTTCATTTTAGTCCTGGCCAAAACAGATCCATCGGCTGGATACAAAGGATTTACAACGTTTGTGGTAGATACCTCACTCCCTGGGTTCAAGGTTCACAAAAAGCTAGACAAAGTTGGCTGGCGCTGCTCAGACACAGCAGAGCTAACATTCGAAAACCTTAAGATTCATGAAAGCTCGATTCTAGGAAAGTTAGGAGAGGGTTGGATGCAGGCCTCGAATAATCTGAACTGGGAGCGCCTGATGCTAACCCTTACATCTCTGGCAGGGGCAAAAGCGGTTTATCGTGATGCGCTGCGCTACGCTCATGACAGGGTTGCCTTCGGTAAAAAGATTGCCCAGATCCCAGCCGTGACCGAAATGCTGATGGAGATGCGCCGCAAAATAGATAGAGCAGAAGCCTTAGCTCATCATGCCTTAGATTTACTCGCAGCTCACAAACCATGTCATACAGAAGTGAGTCTCGCGAAACGACTCGTTTGCGATGATGCGGTTTGGATAGCCGATAGGGCTCTTCAAATTCATGGCGGCTACGGATACACCACTGAGTTTTCTCCTGAGAGATGGTGGCGAGATCTCAGACTCATGCCAATTGGTGGTGGCACAAGCGAAATAATGGCAAATATTGCGCTGAAAAATTTGGGGATTTTGTAGTCAGCAAAACTTTTTACTTCAATAAATTCTTAGCTGCTGTGAATGGATCAAGAGTCCTTGCCCGACACTTGGAGGCTGAGTCTTCAAGCTCTGATGATTTTTCAAAATGAATCTTCTCTTCAATTATATCGTGAGCGATATTCACGATCTGATCCTTGACCATAGCAACTTTTCTCTCTTCTCCTTTGCCAGATGAATCAAGCCAGGTCTTGTGATCCAGTGCTTTCTGAACAAGTTCAGTAACGCCCTCTCCCTTGGTCGCGATAGTTCTTAAAATAGGCGGCTCCCAGGCTCCTTCATCTGGCTCTGCCAGAGAAACCAGCATTCTTAGATCTCTCTGAAGGAGATCGGCTCCCTCTCTATCTGCTTTGTTTATAACAAAGGCATCCGCAATCTCTAAGATTCCAGCCTTAATTGCCTGAACTGTATCCCCCATACCGGGCACTAAAACTACAAAACAGGTGTGCGCAGTCCTAACTATATCAACCTCTGACTGACCAACCCCAACGGTCTCAACCAGAATAACATCAAAGCCTGCTACATCGAGAATCTGAATAGCATCTAGCGTTGCTCTCGATATGCCTCCTAGGGCACCACGAGTCGCCATACTTCTTATAAAAATCCCCTCATCTTCAGCAGCCAGCGCCATTCTTATGCGATCACCTAAAACGGCACCCCCCGTGAATGGACTAGTGGGATCCACGGCTAATATCGCGACACTTTTCCCTCTCTTTCTAAATTCCAGCGCGATCTGATCAACAAGGGTAGATTTACCAGCGCCTGGTGACCCAGTCACACCGATTACATGTGCCCGACCAGTGCGCTCAAAAAGTTTTGATTGAATACCTCTAGCTCGAGGAACTCTATTCTCGACCAGGGTGATCAAACGGGCCACCGCTCGCATATCGCGACGAGGCACTTTTGCAATTAATTCTTCATCTGAGAAACGCATACCTATTTGTAGCTCTTCAAATCAATCCTGGGAAGAGCTTACAAGGTTACGCTAGCTGTAACAACTCTGCTAAGAGCTGATTAACCGTGGTAATAATCTTGGAGTTGGCCTGGAATCCACGTTGCAGTGTAATCAACTTTACGAACTGATCTGCTACGTCAACAGTAGACAACTCAATAGACTCAGAGGCCAAAGTTCCGAATGTACCAGTATTGGGAATACCTACTACCGGCTCGCCTGAGTTGGTTGATTTTTGAAGCAATTGTCCACCGATTCTTATTAAGGCCTCAGAGTTGGCAAAGTTAGCCAGCGCTATCTTTCCTACATTTGCCTGTTGACCGTTATCAAGCACAGTAGAAATGGTCCCATCCGAGCCAATACTAATATTACTCAAGTTACCCACACCCTGACCGTCCTGGGTAATTTGACGCATGCTGGAGGATGTAGAAAATTGCGTAAAGTCTCTGAAATCCATTGCAAGGGTGGCAGTCGCGTCACTACCATTACTCCATGGCACGATTAATTCACGATCTGCCACTCCTAAAGCTGGAGCATTAGACCTATTACCATCAGTACCGAACTCCATGACTATATCTCCTGATGTGCCATCAGAGAGCAATCGAGGTAGACCAACTGCACCACCTGCAGTATCTACATCCTCGCTATTT
>Ga0172372_10000290_pt1 | contig 78325 bp, 64 predicted proteins | sample LakKiv5m_2_FD_114544 | JGI IMG/M metagenome (GOLD analysis project Ga0172372, IMG submission 114544) | Freshwater microbial communities from Kabuno Bay, South-Kivu, Congo - kab_092012_9.5m | ecosystem: Environmental > Aquatic > Freshwater > Lake | place: Democratic Republic of the Congo... | reverse complement strand
TCGCGGCCGTTCCTCTACGAACAGCGCGCGCTGCGGATTCGCGCCACCGACCGCAGCCGCTACACCACCATCGCTGACTTCCAGGGCCAGCGCGTCGGTGCCGTCACCGGCATGGCAGCGCATCGCGATCTCCTGAATCGAGCCCCGCAGGGCGTCAACGTCGTGGCCGCCGGCACCTTTCCCGAGCTGTACGCGATGTTCGACAAGGGCGAGTTGCAGGCCGTGGCGCAGGCGGAATACTTCACGCTCGATGGCCGGGTGATTCCGTCCTACACGAGCGATCTGGCGCTCATCGATCATCACGATCTCAACCCCGGCCAGCGCGAAGAGTCGGTGTTCGTCGTCCGCGATGCCAGCACCGGACTGCTCGATGCCGTCAACGCGTTTGTGCAGCGCACCCCGTTTCCGCTGCACCTGCCGCCGCCTTCACGGTAGGCAGGCGCCGTCTGCGGTGCATGGGGCAGCGTCAGGGTCCGCGCTGCGCGACGCGTGGGATGGCCCGCGTGCGTGCGCCTTCGTCGGTGGGCTGCCCGACCGCGCACGGCGCACCGTATCCGTTACCCCGTGGCGGAAGGCCGTCACACCGGGACACTCAGGCGCGAATCCACCAGCCGCGCCGATACAGCCACGCACACAGCCCGTAGAGGCACCCGAGCATAGCCAGCGCAAAGGCCAGTGACGTGTTCTCGGGCGAGCCGTAGGGAGCAAACAACGTCTCGTACAGCCACGCGTACGCGGTGTGCGTGCCTCCGTCAGGGGGTGAGATGCGCACCAGCAACAGAGTCTTCACCAGCCAGCCGCTGACGACAAACAGCGTGAGCGCGTTCACGCCCAGCACCACGAGTGGATGGGTTCCCCGCCGATGGCCTTCCACATCACAGGCGGCATACGTCAGGGCCAGCAGCAGCGCGGCCAGTCCCCCGGTGAAGGCCGCGTACGAGCTGGTCCAGAGGTTCTTGTTGATGGGGAATGACTGATCCCAGCACAGGCCCGCGGCCATCACCAGGGTGCCGCCGCCTGCGAGCATCGCCGCGCGTTGCCACGACGGCCGCGGCTCGTCCAGGGCAGCACCCGCCGCGACACCCAGCATCGCCGTGCCAATGGCAGGCAGTGTCGACAGCAGTCCCTCGGGATCCCACGTGCGGCTGCTGCGCCAGAGATGCGCCTCGCCCAGCACGGTGCGGTCGAGCCAGGCCCCGAGATTTCCTGAGGGTGTGAGGTCGCCGGCCACCCCCCCCGGAGGCGCCACCTGCATCAGCAGGGCCCAGTAACCCACCAGGCATGCGCACGCCAGGCCGAGAGACGCGAGCGCCCGCTGCCGCAGCGGCAGGCCTGCCAGTCCGCGATACAGCAGCGCAGCCGCGAGGTAGCACAGGGCCAGCCGCGGCAGCACGCCCATCAGCCGCACCGTGGTCACATCGAAACGCGGATACAGCGCCAGTAGCAGGCCCAGCAGATACAGCACCGAGGCACGGCGCACAATGGATATCACCGACCGGCTGCGCGCCCGGGAGAGCGTCACCGAGACCCCCAGCAGGAACACGAAGAACGGAAAGATCAGATCCGTTGGCGTCCAGCCATGCCACGCCGCGTGCAGCAGCGGTGGGTACACGTGGTTCCAGTCACCCGGGTGGTTCACGACGACCATCGCGGCCATGGTGGCCCCGCGAAAGGCGTCCACCGACGTCAGCCGTGGCGTGCGGACCGCACCGCTTTCCCGCGAGGGCACGGCCTGCGTCATACCCTCTGCGCGGTCGCTCGTGCCATTTCACTCGTGGTCATGATGGTGCGCCTCGTCGCTCAGCACATACGGCTGCCCGGGGCCGGCGGCCCTTGAGGGATCGCGCCGATACACCACCCGACCGGCCAGCAGCGTCATGTCGCACGTGAGGTCCTTGAGACGGGCAGCAGGCACGGCGTAGGGATTCTCGGTCCACACGGCGAGGTCGGCCTCGCGTCCGACGTCAATCGAGCCGATGCGGTCATCCATGAACATCGTGTGCGCCACCCAGCGCGTGTACGAGCGCAGGGCCGTGCGGATGTCGATCGATTCGCCCGTGCCGAACGGGGTGGCTCCGTGCGTGCTGTTGAGCGTCTCGCGTACGACCGACGACCACAGGCCGTAGCGCGCAGGGAACGGCGCCACGCCGAAGTCTGATCCACCGCCCCACTGCACCCCCCGCTGCTGGAAGGTGCGGAAGGGCTTGAGCCGCAGGCCGCGCTGCGGCCCCAGGTTTGCGGCATAGTTGTCACCCAGCCACCAGAGGAAGGGCGCCTGCGCTTCGGGGTAGCCCGACTGATGCTCGCGCTGCAGGCGCGCCATCACCTCGATGGCATGGTCCGTCGGCGTGTTCGCATGGATGATGCCGTGCCGCATGTTGGCCCGCGGCCGGGCCTTCAGCACCTGATCGTAGGTGTCGACGACCCAGTCAATCGCCCGATCGCCGATGGCATGTGTACTGACATGGAGGCCGGCCGCATGCAGGTCGCGCACAATGCTCCGGTATTGCTCCGGGTCTGTGGTCGGATACCCGGCATTGCCCGCATCCTTCTGAGTGAACTCGCGGTTCCAGTCGCCGTACATCCATGCCGTGCGCGCGCCACCGCTGCCGTCCATGTACAGCTTCACGCCACCGGAGACCAGACGCCCCTCACCGCCGGGCGGCGTGGGATGACGGCGGACCCGATCGAGCACCGTCGCGGTGTCTGACGCCTGTCGCGGTCCGCTCCACAGGGCGAACATGCGCACGTTGAGGGTGCCTTCCTTCAGCAGTTCCTCGTAGATGTTCCACTTGCCTTCGCTGATGCCCGGATCCTTTGCACCGGTCATGCACTCCTGGTTGAAGTCGGTGACGATCTGCTCGATGCCGCGCTTCTGCTGTGCGCGCGTCAGCGGGGGAATCAGCGATGTAATCAGGCCCTGTGCCGATTCCTTCATCACGCCGGTCGGCGCCCCGCTCGCCGAGCGATCAATCGTGCCCGCAGGAGGGTCTTTCGTCTCGCGACTCACCTCGGCCATCTTCAGCGCATACGTATTGGCCACGCCGTAGTGGCCGGTGGTCTGCGTCAGCCAGACCGGATTGTTCGGAGCGACCGTGTCGAGATCGGCGGCCGTGATGTAGCGCTTCTCAACCAGGCGCCCTTCATCCCATCCGCGTCCGCGAATCCATTCGCCGGGCTTCAGCTGTCGGGCACGCGCGCGCACCCGCTCGAGCACATCGGCCATGGTGCGAATCGACGGATCGCTCAGGTCGACCGTGAACAGCTTGTCGGCCTCGGTGAAATGCACATGCGAATCCATCAGGCCCGGTGTCACCGTGCGCCCGCGCAGGTCGGTGACCGTGGTGGAAGGCCCGGCCAGCGCGCGGATCGCAGCGGTCGTCCCGACGGCCGTGATGCGTCCGGCGGTGATGGCCAGGGCCTCGGCGACCGTGTCGCGGTCATCCACGGTCAGCACGATGCCGTTGATCAGCACCTGGTCGGGCGCTGGACCCTGCTGCGCGCGTGTCTGCGCAACGGCCACCCAGAAACAGGCCAGGAGGACGGCGGAACCCAGACCGACGATGAGTCGCTGCATGCAGGTGCTCCTTGTGTGGCGACACGATACCACCGCTGCGCTCGCCCCGGTGCGTGGGGGCCCCGGCCACACGGTCTCTCCGCACAGCCCGTCCAGGGCCCCCGGCCCACCCGTCCGGGAAATCAGGGCACCTCATATAAACTCACCGCCATGCGCACTACTGACATGTTCCGTCGTTCATGGCTCACGCTTCTGATGGCCGTGTCGGCCGTATCTTTCTGGTCGACACCCAACCTCGCACAGCCTTCGGCCGGTCCCCTGGTGGTTGTCGGCGGCGGTCCCACCGTGGCGGCGATCACGGCGCGCACCCTCGAACTGGCCGGGGGCACGGCGGCACGCGTCGTCGTGCTGCCGCAGTCCTCGGCGCTGCCAGACGCCGGTGATACCTCGGTGAAGATGTGGCTCGACGCCGGCGCCAGCGATGCCAGGAAGGTGCTCTTCGGCGACGTGGCTGCGGCGCGCGCGGCCATTGAACAGGCCACGCTCATCTGGATGCCGGGCGGCGATCAGAACCGGTTCATGGACGCCATTGCGCCCACGGGTCTCGCCGACGTCATTCGGGCCCGTCACCGCGCCGGGGTGGTGGTCGGCGGTACCAGCGCAGGCGCCGCGATTCTGTCGGCGTCAATGATGACCGGCGAAGCCGACCTCAGGTCGCTCGCCTCCGGATCGACCGAGCTCAAACCCGGATTGGGTCTGTGGCCCGAGGTCATCGTCGATCAGCACTTCCTCAAGCGGCAGCGGCATAACCGACTGCTGAGCGCCATACTCGACCATCCCTCGCTGATCGGCGTGGGGATTGACGAGTCGACGGCCGTGATCGTGCGGGGACGTGATCTGGAAGTGGTGGGCGTGAGCGCGGTGGTGGTGCTCGACGCCAGAACCGGACGCGTCACGCCTGCGTCGGCGGGCCAGCCTGTGGCGGCCACCGACGCACGCGTGACGGTGCTGCGCGCGGGACTGCGCTATACGCTGCCCTAGAACCGGCCGGCGCCGGTCCAGCGGCCCGGCTCTTCGCCGGTGAAATTGCGGTAGGTCAGCGCCGGCGAGCCACAGTGGCTCAGAAGAATGTCGATCAGATAGACCTCGGTAGACCCCTCGTCCGGATTGGCCGAGTAGTTATACGCAATCTCGTCACCCGCCGCCACCACAGGGACGCCGCCGTTGTCCGCGGCCGTCCTGGTCGGCTTGGCGTTGTAGCCCCACCGGGTATCGAGCTCACGCAACCCGTCCATAATGAAATCGAGCCAGGGGCTGGTCACATACTTGATGCCACGCGGGCACGACTGCGAGAACATGAGCGTCGGCTGCCGGGCATTGATGCGCGACACCGTCCCGAGGATATCGGCGGGCAGCGGCAGGCGCTGGCCGGGTGCCGGATCGGGAGTGCGGGGTGCAAAGCTCACACGCAGCCGGGACGTGGCACTCAGCGCGCCAACCGTGGCGGTGATGACCACCTCCCCCTCGCCCACCGCCGTCACCAGGCCACCGGAGACCCTGGCGATGCTGGCGGCACTGGAGGACCAGCTGGCTGACGCCGTCCGATCCTGAATGGTTCCGTTTTCCAGCCGCACCGTCGCCTGCATCTGGACGGTGGATCCCTCGCCGGACAGTCGGGCTGGTCCGCTCACGGTGACCGACGAGACCGCCGTCGGCGGCGGAGGAATCACGGTAATGGTCGGGCTCGTCGGGCTGGTGCCGCTGCTGCTGTCTGAGCTGCAGGCGGCGAGGCCCGCCATCATCACCACGCCCATCATCAGTCCGTGCAGAGGTCGCATGTCAGAAGTCCTTCGAAGGGTCGACGCCGTGGCGGGTCAATTCCCGCAACCGGCCGCCTCGACCAGAGACCACCTATAAGCGTGGCGCGACAGGGCCGACTTGTCAATGTTCCGCGGGGAATCTTCCAGCCGCCGAGTGCGGGCAGGCCCAGGCGCTCCGACGCTTACGCCAGAGCGGCGCGCACCCGGGTGAGATCCTGCGAGACGAGGTCCAGAAATCGTTCGCGTGGCATGTCGAGCGTCCACTTGCCGACATCCGTGCCGAGCAGTCCGTTGTGCTCGTAGTGAATGTTCACCGGCCCGTTGAAGCGGATGGCCTTGAGAAACCGGCTGATGGCGGCAAAGTCGACCTGCCCTTCGCCGATGGGCACGAATTCCGACCGCCAGCCCCTGGGCGTCTGCTGCCACCGCACGTCCTTGACCGCCAGGCAGGCCACATACGGTTCGGCCAGACGGGCATCATCAATCCATCCCGTGCCCCCGCGGACCGTGGTGTGTCCCGTGTCGTAGTTGAGGGCCATGCGCGCTGGGTCGAAGCCGCGCAGCACGCTCACGATGTCCCAGACGTTGCCGCCAATCATCCCGGGAGCCGAGTGCGTGTGATACGCCCAGGTGGTGCCATACCGCTCGTTCAGTGGCAGCAGCGAGGCAATCCGCGCACGCAGCGCTTCGAGCTGCGTGGCCTGCGGCACTGCATAGTCATACCGGAAGTATTCGCCGCCGCGGTAGTACCGGATGCCGAGCGCCTGCATCGTGCGGAGAATCGACTCGGCGTGCGGCGACTGGCTGTCCTGAATCGAGGTGGTGATCATGGTCACCGCCAGACCCGCCTTGCGCGTGCGCTCGACGGCACGGGGCAAATCTTCGGCCACCCGTTCCGGCAGGACATGGCCGCCGCTCCGCACGTTCCACTCGATGGCATCAAACCCCGCCTCTGCCGCCAGGTCAATCGCTGCGTCGAGACTGGTCCACTGCACATGTCTCGACACCAGACCGATCGACAGTCGGGGCGTCGCGGCGGAACCTGCACCTGCGGGCTGCCCGGCCTGTGACAGGGTGCCGCCTCCGGCCGACGCCACCGACGCCATGAGCGGCCATCCAGCCGCCGCGCCCAGCACGTCACGGCGCGACAGCAGCCGCGGGGGTTCCGTCGACACGTTCTTCGGCACCACAAGGACCTCCGTTCGTTCCGACCGCCGGAACATCCGCTACAGGACGCCGGCCTTCACGAGCGCCGCCCGCAGCACCTGCTGGTCCTTGCGGAACGCCGCCATCACCTGGTCGCGTGGCAGGGTCAGCGTGGCCTGTCCGCCCATGCCGGCAGGATACTCGGGCTGATTTTCGATCGGCCCACGGAATCCGATTTCCTTCAGGAGCGCCGCACACTCGTCCAGCCGCACCAGCCCCTGACCCAGCGGACACCACTCCGTGCGCCAGCGACCGTCGGGGGCCTGACGCTACACAATATCCTTGAACGACACGCCAGTGACGTAGCGTCCCGCCGCTCTGAGGTTGAGGGCCCACAGACCATTGGCCCCTTCACGCACCATGTGGCCGACGTCAAAGTGGAACCCCACCTGCCGCGGATCGTGCGCCTTGAGCAGCGACAGCAGATCCCAGATCGGCGTGCCCACGGCATTGCCCGCATATGTGTGGTACATCGCCGTCATGCCGTACCGCTCGTTGAGCGCCGCCAGCCGGGCCACCCGGGGCCGCAGTGCTTCGAGCTGGTCGGCCACCGGCTGCGTGGTGGTGTAGCGCCACGTGCCCCACCAGTAGTGACGGATGCCCAGCGACGCGGCCGTGCCCAGGATGGCCTCCGCATGCGGAGAGTCGGCATCCTGGATGGGCGGCGTGATCGACGACACCTCAACGCCACCGGCGCGGACTGCCTGCACAAACGGCGGCAGCTCCTCGCGCACCCGCTCGGGAGCCACATGGCCCTGCGCGCCCGGACGAATGTTGATGTCGAGGCCATCATAGCCAGCCTCCCGCACAGCCGCCGCGACGGCCGCCGGGTCGCGCAGCCACAGCAGGTGCCGGCCATACAAGTCGAGGCGAGGCGTGAACAGCGAGGGCGCCGGCACCTGCGCACCGTGTACCACCCGTGACGCGCGTCCGGCATCGGCAACGCCAGCCAGGGCCAGCGTCGACTGCAGAATGGTGCGGCGATTCATCGCAGGATGTGTGCCCGGAGACAGCCGCCTCCGGGCACCCGGCACTCAGAACAGATACTTGACGGCAAACTGCATCACGCGGGCATCGGCCTGCGTGGTCAGAATCCTGCCGAAGTTGGCACTGCCGAACGTGACGTTCGGGTTGCCCAGGTGCACCCGGTTGGTCACGTTGAAGGCCTCTGCGCGCACCTCGATGCGCTGGCCCGTCGCGCCGAGAGTCAGCACGCGTGAGACCGCGAGGTCAAAATTCCAGTAGGCCGGTCCACGCAGGAAGCCGCGCGGGGTGTTGCCCCACAGGCCGGGTGTGTTCGGCGCGAATGCGGCTGTGTTGAACCACAGGTCGGCCGTGCGGGTGTCGAGGTCAGGATCGCCCACGACCAGCGGGCGCTGGTTGCCGAGTCCGGTCAGTGACAGGTTGCCGGTGGTCGACGGCGTCAGCGGCGAACCACTGCGCCCCTGGAAGACAAGGCCCAGCTGCCAGTCGCGCGTCAGCGTACGGGCCGCCCCGCCGCCGATGCCCGGCGACAGGTAAATGAACGAGCTGTTGACGATCACCGGGCGGTCGGTATCGCACGGGCCATAGTTGGTCGACGGATCGTTCGGGTCGGGGAAGACGTTCGAGATGTCGGTGCCAGGCTCGCCCTGGTTGCGGCACTGGCTCAGGGTGAGGTTGGTGTTGGTGCTCCAGCCGCCCGCCATCCGGCGCTGGAGGCCAATCACCACGCCGTGATACTTGCCCGTGCCACCCACCGATTCCTGAATGGTCGAGTAGAAACGTCCCTGGTCGGGATTCTGCAGGAACAGCACGCGGCGCTGTTCGATGTTGGCATTCGTGTTCACGCCCCCGGGGATGAAGACTGCCGGATTCAACTCACGCCCGAGCCAGATGTTGCGCGTACGGTTGCCCAGATACGAGACCGACGCCAGCCAGCTGGTGGCGAACTGCCGCTGGTAGCTCACGTTCCACTGGGTAACCGACATCGGGTCGAAGTCGAACGGCATCGTCACATACGTGCCCTGGGTCGGGAACGCGATGTTCGAGGGCGGGGGGTTCGGCACCGGGAACGGGTTGCCGCCGGGATACCCTTGCCAGGGATTTTCGAAGGTGGGCGGGTTAGTGACCTGAATCGTGTTACCGAACGGCGCATTCAGCGGATGCCGGCCGTACTGCCACAGCTTGGGGGAATCGTAGTAAATCCCGACCGCCCCACGAATGGTCTGCACGTTATCGCCAGAGGGATCCCACGCAAATCCGAGGCGCGGCGCCACCTGGTTGAGATTGTTGGAGGTCATCCCCTTGTCGGGGAATCCCTCGTCACCGGCAAACATCAGACCGGCCGGGGCGTTGGTGAAGACGCGGCTGCGGCGGCCCTGATCGAACCACTCGCGGTTGAAGCGGCTGTAGAACTCGTAGTCGTCGGTGGCCGCAAGATACGGTTCCCAGCGGACGCCGGCGTTGAGCGTCAGACGGTCGTTGACACGCCACACGTCCTGCACGTAGGCACCGAAGTAGTTGAGCTGTTGACCCACCAGCTGGTTGCCACCCTGCCGGAACTGGCTCGGCAGCCCGAGCATCATGTCGGCCAGGCCGATGCGGCCGCCCCCGACGCGCGTGCCGTTGAAGGTGAAGATGCCGTTCGCCTGGAATGGCCCGTTCACGTCGAGGCCCGGCTGAATCCAGCTGCCGCCGAACGAGATCTGGTGGGCGCCTCGCACCCAGTCAAAGTCCTGCGACAGCTGGTAGGTCTGCGAGCTGAAATCACCCGGAAGGCCGGCACCGGGGAAGCCATTGGTGACCGAGAGGTTGATGAACCGCAGTCCGTCCTGTTCCGCCGCTGTCCAGACGTTTGATCCGAGCTGCGTCCAGCTCGGCAGCTGCGAGCCCTGCGCGCGCAGGATGCGCGACCGCGCATACCCGAACCGCGTCGCCGAGATGAGGGTGGGCGTCAGCACATAGTCGTTGCCGACCGACACGGTCTGCACGCGGTTGTCGAGGCCCAGCCCGCTGCCGCTGGCCAGCAGCAGGTTCTTGCCGTCGTAACCGGGGGCGCGGTCATAGTTGGCGATGTAGTAGCGGCCGAAGAAGCGCACCTTGTCGGTGGCCTGCCAGTCGAGGCGCGTGACGCCCTGCTGCTCGTCGTTGTTGTCGGGCACCGAATAGGTGATGCGGCCGCAGGGGTCGGTCGAGACCGGCAGCCGGTCGAGCACCTGCCGGGCCACGGGACTGAACTGCGACGGATCGATGCGGTTACCCACGAACGGCGCGCCGAGGTTGACCTGCGTGCCGCTGTTGCACTGCGGCGAAGCCACCGTCGTGAAGTCACCGGCCCGCATCGCAGCGGTCGGGACAATGGCCTGCAGATCTGACGGCGTCTGGCGATTCCGGCTTATCTGCAGGCCCCCGAAGAAGAACATCCGGTTCTTCATCACCGGTCCGCCCAGCGTGCCACCGAACTGGTTGCGGTTGAGCCCGTCGTTTCCCGTGGCGAACTTGTTGACTTCGTTGAAGCGCGCATCCCTCAGGAACTCAAACATCGTCCCGTGGAAGGCATTGGTGCCCGACTTGGTCACCGCATTGACGGTCGCGCCGGTGTAGATGCCGTACCGCGCCGGCCGCACGCCGGTCTCGACCTTGAATTCCTGCAGGGCGTCGGGGAACGGCATCGGCTGGCCGATGTTGTTGACCGGGTCGTTGTTGTAGGCACCGTCCACCAGGTAGATGGTGCTGTTGCCCGAACCGCCCGCCACGGAGATGGCCACCGCCGACGGATACTGCCGCTGGCTGCCGATGAGACCGCCGGGCTGCGACACCGCAGCGCCGGCGAGCAGTACCAGCTGGGAGGGCTGACGCCCATCGAGCGGCAGGCCCACCATCTGCTGTTCAGTCACCACAGTGCCGACGGCCGTGCTGCGTGTTTCCACCAGCTGCGCCGCGGCGGTGACGGTGATGCTCTCGTTGAGCGTGCCGACCTTGAGAGCCACGTTCACCACGGGACTGTCGCCGACCTGCAGGGTCAGGCCGGTCTGCCTGTAGGTCGTGAACCCCTGCAGCGTGGCCGTCAGTTCATAGGGGCCAATCGGCAGGTTGGGCAGCACATAGTCGCCACGCTCCCCGGTGATGGTGAAGCGCGAGGTGCCGGTCGCCGTCTGGGTGACGGTGACTTCCACGCCTGGCAGCACCGCGCCCGATTCATCGCGCACGACGCCCGAGATCTGGGCAATCGCGACCGTTTGTGCTGAGGACAGGGCGGGCATCAGCAGCGCCAGCCACATCAGGACGATGCGTCGAGCCATAGTCAGTTCGTCACCTTTGCATGAGGACACGCCATGTGGGTGTGTCTGGGGCGTGACTATGCTGCACACACGTTATAATGTTAAGACAAGAGAACAGCCTGTCAGGCTCGGTGCTGCGCGAGGAAGTCTGCTATTCTTCGCCCCGTGACTGGCATCACGGCCCGAAGCATGGTCCGCGGGCGATCACGGCGCGAAAACCGGCACGTCCCCCTCTACCACCAGGTCGAACAGGTCATCCGCTACTGGATTTCCAGTGGCCGGTACGCGCCGGGCTCGCAGATTCCCTCTGAACACGAACTCGGGCGCGAGCTCGAGGTCAGCCGCGTCACCGTCCGCGAAGCCCTCCGGGAACTCGTGCAGGACAACCTGCTCATCAAGGTGCAGGGCAAGGGCACCTTTGTCGCCCAGCTGCCCAAGGGCACCCTGCCGCCGATTAAATACACCGGGGCCCTCGAAGAGGTCTACGAACGCGTGCGCCAGCTCCAGGTCAAGTACCTCAGCGTCAACCGCGCGCCGTGCCCCGATCACGTCCGCCGCCTGCTGGCCCTGCCGCCCGACCAGGATGAGATTGTCCAGATCGAGCGCCGCCGCCACGCCGGAGCGGAACCGTTCTCGTTCACGATCAACTACCTGCCGGTCGACATCGGCGAGCGCATCGAGACCGCCAAACTGCACACGACCCCGCTCCTGCTGCTGCTTGAGCGCGACCTGAAAATTCCCATTACACGGGCCGAAGAAACCGTCGAGGCCGCCCCGGCCGATCCCGTCGTCTCCACACAGCTCGGCGTGCCCGTGCTGTATCCCGTGATGCACATCACCCGGCTAATGTTCACCACCGGCAACCGCCCCTTCGAAGTGGTGGAAACCTACTATCGCGCCGACAAGTTCCAGTACCGCGTCAACATGGTGCGCATTCACCGCAAGGGCCAGTGGTCGTGGCGGCCCGAAGCCGAGCCGCCACCCGAACGCTAGGCCCTGCACGATCGATAGTCCTGGCGCCGCAGGCGCGCCCCGCGCTCAGTCGTTGCCGTGCGCGAGGAAGTCGGCGATATCCCAGTAGCCGGTGCGGGGCATGGGCACATCCCCCCGCGTGCGCACCTCGAGCAGATACGGCCCCTGCGCCGACAGGGCGGCCTCGAGCGCTCCGGTCAGCTGCGACGGATGATCGACAAAACCACTGGCCATCCCGAAGGCGCGGGCCAGCAGCGGAAAATCAGGATTGTAGGGGGCGCCGTCGGGCGTGGTGAATTCGGTGCCGTAGGTGTTGCGGAAATACGTGGTGCCGACCGTGCGGATGGTCGAGAAGCAGAAGTTGTTGAAGAGCACGAACACCACCGGCACGCCCAGCTCCACCGCGGTCGTCAGCGCCCCGACCGACGACAGGAAGCCCCCGTCGCCCACCAGACAAATCACCGGCCGCGTCGGCGCCCCCAGCTTGGCGCCCACCGCCGCCCCGGGCGCAAAACCCATCGTCGCCATGCCGCCGCTTGTGATCCACGACTGCGGACGCGTGACCGTCACCTGCTGGCCCGCACCGTTCTTGTTCCACCCCACGTCCGTCACGAAGATCGCGTCGGCCGGCGCCACCTCGGACAGGGCCTTCAGCAGGCGGGCCGGATGGATGGGCGCGCCCTCGTCGACCTGCGTGGCTTCGACCTCACCGCGCCCGGCCGCGCGGCGGGCCTCGACAGCCGCCTGACGGGCCGCCCCGCCCTGCACATCGGCCGCGCGCGGACGCAGCACCTCGAGCAACTGCTGCACCACGGCCCGGGCATCGCCAACCAGCCCCACGTCCACCGGGTAGATTTTGCCGACTTCCTGAGGGTCGATGTCGATCTGCACCAGCCGTGTCGGAGGAATCGCCAGCGTGTGCTCGGGTCGCCACGAGCTGCAGTCGGCCTCGCCGAAGGCCGTGCCGATGGCCAGCACCACATCGGCCGTCCGCAACGACTCGTTCGCGGCACGCGTGCCCCAGATGCCGCTCATGCCGCAGGCCAGCGGGTGATCCTCCGGCATCAGGCCCTTCCCCATCAGCGTGGTCGCGACAGGCGCCTGCAGCAGCTCGGCCAGTTCCCGAAGCTCGTCCCACGCTTCCGCAATGGCCACGCCGTTGCCGGCAAACAGCGCCGGGGCCGAGGCGCTCAGGAGCAGTGCGGCTGCGGCCCTCACGCCCTCGGGCTCGGCCTGCACCCGGCCGTGCGACGGACGCCGGGCCGGCATGACGCCGTGCGGGGGATCGATGTGCTGCGAAAACACATCCATCGGAATGTCGAGCAGCACCGCACCCGGACGACCCGTCTGCGCGACATTGAGCGCACGCGGCATGACGTCCTGCAGGAAGGTGGCATCGTCCACGCGCCAGACGCGCTTGCAGAACGGCCGGTAGATGTCCCCCTGCGACGCATCGGCATGAAACCGGATGCCCTGATGCGGTTCGCGCGCGTGGTGATACGACGGCGTGTTGCCGGTGATGACCACCATGGGTGTGGAATCAGCCGCGGCCGTGATGACCCCGGTGATGGCATTGGTCATGCCCGGAGACAGGTGCACGTTGAGCACGGCCAGCTTGTGCGTGACGCGATAGTAGGCGTCCGCAGCATGTGCCGCCAGTTGCTCGTGTCTGAACGATACGTACTCGATGCCGAGGCGCTGGCACGCATCGATGAGCGCATAGTTGGTGTGACCGCACTGCCCGAACACCTTCTCGACGCCTTCGTCCTTCAGGCACTGCGCCATATACATCGCACCGGTCATCATCGTGGTGTGCTCCCTGCGCCCGCTGCGGTACCGGCGGCCTTAAATGGCGCCAGCCCCGGCCAGGCGTCGCTGTTCCTCTTCGTCAATCCCGAACTGGGCGTACACCTCGGCGTTGTGCGCGCCAAGATCGCCGCCGCTCCACTGAACGTCCCCGGGCGTCTCCGAGAGGCGCGGGGTCACGTTCTGCATCTGCACGGCTCCTGATGCGGTGGGCACGTCCACCAGCAGGTGCCGCGCGCGCCAGTGCGGATCACGCGCGATGTCCTTGACTGTCTGCACATGCACCGCAGTCAGGTCGTGCCCGGCAATCACCGCGAGGTTCTCGGCCAGCGTGCGGGCCCCGATCGCCGCCCGCACGGCGGCATCCAGTGCCTCGGCATGCGCCACCCGCGCCTCGTTGGTCGCAAAGCGGGGATCGCTCAGCAGCGCGCCCAGACCATACCCTTCCAGAAAGCGCTCGGCCATCCGTGGTGTCGAGCCGCTGACGGCCAGCCACTCGCCGTCGCTCGTGGCAAAGCAGCCCCGGGGCCCCGAGTTGCGCGACCGGCTGCCCTGCCGTGTGCGTTCCAGGCCCAGCGCCCCGTACTCGGCGGCCATCGGGCCCAGCACCGAGAACAGCGATTCGAAGAGCGCCAGATCAATCACCTGTCCCTGCCCGCCGTGCATGTGCCGGTGGTACAGCGCAAACATGATCGCGTTGCTGCAGTAGAGGCCGGTGGTCATGTCCGCCATGGGAAAGCCCGGCACGATGGGCGGGCCATCCGGTTCGCCGTTCATGGCGGCAAAGCCGCTGGCCGCTTCCACGAGGGTGCCGAAGCCCGGTCGCTGGCTCAAAGGGCCGTCCTGGCCCCAGCCTGAAATGCGCGCGAGAATCAGCCCGGGGTTCCACTGCCGCAGCACGTCATAGCCGAGCCCCATCCGCTCGAGTGTTCCGGGCACGAATGATTCCATTACCACATCGACCTGCGGCACGAGGCGCTGCAGCACCGCCCGACCCTCGGGGGCCTTCAGGTTGAGCGTGATATAGCGCTTGTTGCGCCCGTACACCTGCCACCAGAACGGATGCCCCTGCGTGGTCCACTGCCGCAGCGGATCACCGGTGCCGGGCTGTTCGACCTTGATGACGTCCGCCCCGAAATCGGCCAGCAGCATGCCGGCGAGTCCGCCAGCAACCATGCGGGACAAGTCGAGAACACGAAGGCCACTGAGCGCCCCGCGTGAGACAAGGGGGCTGGTCAGTGACGGGTCGGGATGCGCGTGCGGAGCAGACACAACACGAGTCTAGCGCCCGGCGGCCTCTGCCCGGGCAGAGGTCAGCAGGCTGACCACGATGAAGGTGATCATCGACACGAGCATCACCAGTCCGACACTGGGAAAGCCATGCGCCGGCACCCACCAGCTGCGGCTGGCGGCAAAGCCCAGCTGCTGCGCCGCGAAAAAGTAGAGGCTGCCCACGAGCGCCGCCACGGTGCTGGTGACCACCGCCGCCGCCGTCGCCCGGGCCCAGTGCAGGCCGATGACCAGCGTCGGCACCAGCGCCGCCGCGTGCAGACCATAGCCAATCGCGCCCAGGAGTCCGACCAGTTCACGCGACCACAGGGCCAGCCCGCCCGAGGCCAGTGCCAGCACAGCGGTCCAGGTGCGGGCCCAGAACAGCGGATGGCGCACCGGACGCCCCAGCGCCAGCGGAATGTCACGCGTCAGCGTCGATGCCCCGACATTCAGGAAGATGCTGGCCGTGCTGAGAATCGCCGACATGAGTCCCGCAAACGCCACGCCGGCCAGCCAGCCGGGCGTGTAGGTGGCGAGGAATGTCGGCGCCGCCGCATCGGCCGCGACCAGCGGGGCGAGGTCACCGGTGGCCACACGCGCACGCACGGCCAGACCCACCGTAATCCACAGCAGGCTGCCCACCATGTAGCAGCCCGTCGCAATCAGCACGCTGTACTTGAGCTGCGACGTGTCCTTCAGCATCAGAAAGCGGCTGGTGCGGTGAGGCATGCCGACATTTCCAAGACCGAACACAAACAGATAGCCCAGCGCGGTCAGGGCCGGGGCCGTGCCCCACGGCGAAACCATCGCGTGATTGGCCGCCGCCACATCCGCCGTGATGCGGGCGAGTCCTCCGCCGCTCTGCAGCGCATACACAAACACCAGCAGGCTGGCGGCAATCATGATGGCGCCCTGAAACACTTCCGTGCGGATGCCCGCCACGATGCCGCCCACCAGCGGATACACCGACACGACGATCAGCGCCGTGACGAACGCCGGAAGAAAGCTCCACCCGAACACCTGCTCGAGCACGAACGTGGCCGCCAGAATCTGCGAGCCCAGGTAAGCCACGATGCCCAGCAGGATGCTGAGGCCCATCGCCAGCCGGGCCGCTTGACTGCCAAAGCGCTTGTAGATCGCATCGGGCAGCGTGATCACATCGGGTCCGGCCAGCGCGTGCAGCTTCTGGCCCACCAGCGCAAACGACAGCGGAATGCCGAGCGCTGCAGCAAAGGTCATCCAGAAGCTGGTGCTGCCGAGGCTGTAGACCAGACCCGGGCCTCCGACAAAGCCGAACCCGCTCATCACCGTCGAGAACGTGGCCAGCCCCAGCACAAACCATCGGAGGTTCTGCCCGTAGGCGAAATACTGCTGCTGCGTGCGCGCTTCAAAATACGAATGAAGGCCGATCGCCAGCGTAATCCCGATGGTCAGGGCCATCATCCCGATGATCAGGGCCTGATCACTCATGGCGGCCTCCAGCGCCTGCACCAGGTGCCTCGCCCGCCGAGATCCGATCGAAGACCAGCGCATAGCCCAGCGCCAGCGTGAAGAACGCAGGAATCCAGACGCCGTAAATCAGAAACGCCGTCCCCGGCTGGAAGCCCCACCACGTATCGTCAGTCGAGGCCACCGTCAGGTGCTCGAACTGGAACATGCCGATGAACGACCCCAGCAGCACCACCGTGGCCATCACGGGCGGCACCCACGACGCGCGCACGCCTGTGCGCACAAAGCCGAGGGCTGCCGTCACACCGATGGCCCCCACGAGGGCATAGCCGAACACCTGATAAACGCCGGTCAGCGCCGCTCCGAGCATCAGCACAAGGGCGGTCAGCAGCAGCAGGACAAGGAGGTCGGTGCGGTGCGACATGGGGCGGGGTTTCTCGACGCGTCAGGGCAGTTCGCGCGGACCGGTGCCGTCGTACTGCACGGGAATCCGGATGCGCATCGGTTTTTCGCGCGTGTATTCCTCAAGCACCTCCGCCGACAGGCCCGCGACACGGCCGATGATGAACACCAGCTTCCCGAAGGCCGGGGGGAACCCGAGGTCGTGCAGAATGGCCGCCAGTGCGCCATCAATGTTGATCGGCAGGGTCTTTCCGCTCGCGCGCAGCGCCCGGTCCACCGCTTCGACGAACGCCACACCCTCGCCCGCCACCTGGCCGTCCCGAGCCTGATCGAAGAGCACCGTCGTGCGCGGGTCCACGGCATGCACGCGATGTCCGAAGCCCGGCATGCGGCGCCCCGCCGCCCGAAGAATCGCCAGTTCGAGGGCCGCCGCCTCGTCCATCGAGACGCCATCCCTGTGCACGCGCGTCAACCCGGCCGCAATCACGTCCATGCACGCCTCGCCGGCACCCCCATGGTCGCTGCCAATCGCGAGAATGCCAGCCGCAATTGCCGCCGACAGCGACTGCCGGTTGCCTGAGGCCGCCAGACGCGCCGTCGCACACGACGGCGACCCCGGTCCGTGATCGGAACATGCCGTCAGAATCGAATTCAGCAGTTGCCGTTCGGCATCCGACGGCAACCGTCCCTGATGCAGCAGGAAGATGGTGTCGGCAAACGTGCGGCCGCTCATCAGCGCCGTGACGTCGTAGCCCCGCAGCCGAATGTGTCCGTCGTGCGAATCGGCAATGGCCGTGCGCCACGGGGCCATCCCGCCCGCCGGCGTCGCCGGGGCCGGTGCGGTGGTCGGATCATCAGTGGTCGCGGACGGTCCTGTCATGCCCAGTGCTCCCCAATGTGCGCGCGCACATGTCGTGACGCCCCCGCAGTATGCCTGAGAAGACGTAGTCTTGCATTAACAATCATACATGTCTACCCTTGACACACGATGGCCCGACCTCTGACCGACGATGAACAGCGCGCCGCGTACGCCCTGCTGGGTCGCGCACGTGCCGCCATGACCACCGCCTTCGCCTTCGACCAGGCACAGGTCGACCACCTGTGCCGCGCCCTGGCGTGGGCCACCGCCAACGAAGACACCTTCGGACGGCTCACCCGCATGAGCGTCGACGAAAGCGGCATGGGCAGTGCCGACGGTGTCCCCGCCCGTCGCTGGAAGATCCTTGGCATCCTGCGCGATGCCCTGCGGACGCCCAGCGTCGGCATTATCGAAGACGACCCGGTCAAGGGCCTCGTGAAATATGCCAAGCCCGCAGGGGTCATCGCCGGCATCCTGCCCGTGACCAACCCGCTCGTCACGATGGTCAACATGGCCATCAACGCCGTCAAGTGCCGCGACGCCGTGATCTTTTCGCCGCATCCGATGAGCCGGCGCACCGCGCTCGAAATCACCCGCGTCATGAGGGCGGCACTCGAGCGGCAGGGGGCCCCCGCCGATCTAATGCTCTGCCTCGACACGCCAAGCATTCCGCTGGCGCAGCACCTGATGGGCATCTGCGACCTCACCATCGCGACCGGCGGCACGGCCATGGTCCGCGCCGCCTACGGGTCAGGCAAGCCGGCTTACGGCGTCGGTGCCGGCAACGCCACCGTCGTCGTTGACGAGACGGCTGACCTGGCCGATGCCGCGAAGAACACGCGCATCAGCAAGACACAGAATCACGGATCGGGCTGCTCGTGCGACGGCAACCTGCTCATCGAGCGCACGGTGTACGACGCGTTTCTCACGCACCTGCAGGCGGAGGGCGGCTATCTCGCCTCGGCGGAGGAGAAAGCCCGGCTCGAAGCCGTGATGTGGGCCAGTGAGGGGCGCCGCACGCTGGACACGGTCGCACGTGCCGCATCGGTCATCGCCGCCCGGGCCGGCATTGCACTGCCTGCCGATCGCTCGTTCATCATCGTGGAAGAGTCGCACATCGGGAAGGCGCATCGTTTCTCAGGCGAGAAACTGTCGCCCGTGCTGGCCACGTTCCGCTACGACACGTTCGACGCGCTGCTCGACATGGTCGCCGCCATCCTGGAAGTCGGCGGCAAGGGCCACTCGGTGGGCATCGCCTCGTTCAATGACGACCACATCCACCGCCTGGCGCTCATGGCGCCGGTCAGCCGCATCATCGTGCGACAGCCCAACGTGCGCGGCAACGCCGGCAGTTTCGACAACGGCATGCCGATGACGGCCAGCCTCGGCTGTGGCACCTGGGGTGGAAACATCACCAGTGAAAACATCAGCGTCAAGCACTACATGAACACCACCTGGGTCAGCCGGACGATTCCGGAAGACCGGCCCAGCGAACAGGAACTGCTCGGCGAGTTCTACGGGTCAGAGACGTTCTGAGCTACCCTTCGGCAGGCCGTTTCCACCACGGGGATGGCCTGCCGCGATGCCTGCTCCGCCCCCGCAGCACCACGATCGCATCCAGATCTTTCCGCCCGCGCGCCCGGGCGTGCCTCGGGCGCTGGCGCGCCATCGGCGCGTGTGTGCCGAGGCCATCGACACCAGTCCGCATCGACCGCTGCTCTGCACGGAGGTGCTGCGGTGCCTGCAGCCGGCGCCGGGCGACCTGATTGTCGATGCCACGCTCGGTGGCGGCGGTCACGCGTCGGCACTGCTGCCGCTGCTGGCACCCGGCGGGCACCTGCTGGCCTGTGACACCGATCCCCAGGCGCTCGAAATCACCGCACCTCGCCTGAGGGCACAGGCACCCGCCTCGGTGCGCCTCACCACACGACAGGCGTCGTTCCGCGACCTGCAGCAGACGCTGCGCGCGTGCGGCGAACCGCAGGCGCACGCCGTGCTCGTCGACCTCGGCATTTCCCAGCTGCAACTCGACGACCAGGCGCGCGGATTTCACTTCACCGGCGTCGGCCCGCTCGACATGCGTCTTGATCCCGCACGCGGGCGGACGGCCGCCGAGTGGCTGGCATCACTCGATGTCGAGGCCCTCGCGCGGCTGCTCGACGCGCACGCCGACGAGCCGCATGCGCGGCTCCTTGCCCGTCTGCTGACCCGCGCGCCGGTCACCACCACGCACGCGCTCGAGCGCCGGGTTCGCCTCGGGCTCGAAGAGGCGAACCTCGCGCTGTCCCGCGCCGACATCAAGCGGTCGGTGCGCCGCACGTTCCAGGCCCTGCGCATCGCCGTCAACGATGAACTGGCCGCGCTCGAGGCGCTGCTGGCACAGCTGCCCGACTGCCTCGCTCCTGGAGGGCGTGTCGTCATCCTCACATTTCACTCAGGGGAAGAACGCCGCATCATCGAGGCGTTCGACGAGGGGCGGCGACGCGGTGTCTACGCACGCATCGCACGCAGCCCGATCCGATCACTGAAAGCCGAAACCCGCGCCGACCGCAGGGCCGCTGCCTGCAAGATGCGCTGGGCTATCCGCGCCTGACGACTACGTTCGCATCCGCGCTGAGGGCACCGCGTCTGCCGCGTGACTCGCACAGCCGCCGGGGGTGAGCGTCGGCAACGGACGCCGTCCCTCGTCCCCGTCAGCGGCGCGCCGTGGTGGGGCGATCGGCCGCACTCGAGCTCGACCGCCCTCGCCCCGCACGTGGCCACTTAGTGGGTACCAGCATCTTGGGAAGATAGAGCGGATGGCCGGGATACCCCTCCATGGTCAGTCGCAGATAGTGGAGGGATGGCAGCAGGCGGCGGACGTGCGCATGCCGCTCGCTGTGCACCCCGTGCACACCCCAGGCCGCCACCACGATCGCCGCCCGGCGCGCCGACTCGACCAGCCAGTAGTCGTTGTCGACGCCCACCGGATCAGGCTCGGCCAGCATCACCGTCGGGTCAGTGGCACGGAACGCGAAGATGTTGGTCATGCACAGGCCGCTGTAGCCCCAGTCGCGGGCATAGCCGATGCACCGCCGCACGGTGGGATCGTCGCGCTCTTCGTCGGCCATGCTGGGGTTGAGTCCGATGAACATCGCATAGCCCCGCCGCCCGCCCCAGTGGCGTCCCAGGGTATAGCGGTAGCGTCGACATTCGCTGAAGAGTGCCGTGCGTTCGACGTCGGTTGACCGCATGGCCGTCGCCGTGAATCCGCCGCAGGTCGTCAGGAGGCCGCGCGACCGGCCGGCCGGTCAGCCACGCTTACCACGGTGGCCAACGTGTCGGTCGTCGTGACAAGCTCGCCCTCGACCCGCCCTCCGGGCGTCACCGTCAGCGTGCGATAGCGAATGGTGCCCTTCACCGATCCGGTGGCCCCGACCTGCAGGTCTTCGCATGTCACGGTGCCCTCGACGAAGCCCTTCACCGTCAGCTGCGCACAGGTGACCATGCCTTCGAGGCTGCCTGCCGCACCGATCTGAATCTGTGCGCCCTGCACGGTACCTTTGATGCGACAGTCGACGTTGAGGCCCCCCTTCGCCGTCAGCGTGCCCTCGACCTCGAGGCCCTCGCTCAGCACCGAATACCGCTCGCTGTCGACGACACGTGAAGCAATCGCCCCCTTGAGTGCGGCCGACACCGACGCATCATCCCGTCCACCATCCGCGACCGCAGAATCATTCTTTCGTCTGTTGAACATGTCGTGCCGCCTCAATCACCCGCTGGGGATCGAGCGAATGCCCGCCCAGCGAGACTTCGAAATGCAGGTGTTTGCCACTGGAACTGCCGGTGCTGCCCACGGTACCAATCCGCATGGCCGGGGTCACCGCCTGCCCTTCGCGGACCAGTATGCGATCGAGATGCCCGTACAGCGTCTCGACACCCCGCTCGTGCTGCAGGATGACCGTATTGCCGAAATCGTTGTAATACTTGGCAAGGATGACGCGCCCCGACATCGGCGGATGAATGTCGTCGCCGGCCAGCGGTACCAGATCGGTGCCCCAGTGAAAGCGCGTGTCCCCCTTCACCGGATGCCGGCGGTAGCCGAACCCCGAGCTGATGCGGAACTGCTCGAGCGGCATCGTCGCCGGCAGCACCCCGAGGATGCTGCGCAGCATCTGGTTCTGGCTGCTGTTTTCGGCGAACCGCCCGCCGAGCAGCGCCACCTGCGGCTGCGGCCCGGACGAATCGCCCCCCACCGATGTCTCGGAGGGCACGCTGCGCGAGATGACCGCATCGGTCAGGCCGGCGGCATCGAGCAGTCCGCGGATGCGGTCGTTGTCCGCGCCAAGGCCCGCCGTGACCGAGGCCACCAGCCGTCGGGTTTCCACATCGCGTTCGCGAAGCACGCGTGCCAGATCAAGCAACGCGTCGACATCGACCACGCTGCTCTGTGTCACCCCGTCGCCGGCGCCTCCAGCCATGGCCTCGAACACACGCTTTTGTGCATCGGTCAACGCCCGATTGCCCAGGTGCAGCCACACAGTCGTGGCCGCCAGGCTCACGACCAGTGTCGACGCTGCCATCGCCACCAGCAGCACTGCGCGCACGGCCCACTGCTGCAGCGTGCCCGAGATCGACAGGTAGGTCAGATGGCCTTCACGGTCAACGACCACCCGCAGGTCTGCAAAGCGATGCGACCACAGTGCCCGCCACCGGGTCGGCCATTGCCAGACGCGCAGCACCGAGGTGACAGCCTTCCACGACAGTGACATCCCGCGGAAGGCCATCACTCGGCCTCGGTCCCCTGGGCGACCTTGCCCTCGACGACGCCACCGCGTTCGGTTTCAAGTTCACCGTATCGGACTGTGCCACGCACCACACCGGTGCTCCTCACCAGCAGGCGCTCGGTGGCGGTCAGTCTGTCGTGGGTCTGGCCGCTGACGTCAATGCGTCGGGCCGACATCTGTCCGGTCACTCGGCCGTTCGGGCCGACAATGAGTTCATCGGCCTGGAGGGTCCCCTCGACAACACCGTTCACGCTGGCGCGGCCGGTCACACGGACAGTGCCGTGCACCGTCACCCCTTCACCAACCAGCAGCTGACCAACCGTGTCAGAGGTGTGAGCCATATGCCACCCGGGGCCGCAAGACCATCGCCCTCAGTCGATGCCCCTGCACCCGCGAACACCCAAGTGTCGCACAGCCCTCCGACGCGCGTGCAACTTTCTCGTACATCTCAGGTGCACAGTACTGCACATCGGAGGACGAGGCTCAGGTCCAGGGTGCCTCGAGGGCCGACACGCACGCCACCAGGAAGGCATTCGACTGCTGCGCGTCGAGCACGCGGTGGTCGAGCGTCAGCGTCACGTACACCATGGGCCGGACGACGATGGCCTCGGCACCGTTGACGAGGCGCACCACCGGGCGCCGCTGCAGTGCCCCGACGCCCAGCACGGCGGCCTGCGGCTGCGGAATGATGATGGGCGCTGCCAGCAGGCTGCCACTGACGCCGTGGTTGGAAATCGTGAAGGTGCCCCCTGAGACATCGGCCTGCGATAGCGTGCCCGCACGCGCGCGGCCCGTCACCTCGTCGAGCCTGCCGTAGATGTCGTCGAGTGACAGGTGCTGCGCCCCGTGAATGACCGGCGCGATCAGCCCGCCGTCCGGCGTGGCCACGCCGACACCGATATTGATGTCGTCGTAAATTTCGACGGCATCCTCGTGCCAGCGACTGTTGACTTCGGGAACGCGTCCGAGTGCGGTCACCACGGCCTTAACGACATAGGCCGTCACCGTCGGCGCTGCGCCAGTGGCCACCTTGCGGGCTTCGCGGTCGGCGAGTACTGCCGCCATGTCGGCCTCGAACACCGAGGTCACGTGTGGTGCAGCCGCGAGGCTGCGGGCCATGTTGGTGGCGATGCTGCGGCGCATCGGCGTGTGCGGCACGCGGCGTGAGGGTCGCGCCTGCCTCCCGGTCGCCGGAGGCACGCTGCTGTCGTCGGTCACGTGCCGCCGCTCGACAAACGCCAGCACATCCTCACGGGTGAGTCGTCCACCCGGCCCGGTCGCCGGCACCTGTGCGGCATCGAGCTGATGCTGCTTGAGCAGCTGCCGCACGGCCGGGGTGAGTCCCAGAGCGGCGGCGGGAGGCGCGGTCGAAGGCATGACGGCCGGCACCTGGCGCGCGGCGGCCGAGCCCCCGCTGGCCGCCGCGGCGACATCGGGAGCCGTCGACAGACGACCCAGCACGGCTCCGGGTTTGATGCGCGTGCCGGCCGCACAGCACACCTCGGCCAGCACACCGGCCGCCGGGGAGGGCACTTCCATGTTGACCTTGTCGGTCGTGATCTCCACAAGCGGTTCATGCAGCGCCACGGGGTCGCCCACCTGTTTGAGCCAGGTGCCAACGGTGGCTTCAGTACCTTCCGCCTGATCGGCGGGCATGAGGATGTCGATAGTGGCCATGGGCGGTCTGCTTCCGAACGCTAGAAACTCAGCACGTGCGTGATGCGGTCGACAATGGCGTCAACCGACGGCAGCACAGCATCCATCAGGGTCGTGTTGTAGGGCAACGGCACATCGGGCGTCGCCAGCCGGGTCACTGGCGCATCGAGATCATAGAAGCCTTCGTGTGCGACCACGGCCGCAATCTCGGCACCGGTACCGGCGGTAAGTGTGTCTTCGTGAACGATGAGGCAGCGCCGCGTGCGGCGCACCGACGACAGGACGAGGTCACGGTCCCACGGTGCCAGGGACCGCAGGTCGATGACATCGGCCGTCACACCCGCCACCGCCACGGCCTGCACACACCGCTCGACCATCGCACCCCAGCTGACCAGGGTGATCTGTTCGCCCGTCTGCACCATCCGTCCCTTGCCGATGGGCACCACGAACGTGTCACCCGGGTATGGCCGCCGGGCCCACGGCGCATCGAGCATCGCACGGTGTTCGAAGAAGATCGTCGGGTTCGGGCTGCGCAGTGCCGCACGCAACAGGCCGACGCCGTCTTCCGCATTCGACGGCATCACGACCTGCCAGCCCGGATTGTGCACCCATTCCACTTCATTCGACTGGCTGTGCCAGGGGTCACCCACCTTCGCAAAGCCGCCGGGAATGCGCACGACAATCGGTGCTGCAAACCGGTTCGCCGTGCGCCAACGGGTCGTGCCGCAGTCGTGCATCTGCTCGGCGCCGGGATCGGCGTACTTGCGGAACTGAATCTCGGCCACCGGACGCAGGCCCGCGATAGCCATGCCGACCGCGTTGCCGATGATGCCTTCCTCCGAGAGGCTGGTGTCGAACACGCGACCCGTGCCGTACTTGTCCTGCAGGCCGAGCGTCGCCGCATGCACGCCGCCTTTGGGGCCGATATCCTCCCCGAACACCACCATGTGGCGGTTGAGCGAGAGTTCGACATCGAGCGTGCGTCGAATCGCCGTCAGCATGTTGACGCGCGCGGGGTTGTCGACCACCGGATCGGGCTCGACAATCTCAGGCGCTTCGTCGCCCTCGGCGAACACGTGACGCAGCACCTGCGTCGCATCGGGATCAGGCCGCGACAGGGCTTCGGCGAGTGCATCGCGCACCTCGGCCTCGGCCGCAGACTCGAGCGCCCTCCACTCGTCAGCCGTGCAGACATCACCCACCATGGCCGCACGCAGCCGCACGAGCGGATCGCGCGACTGTTCGTCGGCGACCAGCGCCGACGGCTTGTAGGCCTGGGTATCCTGGCCCGAGTGGCCAGCCAACCGCGGCATCGTCAGCCGCAGCAGTGCCGGGCCCGCGCCGCTGCGCACATGCGTGATGGCCGCGCGCATGAGCCGCGTGGCGTCGACGGGGTCACAGCCGTCGCCGTCACAGATGTGCAGCTGGCCGAACGACGCCAGGTTGCGGGCAATGTTGCCACCCGGTGTCTGCACCGTCGACGGTACCGACAGTCCATAGGCGTTGTCTTCGATGTAGAACAGCATCGGCAGCCGCTGCGTGGTCGCCACGGTCAGCGCCGACCAGAAGCCGTTGGTGGCCACCGATCCGTCACCGCCCAGCGCCACCGCCAGCGCACCGCTGTACGCGGCATCGCCCAGCGTGTCGCGATAGTAGGCAATCGCCCGCGCCCAGCCCGCCGACGTCGAGTACTGCGTGCCCACGCCCCCTGCGGTCGGCAGGCCCGTCGCACCGCCCGTGGACGGGTGGTTGTGCACCACGCCGATGTCGCGCCCCTCGCTGACACCGCCGCTCTTGCCCATGCCGCCCGCCAGCGAATCGGCGGCCGAGAGGCCCAGCGCCAGCATCAGCGGCCGCGAACGATAGTAGCCGCCTGCCGCATCGTGCGGGTGCGTCAGCATCGCACCGAGCAGCAGCTGCCCCAGTTCGTGTCCCCGCGCCGAGAACTGATACGTGGTCTTGCGCTCGGGCAGGAGCTGCGTCTCTTCCACATGATCGAGTGCGCGCGACACGAGAAACAGGTGAGCCAGCCGTCGCCAGTCGACCTGCGGATCGAGTCGGGGCCTGCGCGCAGACGCCGCAGACGGCAATGCAGAGTGATCGGTCATATCGGTGTGGTCCGACAGGCACGCCGCCTCTCAGCGGTCGGGCGTGACAGGCCCCTCGGGTGTGGGATGTTCACTCACCATGGTCAGCACGTCGTAGCTGGCGACGGTCTCGCCGCGCTGGTTCACAATCTCGGTGTCCCATCGCACTTCGCCGTAGCCCTTCCCCGCGCGCAGCGTCTTTTCCTTGCACGTCACCCGCACGCGGATCACGTCGCCCGGATAGGCCGGCGACAGGAACCGCAAATGGTCGATGCCGTAGTTGGCCATCACCGGTCCGAACACCGGATCGACAAACAGCCCGGCCGCCGCCGAGATCAGGAAGTAGCCGTGCGCCACCCGGCCCTGGGGAAAGAACGGATTCCGTGACGCCAGTGCCTGATCCATGTGGGCATAGAAGCGATCGCCGCTGAGATCGGCAAACCGCTCGATGTCATCGATGGTGACGGTGCGCTCGGCGCTCCAGAGCGTGTCGCCGATGCGCAGGTCGTGGAAGGTCTTGCGGAAGGGATGCGTGCCCGGGTCATGCTCGGTCGCGCCCTTTACGAAGCGGCCCGTGATGGCCGTCAGCGTCTGCGGCGAACCCTGGATGGCCGTGCGCTGCATGTAGTGCAGCACGCCCCTGATACCACCGAGTTCCTCGCCCCCGCCAGCCCGACCGGGGCCCCCGTGCACCAGATGCGGCAGCGGCGAACCATGGCCCGTCGATTCCCTGGCGCAGTCGCGGTTCACCACCAGCAGGCGCCCGTGATACGAACCCAGTCCCATCACCAGCCGCGCCGCCACCTCATCGTCTCGCGTGAAGAGCGAGCCGGCCAGACTGCCCTCGCCGCGCCGCGTCAGTGTGATCGCCTCGTCAAGGTCCGCATACGGAATCACGGTGCACACCGGGCCGAACGCTTCGACGGCATGCACCGCACGTGCGCGCCCCGCATCGCGGCACAGCAGCAGGAAGGGCGGCACGAAGGCGCCCGTGGTGGCATCCGCACCCCTGGGCGCGAGCGTGGCCATGTCGCCCGACACCACATCGGCTTCCTGCCGCAGCTCGTCGACGCGCGCCAGCACTTCACGGCGCTGGTCGAGGGAGGCCAGCGGCCCCATGTGCACGCCGTCGAGTGCAGGATCACCGATGGTCACACGGGCCAGTGCCGCCTGCAGGGCCGTGACGACCTCGGCGGTCAGCGACTGCGGCACGAGGGCCCGCCGGATGGCCGTGCACTTCTGCCCGGCCTTTGCGGTCATTTCCCGGACGACTTCCTTCACGAACAGATCGAACTCGTCGGTGCCGGGCACGGCATCGGGTCCGAGAATGCACGAGTTGAGCGAATCGGTCTCCGCAATGAAGCGCACGGCCTGGGCCACGACCGTCGGATGTGTCTTGAGCCGCAGGGCCGTCGAGGCCGAGCCGGTGAACGACACCACGTCCTGTCCGGTCAGGTGGTCGAAGAGATCGCCCACCGAGCCGCACAGCAGCTGCACCGACCCTGGCGGCAGGATGCCCGAGGCGATGATGGCCTCGAACACGCACGCGGCCAGATACGAGGTCGCGGTGGCCGGCTTGATGACGGCCGGCACGCCGGCCAGCAGTGTCGGCGCGAGTTTTTCGAGCATGCCCCACACGGGGAAGTTGAACGCATTGATGTGTACGGCCACACCGTCGAGCGGCAGGCAGATGTGCTGGCCGAGAAACGTGCCCTGCTTCGAGATGATCTCGGGCGGGCCATCGGCATACACGCGCGCATTGGGCAGCTCGCGCGTGCCCTTGCTCGCGTATACGAACAGGGTGCCGAAGCCGCCTTCAATGTCGATCCACGAGTCGCGACGCGTGGCGCCGGTCGTAGACGACACGGAGTAGAACTCGTCCTTGCGTTCGGTGAGGTACCGGGCCAACGCCTTCAGCATCGCGGCCCGTTCGTGGAAGGTCAGGGCGCGCAGCTGCGGTCCGCCCACCTCACGCGCGTGCCGCAGCACCGAGGCGAAGTCGAGGCCCTGCGTGGAGGCCTGCGCCACCACCTCGCCGGTCGTGGCACTGCGAAGCGCCGTCAGCCCGGTCTCGGGCAGGTGCCACTGGTCACGCACATAGTTGCGCAGCGTCATTGTCATCACCTCGCAGGCTCGGGGACGTGCGGCCCGTTCAGACGCGTTCAAGGATCAGGGCGATGCCCTGCCCCACTCCGATGCACATCGTGCAGAGCGCATAACGTCCGCCCGTGCGCCGCAGCTGATAGGCCGCGGTCGTGGCCAGGCGTGCGCCGCTGGCGCCGAGCGGATGCCCGAGGGCAATCGCCCCGCCATTCGGATTCACATGTGCGGCCTCGTCAGGCAGACCCAGCTGGCGCGTCACCGCCAAGCCCTGCGCCGCAAACGCCTCGTTGAGCTCGATGACGTCCATCTGCGCCAGTGACAGACCGGCGCGCGCCAGCACGGCCTGCGTGGCCGGCACGGGACCGATGCCCATGATGCGCGGCGGAACGCCGGCGGTGGCCTGCGCCACGACGCGCGCCAGCGGCGTCAGACCATGCTGCGCGGCGGCAGCTTCGCTGGCCAGCAGCAGCGCGCAGCTGCCATCGTTCACTCCGGACGCATTGCCCGCCGTCACCGTGCCGTCCGGACGCACCACACCCTTCAGGCGTGCCAGCTGCTCGAGTGTCGTGTCAGGCCGCGGGTGTTCATCGACCGTCACCTGACGGGTCTCACCCTTGCCCGCCGTGATCGATACCGGCACAAGCTCGTCGGCAAACACGCCTGCGGCCTGGGCGGCGGCCCAGCGCTGCTGGCTGCGCAGCGCGAACGCGTCCTGATCGGCCCGCGCAATGCCGAACTCGGCCGCCACATGCTCGGCTGTCTCAGGCATCGAGTCGGTGCCGAACTGCTGTCGGAATGCCGGATTCACGAAGCGCCAGCCGATGGTCGTGTCCTCAATCTTCGCGGCCCGCGAGAAGGCCGTATCGGCCTTCCCCATCACATACGGCGCCCGCGACATGCTCTCAACGCCGCCGGCCAGCACCAGCGACTCATCGCCCACGCGAATGGCGCGCGCCGCCAGACCCACGGCATCGAGTCCCGAGCCGCACAGCCGGTTGACCGTGGCGCCGGGCACGCGCTGCGGAAGGCCGGCCAGCAGCGCCGCCATGCGCGCCACATTGCGGTTGTCTTCACCGGCCTGGTTCGCACAGCCGAGATACACCTCGCCGACGGCAGCCCAGTCGACCTGCGGATGCCGGGCCACCAGCGCACGCAGCGACACCGCCGCAAGGTCGTCGGGGCGCACAGACGACAAGGCCCCGCCGTAGCGGCCAATCGGGGTACGGACAGCATCACAGATGAAGGCGTGGGTCATGGTCACTGCTCCGGCAGAAACATCGTAGGCATGGGACGTGTCAGCGTCCGGTGAACACCGGTGGACGCCTGGCCAGAAAGGCAGCCACGCCCTCGGCGTAATCGTGCGTGCGCCCGAGTGCGCGCTGCAAGTCGCCCTCGAGGGCGAGCTGCTCCTCCAGCGTGTGGGTCGCGGCCGCCTCCAGCGCACGTCGCGTGCTGACCAGGCCGCGTGTCGGCGCCGCAGCCAGGCGCGCCGCGAGTGCCGCGATCGTGGCGGCAAACTCTTCGTCCGGCACGGCCTTCCAGATGAGCCCCCACTCGGCCGCCTGCGAGGCCATCAGGCGGTCGCCCAGCAGCGTCAGTCCCATCGCGCGTGCGTGTCCGACCAGGCGTGGCAGCATCCACGTCGCTCCCGAGTCAGGTACCAGCCCCAGGTGGCAGAAGGGCTGCAGGAATGACGCCGACATCGTGGCCACGACGAGATCGCAGGCGAGGGCCAGGCTGGCTCCCGCGCCGGCGGCCACGCCGTTCACGGCCGCGACGGTCGGCACGGGCAGTGCGCGCAGCGTCTCGACGAGCGGCGCGTAGTGCTGCGCGATGTAGTCGCCCAGGTCCGATTCGGCAGTGACGGCCGGGTCGGCGAGATCCTGCCCTGCGCAGAACGCCCGCCCGGCACCGCTCAGCACCAGCACACGTGCGCCCTCGGCACCGAGGCGCGACAGGGCATCGCGCAGTTCACCGTGCATCTGCACCGTGATGCTGTTGAGGCGATCGGGGCGGGCCAGCGTAAGGCGCGCCACGTGATCGGTCACGGACCACTGCAGGGTGTCGTAGGGCATGGCGTCTACCGCACGTCGTAGTCGAGGGTGATGGTGCCTGAGGTCGGCACCGACTGACACGTCAGCACATAGCCGGCCTCGACTTCCCATCGCTCGAGGGAATGGTTCACGGCCATGTGCGCGGCACCCGCCGTCACCCGGCAGCGGCACGTCGCGCATGCGCCCGCCTTGCACGAGTAAGGCAGATGCAGACCCTGGCGCAGCCCGGCATCGAGCAGCATCTCGCCCGACTGCGGCATCCGGAATGTACGGGTGCGACCATCCATCACCACCGTGACGGTCGTCATCGGTGCGCCGGTCTCTTCAGCGGTCTTCGCCGCCGCCGTGGCCGCGGCGATCGACTCAGGACGGGCCCCGGCAACAAATCGCTCGGTGTGCACATGCGCGGCATCGACCACGCCGGCCCCGATCAGGGCGGCACTTACCTCGTCGATCATCTCGCCCGGCCCGCACACAAAGCAGTCATCAAAATGGCGGGCGCCGAACACCGTGGGAATCAGCGCCTGCACCTTGGTGCCGTCGAGCCGTCCATTGAAGAGCGGAATGTCCTGATATTCACGGCTCAGGAAAAAGCACAGCTCGAGCCGGGTCATGTACCGGTTCTTGAGCGCCAGCAGTTCGTCGGTAAACATCGTGCTCGCCACGGTCTGGTTGCCGAAGCACAGCAGACACTGACTGTGAGGTTCGGCCTCGAGCACACTGGCCAGGTTCGACAGAATCGGCGTGATGCCCGAGCCCGCCGCAAAGAACGCATAGGTCTTCCGGTGCCGCGCATCGAACGGCACGGTAAAGCGCCCTGACGGCGGCATCACGTCGACCAGGTCGCCCACGCGAAGCGCGCGATTGATATGCGTCGACACCAGACCGCCCGCCACGTGCCGCACCCCGATGCGCAGCTGCTGCGCTCCTGCGCTGCTGCAAATCGAGTAGGGCCGCCGCACCTCGACACCATCCACCATCCGCCGAAGCGTGATGTGCTGTCCCGGCACATAGCGATACTGCTCGCGCAGCTCCTCGGGCACGGCAAAGGTCACCGCCACGGCCCCATCGGCTATCGGCGTGATGTCGGTCACTGTGAGCGCATGGAAGGTCGTCATGTCGTCAGCCGTGCTGTGAACGCCCGGGTCAGAGACACTAGAACCGCTCGAACGGCTCGAGGCAGCTGTCGCAGCGGTGCAGCGCCTTGCAGGGCGTCGATCCGAAGGCACTCACCACCGAGGTGTTCGGTGATCCGCACTGCGGGCATGCCACGGCCTGCAGCCCGCGCGAGGCCGGGCGATCGGGCGGCACAATACCCATGGCCTGCAGCGTGCGGCGGCCGTCCTCAGTCACAAAGTCGGTGGTCCACGGCGGATCAAGCACCGTCTGCACCGTCACCTCGGGAAAACCCTCCGCGCGCAGCGCCTCGCCCACCGACTGTTCGATGACGGACGTCGCCGGACACCCCAGATAGGTCGGCGCCACGCCCACAGAGACGCCACCCGTCCCGGTGGCCCGCACATGACGGATGATGCCGAGGTCGACCACGGTCAGCAGCGGCAGCTCGGGGTCAGGCACCTGCCGCAGCGCCGTCCAGGCGCGTGCTTCGATCTGTTCCGATTCCATGAGTCCGCCGCTTACCACGACGCCCCCGGATAAGCGCGCTGGAGGAACTGCATCTCGGCCAGCAGGCGACCAAGGCCCTCGCCGTGATGACCCTGCTTGCCGCCCGTATGAAAAAACCCGTCGGTGGGTCGCGTCAGCGTGGCGTCACGCAGCACAGCATCGAGCGCCGCGAGCCAGCCCAGGCGAAGCGACGGCAGCGACGGCAGCACGCCGGCCTCCGTCAGTCGCGCTTCGACGGCATCGGGCGTGAACATCTCGCCGGTGAACCGCCACAGGTCGTCGAGTGCCTGCTGGGCGCGCCGGTGGCTCTCGTCGGTGCCATCACCGAGACGCACGACCCAGCCGCTGCTGTACTGCACGTGATAGGTCGTCTCGGTCAGGGCCTTGCGCGCCACCTGCGCCAGCCGCTGATCGGCCGACTGCGACAGGGCCGCAAACAGCTCGCGCTGGAACAGGTCGAACAGGCACTGCCGCACAAGCGTCACACCAAAGTCGCCGTTGGGCTGCTCGGTCAGCAGCAGGTTGCGGTACTCGCGAGTATCGCGCAGGAACGCGAGGGCATCTTCGTCACGGCCACGGCCCTCGAGATCGCCGGCATACGTCAGGAACGCCCGCGCCTGACCCACCAGATCGAGCGCCGTATTCGAGAGCGCCAGGTCTTCCTCCACGGCAGGGGCATGGCCAATCCACTCGCCGAGGCGCTGCGCCAGAATGAGGCTGCTGTCGCCGAGGCGCAGCAGCAGTTCACACAGGTCGTCTGTGGCCACACCGGCGCTGTTAAGCGGCGCGGAGGAGGACGCCTCGGTCACAGTCCCTCGACTCCCTCGGGAATGGTGTAGAACGTCGGGTGCCGGTACACCTTGTCGTCCGCCGGCGAGAACAGCGCATCGGCATCAGACGGATCAGAGGCGGAAATCTGGTCGGACCGGACCACCCAGATGCTGACGCCTTCCTGCCGACGCGTGTAGGTGTCGCGCGCATGCTGCAGCGCCATCTGCGGGTCGGCAGCATGCAGGCTGCCGACATGCTTGTGGTCGAGGCCTGCACGGGCCCGCACAAACACCTCATACAGCGCCCAGTCGCGTGGTGTGGTCGACATCAGCGTCGCCCCGACTCTCAGCTGGCCCGCGACTGGCGCGCCTGCTGCTTGCGGCTGTATGCCAGTGCCGCCTCACGCACCCAGGCACCCTCGTCGTGCGCCGCACGGCGCGTGGCGAGCCGCTCGCGGTTGCACGGACCATTGCCCTTCAGCACCTCGTGAAACTCGTGCCACGGCAGGTCGCCGAAGTGATGGTGCCCGGTGACGTCATCCAGACGCAGGTCGGGGTCGGGCACCGTGAGCCCGAGGAACTGGGCCTGCGGCACCGTCGCATCGACAAATTTCTGCCGGAGGTCGTCGTTCGACACGCGCTTGATCTTCCAGCGCATCGACTGCGCCGAGTGGACGCTGTCGCGATCGCTCGGGCCGAACATCATCAGGCTCGGCCACCACCAGCGGTTGAGCGCATCCTGCGCCATGGCCCGCTGCGCCGCCGTGCCCCGCGACAGGGTCAGCATGATCTCGAAGCCCTGCCGCTGGTGAAAACTCTCTTCGCGGCAGATGCGCACCATCGCGCGCGCATACGGACCATACGAGCAGCGGCACAGCGCCACCTGGTTCATGATCGCCGCACCGTCGACCAGCCAGCCAATCGCCCCGATATCGGCCCAGGTGGGCGTCGGATAGTTGAAGATGCTCGAGTACTTGGCCGTGCCGGCCAGCAGCTGGTCAATCAGCTCGGCGCGCGATACACCCAGGGTTTCGGCCGCGCTGTAGAGGTAGAGACCATGGCCGGCCTCGTCCTGCACCTTGGCCATCAGCACGGCCTTGCGCCGCAGCGTGGGCGCGCGGGTAATCCAGTTGCCCTCGGGCAGCATGCCCACGATCTCTGAATGCGCATGCTGCGAGATCTGCCGGATGAGCGTGCTGCGGTACGCCTCGGGCATCCAGGCCCGGGCCTCCACTTTCTCTTCCGCAGCCACATGCGCCTCGAACCGCGCGAGCCGGGCCGCGTTATCGGCAGCGGGCACAGGGGTCAGGGTCGTGACGTCAGGGGTGGTCATGGCAGCTCCTCGACCGGGATGGCGCCGGGTCTGTCCGGAATATGACACCAAAATCGGCACTATGCAACGGGGTTTTGTGTCACATACCATGAGGCGTGCGCTTCGTCGCCTCCGCCCTCCGCGCCTTCCGCCAGCGCCGTCCCCTGCGCGGAGGCTCGCTGCTGGTGACCCTCGTCGGCGACGCTGTCGCCCCCCACGGCGGCGACATCGCCCTCGGCAGCCTCATCGCCCTCGCCGCGCCGTTCGGCCTGGCCGACCGCCTCGTGCGCACCTCAGTGTCGCGCCTCACCCACGATGGGTGGTTTCACACGAGGCGTATCGGACGCCTGAGCTACTACCGGCTGACGCCCGACGGCACCGCCCGCTTCGCCGAGGCAGCGCAGCGCATCTATCACCCCCCGCCCTCACTGCCCCGCCGCGCTTGGACCATGGTGCTCATGCCCGGCGGGCTCACCGCGCGTGATGCCGTCGCCCGCGATCTGCAGTGGCTCGGCTTCGGACGCATGACACCGGAGGTGTTCGTGCATCCGACCTGCGATCCCGCCCACGTCACCGCGCACCTGCAGCCCCATGGTGCCGCCGACGAGGCCATCGTCATGCAGGCGTCGATGCAGTCGCGTGCCGATGAACAGCGACTCGTGCAGGCCAGTTGGAACCTCGCTGATCTGAGCGAGCGCTACGAGCGGATGATTGGCACGTTCGCCCCCATCAACCACCACCTGGAGCGGGGCGGCGATCTCTCACCCGCCGACAGCTTCATCGTCCGTACGCTGCTTGTGCACGAATATCGGCGCATTGTGCTGCGTGACCCGAGGCTGCCGACCGCGCTGCTGCCAGACGACTGGGCGGGCGGACGTGCCTATGCCCTCTGCCAGTCGCTCTATGCCCGCGTGTTCGGGGCGTCGGAATCACACCTGCAGCAGATCGTCGCTGGCACCGCCGAGCGCTGGCGCGCCCTCGACACGTCGGTCACCGCACGCTTCGGGGGCGTACTGGCGCCGCCGCTGCTCGAGCGCGGACTGTTCGCCCGGGGTAGTACCCGCGCCTCGGCGGAAGAGGCCGTGCGGACACCGCCCTCAGACACGACAGCGCGACCGGCACGACGCAGGGCAGGTCAAGGCGCCTCACACAGGCGTGCACGGCCTGTGGCACCGGCAGCACCGCGCACCCGTTGAGATCAGCCTGTGGTCGTCACGCCCACCGCAGCGACGCAGCGACCACTCGGCGGGCACGCCTGCGCGCGCAGGCACCGCACACCCTGACGAGCCGTGCTTACCCGGCACGATCGGGTGTCGTGAGCGAGACGCCGAGCGCCGCGCGGCGACGCAGCCACAGACTGGGTCGATAACGCGTGTCACCGGTCTGCCAGTGCAGGGCCTCGAGCACCTGCAGCACACGCGCCGGGGTCAGGGCGTCGCCGAGCGCGAGCGGGCCTCTCGGGTAGCCCAGTCCACGCTCGACTGCCGGATCAATGTCTTCGGGCGCTGCGATGCGCTGCTGGGCAATGTCGCAGCCCACATTCACAATCATCGCCGCCACGCGCTGCGCCACCGCACCCGGACTGTCAGCCACCATCGTCACCGCGTGTCCGTCCGAGGCGATGAGACCATGGGCCGCGCGACGCATCGCGGCGCTCGTGAGCGGGGTATGCATCAACGTGATGCGCCCGTCGAGTCCGAACAGCATGTCGACCGCCACGGTCCGCACCGGATCAAGCTGCTCGGCCAGAGCGGCCGTGGTGGCATCGGTCCCGAAGGGTGTGACCAGACACAGCGCCGTCGGTGAAGGTCCCTCCGTGGCCTCGATCACCACGGACCCGGGTAGTGCGCGCACGAACGCGGCCAGCGCCTCGCCGCTGGCAACATCGGCCCGGCTGATCCACACCGACGCGGGTCGGTCATCCGGAACCGGCGCCTCAGGCGCGACGATGGCCCGTCCGTCCTGATAGCGATAGAACCCTTCGCTGCTCTTGCGGCCCAGCAGCCCGGCCTCGAGACGGCGCTGCGTTTCGGGTGAGGGTCGGAATCGCGGCTCCTCGTAGAACTGGTGATAAATCGACTCCATCACCGGATGCGACACATCGAGTCCCGTCAGGTCGAGCAGCTCACAGGGCCCCATGCGGAAACCGGCGGCCTCCCGCATGATGCGATCGAGATCAGCCGCCGACGCCACGCCTTCCGACAGCACACGCATCGCCTCGGTGACATACGCGCGCCCGGCGTGATTGATGAGAAAGCCCGGCCAGTCTTTCACCCGCACCGGCCGATGACCGAAGGCGCGGGTCAGTGTGCACAGCGCCTCGCACGTGGCGTCCGAGGTGCGGGCCCCGGCGACCACCTCGACAATCTTCATCAGCGGTGCCGGATTGAAGAAATGAAAACCGGCCATGCGATCGGGATGCTCGAGTGCCGCCGCAATCGCCGTCACCGACAGCGACGAGGTATTGGTGGTCAGCACGCACGTCGGTGCGACACGTGCTTCCAGCTCTCTGAAGAGCGCCTGCTTCACATCAAGCCGCTCGACGATGGCCTCGATGATGAGATCGGCGGAGACCAGATCGTCGAGCGCGGTCATCACGATCAGCCGTGATGCCGTCGCCGCGGCATCCTCAGATGACAGTCGGCCTTTCGCAGCAAGCTGCTGCAGCACCTGCGTGATGCCGTCGCGTGCCGCCTCGGCCGCGCCGGGCCGGGTATCGTACAGGAGCGTTCGCAGGCCGGCCTGCGCGGTCAGCTGGGCAATGCCCCGGCCCATGACGCCGGTGCCGATGAGTGCTGCGGTCGAGAAAGGGCGGGAGCCGTCATCCATGCGTGTCCCGATGATACGCGAGGGGCCTGCGATGCCAGCAGGCGGTACCACCCGTAGAGCGGGGCGAGCGCTTCGTGCCAGCTGCGGCGTTCGGCATAGGCGCGGGCACCGTGCCCCAGCGACTGCCGCCACCGACGGTCGCTGATCATGGGCCCGAGCGCACGGGCCCAGGCCGACACATCTCCGGCAGGCAGCACCAGTCCGCTCGTGCCGGCATCGAGATTTTCCTGCGGCCCGCCCATGTTGGTGACCAGTACCGGCAGGCCACTGGACTGCGCTTCCAGGACAACGTTGCCAGCTGTATCCGTCGCGCTGGGAAAGGCGAAGACATCAGCCGATGCATAGGCCTCCGCGAGAGCCGCGCCACCGAGCACCCCGGTGAACACCGCGTCAGGCAGAACCCGACGCAGTTCGTCGAGGTAGGGACCATCGCCCACAACGACCAGTCGGTGCGCGTGGCCGGCCTCCGACAGGGCGCGCGTCAGCGGGGCCAGCAGGTCGAGGCCCTTCTCTTTCGAGACCCTGCCGACATACAGCACTGCCGGCCGTGCATCGCTGACGCCCCATGACGCCCGGAGCGCAGCTGAGCGATGTACGAGCGCATAGGCGCTCGTATCCACACCCCGTCGCCAGATGCTCACCGAATCGGCGGCACGACCCCGTCCAGCCAGCAGCAGCTGTCGGGTCGCCTCGGACGGGGCCAGTACGTGCTCGCACTTGCCATAGGGCCACCTGAGGAACCCGGCCATCACCCGGCCCGCCGCGCGTGATCCGGTCAGCAGGTGCGCATAGGCCGCGAGGTCGGTGTGGAAGCTGCCCACCATCGGCAGGCGCAGGGCCCGTTGAATGTGCAGTGCCGCGAGGCCGATCGGACCCGGCGTGGTCAGGTGCAGCACGCTCGGTGCGAAGCGCTGGACCTCGACCTTGAGCTGCGTCCGTCCAGGCCAGAACACTTCCATGTCGCGATAACAGGGAATCGGCATCCCGCGCGCCACCAGCGCCCGATACTCGGGCGTATCCGCTTCTTCACGGCAGGCGGTGAAGACGCGCAGCCGTAGGTCAGGCGGTGCGTAGCGCAGCACCGCTTTCAGCGTCGTGGTCACTCCGTTGACCTTCCCGAAGTCGTTGTCCGTCAGGATGGCGATGCGCATGGCGTCAGCGTGCCCTGCCTCGATGACAGCACCATGTCGGCAGCGAAACGTCTGTGTGACAACACGGGGAAACGACCGCTGTTGCGCCGAGTTTGCGCGGATGTCGCGCGCGCGTCATACATTTGCCGCAAGGTGGAATGGCGGTTGTGACGCGACAACCCGTGAGGAGTGCACGCATGACATTCACCGAAGCGCTGGCGGAACAGCGATGGGACGACCATCGCTACTATCACCACAACCTGATCAATCAGTCTCTGCACTTTGTCAGTGCCGTGACGTTCCTGGCCTGCTATGCCGTGGCATGGACCGAGCCGACGCTGGCGGTGTTGCTCGCCTGGATGGTGGCGATGCCGTCGCGCCAGATCGGCCACTTCTTCTTCGAACCGAAATCGTATGACGCCATCAACGAGGCGACACACGATCACAAGGAAGACATCAAGGTCGGCTACAACCTGCGGCGCAAGGTGCTGCTGCACATCGTCTGGGCGGCCTTGCCGCTGCTGCTGCTGGCCGATCCCTCATTCGGCGGATGGCTGACGCCGGCCGCGTCCGTCGGTACGCTGGTCGACAACATCGCGCGCATCTGGATGGCCGTCGCCGCCGCCGCACTGTTCGGCCGCGGCGTTCTGCTCAGCGCGACACGCGACGTGCAGACCGGTGTGGTGTGGGTCACGAAGATCCTGACCGACCCGTTTCACGACGTGAAGCTGTATCACCGGGCTCCGCTGCGCCTCCTCAAGGGCGAGCCCGCCAACCCGGCCGCCTTCAGCGAGCCCGCCTGATCCACGACTGCCAGGTAGCCCGCACCAGCTCGCCGGTCGCAGCCCGGCGGACGGTACGGGTGGTCGCGCCTGCGGGCACCCACCACCAGGCCCCGGCGCGCATGTCGTCACATGCAGCCACAACGCGGCGGATGATTTCGGCCCACTCCTCATCGGTCATCGCATGGCTGAAGATGAATCGCCCGGTGCCGACCCAGGACAGCAGCAACCCATGCCGGCGCAGATAGAACTGCAGCATCCAGTTGAAGCGCGATGGCACCGAGTAGAGCACGGTCGCCACCGACATCATGTGGACCAGCCGCACCGGCAGCCCTCGGGCAGTCAGTGCGTCATTGAGGGCAGCGATACGGGTGGTCCACACACCTTCGATGCCGTCGTACTGCCGCCGCAAGGCTGGTGCGCCCGGCCGATCATCATCAAGCCGCGCCAGGAACTCGTGCATCGTCGCCATCACGTACGGATGGGCGTTGAAGGTGCCCCGTGCGAAGCAGATGTCCGAGGGACGGTCTTCACGAAAGCGCCGCATCCACCGCTGGCGTCCGCAGACGGCGCCCACCGGCAGTCCGCCACCAAGCGTCTTGCCGTACGTCACCAGGTCCGCGGTCACGCCGAAGTATTCCTGGGCCCCGCCGCGCGCAAGCCTGAAGCCGAGAAGCACTTCATCGAAGATCAGGGCGATGCCGCGCGCCGTGCAAACGTCGCGCAGCTGGCGCAGCCACGCCGCATAGGCCGCGCGGTCATAACCGGCGGTCCGTTCGTTGGCAAGCAGTGTTCCATCCGACGGCGCACCGCGGTTGGGATGCAGGGCCTGCAGCGGATTCACGAGCACACACGCGATGTCATCGCGGGTGGCGAGCACGCGCAGCGTGGCGGCACTCATCTCGCTCAGCACGTACACGTCGCCCGGCGCACTCGGATTGCCGACCCCTGGCTGCACATCGTCCCACCAGCCGTGATAGGCCCCGCAGAACTGCACAATATGCGAGCGCCCGGTGTGATAGCGCGCCAGGCGAACCGCCTGCATCACCGCTTCGGTGCCCGACATGTGGAACGACACCTCGTCCATGCCGGAAATATCGCAGAGCCGGCGCACGTTGTCGGCGACCAGCGGATGGTAGGCACCGAGCACCGGCCCGAGCGACGCAACCTCTGCCACCCCGGCCCGGATGCAGTCGGCGTAGAACGGCGTGCCGAACAGGGTCACGCCGTACGAACCGGCGAGGTCGTAGAGCATCTGACCGTCAACCGTCGTCAGCGTGCTTCCGCGCGATTCCAGCACAAACGGGGCTGCCGGCAGCCGCTCGCGCACATAGCGGCTGAAGACCGGTGGCACGCGATAGCGCGACGTGAACTGCATGTCCGACACGCGGGGCCGGGTCAGGGCCGCGACTTCTGTCGACTGTGGCGACTGGTCGCGCAGAGCCGCCATCAGGGCCTCGAAGGCCTGATGCCGCTGCTCGACCACGGCTGGTGGGGCACCGTCGCAGGCAAACACCTGCGGCGCGTCGTGGTCGACCGTCACCAGCAGCCGCGACAACCGTTTCGCCCAGCGCACATGACCCGCCAGCGACCCGTGTTTGGCCCTCGACAGTCTCAGGCGGCGCCAGACACGACGCGCTGCCCACGCGGCCCCGCCCGCGCCCCCAACGGATACGCCCCATGTCATCACCGCTGACGTCACCATCGCCTCCCCTTCAGCGCCGATTCGTCGATGCGTGCCGTGTGCTCGTCAGCAACATGCTGCCGGGCCCCCTCACCGCTCCGGTGGTGGCCTGGCTCAGTCGCTGGGAACAACCCGTGGCTGCCGCGCTGCTGATTCGCGTGCTTACCTGGGTCGCAGGTGACCTGCATCTGGAAGAAGCGGCCGAGTCGCAGTTCCCATCGATGCGCGCATGCTTCATCCGGCGCCTGCGCCCCGGGGCCCGGCCCATCGACGACGATCAGCAGCACCTCGTGTCGCCCTGCGACGGGCAGATCATGGCCGCAGGGCCGGTGGTCAATGGCCTGCTGGTGCAGGCCAAGGGCCTCACCTACACCCTCGACGACCTGCTCAAGGACCGCGCGCTCGCGGCCCGGTGCGTTGACGGCGTCTTTGTCACGCTGAGGCTGACGCCGGCGATGTATCACCGCTTCCATGTCCCTGACACAGCCACAATGCGCGACGTGCGTCACGTGCCCGGGGCCACCTGGAATGTGAATCCGCCCACGGTGCAGTGGCTGCCGCGTCTCTACGTCAGAAACACGCGGGCGGTGCTGCCCTTCACCCTGCACGGCGAACCGTCGACGATGGTACTGGTGCCCGTGGGTGCGATTCTGGTGTCGGGCATTGTGCTGCCCGTCGTGCCCGGATGGGACGAACGTGACCGGCACGCCCAGTGCGTCGTGCCCTGCAGCACACCGCTGACGCGGGGCGACGAGGTCGGCTACTTCGAACATGGCTCGACCGTCATCGTCATCGCGTCCAGGGGAGTGGTGCTGGCCGAGGGGGTGGCGACAGGACAGACGGTGCGGATGGGTGAACCGCTGCTGCGTCGGGTGGCGGCACGCGTTCCGCTATCGCCCCCATGACGTAGTACGCCGTCTCGAGCAGCGGCAGCAGAAACCAGTCCGGTGCAGGATAACGAGTCAGCAGAAACAGGCCCCAGATGCTGAGCACCGTGCCGACATACTGGGGATGCGAGAGCAGTGAGAACGGAAAGCCGGTGCACCACTGCACCACGTGACCGAAGCGCGTGCCGTAGAACACGCCCACGGACCCGAGACGCACAAACACCGAGACATTCAGCGTCTGCCCCGTCGCCAGGGCCAGCACCGAGAGCACGCCGGCCACACCGGGCGGCCAGTGCAGCGGTTGCACGCCACCATGCTCGCCGATCCACAGCATGAAGACGGTGACCTGCAGCACCTTGAACGCGACAAACAGCCAGCGCAGCACGCGCACCGGGTCCGTCCAGCTCAGCCGCTGGCACGCGGCCCGAAAGGCCTCGGGCCAGCGCCAGATCAGGGCGTATGCCACGCGTTCCACGGCGAGCAGGGGCAGCGCTGCCAGCAGCAGCCAGTATGTCGAAGACATCAGCAGTCTGACGATACGCGGTCGACGTCAACGGCGCGTGACAGCCGTGTGACGGCGATGCACCGCTGTCACGCGGTCGACAGACCGATTTTCCGCGGGTGTTGTCCCGCTGATGCACGGCTGTCGCGTGCACCTGCGATAACTGTGGTCGACACCCCCAGCGTGTCAGGAGGTTCCCGTGAAGCTTGATGCGCACGTGCATACCATGCATTCCGGCTACAGCACGATTCGTCCCCTTCAGCATGTGCTGCGCGAGTCGTACAACACACCAGACGATGTCTACACGCTGTCGAAGCGGCGCGGGATGGACCTGGTGTGCATCACGGATCACGATGTCATCAGCGGAGCGCTTGAGCTCGCGCACCGGCCCGATGTCATCATCGGCTGCGAAGTGACCGGTGAGTTTCCCGGTGATCCGGTGAAGGTGCATCTGAATGTGCTTGGCCTCACGCCGGCCACACACGCGGAAGTGCAGCGCCTGCGCATGGACGTGCGCGAACTGATGCCCTATCTTCGGGAACAGCGCCTGTTCACCACGCTGAACCACATCGGGTCCAGTGTGGCCGGCTGCCTCACGGCCGCGCACCTCGCGGCCCTGCTGCCATGGGTTGATGCACTGGAAGTCATCAACGGATCACGTCTGCCGATTCAGAACCGCACGGCCGCCTGGGTGGCCAGGGCGACGGGCCTGCGCACGGTCGCGGGCAGTGATGCACACCATCGGCGCGGCGTCGGAGAGACGTGGACCGAAGTGCCGGGTGCCACCGACCGCGAGTCGTTCATGGAAGGCCTGTGGGCGGGTCGGGCCATCGTAGGCGGGCGTCACGGACACTGGGGCACCCTCGCCGAGGACATCCTGCGGTTCTCGGGGTCGTTCTACAGCGAGAACATCCGCACGGCCTGGCAGCAGCCCACATCGGGCCACGCGCAGGGCATGCTGTGGGGTGGCGCCTTCAGCCTGCCGCTCGTGCCTGTGGCCCTTGTGGGTGCCTATCTGCACTTCCTCAGGGAAGAGCGGTTCAACCGCCTGCTGATGGCCGAGCTGGTCGGTGCCCCCGCCAGGGTGGCGCGCGTCGTACCCGACTTCGCGGCCTGATGGCGGTGGACCCCCATCTGCCAGATGGCCTGTCGCCCTGGCAGGTGGTCGGGTGCCTGTGCCGGCATCCAGGCCCGCTCGTGTTAGCCCGCTGGAACTACAAGGCGGCCATCACCAGCGCGGTCTCGCGCGCCGGGTTGTTCTTCACCATCAACCTGTCGGCCGGCTGGCGGTCGGCCGTGATGGCGCTCGTGGTCGAATTCGGATACCGCTTCCTGATGTCGGGCTTCTATGGGGCGCTGACACAGGCGTTCAGGCAGGCTCACCCGCCGGCCGTCGCCGCGGCCGTCGCCATGGCGGTGGTGCCCGGCGTCAGCCACGCCCTCGAACTGCTGCTGCATCTGGCCGCAGGCACACCGGAACTCGGACGCAGCATCGTCGCATCGGTCACGATGAGCATGCTGACGACGTCATTCAATGTGTGGCTCATGCGACGAGGCGTGATGGTGGTCGGACCGGGCGCGCGTCCGTTGCTCGACGACCTGCGCCGCATTCCGCACCTGCTTTGGAACGGACGCCTCGTGTGACCCCACGCATTCTGCTGCTCACCAACTATGTGCACCCGGCCTCCGGAGGCATTCGCACGTTCGTGTCGGCGCTCACCGCCGAGGCCGCCCGAGCCGGCCGTCCCTTTGCCGTCGTCATTCCGGGTGAGCACGACGCGGTGGAACATGTTGCTCCCGGCGTCGACGTGCATACGCTGCAGGCAGACCCCGCCCCGGCCTTCGACAGGCGCTATCGCCTGCTGATGCCGCGTCACTACTGGCCCGCGCGCCACGCGCCACTGGCACGGCTGCTGGCCGCCTGGCAACCCGACCTCATCGAGGTCTGTGACAAATACACGCTGCTGTATCTCGGGTACGCGCTCAGGATGGGCGCCTACAGGCTGCCGCGTATGCCGATGACGGTGGCGATGTCTTCCGAGCGGATGGATGACAACATCGCATCCTATGTCACCCCTGGCGCCGCGGGCCGATGGTTCTCCCGCTGGTACATGCGACGGCTCTATCGTCCCGCCTTCGATCGGCATCTGGCCAATTCGGCATACACCGCCAGCGAACTCAATGTCGCCTACGGGCCGAGGCATCACCCTGAGGTGCCGCTCGCCCGAATGGGTGTCGACAGCGACAGGTTCCGACCCGACGCGCGAAACGCCACGCTGCGGAACCATCTGCTGGCCGCGTGCGGCGGAACGCCCGGGAGCGTGCTGCTCGGCTACGTGGGCCGCGTGTCACCGGAAAAGCATCTTCATGCCCTGATCGACATGCTCGAACACCTGCGTGCCTCGGGCCACCGCGACTATCGCCTCGTGGTGATTGGTGACGGTCCGGCTCGGGATGCGTTCATGCACGATGCTGAGCGACGCGTCCGGGGACGTGTGCTGCATGTGCCGGGCATCACCGACCGCGAGACGCTCGCCGCACATTACGCCAGCCTCGACGTCTTCGTGCATCCCAATCCGAAGGAACCATTTGGAATCGGTCCCCTCGAGGCCATGGCCTCCGGTGTTCCCGTCGTCGTCCCACGCGCGGGCGGTGTGATGAGCTATGCCACCGACGACAATGCCTGGCTGGCGCCGCCGGGAGGCGCAGGACTCGCCGCGGCGGTGACGGCTGCGTCGCTGGCGCCTGAACCGCGACGGATTCAGCGCGCAGCCGAGACCGCGGCGCAGCACCACTGGCCGCTGGTCGCCCACGAGCATTTTCAGCTGCTCGAGCAGTTGCTGTGTGAGCATCGGGCTGCGGCCGCGTGCGCCACAGCACAGCCACGCACGACCGCCAGCACCTGGCCCTGGCTGTCACCGGCCGACTGACGGCCTCCTTGCGACGCCTCCAGAGTTGGGGCCGGCCACAGCGACGAGGCGCCGGACCCGCCGTGTGCCATCCCTGACACACCGCAGGCCCGGCCCGTTCGTGAGGCGCTTAGAAGTTCACGCGCAGCGCGATCTGAAACTGCCGTGCCGCTTCGGCCGTGGTCACCTGGCCGAAGTTGGCATTCGCCGTCGGATTCGGGCCCCACACGCGATTCACGTTCGTCGGGTTCAGCCGGTTGGTCATGTTGAAGCCCTCGCCAATCAGCTCGAGGCGACGGCCGCCGCCGAGCGGAAAGAAGCGCGACAGCCGCAGATCGAATGTGAGGTAGCCCGGCAGCACGAAGGCATTCCGGGTCTGTCCTGCCGGGCGGTCGTTGAAGATCGAGTCGCCGTTGTTGTCCTGACCGGTCGTCGCCGTGTAGAGAAATCCGTCCGAAGCCACAAGCCGTGACGAGATCTGCCAGCCGTTCACAATCGCTCCCGCCGCACCGCCCAGCGATGCCAGCCGGGGCTCTGCCACGCCAGTCACCGTCAGGCGCTGCCGCATGTCAAAGTCCGAGGGTCCGCGATCGACCTCGGCATCCTGCGGATCGGAGGGCGACGTGAAGATGCCGAAGCCGGTGAAGTCATCCACAAACGAGACGCCGCTGGCCTTCGAGTAGTGATGCGACACCTGCAGTGACGCCCCCTTCGAGTAGCGCTTGGTGAGGGTCGTCACGACGCCGTGATAGCTCTGCTCGCCGATCGACTTCGAGACGAAGATGTTGCCGTAGCGCTGATCCGGGCGTGACGCCGTGCTCCAGCGCCGACGCCCGTCGGGCAGCGTGCCGACCGCGGTGATGTTCTCGTTGATCGCGAGGGGAAGGTTGTGCGCCTGGTTACCTTGGTAGGTCACCGACAGTCCGACCGACGGCATGAACTCACGCTCGATCGTGGCAAACCAGCTGTCCACACGAATGTCCTCGAACGCCTCGTCGAGATATCGCACATCCGAAATCACAGCGACGCCCGCGGGCGGCGTCACTCGCCCGCGCGTAAACCTCGGTGCCCCGGCCTGCGTAGGCGTCACGTTCACGTTGATCACGTCGCGTCCATTGCCCCGCAGGAACGTGTTGTAGGTCTGCGCCACCATGACGTTGTAATAGACGCCGCCACCCGCGCGGAACACCGTGCGCCCGTCGCCGGTCAGATCCCACACCAGGCCCGCACGCGGAGCCCAGTTGTTGTTGTCGCTCGCGAACTGCCCCGTCTTCGGAAGGTCGGGGTTGAGATTGGCCGAGGGCCGCCCGAAGCGCTCATAGCGCAGGCCGACATTCAGCTTCACCCGATCCGAAAAGCGGAAATCGTCCTGCACGAAGTAGCCCTGGTTGAAGGTGGCGGCTTCGTAGAACTCGGCACCGACCGACTGCGTGAAACGCGAATACGAGTACGGCAGGCCCGTGGCCGGGTCGACCAATCCGCGCTCGGTGAAGAGAAACTGGTCGAGGGGTGTCACCGCGCCGCGCACACCGGCCACCGCCGACAGGCCACCGAACACAAACGAACCGTTGATGTTCGTCGTCCGTTCGCGGAAGCTCACCGGCAGCAGATCGATGCCCGCCTTGATGGCATGGCGACCCTTCGTCCACGTCAGGTTGTTGACAATGTGCACGCCGCGTTCGTTGGTGATGCGGTTGCCGTTGGCGTTGCCGTTGAAGCTGGCAACGCCGCTGACGTTGATGTTCGGGGCATCGGCGCTGGCGGACACGCCATTGGAAATGCCGCGGGCCGCATACAGCACGCGGGCCTCGTTCACGAGCGAGGGACGCAGCACCGAGACGAGCTGGGCGGTGAACGAGTAGGGATCTTCGTCGAACCGCGCGAGCGTTTCGTAGGACACCAGACCACTGCCGAGGGGCGATTCGCGGTCGAAATAGTAGTTGAAGCGGAATGAGAAGCGATGGTTCGCCGCCAGCTGGGTGTCATTGCGCAAGGTGAGCGTGTGGGCCCGGAAGGTCGAGGTCTTCGCGCCGATGCTGTCTGGCGAAATGCCCAGGGCTGCGGCATCCGCGGGTGTCACGGTGAGCACCTGGGGCAGGTCCTGCGACCAGCGCTCGTAGCTCAAAAAGAAGAAGGAGCGGTCCTTCCTGATCGGACCACCGGCGGTCAGCCCGTAGTTGTAGCGCTCGAACTCGGGCTTGGGCTGACTGGCCGCCAGCAGAAAAGGCCGCGCGCTGAGGAACCGCTGGCGTGTGAACCCGAACACCGATCCACGGACGGCGTTTCCACCCGACCGTGTGAACGAATTCTGCAGGCCGCCGGCGACCCGGCCGAACTCGGCCGAGAAGTTCGTGACGGTCTGAAACTCCTGAATCGCCTCCTGGCTCATCACCAGGTTGCGTGCGCCGCCCTGCAGGTTGTTCGACACCCCGTCGACATTCATCTGCCGCAAGCCCAGGCCACCGTAGACCGTCGTCGGTGTGCCCGTGCCCGAACCGCCTGTCGAGAGCGGGCGCGCATTGACGCCCGGTTGCAGCACGAAGAAGTCAAGAATGCTGCGGCCAATCGTCGGCACCGATCGCACCGTCCGCTCGTCGTAGGTGTTCGACTGCACCGTGCGGCCTGTCTCGACCACCGGCAGGGCCGCCGTCACCTGCACCGACTCGGCGAAGCTGGCCGAGGGCACGCTGAACTCGACGCGCAGCACATCGCCGGCGCGCAGCGCGAGCCCTGTCTGGCTCACCGATGCGTAGCCGGTCGCTTCCACAAGCACTACATATTCCCCGGGGGGCAGCAGGGGCACGCTGAACCGTCCCGCCTCGTCCGACACGACGCTTCGCTCAAAGCCCGTCCCTGTGTTGAAGGCCCGCACCGAGGCACCCGCAATCGCTGCACCTCCGGCCTGTGCCCTCACCGTGCCTTCAAGGTTTCCATCGATGGCCTGCCCTTGCGCCATGGCTCCGGGCACACACAGCGCCAGCACCAACGCACTCATCCATACAATCACTCTCAACGTCCGCATGTTGCACCTGCTCCTTCTGGAGGCCACAGCTTGCAGGGCCGGAGTCATCAGGGCATGACGATGATGCGTCTGCGGCGTAAACAAAAAAAGCCACGTCCCGACGCAGGACGTGGCTAAGGAGGTAGAGAAGGGTGCGTACGGCGCGGGCATATACACCCGCTACCGCACGTTAATAACGATGCGCGGCGCGTGTCACGACGGCGCTGCGCCGTCACGACAGACGCGTAAATCTTTGAGGCCGATGATCAGAACATCAGCCGCGCGCCCAGCTGAATCTGGCGTGGTCCCCCGAAGCGGGCCGTCGACGGCGCGAAGAGCGGTCGGCCCGCCGTCGCCACCGGACTGGCGGGCGTCCCGAAGACACTGATGCCGTCGTTGCCGAAGTTCAGGTTCTTTGCGCGTGTGGCATTCAGCACATCGACCAGCAGGGCCAGTGACGATTGCCCGCGCAGGCGCACCTGCTTCATCAGTCGCAGATCGAGGTTGAAGAAGCCCGGCTGCCTGAACGAGTGGCGGGGTACCACGCGGCCATTGATGATGGCGCGGTCATTGTCGTCGTTCGCGTCACGCTGCTGGTCACTGCCGATCACCGCCGTGTAGGGCAGCCCCGACCGCGCGAGCAGAATGCCCGACAGGGTCACGCCACCCGGCAGCACCGTAATCGCATTCGCCGTGAAGTTGTGTCGCACGTCCTGCTTCGACGGCGCCCACTCGTCGGCGAGGTTGAACGGATTGAGCGTGGGCTGACGGCTGAAGTTGCGCTCGTTCGAGTCGTCATCCCAGTTCTTCGCGAAGGTGTAGCCCATCTGCCACTGCATGCGCCCCATGCGGCCGTTGCCTGACAGCACCAGGGCGTCATACTGCGACCGGGCCGTCGATTCATTGATTTCGAGCTGGGCGATGGTCGGGTCGGGACGCGTGGAGGGAAACACCGGCATGCCGGTATCGGCAATCGTCGGGGGAAACAGGTTGCGATCGAGCCGCCGCTGCAGGTGAATCGTGCGGTTGCGGATGTAGCCTGCGGAGACCTGCAGGGCCTCGGCCACACGATGCTCGACCGTCGCCGACAGACCGGTCGTCTCCGGGTTCTGGAAGTTCGGATCGAAGCCGAAGATGCGCTGCGGCCCGATGCGCACCCCTGCCGCCAGCCCGGGATACGCGTTCGGGAAGGTCAGCTGGCTCAACAGCGTCGTATCGATGCGGCTGTCGACCGCCACCGTCGTGATGCCATTGTCACTGAACACGCGCTGCAGGAGATTGGCCGGGGTGCGCGCATTGAAGATGCCCGCCGAGGCCCGCACCACAGTCCGCCCCTGGCCGGTCAGATCCCACGCCGCACTCAGGCGGGGCTGGAACATCGTGAGGTCGTCGGGAATCTCCGCCGTCTGGGGATAGGCCGGATTCGGCCGCGGGGGATCGGGGTTCCACTGCCCCTCCCACCGGAACCCGGCATTGAGAGTCAGCCGGCTGTTGACCGTGAACGCATCCTGAATGTAGGCGGCCGCTTCCTTTTGAGTCGCGTCGTAGAACAGTTCCTGCAGGTCGAAGGTCGGCAGCGTCTGACGATAGCGCGCGATGACGCCGGCGTTGTAGTTGGCCAGCGAGGTGAAGTCATAGCGGCCGATGATGTTGCTTTCGCGCTGCTGCCGCGACGGGGTGATGTTCACGTCGCCCCCGATGCGCACGGTGTGCCTGCCGCGCACCAGCGTCAGCGAGTCGGTCACCTGCAGGCGGCGTGCCTCGAAGAAGCGCGGACGGCCCGAGTCACCACCGATGGTGCCGAAGCCGTTGATGGTGATCTGCGGCAGCAGCGAGTTCGGCGTTTCCGTCCGGTCGTCCGTCGCATACTGCAGCCGCAGCTCATTGACCACAGAGGGCCGCGCCACGGTGTTGAGGCTCACCTTCCCGGCATGGCTCTGTGTCTCGCGGCGGAAGTTTGCCGTCGTCGCCGTATCCAGCTGGGGCGAGTCAAAGTTGAAGTTGTCGCCGCGCAGGCGCGCGTAGGTGTACTGCGCCTCGAGCCGCGACCGCGTGCCGAGCACCCAGTCGGTCTTCAGAAACACCGCCGTCGGGTTGTTCGTGCCGAACTGCTCGCCCTCGAGGGCCCGCAGCGCGGCGGGCACGGTCACGCCAGCCGCCTGAGGCTGGAACTTCACCACAAAGGGGACCCGCAGGAAGTTCTGCTCGACAGCCGCGAAGTAGAACGCACGGTTGGCGCGGATCGGTCCGCCGGCCGCACCGCCGAACTGGTTCTGCTGGTTGTTGAGCTTGCGGTCGAACGCATCGGGCGATGTCAGGGCCTTGTTGCGATTGAGATAGAACGTTTCGCCATTGACAGTGTTCGTGCCCGACTTGGTGACCACATTCACCAGGCCGGCGCTGGTGCGACCGGTCTCGGCACCCGCGCCGCTGCGCACCACCTGAAACTCGCGGATGGCCGCCTGGGGAAAGAAGAAGGCTGACTCGTTACCCCCGCGCTGGTTGCCCTGCAGCGGATCGTTGAAGTCGACGCCGTCAATCGACACGTTCGAGTTGATGGACCGCTGTCCGCCCATCACGAGGCCAAAGCGGTCGCCCTCCTGCACCACGCCTGGTGTGAGCTGCACGAACTCGGCAAAATTGCGCCCTCGCACCGGCAGTTCCTGAATCGCGCGTTCGTTCACGAACGACGCCGTGGCGGCGCCCCGGGTGTCGAGCCCGCTCACGCGTGCGGTGACGGCCACCGTCTCGGTCACGCCCGCCACCGTCATGGTCAGCGACAGCGTCACCGTGTCGCCAACCGTCACCGCCACCTGGTCGCGTCGCACTGGTGCAAACCCGGCCAGCGTCCCCTCGAGGGCATACACGCCGGGGGACAGGGCGATTAGAGAGAAACGGCCGCGGGCATCGGTCACCGCCTGACGGGTCAATCCCGTCGACTGGTCACGAACTTCCACGGTGACGCCGGGCATCGCAGCCTTGTCGCTGTCGACGACCGTTCCGTCAATCGTGCCCGTGCCGATACCCGACTGTCCGAGGGCCATGGTCGGCCCGGCGCACAGACATCCGATGACAAACACGGCCATTCGCAGGCGAGAGGTTACTGAGTGCATCCGACTACGGTAGCGGTCGACTGCAACGGGAATGTCGCGGAACCGTTACGACAGTGTTAACTTCACGCAGGCTCAGGGCTCAGCGCACGAGCGCAGTCTCGGGACCCACCATCCAGCGAGACTACCGCCGCGCAGTCGTCAGGTCGCCGGGCCGCGCGTCGGGCGTCTGCGCAGGCGGGGGCACAGCCGCCGCAGGGGTGGCACGCCGGGTCAGCAGGTCACCGTCCAGTGACCTCACGTTCGGCACTCAACAGCCAGGAGGTTCGTTGTAGAGGGCCGTGAACACCTCGACAAAGGTGCGCAGGGCCGCGCGCCACACAGGTTCAGGCATCTCGCGTCAGACCGTGTCTTAGCATCTCACGGGCACCGGGGTTTGGTTTACACTTCGCGATTGGAGGCACGCAGTTCCATGTTCACGGCACGTTCTCTCGCAGTGACCCGCTCCGGCGCGGCCATCGCGGGTTTGTCTTTCTCGATTTTCGCCGCCGCGTGCGCACAGTCGGCCGGCACCGCCACCACGACCCCCGGCAGCCCCGCTCCGGCAGCACAAACCCCGGCGCCGGCCACCCCGGCCCCGGCGGGCCGCACGGCCACAGCCGCACCTGCAGCCGCCCCTGCCGCACCGGCCCCTCCCGCCACACCGACGGCCAAGGCCGCCGACGGCACACTCATCGCCTATGAGAAGACCGGTTCAGGGCCCGCGCTCATCCTCGTGCATGGCGGTGGGCAGACCCGCCGCTCGTGGGTCGAGCGCGGCTATGTCGAGCGCTTCGCCAAGCGCTTCACGGTGATCACCCTCGACATGCGCGGCAGCGGCGGCAGCGGCAAGCCCGACACCGCCGAGGCCTATGCCCTCGACCGCATGACCGGTGACATTCTCGCCGTCGCCGACGCCGCGGGCATCAAGCAGTTCCTGCTCGTGGGCTTCGGGCGCGGGGCCAGCATCGGCCGCTATCTCGCCGCGCAGTCCGATCGACTGTCGGGTGCCGTGCTCATCAGCGCCGATATGGGCCCCACGGTCACCGGCCCGGTCAAGGATGCCATGCTCGCCATGCGCGCCAAGTGGAAGCCGCTGCTCGATGCGGACAAGGCCGGCACCTTCAAGCTCAGCAGCCTGTCACCGGGCGATCAGGATGCGTGGAAGGCCGGCGTGGCCCGCTCGGCCCTCGCCCTCGGGGCCCTGACCGAGTATCCGTCGCTGGAACCGGCCGCATTCAAGGTGCCCACGCTGTGGGTGCTCGGCGGCGCCGACCAGAGCGGCCTCGAACTGGCCAAGACCTACGAGACGAAGCTGTCAGGCACGAAGGTCCAGTACAAGACCGTCGCGGGGCTGAGCTACTCGGACACGTTCTACCGCACCGATGCCGTGGCGACGGAAATCGAACCGTTCCTCATCGCCAACGCCCCGGCCGCCGGCAAGTGACACGCGCCGTCAACACACCCCGACAGATTCTGCTCGCCAGCCTCATCGGCACGGCGATCGAGTTCTTCGACTTCTACATCTACGCCACCGCAGCGGTGCTGGTCTTTCCGAGGCTGTTCTTCCCAGCCTCGGAGCCAGCCACCGCCACCCTGGCCTCGCTCGCCACCTTCGCCGTCGCCTTTGTCGCCCGCCCGATCGGCTCGGTCCTCTTCGGGCACTTCGGTGACCGCATCGGCCGTAAGGCCACGCTCGTCGCCGCTCTGCTCACCATGGGCCTGTCGACGATGGCCATCGGGCTGCTGCCGTCATACGAAACACTGGGCCTGCTCGCTCCTGTGCTGCTGGCCGTCTTCCGTTTCGGACAGGGCCTGGGCATCGGCGGCGAGTGGGGCGGCGCCGTGCTGCTCGCCACCGAGAATGCGCCCCCGGGCAAGCGCGCATGGTACGGCATGTTCCCGCAGCTCGGTGCCCCCATCGGCTTCTTCTTCTCGGGCGGTATCTTCCTGCTGCTGTCACGCACGCTGACCAACGAACAGTTCCTCGAGTGGGGATGGCGCGTGCCGTTCATCTCGAGCGCGCTGCTCGTGGCCCTCGGGCTCTATGTGCGGCTGTCTGTCACCGAAACGCCGGTCTTCCAGAAAGCCATGGCGGCGCAGGCACACCGCGAAGTGCCGCTGCTCACCGTCATCCGCCATCACACCGGCGCTGTCGTGCTCGGCACGCTCATCGCCCTGGCCGTCTACGTGAACTTCTACCTGATGACGGTCTTCTCGCTGTCGTGGGGCACGAGTGCGCTGGGCTACGCGCGCGAGCAGTTCCTGTTCATCCAGCTGTTCGGGGTCTGCTTCTTCGCCGCTACGATCCCCGTCTCGGCCCTGCTGGCCGAACACGGACGCCGCCGCCTGCTCATGCAGGTCTCGGCCGCGACGTTCCTCTTCGGGCTCGTCTTCGCGCCGCTCTTCGAGAGCGGCACGGTCGGGGCCACCGTGATGATGGCCCTCGGCATGGCCCTCGTCGGCTCGGCCTACGGGCCACTCGGCACGGTGCTCGCCGAGCTCTTCCCGACCACGGTGCGCTACACCGGCAGTTCACTCGCCTACAACTTCGCCGGCATCTTCGGCGCGTCGCTCGCCCCCTACGTCGCCACCTGGCTGGCCACCACCTACAGCCTCTCGGCTGTCGGCTATTACCTCTCGGCCGCCACGGTCCTCTCGCTCATCGGGCAGGGCCTCAGCCGCGAAACCAAAGACGACGCCCTCTGACACGAGGGCGTGCGGCCGCGACGCTCTGGAAACGCCTGGCGCAGCGCGCACACCGCACGAGACGACGCCGGCTCGCGAACCCCATAAACCCGCCTCGGTGATCCCGACACGCCGGGTCACCGAAGCCATCCCGCACTCGCACCTGAGGCCCGCCGCGGGCGCAACGCGGCCACCGGACGACCCTGCACACACATCCGCCACAACGCCAACAGCCCCAGCCGTCCGGGTCATCCGGAGGACTGAGGCTGTTGTCGCCGTCGCTCACGCGGCACTCGAGGCACCGCGGTCAGGCCAGACGGGGCCTCAGGGCTTCGGCAGCGCCCCCTGGCCCGCCACCAGCCGGGCAGCGAGGTGATTGACCACCGCCGCGTCGTTGCGCACGGCTGACAGGTAGGCCGCACGCAGCAGCTGTTCCTTGCGGCCCCTGATCGCGTCGGTGATGCGGGCCTTCACCTCGGGCATGCTCGGGTCACGCTTGCCGGCGGGTTCCTTCGCAATCAGCGCCACCAGCGTGTGACCGCCGCCCTCGCTGACGAGCGTCACCGACCCGGGCTCCGACTTGAGCACCGCGTCGCGCAGCCGCTGCGGTGCGCGCTGCAGCGCCGACAGGGGCACAAAGCCGAGGTCACCCCCGCGCTGTGCCGTTTCCCCGTCTTCCGAGAAGTCGGCCGCCACATCCGAGAAGGTCGCCCCCTGCTTCAGCCGCTCCATCAGCATCTGAATCTTCTGATTGGCCTCCTGCGCCGTCGTCGCATCGTTGCCCGTGCGGTTGGTCTGCTGCGGTTCTCGGACGGGTGTCACCACAATCTGCCCGATGCGGTACGCATCCTCGGCCAGTTCGAACTGCGAGCGGTTGGCCTCGAAGAACGCCGTGACCTCGGCATCGCTTACCGTGATCTTCTTCGTGACCTCGGCGTCGAGCACCTTCTGCGACAGCATTTCGCGCCGCAGTTCCTCGCGCATGTCGGCGGCGGTCAGGTTGCGCGCCGTCAACTGCTGCTGGAACTGTTCTTCGGGAATATCCTTCCGGCCCTCGGTATACGCCGTGTCGAGCTCGCTGTCGGGCACCTCGAGCTTGAGCGCCTTGGCCTTGTTCACGAGAATGTCCTGCACGATGAGCTCGTTCAGCAAGCTCAGCTTGGCCGCCAGTGCCTCTTCCTCTGAGGGCGCCGGGGTCGTCTGCGACGTCCGGCGATACGACTTCTCGACGAGGTCACGCCTGATGGGCCGGCCATCCACCGTGGCCCACGTGTCGGGCGAGACGGTGACTGGCGCGCCGCCGGTGCCCTTGCAGGCACTCACGAGCAGGGTCAGGCTCAGAACAGACAGCAGGGCATGGCGGGCACGGGTCGCGATCAGCATCCCGACATTGTATAGGCCGAATGGCAAGCGTGTGCTATAAGCAGCGACAGTTTCCGCCGACCTCCCCCGGCGGCAAGGAGCGCGCGACCCATGTGGCAGCACAACTATGAACCGCTCGGCGGCAGTCTGGCCCTCTCAGCCCCCATCGCCGCCCTGCCCATCATCGTCCTCTTCCTGCTGCTGGGCGTCTGGCGTCTGCCGTCGTGGAAGGCCGCCCTCGCGGCGCTGGCCACTGCCCTCGTCGTGGCCATCGGCGTCTACGGCATGCCGGTGCCCATGGCCCTCATCTCCACGGCCTACGGCGCGGCATACGGCATCTTCCCCATCGCCTGGATTGTCTTCTCGTCGATCATGCTCTACCGCCTGGCCGTCGACACGGGCAAGTTCGAAATCATCAAGGACTCGGTCGGCAGCCTCACCGACGACCGTCGGCTGCAGGCGATGTTCATCGCCTTCTCGTTCGGAGCCTTCATCGAGGGAGCCGCCGGCTTCGGCGCCCCGGTCGCCGTCTCGGGTGCGATGCTCGCCGGCCTCGGTTTCAATCCCTTCTATGCCGCAGGCATCTGCCTGCTGGCCAACACGGCGCCGGTCGCCTTCGGATCGATCGGGATTCCCGTGACCACACTCGCCAACGTCACGGGTCTGCCGGTGCTGCCGCTGTCAGCCATGGTCGGGCGCCTCTGCGCGATGATCTCGGTCATCATCCCCGGCTATCTCATCGTGGTCATGGCGGGACGTCAGCGGGCCATGGAAGTGCTGCCCGCCATCCTGGCCTGCGGCCTGTCATTCGCCGGCATGCAGTTCTTTGTGTCGAACTACATGGGCCCCGAGCTCACAGACATCCTCAGCTCGCTCACCTGCATCGTGGTGATGGTGGTGGTGCTCAAGCTGTGGAAGCCGGCGTCGATCATGCGCCTCGACGGCGACGCTCCGATCACGCACGCCGCGCTGAAGCACTCGGGGCGCGACATCCTGCTGGCGTGGCTGCCCTACATGCTGCTGGTTGTGTTCGTGCTGGCGTGGGGCGAACCGGCGATCAAGGCGGCCATCGACCGCTGGACGCACAGTGTGATGCCCTCGTGGCTGCCGCAGGCGCCCACCGGACTGAACGGCGTGATGGTGCCCGGCCTGCACAATGCGATCACGCGCATTCCACCGGTGACGGCGGCACCTGCGCCCTACGCGGCGGTGTTCACGCTCAACTGGCTGAGCGCCTCGGGGACCGCCTGCTTCCTGGCCACGCTCGTCACGGCGCTGCTGCTCGGCGTCAAGCCGCGGCAGGTGGTGGGCATCTACCGCGCGACCTTCGCGCAGCTCAGCTTTGCGATGCTGACGATTGCCTCGATGCTGGGGCTGGCCTACCTGATGAACTACTCGGGCATGACCTCAACCCTCGGCCTTGCCCTGGCGGCCAGTGGCGTCGCCTTCCCCTTCTTCAGCGCCGTCGTCGGATGGCTGGGCGTGTTTCTCACAGGCAGCGACACCTCGGCCAATGCGCTCTTCGGCAACCTGCAGGTGGTGACTGCCAATGCGCTGGGCCTGAACCCCGTGCTGACCGCCTCGGTCAACTCGGCCGCCGGCGTGATGGGCAAGATGATTTCCGTGCAGAGCATCGCCGTCGCCGTCGCTGCCACAGGCATGACCGCTGACGATGAGAGCCGGCTGTTCCGGTTCACGATCAGGCACAGCGTGCTGCTGATGGTGATGATGGGCATCATCTCGATGATCTTCGCCTACGCGCTGCCCTCACTGGTGCCGACGCTGCCTGCGACCACGCCCTGAGGCCGGCGGGCGCGACGGCGGGGCATCGTTGGTCCTGACGGCGGCGCCTCGGAACCAGTGGCGGTGAGTCCGGGTCTGTGTCCGTGCTGAACCCTGCAGACGCGGCGTGAGGCGTACGCGTCGGGACGTCACCCGCGCACCGGTCAGAGGCGCACGGCGCCATCGATTCGGGCCAGGGACCGATCGAACGTGCCCAGCGGCAGGTGACCGGCGCTGCGCGCCAGCTCGACGTGCAGGCAGTCTGAAAATCCCAGTGCAGGTCGACGGCGAAAGGTCCTGAGCGCCGCCGCCACGGCCTCAGGCTCCTGCAACGTCAGTGTCTGGTGATCGAGGAGCATGTCGACCGCTCGCGCAATCTGCGCGGCATCACGGTGGTAGACCGTGGCGAGCACCCATGTCGCCTAGACCAGTGCCAGTACTGAGACCCACGCGCCCGACTGGACGAACGCGTCCGCAGCGGCGGTCTGCTCGGGGTCGTCCCGAGTCAGGATCCGCACGAGCACGTTGGTGTCAACCGCGCGCATGGCGTGTCCGCACGTGTCTCCGGAGGCCTGCCTTCAGGGCATCAAGTGTCTGTCGGCGCGGCGTCTCATGGCCGAAGAGAGCTCCGTGGATATCGGCCGACGAGTGGCGCCCGGAACGTCGGACCACCACGGCCACGCCCTCCTCACTCCACTCCAGCACCGAGCCTGGCCCGATGCCCAACTTCCGGCGAACCGCTGCGGGAACCGACACCTGCCCTTGAGCGGTCACCCGTGATTTCGCCAGAGCCATACCGATACATTACTACGGTAATGCACATTGGAGATCTCCGGAACCATACGGGCGCCGCTGCGCACACGATGCTGGGACCGAACGTGGCCCTGCTCCTCTGCCACCTCACGCGTGTCGCACGGGCAACCGGGGAGCGGGCCACTCCGATCCGCACACGGTGGTAGCGGCGTTGATTGACGCCAGCTCGTGAGCGCCCGCCGGCCCGTCCGCGCTACTGCGGCCGCCGGAACAGGCCCACGTAGACGGCCTTGCCGAGCACGTGGCCTTCCATGGCCTTCCACACCGCCGTGCGGGTCACCCACGCATCAGCGCCAGCCGGCACGTCAAGCTTCGTGTCGAGCGCATAGAGCTCGAAGGTGTAGTGGTGCTGCGGCCCTGACGCCGGGGCGCCGGGGCCACGGTAGACCGGGCCGCTGGCGCTGATCTGCTGGCTGCCGTCCGGCAGCGTCGCCCCCTTGGGCACCCCTTCCGGAAGGCCGGTCGCCGTGCCGGGGAGGTTCCACACCAGCCAGTGCACCTGATCTTCGGTGCCGCGATTGCGCGCCACATCGGGGTCGCGCATGTGCAGCACGAAGCTCTGCGTGCCGGCCGGCACGTTGGTCCAGTTGAGCACAGGCGAGACCTGCTCACCGGCCTGCGTGTACTTCACGGGAATGGGGTCGCCGTCAGGAAATGCCGGCGTCGTCAGCGTGAGGGCGGGCCGGGGCGGCTGCGCCGGGGCAGCGCCGGGGGCGGGCGTCTGGGCCGCGGCCACGAGGGGCAGGGCCAGCACGAGGGTCGCGGTCAGCACCGAGGAGATCGTCTTCATGCCGCACAGCATACGCGTTATGATTTTCCGATGCACGTCACATTTCGTTCGCGACTGACAGTGGTGCTGTCGACGGCTGCCGTGGTCCTGGTGACCGCAGCCTGCGGTGGCGGCTCGTCCACACCGGCTGAGGCACCGGCCACTCCGGCCCCTGCGGCCGACACCTCGGCGGCACCCGCCACACCGGCGGCTGCGCCAGCCGGCGTCATCATTCCGCTCGAGCCCAAGGAAGGCAGCTCGTCGGGACACATCGACCTGTTCCGCTGGGAAGCCGTGCCCGGTGCTGACGCGTACGTGGTCAAGGTGACGGCCGTCACCGATGGCCGCGTGCTCTGGGAAAGCCCGGCGCTGACCACCACCGAAGCGCACCTGCCGAACACCATCGCCCTCGAACCCGAGGCCTACTTCTGGCAGGTGAAGGCATCAGCGGCCGGCAAGCCGGTGGCCGAAACCGGCGCCATCCGCTTCCTCGTCACCCCGTAACACCGCGCGCGATTGCGCCCGGGTGCCGCTCGGCGCCCGGGCCGTCGCGGCCCCTCTCCCGGGACGCCCCCTGCCCGGACGGTCTCAGACCTTCGTCCGCAGCGCGCGTCCCCGACGTCGAACCGACCGGGTCGCCCCTGAAAAGCTCCAGCCGCGCGGGCACCGGCTACGACTGCGGCAGCCCCTCGCTGAGCAGTCGCACCATCAGGTCGAGCCGCTCCGCATGAATCCAGTGGCCGCCCGCTTCGATGTGCAGGGTCAGGCCCGTCCCCGCAGCGGCCTGCAGCCGCGCCAGCGCCGCCGGCGAAATCGCCTCTGATCGCGTGGCCTTCAGCACGTGAATGTCGTGCACCGGCGATCGCTGTTCGACAGGTGCCCACATGTCGGTGTGAAAGAAGTCGTGCAGCAGGGCCTCCATCACGTCGAGGTCGAGGCCCCACCGCAGCTGCTCACCGTCGCGCACGAGATTCGTGGCCATCCACTGCGCCACGCCCAGGTCGACGCCGCCCGCCATCAGCGCCTCCTGCGCCTCGGTGCGGCTGGCAAACCGCGCGGGCAACTGGCGCACCAGCTGCAGCATGTCCCAGGCACTGCCACTGGCGCTCTTGGTTTCCGGGGTGGAATCGATGACCCACACCTGCAGCGGCACCTCCTGCAGGGACGGCAGCATCGCCAGCGCCACCTTGCCGCCATACGAGTGCCCCAGCACGGCGCGCGGCGTCAGGCCCGTCGATACCCGCCACCCCAGCACCGCCTCGGCGCAGTCGCGCACGCCGGGCGCACCGGGTCCCGGCCCCGAGTCGCCGTGATGCGGCAGGTCGACCAGCCAGCACACATAGTCGGGTCGCGCCGCCACCAGCGCACGCGCAATGCCCTGCCAGTTGCGCCCGCGGCCATAGATGCCGTGCAGCATCACGATGGCATGCGGCGCATCCGCGGCCCCGATGCGCGACGCCGCGAGTGTCGCGTGAGCAGTCATCCCGCTATTGAAGCACGGAGAGAGCCGCAGTCGAATCGCAGTTCCCGTCAAGTGTGACCGGCACAGGGCGCGGGCGCGCGACCCTGAGACCTGTCCTCTGGAGGAACCGCAGGCCATCGCAGTGACACACGCTACACGGGCAGATGCAGGTTGTGTCGACCACGCTCAGAGGTCGGCATCAACCCCGACGATTGAGGATGCTCGGCTACAGCCTTGCCGTGTAAATCTGGGGCTCCAGGCGACACACGCGATCAAGTGCACCGTTCAGGGAATACACCCGAGCGTTGTCGGAAAAATCGAAGACGCGATATAGCCAGAACTGGTTCGGTCGCTCACGCGACACCGACAGTTCGTTCGCTGTCACGTAAAACGGAAATTCCTTGCCCAGGCCGGTGGTTTTCACCTCGATCAGTCGAGGCCCGCCGTGGCCGTCAAACGACGCGATGTCGTAGCCCAGACCATCCCCCCTGGTTGCGGCCACCCACTCCACTCGCCTTGCTAGGTCTGTCCGATGCTCGACATCGTGCAAGCGTCTTCGTTCAAGCTCGAGGACCCACTCCTCACCAAGGCGACCGAGCGTCCGATTCCTCGCATCCCGCTGAACGTAATCGACCCGTAGGGCCCGCCGAGATGAGCGTTGCGGTCGTGCCTTTGCGGGCTCAGGCATCTCAGGCGCAGCGACGAAGGCTTCACGAACATCGTGCAGGGCAAGTGAGGGCAATGCACTCGGCTCAAGCACCGGGCTTCGCTGAATAACATCCTCGAGCGCCCGATCGCTCTCGAGATACTCCAGCACCACCTGCTCAAGCATGCCTTGATAGTTCTGTCTGGGCTTGTATCCGGATAGATAGGGCTGATCGAAATTCACCAGCACGGCACTGATGTTCTGGTGCTTGAACTCAACGGAGCCGTCGCTGCGATCGTGAAGCAGGGGTCTCAGTGCACGACGGTGGGCCGTCTTGTCGACAGGCCGCCCAGCCAGCCCTTCGCGCAGCATCGCAAAGTAGTCCGCGACGATCAGTTCCACTTCATGAAGAGACCAGGCGAGTGTCATGACCGCGCGCCCATTATGCCAGGACCAGGCGCCCCCGCCAGCGCCCTCGCGTATCATGTCCCCGCGCACTGCTTCCGGCTCGTCTGGCGTCTCTCCGCATCCTCTGCCTCTGCAGCGGCCTGCTCATCACTCCGTATCTCGCCGACGCACAGGCACCGCCGGCAACCACCGCACCGCAGAAGCGCGCACAGGCGACCCGCATCGACCGCGGGCGCATCACCGTCGACGGACAGCTCGCCGAAGCCGAGTGGCAGTCGCCCCGCGTGGCCGATCACTTCGTGCAGCAGCAGCCGTCGGAGGGCGCAGCCGTCTCCGACGCACACCGATCGGAAATCCGCTTCCTCTACGACGATGAACATCTCTACATCGGCGCCCGGTTCCACGAAGACGAACCCGCACGCCTCGTCGTCAATGAGCTCAAGCGCGACTTCAATGCCCGCGCCGGCGATCTCTTCGTCGTCGTGCTCGACACGTTCCTCGACAAGCTCAACGCCTACAACTTCCAGACCAATCCCGGCTGCGCCATCCGCGATTCGCAGTCGTACGACGATGGCCGCACCATCAATGCGAATTGGGACGGGGCGTGGACCTGCCGGTCAACCATTGACAGCAACGGATGGACCGTCGAAGAGGCGATTCCCTTCAAGCAGCTGCGGTTTCCCCGCAGCGACACGCAGGTGTGGGGCCTGCAGGTCTTCCGCCTGATCAGGCACAGCAACGAACAAACGGTATGGAATCCCGTGCCGCGGCAGTTCAACCAGTTCAAGACCTCGTACGCCGGCGTGCTCGAAGGCATCCGCGGTGTGAAGCCCGGCCGCAATATCCGGCTCAAACCGTTTGCCATCGGTGAGGCGCGCCACCTGCAGCAGGTCGACTCGACCCGCTTCGATGGCGGCCTCGATGCCAAGGTCGGCATCGGCACCAACCTCGTGCTCGACGCGACAGTGCGCACCGATTTTTCACAGGTGGAAACCGACGCGCAGCAGATCAACCTCACCCGCTTCAGCCTGTTTTTTCCTGGAAAACGTGAGTTCTTTCTGGAAAACCAGGGCGCCTTCCAGATCGGCCCACCCGCCTCGAGCAGCAGCAACCTGGTGCCGTTCTTCAGCCGCACCATTGGCCTCAGCGACAGCGGCACCCCGATCCCGGTCGTCGGCGGGGGCCGACTCACCGGCAAGGTGGGCCGCACAAGCGTCGCGATGCTCAACATGCAGACCGAGCAGGAGGTGCGCACGGGCGGCCTCGCCTCACTGCCGGCGGCCAATGTCACCGTGCTGCGGCTCGGGCGCGAGTTCTTCCGCAATTCGTCGGCGGGCGTGTTCTACCTCGGGAAGGAACGCGGGGCCGGCTACAACCGGCTGTTCGGCGGCGACACCCGTCTCAATCCCACGCGCGAGTGGCAGATCGACGGCATGGTCATACGGTCAGAGAAAACCGGCGTCGGTGAGGGCATGGCATGGCGCGCCGGCACGCAGTACGACTCGGGACTCACGCAGTACACGCTGAGCTATACCTCGCTCGGTGACACATTCCGCGACGAGCTGGGGTTTGTGCCGCGGCAGAGCGTCGACATTCTCAACGCCAATCTGGTGCGCCGCCTGAGGCCCCGGCGCGTCGCTCGGCACATCCGCGAGATCAGGCCCTAGCTGCCGATGTCGCGCTTCACGCGCGGCGTCACCAACCCGGCCACGGGGCGGCCCATCGGGGTCGAGACGGCACTCATCAGCCCCACCGTGCAGGTCGAGATGGCTGACGCCTCGGTGGCCGAGGTCTCGGCCACGTGGGACGAAGAGCTGCTGGTGTCACCCTTCCGCCCGCAGGGTATCCCGACCGGGCAGGCGATCGCCCCGGGCCGCTATCAGTGCATCAACTATGTGGCGTCTTGCGACGCCCAGGTCGCGCGCCGCATCGCACCCGGCGTGCAGCTGCGCGGGGGCGAGTTCTACAACGGATCGCGCACGGGGTGTTCAGTGGGGGGCCGCGTGCGCATCAGCGAGAAGCTGGCCACCAGCCTCACCTACAGCCGTGACGCCATCACGCTGCCGGCCACGCGCTTCACCACCGGCCTCACCGTGGCTCGCATCGACGCGTCGTTCTCGACGCGGATGTTCCTGTCGGCCTTCATCCAGTACAACAGCGTCACGCGGCAGCTGGCGTCGAACATCCGCTACCAGTTCATCCACCGGCCACTGAGCGACCTTTTTCTGGTCTACAACGACACGCACGTCATCGACATCAGCCGCCCCACGGCCCTGCAGCTGCCCGCGCGGGCGCTCACGCTCAAATGCACGCACCTGTTCAGCTTCTGAGCGGCGCGCCGACGCTGCTTCAGCTCCCGCGCGTCACGGGGCCCACCCGCTCACCGCATCGGTTCGAGCACCAGCACGGGCGGGGTGCCCGCGGCGCCGTCGAGCACCACCACCGCCGTCGTCGTGCGCCAGCGTATGCGGCCCTCGACCGACGCCGTGGCCTGCAGCAGATAATGCCCGCCCGCCGGCGTGGCCGCCGGCGCATACTCGAGCGTGAACGACATCGACGCCGCACCGGCACCGATCACGAGGACCTGCCGCGCCAGCGCGATCGACGGCGCATCGGCACGCGACGCCTCGACCAGCCGCACATCCACCACCGCACCGACGGGCAGCGTCCGCCCGCCCCGCACCGTCAGGGTTCCAGTCAGCGTGGCCACCGTGGCCTCGGGTGCCCAGCGGCACCCGCGTGCCCGCACCCGCGTGCCGTCCGCATTCGACAGACTGAATGCGCCGGGCCGCCCCCGCCACCGCTGACGGCCATCGGTGTAGAACATCCCGCCCGCATCCGGCACCTCACGCAGCCCGAGACGTTCGCCCTGAAACTCGAGCACCAGGCCCTCGAGCACCGGCCGCACCACCACACTGCGCGCATCGTCGCAGGTCACAAGCAGCGGGTCGACAAACGGCACGCGGCTGCGGTGCCCTTCGACGACACACGGCTGGCTCAGCAGGTCGCTCTGCCCGGGAACCGACAGCCGGGCGCCGGTGCGGGTCACGCGCCACTCGCGGCGCTCGTTCACATAACGGGGTTGCGACGGACGCGGTGCAACGAGACGCTCGAGCTGGCCGTCGAGAAACAGGTCGACCGATGACCCGGACGTCCACACAGGCACGACCAGGTCATCGCCACACCGGTACGTCGTGCGCAGGTCGGGGGCCGGCACAGGCACCGCAGGCAGGCCCTGAGCCAGCAGCACCGCCAGTCCCATCAGCGTCAGCAGACCCATCGGGTCATCTTACAATCGCGTGCAGGCCCGCTCACGGGCCACCCCGTTGAGGAGCATCCATGCCGCGCCGCTACTGGCTGATGAAGTGCGAACCCGAGGCCTACACCATCGGGCAACTGGAACAGGACGGCCAATCGAGCTGGGAAGGTGTGCGCAACTATCTGGCGCGCAATTTCATGCGCGACGGCATGCAGGTTGGCGATGACGTGCTCTTCTATGCCTCGAATGCCGAGCCCTCGGGCGTGACAGGCCTGGCGACGATTGCCCGCGCCGGCTATCCCGATCACTTTGCGTGGAAAAAGGGCCACCGCTACTTCGACGAGGCCAGCACACCCGAGGCGCCCGTCTGGTACATGGTCGACGTCGCGTTCCGCGAACGCTTTCCCGAGTGCGTGCCCCTCGCGACGCTCAAGGCGACGCCCGGCCTCGATCAGATGATGGTCACCCGCAAGGGCGATCGACTGTCTGTGCAGCCCGTCACCAAAGCCGAGTTCGACATCATCGTCAGGCTCGGACGGAAGAAGGCGCGCGCGTAGGTCCCAGCGACAGAGGCCATAGAAGAGACCTGGACCAGGAGCGCACGCCCGCCCCCGATGCACGCCGCGGGGGCTGCCGGATGTGTGCACGTGCACCCATGCGCGGGGGGCACGCAGATCGCGAGACGGGTGGCCCTGCCGGTTGCCGGCGGTCAGCCGTCCAGATCCACAGGAAAGATGTGGCGGCCGTCCGACCCGAGGGGCAGCGGTGTGACGGCCGACACCGCCGACAGGGGCAGGGGCGCATACAGATGCGGAAAGCGCGCGCCTCCGCGCGACACTTCCCATCGCAGGGCCTCACCCAGCGCCTCGGGACGCACAGCCACCAGCAGCAGGTGCGATTGTCCGGCGAAGTGCTTCGCCGCGGTCTCGGCCACCTGCGCGGCCGACGAAAAATGGATGAACCCGTCCTGCACATCGACGGCCGCACCGGTGAAGACCCCGGCGGCCTCGGCCGCCTGCCAGGCGGCCACATCCACAATCTTGTAAATCGGTGCGTGCGACATTTCAGATGCGCCCCCGGCGCAGCCCCCATCGTAGAATGACCGCCGAAGGAGTGTGCATGTTCAGATACGGCATTGTGCTGCTGGCCCTTGTGGCCGCCGCCGCCACCGCAACCGCCCAGCCGGCCCCCACGCCCGCCCGTCAGGGCGGTGCGCTGCCCACGATTGAAGACCGCGTCAGCGGCCTCCGGAAGATCGACGGCTACTATCCCCTCTACTCGGACGACCGGGCCGGCACGATGCTGCTCGAGATCGCCCACGGCGAGACGCCGTTCCTTTACTCGACCGGCCTTGCCGCCGGCCTCGGATCCAACGATCTCGGGCTCGACCGCGGCGTCGGCGGACAAGGCCGGCTCGTGCTGTTCCAGCGCCTCGGCGCGCGCATGGTGCTGGTGCAGCCCAATCAGACCTTCCGGGCGAGCAGCACCAATCCGCTGGAACGCAAGGCCGTCGAAGACTCGTTTGCCAAGTCGATTCTGTGGGGCTTCACCGTCGTGGCCGAGACCGGGCCGCGCGTGCTGGTCGATGCCACTGACTTTTTCGTGCGAGACGTGTTCGGCGCCGTCGCCGGACTGCGGCCGGGCAACTACCGCGTCGACCGTACGCGCAGCGGATTCAACCTGCCCAACGTGAAGGGCTTCCCGAAGAACACGGAAGTCGACGTCATCCTGACCTTTGTCAACGAACAGCCCCCCTCGGGCCGCGGCGGCGCCGGCCCGATGCAGGGCCCCGAGTTGATTCCCGCACCGGCCGTGGCCGGCATGATCGGCCGCACCAGCGGCATGTTCTCGGGCACCGTGGCCAGCGTCACGCCCACCCCTGATTCGGTCACCCTGCGCCAGCACATGTCGTTTGTCGAACTGCCCGACAGCAACTTCACGCCGCGCGTCGACGACCCGCGTGCCGGCTACGGCGGCCTGGCGTTCGCCGACTACAGCGCCAAGGTCAACGAGCCGATGATTGTGCGCTACATCCGCAAGCACCGGCTGCAGAAGAAAGACCCGAAGGCGGCCATCAGCGAGCCGGTCAAGCCCATCGAATACTGGGTCGATCCCGGGGCTCCGCCCGACGTGCAGAAGGCGCTCATCGAGGGCGCCTCGTGGTGGAACCAGGCCTTCGAGGCTGCCGGCTTCCGCAACGGCTTCAAGGTCGCGGTGCTGCCCGAGGGCGCCGACCCGATGGACATCCGCTACAACATGATCAACTGGGTCCACCGCTCGACCCGCGGCTGGAGCACGGGCGGATCGATCGCCGACCCGCGCACCGGCGAGATCATCAAGGGCACGGTGACGCTGGGTTCGCTGCGCGACCGTCAGGATCACATGATCATTGAAGGCCTGCTGTCGCCCTACAAGAGCGGCGGCGAAGTCTCGCAGGCCGCCTATGACACTGCAATGGCGCGCATCCGCCAGCTGTCGGCGCATGAGGTCGGCCACACCCTCGGCCTCGGCCACAACTATTTCGACAGCACGAAGGGCCGCATCTCGGTGATGGACTATCCGCATCCGCTGGCCGAGCTCAGGCCCGACGGCACGCTCGATCTGTCGAAGGCCTACACCGCCGAGATCGGCGCATGGGACAAGGTGGCCATCAACTTCGGCTATCGCGAGTTCGCCCCGGGCACCAACGTCGATGCCGAGCTGACCCGCATCCTTACCGAGGCGTGGGATCAGGACCTGCGCTACTTCACCAATCAGGATTCCAACATCCATCCGCGCGTCGAGCAGTGGTCGAACGGCGTCAATCAGGCCGATGAACTCGACCGCCTGATGAAGATTCGCCGCTCGGCGCTCGATCGCCTCGGGCCCGAAACCATCCGCACCGGCGCGCCGATGGCCACCATCGAGGAACCGCTGGTGCCGGTCTTCATGTATCACCGCTACACGGTCGAAAGCGCGTCTTCGATGATCGCCGGGCAGGACTACATCTACGCCATGCGCGGTGACGGTCGCACGCCGGTCAAGTGGGAATCGGCGGCCAACCAGCGCAAGGCCCTCGAGTCACTGGCTGCCACGCTCACGCCGTCAGAGCTGACCATTCCGAAGAAGGTCCTCGACAGCATTCCGCCGCGTCCGCCCGGCTTTGCGATGCACCGCGAGCTGTTCCCGCGCACGACCGGCGAAGGCTTCGATCCGATTGCCCCCGGCGCCATTGCGGCCGACGTCACCATCGGCTTTGTGCTCGACTCTGATCGGGCCGCCCGCATGGTGGCGCAGCACGCCGTCGACCCGAGCCTGCCCGGGCTGGACGAAGTCATCGATCGGCTCGTGAAGGCCACCTTCGACGCCACAGCCGCCAATCCCTATGAAGAGGAAATCCGCCGCGCCATGCAGCGCGTGATGGTCGACCGGCTCATGGGTCTGGCGGCGGCCAACCAGAATGCGCAGGTGCGGGCCATGGCCTCACTCAAGCTGCAGCGGCTGGCCACGCGCATCGCTCCTGAAGCCGGGAAGTCTGACGCCGATGCGGCACAGCACATGCTGCTGGCGGCCGACATCCGTCGCTTCCTCGAGCGCCCCAACGCAGCGACCACCATGCTGCCGGCGGCCCCGGCACCTCCGGGCGCGCCCATCGGAGACGAAGGGCCGCAGTGGCTGGCCCGCCCGCCCCGCTAGCGCGTCGGACAATCGGCCGGCAGGGGACGCCAGCCTTCCACATCCAGCACCACCTGGGTGTAGTTGGCGTCCCGGCCGGCCATCCCACCCATCGCCGAGGGGCCAGGCCCGATGCTGACCCCGCCGCCCAGCGACACGCCGCTCTGATCCATCTGCCCGCGGCGAATCAGGCCGGTCACCTCGATCATCTGGCCCTCGGCACGCTTCAGATCGTTCAGCAGCGCCTTCTTGCCCGACAGGCGGAACCGCCGCCCCGGCGGCACCGATGATCGTGACTCGTGCTCGGGGCTTTCCATCACCGTGAACGCCACACCCTTCGCGCAGCCGGGAATGGTGATGCGCATCGAGTCTTTCGGCACGGGCTTCTCCTGGGCGAGTCCTGCAGCCCAGCCCGCCATCACCACCACCGCCATCACGGCGACGGTCATGCTGTTGCGACGTCTCATGGAATGTCCTCCTTCGATAGCCGCACAGGTCGTCCGCGGCGTCAGGCGCGTCCGGCGAACTCGCGCGTCTCGGTGTGCACCTTGATGCGCTCGCCTTCCTTGATGAACAGCGGCACGCGCACTTCCAGCCCCGTCTCAACGACAGCCGGCTTGGTGACGCCGCCACTGGCGGTGTTGCCGCGTTCGCCCGGCTCGGTTTCCGTCACCGTCAGCTCGACAATCGACGGCAGCGTGATCGCAATCGGCTGACCGTTGTACTTCTGCACCTCGACCACGAGATTGTCCGACAGCAGCAGCCGGTCGTCGCCGAGCACATCGGCCGTGAGCGTCAGCGTGTCGAAGCTCGCCTGATCCATGAAGTGATAGCCGTCGGCGTCACTATACAGAAACGCCGCGGGAATGAAGTCGAGGTCAGGCTCCTTGAACTTTTCACCCGCCTTGAAGGTCTTGTCAAAGACCGCCTGCGTGATGAGGTTGCGCATCTTCAAGCGCACCAGAGTCTGGCCCCCGCGGGCCGTCGGCTTCGAGACCTCGAAGTCGAGGCACAGATACGGTGCGTCCTCAAACTCGAAATAGGTCTTCCGCTTGATCTCAATCGCTTCCAGCAGTGCACCCATGCAACTCCTCACAGGCATGGTAACGCGTTCACGGGGCAGTCTGGCAGCCGTTCGTTTTCCTGTATCCTCTGTCTCAGCGCCGTCAGCGCTGTGTCTGTGTCGTGGCTGTGAACTCTTCGTCGATCCTGTCTGCCCGCCTGTCGGCCCGCATGTGTCTCGCGGTCGCACTGGCCGTCACCCTCTCAGCGACACTCGCGCGCACTGATTTGCTCGCCAGGACCACAGCTGTACGGGTGATGTCACTCAGCCAGGGTTGGTGCGCCGGACAGCGCAACGCTCGTACCGCGGGGCTGTCAGGGCGAGCAGTGACGACAGTGACTGCGTACCGTGGACCGATCGCGACGCGAGGGCTCGCCCGGTCCGTGCTTCATGCACTCAGACGACACGCGCTGCGACAATCAGGGTCAGGCCAATGACAAACGCCACAAACATCAGGGTCAGCAAGCGTGAGGTCCCGGCCGGTGCCGTCCTGAATTCCTTCCAGACAAACACGCCCCACAGGGCGGCCACAAGCGTGGCCCCCTGTCCGAGTCCATACGAGATCGCAAAGCCGGCAGCACCGGCGGCAATGATGCTCAGCGACATACCGAGATTCCAGATCGCCCCGCCCAGAATGCCGATCAGGTGCAGACGCGTCGTGCCCTTGGAAAAATAATCTCCGAATGGCACGGGCTCGCCCACAAACGGGCGCATCATCACCAGCGAATTCCAGAGAACATTCGACGCCAGCAGCCCGACCGAAAACAGGACGATGGCCGTGTAGGGACCGAGCTTGCCCGACTCGAGGTTGATGAAGTCTGCAGACATCGATGCTGCCACGAAGCGATAAAAGAAACCCATCAGGACACCAGCCACGACTGACAGCACAATGCCTTTGCTGGTCGTGCGCTGCCCCTGCGACGGCAGGCGGCTGTAGGCCAGGGCCGAGAGAAGGATTGCCGCCACCACACAGCCCACACCGATGAACAGCAGTGGCGCATTGCCAACCGGGCTGGCCAGGTAGTTTGTGATCACGCCGAGCACGAGCGCGAGTCCGACGCCGATGGGAAAGGCCACGGCCATGCCGGCGATATCGATGGCAGCCACGAGGAGGATATTCGACAGATTGAAGACGGCCCCACCAATGAACGCTGACTGCATCGACGCGCGATCGGCCTGGTTGAGATCGTCGAGAAAACTGCGGCCGGCTGTCCCTGTGCTGCCAAGTGAGAACGCCAGCGCCAGCGCAAAGAGCAGCACACCGATGGCATAGTCCCAGTAGAAGAGCTCAAAGCGCCATTCCTTGCTCGCCAGCTTCTGCGTATTCGCCCACGATCCCCAGCAGATCATGGTGACGACGCAGAGCACGACGGCCACGACGTACGATTCGACTACGGTCATCGCTGTTCCTCCGGCATGGCGGCCGCACCGCCCGTCATGGTTGTCGCCGCATCGGCGCGGGCCTCGCCGTCACGCGCTCGACAAAGAGCTGGATGAAGCGATCCCAGTCGAGATCGGTCTGCACCTGCATGGGCTGCGCCTGCTCGCCGCCAGGCCATCGTTCCCGGCCGCCCACCGTCACGCCGTAGCTGGGTCCCGGATTCACGTCGACATCGACCAGCAACTCTTCGGTTTTCGCGACGGACGGTGCCACGAGGGAAACCGCCGCCACCTGGTCGTACATCAGCATCACGCGGTCCGGACGTGCCTCGTACATCGGGCCGAGATGCTCACGTATCAGTCTGGTGATTGGGGTGTCGATGGCAAGGATGCGGTCAAGCCACGGCTTCGTGAATCGCGCCTTGCGGGACACATTGAGAGGGGACAGCAGGATGGGGATGCCCGACCTGAGCACGATCTGGGCCGCCTCGGGATCGACGTAGATGTTGAACTCGGCGTTCGGGGTGTGATTGCCAGCGCCGTCTGGAAGTGCCGCAATGGCTCCGCCCATGATGACCAGTTGTTTGACGTTCGACGCAAACGTGGTGTCCATCCGCATCGCCATGGCGATGTTGGTCAGCGGGCCAATGGCCAGGATGGTCACCTCCCGAGGATGAGCGCGGACGGTCTGCACAAGGTAGTCGACCGCACCCTGTCGTTCAGCCTGCTTGCTGGTCGCAAATCCCCCGGGAGGTTCACGTGCCGGGGGATTGCCGTACCAGCCCCCGTGAGTCCGGCGATCCCAGTCGGTGCCCACATGCAGCAGCGGCGCTGCTGCGCCCTCGTACACGGGAACCTCTCTTCGATCCGTCGCTTCCAGGATCTTGAGCACATCGGCGGTCGCGACGTTCAGGCTGCGGTTGCCTGCCACTGTCGTGATTCCCAGCAGATTGAGGTCGGGCGAGTTGAGCACGAAGAACAGCGCCAGCGAATCGTCCTGGGGAGGAAACGCGAAGTCCGTGTCAAAGATCACCTTCTGCGCGGGCTGGGCGGCGGCGGAGGCCGCCACCAGCACCGCACAGAACCACTGGGTGACGAGGCGTGTCATGGACATGGATAAGGCACACACGTGACGCTCAGAACACGTATTTCAGTGCCAGCTGAATCTGGCGCGACCCTTTGACCGTCGACGTGATCTGACCGAACAGCGGCGAGCCCACCACGGTGTTCGGAACGGCATACTGCGGATTGTTCAGCAGGTTGAATGCCTCGGCGCGGAACTGGAAGCGGGCCATCCGCTTCACCACCGCCATGTCAATGTTGTAGCGACCCGGCCCGAAGAGCGTGGTGCGGGCAGCGTTGCCAAGCACACCGACGGCAGGGGCGACAAAGCAGCTCGTGTCGAACCAGCGCTGGGGTGTGGGATTGTCGATCCGGCCATCACAGATGCGGTTCGGTCGGTTGCCGAACGCCGTGCCTGACTGGTTGTTGGCCATGCTCATGCCCAGGGGATAGCCGCTGTGGGCGATGAAGATGGTGTTGATGCTCCAGTCGCCGAACAGCGCCTGGGGCAGCACCCCGGCATTGCTCATGAAGCGCCGGCCCTTGCCGAACGGGATCTGCACGAGCGTGCTCACCGACAGGTTGTGACGCAGGTCGGTGTTGGCCGAACCGATGTCGGCCTTGTCATCGGTCACGACAGGGAAGTAGACAATGCCGGGATCACCACCAAAGCCGGAGACGCCGTTGGTCAGCGCACGCGCGTAGGTGTAGGCCGCGAGGATGTAGTTGCCCCCCGTGGCCCGTCGTTCCAGTCGCAGTTGCAGCGAGTTGTACTTGAGCCAGCCGCGACTCAGGGCCGCGGTGACGTTGACGAGGTTCGGATACGGACGTCGGGCGGCCGGGTTGAAGCCCGTACCCGGGGTGGCGGTGTTGAGGTTGCGGCTCTTGTCAAACAGACGGTCGGCATAGGTGCCGGCGTAGGCCACACCGAACACCGAGTTGAACTGCAACTGGCGCTCGACGTTCAGACTCCACTGCTGGATGCGGCCCTGCTTGATGTTGGGGTCGATGGTCGTCCAGTCGCCCCGATGCATGGCCGGGTCGATGGGTTGGTTGTTGGGGGGAAACCCGGTGGCCAGCGTGCGCACCGGGGTGATGTTGTCGCTGACAAACGAATAGGCGTTGGCGAACGGCGGGTTCTGGTACGGCCCCGTCGACCCTCCGATGGCCGAGACGTCGTGATAGATGCCATAGCCGCCGCGCACCACCGTCTTCGCACTGCCCGGGCTCCATGCGAACCCGATGCGGGGCTGCACGTTGCTCCAGTCGGTCTTGACGCCGACCGTCCCCCCCACAAAGATCTTGCCGGTGTAGAAGTCGAAGTTGGCAAAGCGATCCTTGGCCTCGCTCTGCGGCGTCGTGACCATGTAGGCCATGCCGAGCGTCAGCGTCAGCGACTGGCTCACGCGCCACGTGTCGTCGAAGAAGATGCGGTATTCCTTCCAGCGGCGGCCCTTGACAGAGCCGTTCAGCTGGTCGTTGCGGCCCCCCGAGGCCGGCAGCCCGAGCAACAGGCTGGCGATGGAGTTTCCGGTGGCGCCGTTGAGAGATCCCGCTGCATTGAATCCCGACGTGAAGAACGGCGTGAAGGCGAACTGGCCCGCCAGCGCCGTGTCACCCAGCAGATTCAGTTGCATCGCGCGGAAGGTGCCTCCCGTGTTGAGCGTGTGGTTCCCTTTCACGACGGTGAAGGCGTTGGTGTAGTGATACACATTCGTGCCACCGATGAACGGTGAGAAACCGCGGTCGCCAACGCCCGCGAAATTCTGGAATGTCATGCGGGTCAGCGACGAGGTCTCGGGTGTGCCCAGATTGGCGCCGGGAATGCCGAGCGCCTGTGACTTGTTCGACCCGTAGCCGAATGAGGTAATGGTGTTATAGACCCGGTTGTAGCCGGCGGTGAACTGATTCACCGCGCCGCCCTTGAAAACATGGGTGTGCGACAGGGCCACATTGGTGGCTGAGGTGTCGAACGTCTGATTGCTCTGGAAGGCAGCAGGAGCACCGAAGTCCGGCAGCCCCGTCGGCAGGTACTGGTCGGCCAGCTCGGCGCTGTAGCGTGCGAAGATGCGATCGCTGTTGGAGAAATTGTGGTCGATGCGCAAGTCACCCTGGTAGTCGTTCAGGGTTTTCACCGGGTTGGCCAGGAAGTTCCCCCCGAGCCGATCCATGCGCGTCGGCAGCGGCAGCAGCTCGACCAGGGCACGGCCGATGGGACTGATGCGATCGGCGGGAATCTGGTTGCCGGGGAAGGGGTCCCGAATCAGTTGACCCGTGGTCGGATCGACGCGCGTCGTCGCCGGATCGAAAATGGTCGTGGCCGGGGCCCCAGGAAATGATTCGGTGAAGATGCCCTGGCGCATGAGCGCCGTCGGCACGGTGAGCACGGTCGTCAGGCCTTCGTCGATGTTGTTGCCCTGGAATCCTGCGAAGAAGAACGTCCGGTTGCGGCGGACAGGACCGCCGAGCGACCCGCCGTACGTATTCTGATTCCACGGGCGCTTGGTGGCACCATCAAAAGGGTTACGGGCATCAAGCGCGTCATTGCGGAAGAACTCGAAGGCCGAGCCCCGGAATGCGTTCTCGCCCGCCTTGCTGCTGACGAGGACGGTCGTGCCGCCACGGCTGCCGTACTGCGCCTGATAGTTGTGCGTCAGCACCTTGAACTCCCGGATGGAGTCGACATTCGGCAGAATGCCGACGCCACCCGCCGTGAGCTCGTTGTCATCGATGCCGTCGTAGAGCCAGTCATTGGCGTTCTCGCGCATGCCCTGCGCCGACACCGACATGCTGCCGCGATACGACACCTCGCTCGTCGGTCCCTGCGCCAGAAAGCTGCCGGCGCGTCCGGTCACAACCCCGGGACCAAGCAGCGCCAACTGGACGAAGTTGCGGCCGTTCAGTGGTAACTCGGCCACCTGCGCGGCGTTGATCAACTGTCCGAGGTTCGCGTCGTTGCGCTGCAGCTGCACGACGGTGGCGCCCCCGGTCACGGTGACCGAATCAGTCAGCCCGGCCAGACCGAGGGTGAACTCGAGCGTCAGCGAGGCCTGCACCTCCAGCATGACTCCCGTGCGTTCCTGCGACTGAAAGCCACTCATCGTGGCCGTGACGGCATAGCGGCCGATCGGCAGCAGCGGCAGGGTGAAGCGGCCGGATTCATCCGTGACGACCTCACGGACGGCGCCCGTTCCCTCGTTCCGTGCGGTGACAGTGGCCCCGGGCAGGCTTGCAGCCGACCCGTCGAGCACCGTTCCGGAAATCGTGCCGGTCGACTGCGCCCAGGCCGTCGACGACAGCAACATGCCCACCACCCCGAACACCGATGTCATCCGCAGCAATAGCCGTTTCATCGCTCACCCGCCTTACTGTGCTGGGGCTGCCATCCCTCGGCGGCAGACCCGGAGTCACCGACACCGCACCCGGCCTTCCGAACCCCCGCGCCCGGAATCGCCAGTTCGAGGACGTCCAGTGCCCTCGGCGGGCCTTGCCTGAAAACGTTTTCACACAAGGACCAAACTTTTACCCCGAATTGGTCTCGTCCGCCCGTATGATTCCAGTGACTGTGAAAACGTTCGGCAGACTAGAACACGGACCGCACCTGATGTCAAGCGTGGTCGGAGGGTGGACATGGCCCGCGCACGACGCGAGACACTGACGCCGGCACGCCAGGGCACGGCGGGCACGCACGCCGCCGCCCCGCGGTCAGCATCCATCACCCGTGTGGCCCAGCGGGCCGGGGTCTCCATCGCCACCGTCTCCCGGGTCTTTGCCGATCATCCCGCCGTCAGCGAGGCACTGCGCCAGCGTGTGCGCGACGCCGCCCGCGCACTCAACTACCGGCCCAGTCGCGCGGCCCGCGCCCTGCGCGCCGGCACCAGCCAGGCCGTCGGCGTCGTTATTCCCGATCTCGAAAACCCGTTCTTCACCGCGGTCGTCCGAGGCATCGAGGGCGTGCTGCAGGCCGCCGGCTACACGCTGCTCCTTGCCAACTCCGACGAAGATGCGACGCGCGAGCAGCGCATCCTCGAGACCTTCCGCGCCGATGGTGTCGCGGGCGTCATCTTTGTGCCCATCAATGGGGCCCGCCATGCGTATCTGGACGTGCTGGCGCCTCCCTTGCAAGTCGTGGCCATTGATCGTTCGGCCGTAAGCCTCCGCACCGACCTCGTCACCGTCGACAACGTCGGGGGTACACGCCGAGGCGTGCTGCACCTGATTGGGAAGAACCACAGGTCCGTCGCCCTGCTTGGAGGACCCTCCAGACACAGCACTGCCAAGGAGCGCGAGCGCGGCTACTACGAAGCCCTGCGCTCAGCGGGACTCCCAATCCGGTCGGAGCTGATTTATCACGGCGACTTCCGCGAGGGCGGAGGCTACCGCGGCATGAAGGCGCTGCTCGCCCTTCCGCGTCGGCCAGGGGCCGTCTTCGTCGCCAACAACCTCATGACCCTCGGTGCTTTTCGTGCCTTGCACGAGGCTGGCGTGCGCGTACCCGGGGACCTGGCGCTGGTCGGCTTCGATGACATGCCGTGGGCGACCTCGTTGAATCCGCCACTTACCGCCGTCAGCCAACCCTCGCACGAACTCGGATCGTCAGCCGCAGACCTGCTGCTCGATCGCATCGCACGCCCGGGTCGGGCCGTCCGGCATGTCATGCTCGACACCACACTGGTGGAACGGGCCTCCTGCGGGCCGGCGACCAATCAGGTCCCGGCCCCTCCCGCAACGGTGAGGCGTTCCAGGCGATGATCCGCCTCACGCTGCCGTGTCGTGTACGTCCCGTCGTGCCCGTGCTCACCCCTGCCGTCCGCGCGTGTGGACGGACTCCGGAGGCCCCGTCCATGCATCGACTGTTGCCCGTCGTCCTCTTCCCCGCACTCGCCCTCGCCGTCGCCCTGCTCGTGACGCCGACCCCCGTCGCTGCCCAGGAACGTGTCATCGTCGATGCGGACATGGGCGTGCTCAATGACGATGCCGTGGCGTTGTTCATGCTGGTCAATTCACCCATGGTGGAGGTGCTCGGCGTCACAATCGTCCCCGGAAATTCGTGGGCAGAGCACTGCACGGCCAGCGCGCTCAGGCAGCTCGAGCTGATTGGCCGTACCGACATCCCCGTGTTCATGGGTGTCCGCGAACCGCTGATGGGGTCCCGACAGCCCTGGCTTGAAGCCGAAGAGCGTCTGTGGGGACGCACCGAGGTGCTCGGCGCGTACGGCCGCCCGCGTGCCACGTCTTACCTCGCACTCGACCGGGAACCGGTCATCGGCTACCCGACGACGACCCCTGCCGCCGAAAATGCAGTCGACTTCATCGTCCGATCGGTCAAGGCGTACCCCAACGAGATCACGCTCTTTGTCATCGGCCCAGCCACAAACGTGGCACTGGCCGTCCGCAAGAATCCCGAAATCGTGCCATTGGTCAAGCGCGTGTATTACATGGGTGGCTCGGTGGACGTGCCGGGCAACTCGACGCCTGCCGCTGAGTTCAACTGGTGGTTCGATCCCGAGGCCGCCCGCATTGCCCTCCGTACGCCCTTCCGCGAGCAGATCATCGTCCCCACGGATGTCGCCGAGCGGATGTTCTACACGAAGGCCGAGTACGACCGCATCGTGTCCGCGCCGGAGACCCCCATCACCAGATTGTTCCGGCAAATCCACGGGCCGCGCTTTGAACGCGACCCCCGGTCGCGTTCGTTCATCTGGGACGCACTCGCCACGGGAATCTTCCTGCAGCCATCCCTCGCCACGCAGCTCGTCGACCGCTATATCGATGTGGATGTCACCTATGGTCCCAACTACGGCCGCTCCATCGGCTATCACGAGTCGCGCCGACGGTCATTCGCCACTCCGAACGACTTCCCGGCCGGCACCCAGAAGGTGAAGGTGCTGATGGCCGTCGACCAGCCGAAGTTCTGGGATCTGTACATCGACCTGATGACCCGCCCCGTTCGCGGTGCCAGGCAATAAGGAGGGCCATCATGACGCACAGGACTTTACTGCTCGGGACCCTTGCCGTCGTCGCGACGCTGCTGACCGGCGGCGTCTCACCTGCCGCCGCTCAGCCACAGCCCCGGAAAAAGGTCTTCATTGATCAGGATGGCGCCGCGCTCGGCACCGATATGATTTCGACGCTGGCCATGCTGCAGTCTCCTGATGTGGAGGTGCTGGGCATCACCGTGACCGCGGGCGACGCGTGGGTCAAGGCCGGCACAGCGCACATGCTGCGCATGCTCGAGTTGACAGGGCACGGCAATGTGCCGGTGGCCGCCGGCGCAGCCTTTCCCCTCATCAATTCGCGGGATCTGGCGACCGCATGGGAAGCCCAATACGGCGAGTTCTCCTACAAGGGCGCATGGAACCCCGGCCGCTACCACGAGCCCCACGTCGTCCCGACACCGCCCACTGGTGTCACCACGCTCGCGCCTGTCGATCTCCACGGCGCACTGTTCATGATTCAGCAGATTCGCAAGTATCCCGGCGAAGTCACGCTCTGGGTCGGCGGGCCGTTCACCACGGTGGCACTTGCGCTCGGGCTCGATCCCGAAATCGCCTCCCTCGCCAAGGAACTGGTGCTCATGGGTGCCGGATTCAACGTCGACGGCGGCGGCAACCACCGCATCAACGGGCGCCGTGAGTTCAACTGGTGGTGGGATCCCGAGGCGACCCGCATCGCCATGAGTGCCCCGTGGCGACGCATCGTGATTACCCCCGTGGACATTTCCGTCAAGACATCCCTCGGAGACGACGTGAAGCGACGCCTCGCGGCGTCCTCGTCGCCGGCGGCGCAGTTCATCACGCGATATCATCCCGTCGGCCAGAGCGCAGGCTACATGTGGGATGAAATCTCCGTGCTGGCCTTCCTCGATCCCAGTCTCATCACCAGACAGCAACAGCTCTTCGTCAATATCGATATCAACCATGGTGCAGGGTACGGCCAGACGATCTTCGTCGAAGACGTGGTACCGGGCACGCCCGCAAGGCCGCGCACCATGCCGTCGTGGTGGCGCGTGGCCACGGTGCAGTGGGATCTCAACCTGCCGAAGTTCTATGACCAGTTCGTGCAGCTGATGAGCAGAACGCCGGCGCGCCGGTAAGCCGAGGGCACATGACCAGACGACCCAGAATTGCAGTGATTGGCAGTGCAAACGTCGATCTGACGACCTTCTCCGATCGGTTTCCGAGGGCGGGCGAAACGATCTTCGGCCAGCACTTTGATCTCGGAT
>Ga0172372_10000289_pt1 | contig 78358 bp, 66 predicted proteins | sample LakKiv5m_2_FD_114544 | JGI IMG/M metagenome (GOLD analysis project Ga0172372, IMG submission 114544) | Freshwater microbial communities from Kabuno Bay, South-Kivu, Congo - kab_092012_9.5m | ecosystem: Environmental > Aquatic > Freshwater > Lake | place: Democratic Republic of the Congo... | reverse complement strand
GCAAAAAGGAATCATTCCAATATTTGAACCTGATTTAGAAAAACTTGTTAAAAAAGGAATCAAGAATAACAGGCTTTCATTCACATCCAACTATGGCGATGTTGAAAACTTTTCAAAGATCGCCTTTATTTGCACTCCAACCCCCTCTCTTGAATCAGGAAAAGCTGATCTTTCATACATCATGAGCGCTTGTTATTCGCTGGCTCTTTCCATTAAAGAAGAAGTAACTCTTGTGATTAAATCTACCGTTCCTCCAGCAACAGCAGATGAAATCGATAAGAAGATCTCTTCATTTTTAAACAGGGAGCAACTTGAAAAAAAAATTAAAGTCGTCTCAAATCCAGAGTTTCTAAGAGAAGGATCTGCTGTTTTTGACTGCCTTCATCCTGAGAGAATAATTATAGGAATCGAAACAGATGAGCAAAAAAAACTCTTCACATCGATCTATGAAAAATTCATACAGAAGAGCGATCAAATTCTTTTTATGGATAGACGATCGGCAGAGCTAAGTAAATACGCAGCAAATGCAATGCTTGCTACAAGAATTTCTTTTATGAATGAGCTTTCAAATATCTGCGAGAAAATCGGAGCAAATATAGAAAATATTAAAAAAGGAATCGGATCCGATTCAAGAATTGGCCCCCATTTTCTTTGTGCAGGCATCGGCTTTGGCGGCTCTTGCTTTCCAAAAGATATTAAAGCGCTAAGAGCTCAAGCAGCAGAGCTTTCGATTGAAACACCAATTTTAAATGCTGTTGAATCAATCAATGAGAAACAAAAAAAACTATTATCCCAAAAAATCCATAAATACTTTTTAGAAAAGGGAGGGGTAAAAGGGAGAACAATTGCAATTTGGGGCCTTTCCTTTAAGCCAAATACAGATGATGTTAGAGAGGCACCCTCTTTAACTTTAATCAAAGAGCTTCAGCAGCTAGGAGCAAAAATTAAGGCTTTTGATCCGGTTGCGATTGAAAACGTTAAAAATCTTCTAGATGACTCAACAAACATTAGCTGGTGCAAAAGCGAATATGATGCATGTCGTGACGCTGAGGCGATTGCGCTTGTAACGGAATGGAAGCAATTTGGTGAGCTTGATTTAGAAAAAACACTAAAGCAGATGTCTGGAAAAGCATTTTTTGATGGAAGAAATCTTTACTCCAAAAAAGAAATGACAGAAAAAGGTTTTGAATATTTTGGAATCGGAATTCCTCATGATGGATCATAAAGGGAAAAAAGAGAGCTTTTTATCTGCAATCGAGGAGAACATAAAAACTCTTTTAGAAGAGCGGTGTTCTTTTTCTCCAAGACTCTTTGCAGCATGCTCTTATTTTTTTAGCACCGGTGGAAAAAGGATTCGCCCTCTTTTTTTTCTCTCAATCTTAGATGGGTATAAAAAAGAAATAACTCAAGGATTAAATGTCGCTTCATCTCTTGAGTTTTTACATAGTTATTCCCTAATTCATGATGATCTACCCTCTATCGACAATGACGATTTTAGACGGGAAATGCCAACTTTGCATAAAGCTTTTGATGAGGCAACCGCAATTTTATCAGGAGACTATCTCCTAACGCTTGCATTTGATGTTTTAGCATTTGACAATTTTGTTGGAAAAGATCAAAAACTATCTTCAATCCAGGCTTTTTGCAATGCCTCTGGATCATTGGGACTTATTGGAGGGCAAATGGATGATATTTACGGTTTAAAGGAGTCTGATTTAAATAAATTTGAGCTACTAGAGTCTCTTCATTTAAAAAAAACAGCAAAGCTTTTTATTTTGTCATTCGAGCTTGGAGCAATTTTTTGCTCTGCCTCACAACAAGAAACTGCTCTTTTAAAAAACATAGGGGAGCACACAGGAAGAGGATATCAAGGTTTAGATGATCTAGAGGATTATTTAATAGACTCAAAAGACTCTACTAAGATTTCTGCCCCCTCAATTTTAGGAGAAACTAAGGCATTAAGTACAACTCATTATCATTTTAAAAAAGCTCTAGAGGATTCAAATAAACTCCCTGGACGTTTTTCTTTTCTAAAAGAATTACTCTTTGAGCTTGAAGAAAAATCAAAAAGTTTTACTAAGACTCTTATTTCCTAATGAATTCTATTTATTTTTCTTTTAAAAGAATTTTTGATTTACTCTTTAGTTTAATAGCACTTTTACTTCTTTCCCCTTTATTTTTTTTTATTGGATTTGGAATCAAAATCTCCTCTTCAGGTCCTATTTTTTTTAATAGCAAAAGAATTGGACGAGATGGAAAAACAATCTCCTGTTTAAAGTTTCGGACGATGAATCTCAATACACAGGAGATGATGGAGGATCTTTTCAAAAAGAGTCCTTTTTTGAAAAGAGAGTGGGATGAATTTCAAAAACTAAAAAACGACCCAAGAATATTCCCCTTTGGCGCTTTTCTTAGAAAAACATCTCTCGATGAACTCCCTCAATTTATCAATGTCTTTTTAGGAGAGCTAAGTTTAGTTGGGCCAAGGCCTTACCTTCTAGATCAAGTGGAAACTCGGCTCGGAAAAGAGAAAGGTTTTTACCTTTCAATCAAACCTGGAATTACTGGACTTTGGCAGGTTTCAGGAAGAAGTGAGTTAACTTTCGAGCAAAGGCTTGATCTTGAGAAAGAATATATCAAAAATATGTCGTTTTCATTAGATTTGAAAATTATTTTGAAAACAATTTTAGTTGTCATATTTAGAAAAGGAGCTTATTAGTGGGCACTAGGACAAGCACTCTTTTTTTTTGGATTTCTTTAATTTTAACTTTGCTACATCCTCTTTTTTTCTCAAAACCCCTCTTAACTTTTGCGCCTTACTTACTTTATATTTCGCTAGAACAATCTGCTGAATCGATTCTTTGGAAGTCCTCTGTTTGTGGAATTATTGTAGATTTACTTGCCACATCTCTTCCCTTCGGATTTAATATTCTTAGCTTTCTACTAATCTCGTTGATTTTAAAAAGGTTTAAATCTTTCTTAGTGAAAGACTCACTATTATCTGAGATGATTTTCATCGCCCTTTTTTCTCTTATTTACTCATTTTTTTTACAAACATGGTATGGATTTGAAAAAAAAGCTCTAATATTTTGCGCAAGATCCATTTTCACAGATTACTTTCTCATGCCAGCCTTTGATGCCATGATGGCTCTTTGCTTTTTTTTTGGTCCTCGATTTGCAATAAATCTCTTTAGAAAAAAAGCAATACATAAAATTTAATTTTTAATTGATTTGTTTTAAATGAAAAGCTAAATAAAAGATTTATTTTTAGCTTGAGAAAACCATTGGACACTTTAGATTTTTTTCGAAATTTTTTTAGATCTTTTAGAGTTAAGAAACATCTTCCTAAAGATTTAACCTCTGATCTTACAAAATGGACTGTAGAGGCAGCTCTTATTGGGGCTTCTATTTTAAAAAGGGGTTTTCTTAAAAAATGTAAAATTCAAACAAAAAATAGTCCTCACGATTTTGTGACAGAATACGACTTAAAATCTGAAAAAGCGATCCTTGATTTTTTAAAACAAAAGGTCCCCTCAGCCTCATTCATCGCAGAAGAAAGTGGAAAGGATCTAAAAAATGAAACTGGTCCGATATGGATTATTGATCCTCTAGATGGTACGGCAAATTTTGCAAGAGGTATTCCAATATTTTCTGTAAGCATTGCTCTTGCGATCTCAAATGAGGTCGTGTGCGGAGTTGTTTACAATCCAGTGACTGATGAAATGTTTATTGCTGAAAAAGGAAAAGGAGCTTTTTTAAATGGAGCTTGCTTGAGCGTCTGTGTAGATTCAGAGCTTGAAAAGACAATGTTAATCACTGGATTTCCTCATGACATGCTGCAAAACATCTTATGCCTTGAGTACTTTGTCAGCTTTGCAAAACTTGGGATGCCGATTCGAAGGCTTGGCTCAGCAGCCCTTGATATTTGCTATGTTGCAGCTGGAAAAGCTGGAGGTTTTTTTGAGTACACCCTGATGCCGTGGGACTTTGCTGCTGCAAAGCTAATTTTAGAAGAAGCTGGGGGAAAAATAACAACATTTTCAAATCATGGAGTCGATATTCAAAAAAAATCCTCGATTTTAGCTTCTAATTCACAATTACACAGCGCCATGCTATCCTTAATTGCTTCAACTAAAGAGAGAGCTTAATGTTAATAGACGGCAAACAAACATCCCATGAAATCCTACAAGGATTGAAACATTATCTTGAAAAGATTAAATTATCTCATCCCCACCTAAGAGCTCCAGGTCTTGCTTTCATCTTAGTAGGAGATAATAGGGCCTCACTCAGCTACGTTAAAATGAAAAAAAAGGCTTGCGAATCTGTTGGAATCTACTCTGAAGTGTTTCATTTAGAAAGCGGATGCCAAGAAGGACTTCTTTTAGAGTTGATTGAAAAGTGCAATCGAAATGAAAAATTAGATGGGATACTGGTTCAGCAACCCCTTCCAAAACATCTAGATAGTAAGTTTATTTTAGAATCGATCATTCCATCAAAAGATGTAGATGGTTTTCATCCTCTTAATATTGGGAAAACACTACTAGGACATAAAGATTGCTTTTACTCCTGTACACCGAAAGGAATTTTAAAATTATTTGAAAAATATGGAATCGATTGCAAAGGTAAACATGTTGTTATTTTAGGCAGAAGCAACATCGTAGGAAAACCTCTAGCTGCAATTTTGGTGCAAAAAGCTCCCAACTGCAATGCTACAGTGACAATTGCTCACTCTGACACCAAAAATTTAAAAGAGCTTTGCAAGCAAGCAGACATTTTAGTTGCAGCAATCGGTCAAACTAAATTTGTGACCAAAGAGATGGTAAAACCCTCAGCCATCGTGATCGATGTAGGCATTAACTTAATAGAAGTTGATGGAAAGCATAAAATTGTTGGAGATGTTGATTTCGAGAATGTTTTAGATACATGCGAAATGATCACTCCAGTTCCAGGAGGAGTTGGACCTATGACAATTGCCATGCTTTTAGAAAACACTGTAGAGGGATTTAAGAGAAATTTCAGTTTATGATTCAAACGCTTTTTTTTGATCTTGGAAATACTCTTATAGATTTTTCTGAGGAAAAAATGTGGAGGCAACTTTCAAATGTTTGTGAGACTTCCTCTACTATATTAAAAAACATTATTTCTGGAAACCATCTTTGGAAAGATTATGAAATAGGTCAGATTTCTACAGATGAGTTTATTGAAAAAATTCGATTCTTTACAAAAACATCCTTTACAAATGAAGACTTTATCTTTGCGGCCTCTAATATTTTTTCTGAAAACCTCGAGATGGCTGATTTGATAGAATCCCTTGTGCATTCAGGTATGACTCTTGGAATTATCTCAAACACTTGCCCAATCCATATTGATTTTATTAAAGAGCGCTACAAACTCCTTGAATATTTTACTCATTTAATTTTATCTTATGAGGTTAAGATGAGAAAACCTGACTTTCAAATATATACTCACGCCCTAACTAAGCTCAACACCTCACCTAAGCTCTCTTTGTTTATCGATGACTTGAAAGAAAACATTGAAGGAGCTGAAAAACTAGGAATTCACTCTTTACACTTCAAAGAACCTGCCCTTCTTAGAAAAGATTTAAAAAAAGTGGGAATAACCTTTTAGTCTAACTCACTTTTTGACTATATTCAAAATTTTATAACAGAAAAGATAAAGTTACCTTCATGAAAAAAAACAAAGACATTTCTGCAAAACGAGTAAAAAAAATAAGAAATAAACTTTGGTTTTTTATTAAATCAAACGATTATACCCCAATGACGCAAAAGCAACTTTTTATTGAGTGCTCTATACCCAAAGATCTAGAAAAAGTTGCAAAAGATTGCATAACAGAGTTCATCGCAAAAGAGATGATTTTCATTAAAAGTCAACTTATTCATTTTGCAATTGAAAAAGAACCTCCAACACTTGTAGGAAAAATTTCTATTCACGCAAAAGGATTCGGGTTTGTAACCCCTGAAGATGCCTCCACCACAGCTAAAGATGTTTTCATACCTAAACACCTAACTCTTAATGCTGTAGATAAAGACATCGTCCGAGTCAGAGTGAGTCCTGATGGAAAAAAAGAAAAAGGTCCAGAAGGGGCTGTGATCGAAATTGTAAAACGAAGTAGAGAATGCTTTTCAGGGGTCATTTATGAACTTGAAAAAGATTCAGCTTTTGCATTTTGCCCTCTTCTTGGAGAGTCTAAGACTGTTAATGTAAGTTTTTCCAAGAAAAAGCCTTTAAAAGTTGGTGACCGAGTATTCCTCGAAATTGAAAACTGGGAGACCTATCCTGAAAAAATCAACACCAAGGTTGTTAAACATTTAGGTCATATTAGCGATGCATCTAAAGATATTGGAGTTGCAATTCACGAATACAAAATTCAAGAAAATTTTGCTTCTGATACGATTGAAGAAGCTAAAAAATTCTCTAAAAATCCAACAAAATCAGATCTTAAAAACAGAGTCGATTTAACTGAAATTGAATCTTTCACAATTGATCCCGACACAGCAAAAGATTACGATGATGCTCTTTCTTTAACTAAAGATAAAAACGATGAGTTTCATTTAATTGTTCATATCGCAGATGTTTCTTACTACGTGCAAAAAGATTCTCATCTTGATAAAGAGGCGTTCGAAAGAGCGAATTCGACTTATTTTCCCAATAAGTGCGTTCCCATGCTTCCCGAAGAACTCTCAAATGGCCTTTGCAGCTTAAAAGAGGATGTTGTCAGGTTGACTGTCTCTGTTTTTATGCATTTTGATATAAATGGTGAGCTTAAAAGCTATGATATTAGAAGAACATTTATCAAAAGCAAAAAGAGATTCACCTACAAAGAAGCAAAGCATGTACTCGATGAAAAGATTGCAAGCCCTCACTTTGAAACATTAAAAAGTATGAAAGAGCTAGCCCTTCTTCTTCAAAAAAAGAGAAGGGAGAGAGGAAGTATCGATTTATCTCTTCCAGAAATCGTATTGAAAATTGACCCTAAAGGAGTTCCTGTAGGATTTGAAGTGATTGAATATGATATCACTCACCAGCTTGTTGAAGAATTCATGCTAAAAGCAAATGAAATAGTAGCTCACGCATTAATCTCAAGAAACATTCCTACCATCTTTAGAGTACATCAAGCACCTGGCTCCTCTGAGTCTAATGATTTTTTAAACGTAGCGAGAGCTTATGGATTTAAAGTGAAAAAAAGCCCATCTCACCGCGATATTCAACAGCTTTTTGAAGAAGCTCGCTCTACCCCCTATCTTCGATCACTCTCAGTTGCCTTTATTCGGAGCATGAAACTTGCGATCTACTCAGATCAAAATGTATGGCACTTTGGATTATCTCTTGAGCACTACTGCCATTTTACAAGTCCAATTAGACGCTACAGTGACTTAGTAGTTCATCGATTGCTCTTTGAAAAAGGTATACCACAAGAGACCTTACAATCGATTTCTCAGCACTGCTCTGAAAAAGAGAGAATTAGCTTTAAAGCTGAGCAGTCTGTGATTAATCTTAAGAAAACTCGATACCTTCATGCCCTTTTCCAGGAAGATTCAGAAAGGATCTACGAGGCAAATGTTTCGAAAATTAAACCCTTCGGTCTTTATTTTGAGGTGTCTGGGCTTCACTTTGAAGGTTTTATTCATATTTCAGAGATAGGAGATGACTACTACTATTATGAGGAAAAAGCCTCTAGACTCATCGGAGAAAAAACAAGAGCTTGCTTTTCTAGCGGGGTTCAAATCCAGGTTAAAATTGTCCATATAAATCTTCTAAAACAAGAGGTAATTTGGAATGTTATTTGCCAAGGAAGGGAAAAGAAAAAAATAAAGAAAAAAAAGTAAGATATTGCTAGGATATATTCAACAATTAAAAAAAATAAAAGAAAATGAAAAAACACTTTATTACAGGCCTTTTAATTCTTCTTCCAGTGGCTCTTACAATTGCAATCGTTGTTTTTATCGTTAACTTTTTAACTCAACCATTTATTGGGGCAGTCTCTCCAATCATAAGTAAATATCTCCCCCTTGAGCATAACGTTTTGTTTCTAACTCCAACTCAAATTATTGAGTACGGCAGTCAATTTCTAATTCTCATCTCTCTTTTTGTTTTTACCTTTTTACTTGGAATGGTTGGCAGATGGTTTTTTATTAAGTCCCTCATCTCTCTTGGGGATAATATCTTACATAAAATCCCTGTGATCAACAAAGTCTATAAAACAAGCCAAGAGATTATAAAAACCCTTTTTGTTTCAGACAAAAACTCTTTTAAACAAGTTGTTCTTGTTCCTTTTCCTAATGAGCACTCGTTTGTGATGGGTCTGATTTCAAAAGAATCCCCACTTATTTGCAAAAATAAAACAGAAAGGGATTTAGTCTCTGTTTTGGTTCCAACGGCACCAAACCCAACAACTGGCTATATCTTTATGTATGATAAAAAGAAACTTATCCCTCTTTCAATGTCAGCAGAAGATGCTATAAAATTTATTGTTTCTTGCGGAGTTGTCACTCCAGATCACCATGAGCATATTAAGGAGTCTTAATGAAAAAGCATCTGATTACAGGTCTTGTTATATTACTTCCAATAGCTTTGACTCTTCTTGTGCTTGTTTTTTTAATGGATCTTCTTACAGCTCCTTTTTTAGGAATCGTCCACGGAATCCTAACCTTTTTAGGAAGTAACATTCTATACCTTCAAAACCATCAAATTATCCTCCTTTTTCTAAGTAGAATTATTGTTTTATTACTCTTGTTCGTTTTGATTTTGGTTTTAGGGTATCTTGGAAATAAGATCTTTTTTAATTGGCTTTTACAAAAATTCCATAGAATAATGCTTACCATCCCTTTCATTAAAAAGATCTACAAAAGCATTAGAGACTTAATTAAAACTTTCTTTTCTGAGAAAGGCTCTATTTTTGAGTCTTCTGTTGTTGTTAATTTCCCCTTTGAACACACCTACATGATGGGATTTCAATCAGAGTCTGTTCCATCAAAAGTGACAGACAGAGTTCCTGAGCTCAAAAACGGTAAGACTGTTTTTGTTCCAACTGCAATCCACCCCACCTCTGGGTTTTTAGTCATGATGAAAGAGGATAAAATTCATCCTACTGAAATGACAACTGAAGAAGTTCTTAAATTTTTAATTTCTGCTGGGCTTTTCGTTCCTAAAGATAAACATATAACTGATGATAAAGCACCAAACTGAACCAAATCGAATAAAAGTTTTTCTGATATCCGCAAAAAATCCACAAGATAAGATATTAAAACTTGGCATGATCGCCAAAAAATATTTTAACAAAAAAGAAGCTCTTGTCTTTTTAGTAGAAGATGAGAAAGCAGCAAATTTCTTAGATAATCTTTTATGGGAGACTCCCAAAGAAAGTTTTTTGCCTCACGCATGCTCTGATTTCTTAAAAGAAAATATCTTTTTGTATGTTTCTAAAAACATTATCTCATTTGAAAGGGTCCACTCTTTTTTTAATCTGAGAAAATCCCCACTTATACCTGATAGGGAGGTTTGTAGAATTTTTGAATTTGAAGATACATCCACGCCAGAAAAAAAGAAAGTTTGCGTAGAAAAATTCGGAACTTACCAGAAACTGGGCTTTCAAATTATTTCAGTTTGATTTCTTAATAAAAGTTAAAGAAAATAAACACAATTTCATGTTAAAATCCGCCGCCTAATTTTTTTTGGATATTTCACATGACACATTATTTAAAGCCGATAAGATCCTCGACTGCATTTGAATTCTTTCACCAAAATCTTACTTTCATTCCTCATGAAATCGAGCAAAGGACTGCAGATTTTGCTAGTAGATTTTTTGTAAATCTTTCTCAAGATCGGTTAGAGGAGTCAAACTCTGCTGAGAAAAATTTCATAGATATTTTAACAACATCACAGGACGGTCTCTACTTGGGAGTAGAGAGATTTGATGAGTGTTATCTTGTGGATCAAGAAGATGTATCATTTGAAGATCAAACAGACGCCTTTATATTTTCATACGAACCTCAAGAGGAAGTCTCCATGATCGATTCCTTTTCTTCCTCTGCCCCATCCTCTTTAACTCCTTCCCCAACTCTGCGAAAAAGAATAAAAACTAAACCTTCACAAAAAAAAGATTACCACATTTGGACTGAAGAAGATTTTTCAAAACTTGAGATGTTTTGTAAAAATAAATTATATAGAACAAATCAAAACAAATATGCTGTAAAAGAAATCTGTAAACATTTTAATGTCAGCGATAGAGTTTGTAGAAATGGAATTACTACTTTGCAGCGGAGGGGCGTTCTCCCGAAATCGCAGCGTAAAAGAAATTTTTATTAATTTAAAATTATATAGGCCAATTTTGAAACAACTAAAACATAAAAAATCTTGAAGGATTCAGAAGAACCTTTTATAATACACCCAATGAAAAATTAAGGAGCACGACCATGGTAAGAATTAGTAAACAAGCAGAAAAAAGAAGTGTAAGCCCAAGAAGAACACGCTTTCCTTCTCCAAAAACAGGTCCTTTAAAAGACAACCTTGCAAATGGTTTCAAAGAACATGTAAATTGTTATAAAAACGAAAACAACACAGCAATTTTCATCGGAAAATTTAAATAATAAATAAGATAAAGGATTAGGTAAAGATTATGTCTAGACACGCTAGCTACGGAAAATCTGGAAAAACCGTGACTAAAAGAAACGTTTTAAAAAGATTCGAAAGATTAGATGTTCTTAAGTCATTAGGACGCATCGAAGAAGGTAAAATGAAGAAAATTACTGGTCTTCCTAAAACTCCAGTTAGCCAATAATCGGTAATATTGTGGTTTTTGTTAATACAACTAGCTCACAAGAGCTTGTGAAAATAGATGCAAATCAAGTTAAAGCCTTAGTCGCATGCATATTCGATGAAAAATCAGTGTCATGCGATGAAATTTCAATCAATTTCATAACGGAAAAAGAAATTTCAGAGTTACACGATGAATTCTTCGATGACCCAACTCCAACAGACTGCATTACATTTCCAATAGATGACATAGATGATGTATCAAACTACAAAATTTTAGGGGAAATTTTCGTGTGCCCCCAAGTCGCCCTATCTTACTCTCAGCAACATCTTCTCGATTTCGAAGAAGAATTAACATTATATGTTGTACACGGGATACTCCATCTACTTGGATTTAATGATATCGAAGAGGGAGAGAGAAAAGTGATGAGAGAGCAGGAAGCTTTTTGCATGAAACTTCTTAAAGAAAATCAATTAATCCTCAGAGTAACAAAACACCAAACAATTTAATAAACATAGAAACAGCGAATAATCTTATTGATATTTTTTACAAAAAAAACCTATTAAATGGATAGAGGATTATTTCAATGGTTATTGAGAGTTTGTTGTTCCCAATTCTTTTTTTATGCTGCTCCACAATTTTATTGATTCTATCTAAAGCTTTAAAAAAGCTTGGAAGGATCAATTTTAAAAAAGAGCTAAACCAAAATAGAGATAAGTTTTTCTTTTTTCTCTTTTTAAAAAAACTCTTCCCTTCTGATTCATGGAACAACTTTTTAATTGTTAATGGATCAACAAGGCAAATCTCTCGCATTCTTTATACAACAACCTTTATTTTATACTTTTTTTCTCATCCGTTTTTCTCAGGTGTTGTCTTAAAAGAAACCAAATCTGTTCAGCTTGATCCCAAAATGTTTCTTTTGATTGTTGCAGTTATTGTGATCTTGAGTTTACTGTTGGATTTTCTTGCGTTATTTATTGGAAACTATTACCCCAAAAAGTCCCTCTCAATTTTTTTTCCGATAGGATCTATATTTCTTTTTTCTTTATCGCCCGTAACTTTTTTAATTTTGAAGCTTCAAAAGATTCTTCTTCCTTCTGAGCAGCAAATCAATAAAGAGACCTCTTATAAAATCAAAGATAAGATTTTAGAACTTGTTGTTGAATCAGATCTCAACCATGAGCTTTCATTGCAGGATAAAAAACTTATTATTTCTGTTGCATCTTTTAAAGACAGAATTGCAAGAGAAATCATGGTTCCAAGAATCGATATGTTCATGCTCTCTTCCACTTGTTTGATTGAACAAGCAGCCCAGGCTTTTGTGCAAGAGGGTTATAGTAGAGTTCCTGTTTATAAAAACAGCATGGATAATATTATTGGTGTTCTTCTTTACAAAGATCTTTTAAATTTCTATGTTGAAAGTGAAAAAACGAAATGCTCACAAATTTCTCATTTAACAGTTGAGTCTCTTTTAAAACCTGTTGTTTACACTCCTGAAACAAAGAAAATTTCTATTTTGCTGCAAGAGCTAAAAGCAAAACAAATTCACCTGGCTATTGTTGTAGACGAATATGGCGGAACAGAGGGAATTGTAACGATTGAAGACATTTTAGAAGAGCTTGTCGGAGAAATTGGAGATGAGTACGATGATATCAAACAGGACTCTTTGTATTCTGAGCATCCCCAAGGTGGCTGGATTGTAGATGCAAAAATGAATATTATAGACATCGAAAAAGAATTAACTATTTCAATCCCTCATAGCCCTGAATATGACACAATTGGAGGATATATTTTTCACAGATCTGGTTCTATCCCAACAAAAGGATGGAAAATTCACCACGAAAACTTTGATCTTGAGATTTTAAAGTCCTCTGACCGCTCTGTGGAAAAGGTGAGAATTACTCCCGCTATCAACGAGGAAATTTAATTTCCTTTCTCTTGAAAAAGAATCGTTTTTAAGGCAAAATAACTTAGAATAAATGATAGATGGGAGTCACACATGCGTCGTTCGCTTTGCTTTACAGAACCTAAATACGTTTTAGCTGGGCAAAAAGTTACAGTTAAATTCACCTACTCACCAGGAATAAACCTTCCAAAAGGATCTAGACTTAAATTCGATCCACTTACAAAAGGGCGCGAATTCGACTGGGAGATTCCAACAATTTCAAATAAACAAGAAGAATCTCAACTTCGGATGACAACTCCGCAAGGTCAGACTGTGATCCCAAAAGCAATACAAGGGAAATCGAAAATTTGCCCTCAATTTGAATTTATTTTACCCTCTGAGGTAAAAGCAGGAGAGGAGGTTGTTATATTCTTAGGCTCGTTAGAGAAAACATCAACTTTAAGAGCTCAACTTCATCTTCAAAGGCGTCGTCCTTTCCACCTTTATATAGATACAAAAGGAACTGGAGATTACAAAGAACCAGAAATATTTTCCATGGACGTAAAAGGGAATGTTCTTGAAAAAATTAGAGTCATCTCTCCTTCAATGGTCGGAAAAAATGAAAGGTTTGACATTGTCGTAAGATTCGAAGATACTTTCGGAAATTTAACTTCAAATGCAGCTGAAGGGACATTAATTGATTTCTCCTACGATCAACTCAGAGAAAATCTCAACTGGAAGCTTTTTGTTCCAGAAACTGGGTTTTTAAACCTACCAAACCTTTATTTTAATGAGGCTGGAGTTTACAGAATCAAGCTTGTTAACCTAAATAAAAAGGAAACATTCTACTCATCTCCAATTAAATGCATCGAGTCAGACGGTAACCAAACCATATACTGGGGATTATTTCACGGAGAGTCTGAAAGATTTGATGCAACGGTGCAAATTGAATCCTGCTTAAGACACTTTAGAGATGATTTATCATTCCATTTCTATGCCTCTTCTTCTTTTGAATCTGAAGAGGAGACTTCTCAGGAAGTTTGGAAAAACGTATCTCTTCAAATCTCTGAGTTTAATGAAGAAGACAGATTTATTACTTACCTAGGATCTCAGTGGTTTAACGATGAAGAATCTGAAGGATTAAGGCAGCTTATTTTTACAAAAGATAACAAACCTCTTTTAAGAAAGAAAGAGGCAAAGTCTACCTCTCTTAAAAAGATCTATAAATCCCACACTCCAAAGGATCTGATTGGGATTCCCTCCTTTACAATGGGCAAAGGGCTTCACTATAACTTCGAGGAAATCAATCCTGAATATGAACCTGTTGTAGAAATCTATAACGCTTGGGGAAGCTCTGAGTGTACAAAAGAGCAAGGAAATTTAAAGCCCATCACGGCAAACGGGAAACAAGGAATTGAAGAGACTGAGCAAGGATCGATTAGAAAAGCGCTAAATATGGGGCATCGTCTTGGATTTGTCGCTGGGGGCCTTGATGACAGAGGTGTCTTTTCAAATCTTTATAACTCAGATCAAGTCCAGTATACTCCAGGTTTAACGGCTGTTGTTTGTTCCTCTCAGACTAGAGACTCTCTTATTCAAGCTGTAAAAGACAGAAGTTGTTATGCAACAACTGGGGCGAGAATTATTCTTAACATGGAAATTGCGGGGCTTCCTATGGGATGCATTCTTTCAACGAAAGCTAAGCCAGGACTTGCATTCAACAGGTTTATCAAAGGATGCGTGATTGGAACTAGCAATATTAAAAAAGTTGAAATTTTCAGAAATGGATCTCTCTTTCAAAAATTTGAGCCAAATCAAGACCAATTTGACTTTGAAGTAAACGATCCTTCTCCCCTTGAGGCTCATTTAATTAGGTCAAAACTTGATGATTCCCAATTTCTCTACTACTATATTAGAGCAGTTCAAGATGATGGACATGTAGCTTGGGGGTCTCCGATTTGGATTGAAATGGTCTCCCAAGAAACTGTGGTCCCTATTAAGCCCGCTAAAAAAAACTCAAAAATCTAATTTCTAAATAAAAAAGCCCAAATATACTTTGGGCTTTTTTATTCTTTTAAGATTTCTTTATTTTTTTGCTGCAAGTCTTGCACTTCTTCTAAGTGAAGGCGCGGCTTCTGGCTCTTTTGGTTTATCTTTTTTGACTGGTGTTTTTTTACTTGAAGCAGGAGCTACTGGAGCTGCTTTAGCGGCTTGTTTTTCTTTTTTTTCTGCAAGTCTCGCGCTTGTTCTTACTGGTTGCTTTTGCTCAGGCTCTGGTTTTTTCGGCGCCTCTTTTTTCTTTGGCGGAGTTTGTACTAAAGGAGGAAGGCTTTTTTCTTTTTTTTCTGTAAGTCTTGCACTTGTTCTTACAGGTTGTTTTTGCTCAGGCTCTGGTTTTTTTGGTGCCTCTTTTCTCTTTGGCGGAGTTTGTACTAAAGGAGGGAGGCTTTTTTCTTTTTTTTCTGCAAGTCTTGCGCTTGTTCTTACAGGTTGTTTTTGCTCAGGCTCTGGTTTTTTTGGTGCCTGTTTTTCTTTCTTTTCTACCACGTCTATCTTTTGCGCATCGGAGATAAAAGAGTATAGTATTTGGGATTCTAAAGGAGACGGCGTTTGCTGAACTTCATCCTCAAATCGAACTTTTTTTTGCTTCACTTCTTTTTTTTGTAAATCAGGCGATTCATTAAGCTCGATTTGATGGAATTTCTCTGTCAATTCATCCATGTCTCTCTCTGAGCTCTTTTTATTAGTTGAAAAAATAAGAGGTTTGAAATATCCCAAGATGTCAGATAAAGAAAAGGATAGCTGATTGGATGGAGGTGTCTGTTTTTCAATTTCTTTTCTATCAACAAATGGGTTCAATAAAGCTTCTAACTCCTTTTGGTTTTCTTCATAGCAGCCTCTAGAAGTTGGCAAAGGAGATAATATTTCTTCTTGTTTATCAGATTTATCTGACTCTAAATCTTTGGAGTGATCATGCTCTGGCTCTTTTATAACTATAGCAGATGATGGAGTCTCAAGAGGTAAATCCTGGATCATCTTCTTAGTTTCTTCTTTTTTAGACTCTGGGATTAACTTGAGGTTCTCATCGATTTTTTGCTCTGACTTTTTACCTTTAATCACCAAAAGAGCCATATCGTAGATTGATTTTAAGAGAAATGCGGGAAGTAAGATTACAACTAAAGTCAGTCTCAAAGTCACTCGAAAAATACGTCCTAAGGTAGAAATGCGATCTTTTGCTATAGAAGAGACTTTTTCATCAGAGCTTGATTTAACTCTTTTATTTTGTTCCTCTGAAGCGTCTAAATTAACCTGCCCAGGGCGTGGTATTGAATTAATTACTCCCATATTAACCTCAATTATTATTCATTTTATTTAAATTATATCATTAATTATTAATTGTAATTTAAGACTAAAATATTTTTATTTAGATTAAAATTGGTTTTATACAGAAAAGGGCCGAGAAAGGCCCTTTTCTTAAAGAAATTATTTTAAAATATTAAGAGCGTTAGATATGACTCTAGCCCCTTCTTGAAGAGCAAGATCAGTTTTTTGCTCAAGGGTAAGCTTTGAGTACTTTCTAGCTGAAGAGTTTATGACAGCCTCATATCTTTTTGTTGCTTTTGAAAAAGCCGCTTTAATTTTGTTTTCCTCTTGGAATTGATTTAATTTAGCTAATAAAGACTTAGGAAGTTTATCTAGAATTTTTGCTAAATTTTCAGAGGAGTGCTCAACTTTACGCTCCTGAACCTTCACAATTTCTACTTCCTTGATCTCTTTAGTTTCTTCTTTATTTTGATGGTTTGTTCCTCTTCTGAAAGAAAAAAGAGAGAACAATTTTTTAGATATTCTTCGACAAACTGCCGAAAGAGAAAATTTAGATTGGCTTGTATTTGCAACTTGTAGGGGTTCTTTTTGTGAATCAGGGTTTTCAATCTGCGCTATAATATCGTTTTGACCATCACTGACATGATCTAATTTGGATGGTTCTGTAGATTCTGCATTTACCTGCTCATTGTTTTGTGCGACTGCAGTATCTGCTTGAGCAATATTTGAAATTTTTGAAATTTGACTTTCCGGTAGTAGTGCGGTCATTGCAATAGGATCAATCCCAGATCCTAGAGTACTTCCATTCTCTTCTTGAAGCTCTTCATTTTCAAAAAGGGCATCGACAGGCTGAGCTGGCTGAGCAGCCTGCTGATTCATTAGATCGGATGCTGGTCTAAATAATTCTGTACGTAATGGTAAAACACTCATTTTATTTCCTCTTGCGAATTTTTGAAGTAAAAAAAAAAGATTTGGGATTATATTAATCAACAACATAAAATCCAAACAAATTCAATTTATTCTTTGATTATGAAAATTATTCTCGCTTCACAATCGCCAAGAAGACATGAAATTCTTCAGTTCCTCAATATTCCATTTACAGTGCATTCAAGTAACTTTAATGAAGATGAAATTATATTCGCTGGTTGCCCTATTTCTTTTGTGAACAAACAATCTATTTGCAAAGGGCAAGTAGTTCAGAAGTTATATCCCAAGGATGTGATTATCTCTGCAGACACCACAGTTTATTTTAACAACGAGCTATTCCAAAAGCCATCCTCTCATCACCAAGCCTTTGAGTTTATTGAAACACTCTGTGGGAAGACTCATAGCGTCTTTACATCGGTTTCTGTATTAAAAGAAGAAAGGATTTTTACTCACTCAGAAGAGACTAAGGTCACATTTAGAGATCTTGAGAAGGATCAAATTCACAAATATATTGAAATGGTACACTCCTTAGATAAAGCAGGTGGATACGCTATTCAAGGGATTGGAAGCCTTCTAGTTTCTAAGATAGAGGGGTGCTACTATAATGTGATGGGACTTCCTATTCAAACTCTTGTTAAACTCTTAAAAGAGGTCGATATCGACATATGGAATTTTTCAAACGACATCTATTAGTAGCAGCTCACCTTTGTTTGACTCTTTTTATCTTTTGTGAGGAAAATCAAGAAGATCAAAAACAACCTATTCAAAAAAATCACCTTCTTTTTCTTGTAAAGGCAAACAAGATTGAATCTGCAATCGATCATTATTTTGAGTATAAACAACAACTAGGAAAGCACGACAGTGAATTACTTGAGCAAATTGCAATGATTTTAATTGATGAAGCAATGAGTTCAAAAAAACAAGAAAAAGAAATTACAAGCTTATATGGAGCCTCTCTTGCAGGAGTTAATTCGATCCTTGATCTTTGCGAATCAGCAATAAAAAGTCGAAATCCTCAAACTCAGCTTGTCTCCATTCAAATGCTTGGTCAAATTCACGATGATAGAGCAAATATTCTGCTCTGCAAAGCCTTCTCCTCTGATTTTTTTGAAATTAGATTGGAAGCTGCAAATTGTCTAGCCCAAAGAAAATACATTCATGCAGTCGGATATATTGAATCTTTGATGCATAAAATCCCTCCATTTTTTCACTACCTTTTTTCTGAGATGTTTGCCTATATTGGAACTACTGAGGCCACAAATCAGCTAAAAAAAATGATTCACTCAGGCGAATTATTCACAAGAGTTGCTGCCACATTATCTGCAGCTCAATTCAATCGAGATGACCTGCTTAAAGATATACGAACTGCTGCAACGCATCTAAATCCAGCAGAACAAGAAGCTTGTGCTTTTGCTTTAGGCGCTTTAAGTGATTCATCTTCGATCTCTCTTCTTGAAAAGCTTTCAAAATCTGAGGAACCTGAAGTTTCAATTGCTGCACTTAACTCTTTATCTTTACTTGGAAAAAAAGAATCTATCGAACATATTTTTCAAAAAGCGAAAGAAGAAAACCTTTTTGCAATTACAATTCTTGCAAACATTGAAGGCTCAGAAGATTTCCTTGCGAAACTTTTACATTCAAAAGATCGGCAGATCAAATATAACGCTGCTTTAGCTCTTTTAAAAAGAAAAGATATTAGATGCCTTGATGCAATTAAGCAGCTTCTTCTCTCAAGGAGACACGATTTTGCTTTTATCCCTCAATTTTCGCTTGGAAGATCTCTTAGCTACTGGAAGGTACTTCCCTCTTTATCTGTTTTAAGCAAAGGAGAAAAAGGAGAATCTCTTTCTGCGATTTCACTTGCTTTAAGGGAGCAAATTCTAGTAGATTTTCTCTCTCTTGGCCAGGAGCAGTTTCTCTCATTAGCTTCTCTGATTTTGAAAGAGCACGAAAAAGAGTTAACTCCCCTTTTAATGGAGCTACTGACAAATTTAAACTCTGATAGTGCAACTGAGTTTTTAAAAGAAAAAGCAGAGGAGTTAGGATCTCCTTTTATAAGAAATTATGCCTGTTTAGCTCTTGCGAAAATGAAGAAAGAGCCGATCTACTCTCAGAGAATAGAAAGCTGGGTTCGCTCACAGAAAAAAACTGAAATGTTTCAATTTAGGCCAATCACTACAAAAGCAAATACCGAAACAAATTTCACCTTTCAACTCACTCCAAAAGAAAATTCGGCTCTACTTATTCAAACGCTTCTTCTTTTCTCTTTGTCACATGAAGAAAAAGCAATTGAGATTATTCTTGAGATGATAAAATCTGGGCATCCAAATAATCGCCCTATTCTAGCTGGGCTTTTAATGAAAACAATTGAATAACCCTCAGATAGATTGATTACATCCATGAAATTAAAAAGAGTTTCTTTTTTTCTAGTTGGATTACATCTCTCTATTTTTGGATTTGAAAAAGAATCTCTTTTGCCTCTTGATTTAAAATTTAAAAATCCAACTTATAAAAACGGCAAAATATTTACTAATGATGGTGGAATCATCAAAGGAGACAATTTTTGGATCCAATCTAAAAAGTTGTCTTATACCAAAAAAGAAACCGGCTCTGAAATCATTGAAGCTGAGCAAGATTTTGTCTTAAATTATGAGGGAAAAATCTTTTTGGGAGATAGAATTTACTTTGATGTCCTAGCAAGAAAAGGGGTCATTGAAAATGGTAAAATTTTTATCCATAACTTTTCTATTTTTTGTAAAAAAATCACTCTAAATGATGATAAAACCTTAGATTTATATGATGTAATGGTGACAACAAGCTCTGATGATAACATCTTTTGGAAGATGGATAGTTCTCATATTCATTTAGAGCGCGATCTCTCTTTTTTTACAAAAAACGTTAAATTCAAAGTCAAAGAGATCACCTTATTTTGGATTCCTTATTTTAAAAACACTTTAGCTCAATCTGATAAAAGCAAAGACAACTCAAAACTTAGCTACAATCTTACCTGGGACGCTGGACAGGGTCCAAGATTTAGCCTACGTTATAATATTTATTCTTGGATGGGACTTGATCTATTTTTAAGAGGTGACTACAGATGGAATAGAGGTCCAGGTGCCGCCTTTGAGGTGGATTATTTATCTTTGGATAAAAAAAGCGTATTTAAGTCCAAAAACTATATCTCAAACGACACCTACTTTAATGATGACAATCCAAATAAAAGACTTAAACGCTTTAGAATCCAAGGAGAGCTCAACACTTCCACTGAAAACAAGGAGGGAACACTTCTTGTTGTTTGGGATAAAATGAGTGATAAAAATATGCCAACTGATTTTTCAAGCGATGATTTTGAGGTCAATCCGTTAAAACAAAATAAGCTTATGGGAAGATATTATCATAAAAATTATGTGACGGGCGTTGATATTTTACCTAGAATGAACAGCTTTGAAGGACTTAAGCAAGAGATTCCCTCTTTGTTTTTTAGTGTAGCTCCAATCACTTTCGGCTCCCGCGCTCCAATTACATTCTTTAACAACTTTAGACTTCAATTTTTAGATTATGTCTATTCAAGCGATCTAAAATACGCCCCTGATCAAGCGCAAAATATCTTACGAGATTTCCATTCTCTTAGAGCTGAAAGTGAGCAAGAGATCCAAGCGAGCTTCATTTTTTCTTTTTTAAAATTTTCTCCATCGATTGGATTCAATGGAATCCTCTATAACAACAATCCTTTCAAGCGCTCTGTCAATCAAGCAATTTTTAAATATAATGCCACTTTGGAAAGTGACTTTTATAAAAACTACTCCTCACTAACTCACTCGATCCACCCCTATATCAAATTTAGAGGAATCACAAAACCTCTTCAGCCGCTACAAAAAGTCTATATCTTTGATATAAAAGATGGATATTACTCCCTTAACTTTCTTAGAGCGGGAATAAAAAGCGCATGGGAATCGTCTAAAAAAAATAGCTCCTATTTTTCTCTTGATCCTTATCTTCTTGCCTTTTTTTTCGACAAAACCTACCAACTTGCGATTCCAAAAATTGGAATCGAAGGAACGTATGTGTTAGATCATATGAAGCTAACACCTGATTTAAGATGGAATTTAAATAATAACATTCTTGATTTTTTCAATGTTGAGCTTGAGTACACCTATAGCGCCAATCTCTCTTTTTCAATTGAGTATCGCTACAGGGGACCTTATGACTTTAGAAAAGCAGATCATGACAACTTCATTTTAGATGTGGCGCGTCCAATTGAAGATCTCTACCACTCTCCTCTTTCAGATAAAAGAAACACCCTTTTAACTAAGGCAGAGCTTTATTTCACTCCAAAAACCAAATTGCAACTAGAATTACACAGCGGGTGGGGAAGAAGTGATCAACCTGGATATACAGAAGCAAGAGCAAACTTTCTTACAATGCTCTCCTCTTCTTGGAAAGTTAACCTCTCATATACCTATACAACAAGAGGAAGCTCTCATTTTGGATTTAAAATTGATCTGATTAATTAATCGCTCAGCTTATATTTTTTAAGGAGCTCTTTCTTTCTCTCTTTTGCTATCCTGTCTAAAAAAATAACACCATTTAAGTGATCATTTTCATGAAGAATCACTCTAGCGCAAAAGCCTTGTTTGATTTCTGAGAAAAACTCTCCCTTCTCACAATAAGCATCTACTTTAATTAAAGAAGGACGGGAGACATCTTCATAGATTTTAGGAAGAGAAAGGCATCCTTCAGAATCTAGAATTGGGGTGGGATCAAGAATGGAAATTTTTGGATTAATGTAAACCTTTGGCTCTCCGCAGAGAGGAAATCCCTCAGCATCTAAGGAGTGAACCTTAGATATAAAAAGGCGAATAGATTCTCCAACTTGAGGGGCAGCAAGGCCAATCCCTTTTTTTTGATTCATGATGAGTATCATCTCATCCACAAGCTCTATCAGAGAACTATCAAAACAAACAACATCCTGAGCTTTTTTTCTCAGGACGGGATCTCCATAAAAAACTATCTCTCTTTTCATCTAAAATTCAATACTACTCAGAGGTGTTTTTAGGTCCTTGCTCGATTTTAATTGGCAAAGTCGTTGTCTTCATTCGAGATAAATTGGAGCACCAAACAGATAGAATTAAGCAAACGCTCATAAAAATCACCGCAAGCCATCCTGTAAATTTCTTTAAAACATCCGCTGTAGATGTTCCAAAAAGAGAATCACCAGCATCTCCACCGAAAGAGGCTCCAAGTCCCATGCTTTTGCTTTCTTGAATAAGAATCACAAAAGAAAGAAGGACGCTAAGCAATAAGAAGAGGATTAAAAAAGTGTAAAATAAAATAGTCATAAATTCATATCCCTTGAGATTGTAATAATTTTAGCAAAAGGTTCTACATCAAGCGAAGCGCCTCCGATTAAAACCCCATCAATATCTTCATGTTTTAAAAACTCAGCAATGTTTTTATCATTGACTGACCCGCCATACAGAAGATGAACACCCTGAGCAATCTTTTCACCAAAGCAATCTTTGATAAATTCTCTGCATATTTTATGCACATGCTGAGCATCTTCCGCTTTAGCTGCAAGACCTGTTCCAACTGCCCAAAGAGGTTCATAGGCAATAGAAACATATTTCATCTCTTCTTTGGAAAGATCAGAAAGAGCGATACGTAGTTGCCCTTTTAAAATATCTGCTGTAATCCCCTCTTGCTTTTCCGCTTTAGATTCTCCGATGCATAATATTGGAGACAGTCCGTGCTCTAAAGCTTTTTTAATTTTGATAGAGGTGACTAAGGAGGTTTCATGAAAAAGTGTTCTTCTTTCTGAATGACCGATAATCACAAAGCAAGCCCCTGCTTCTTTTACCATTTCAGCTGAGATCTCTCCAGTAAACGCCCCTTTATCGAATTCTGATATAGTTTGCGCTCCAATTTGTATCCCGCTTAATGAAGGATCAAAGGCGCAAGATGCAAGAGCTGTGGCAGGAACTGCTAAATAGATATCATTTTTAGCCGTATCAATTTTTTGAGAAAGCTGCGAAATAAACTCAGAAGCTTGACTTCTTGTTTTGTGCATTTTCCAATTACCAATTATTTTTAAAGGACGATCCATACTCCCCTCATGAAAAAATAAAAATTGTATGCAATTTCTATCTCTAGAATCAAGCTATAAAATTAGATCAAATTACTTAAATTAAAAAAACTTTTAGAATCAAAATTCAGGGGAGTATCACTTCCAAGAGGCTTGCCAAAGATGAATTGCCATACTCTCTTTGGACGCAAAGGGTATCACCTCATCAAGGGTTCGATTTTTTTCAGTTGAGGGAAGAGGGTAAAAATAAGAAGTGGGAAGAATGAGTAGGTCCTCTGAGAAACAACTTAAACATTTTTTGGTAAAAAGAGCTGGACCTGTTCGATCAAATAAAGGAAGGTTTGCATCAGAGGAAACAGCTTTAAGACACTCTTTTAAAAGAAAATGATTTTTTTTTGCTCCAATAATTCCAACTGCTATGTGAAACAAAAAAGAATTTATTTGAAAGCCACTAAACAAATCACATCCTGAATCTGTCAGACAATCAAAGGGCTTGATGCACACTACATCAGTATCTGAGTAGACCCCTCCAAAATTATATAAAATATTATACCTTAAAATATCTGCTTTTTCGGAATAAGTTTTCGCTAGAAAAAAAGACTCTTTGGCTGACAAAAAAGCCCAATTGAAGTTTGCTATATCTGAGTCTTGCCAAACCTTAATATCCCACTTTGGGTGATGTCTCTTCCATGAGTCAATAGAAAGCTTAGCATCGATAGGAAGTGAAGATCCAAGCCATATAAAATGAAGGATTTTTGGAATATTAGATTCGATTTTTCCAAGTTGAATATTTCTGCTAAAATTTCTGTAACTTCTTTCAAATGGAATAAATTTCTGAAGGTTTTTTGGATCTAGGTGAAGATTTGAAATCGGCTGATTGCTCAAAAGGGAAGAGTAAAAATCTCTTTCAATGAAGTGATGATTTTTTGAATTAAGGTTTGAGAGCTCTTTGTAAAGAGCGATAGAAGGCTCTAAAAAGAGTGGATTTAATGATCCAAGTAAGTTCCCTGGAACAAAAAAAGACATATAAGCCCTTTGTGTAATTTATCTTTTAGACATAAAGAATAAAAGAAAAAAGAAGAAGTCTTTTTCTTTACAATTTGCAGTTCTAAAATAACCATGTAGCATGCTAGTCTAATCCAGTATTTATAAAATCCTAAATTAGATCTGTATGTCAACTCTTGCAAATAAAATTTATACTGTCTCTGAGCTTACTCAAGCCATTAAATCACACCTAGAGCCTAAGTTTTTTCAGCTCACACTTAAAGGAGAAATTACAAACTTTACGATGCAAGCATCAGGTCATCTATATTTTAATTTAAAAGATGAAAGCTCTCAAATCTCTTCTGTACTTTTTAAAAATGTAGCCATGCATTTATCTCGGATTCCTAAGGCCGGAGACAAGGTGATTGTAAAGGGAAGCATTAGCGTCTATGTGCCAAGAGGAAGCTATCAACTCGTTGTTTCTGAGCTGCAATATGAGGGGCTTGGAGATCTTCTGTTAAGGTTGCATGAATTAAAAGAAAAATTTCAAAAAAAGGGATATTTTGATTTGTCCCATAAAAAGCCCCTTCCTAAATACCCTAAAAAAATTGGAGTAATTACAAGTCCAACGGGGGCTGTAATTCACGATATTTTAACTGTACTTCAAAGAAGATTTAAAGGGTTTCATCTAATTTTAAACCCAGTTAAAGTCCAAGGGCAAGGAGCTGAGGTTGAAATCGCAAAAGCAATTGATGATTTTAACAAACACAACCTTGTCGATGTGATGATTGTTGGCAGAGGGGGAGGCTCTATGGAAGATCTTTGGGCTTTTAATGAAGAGTGCGTTGTGGAAGCGATTTACCGCTCAAAAATCCCTGTTATCTCCTCTGTTGGCCATGAAACAGATTTTTGTTTGGCAGACTATGTAGCAGATGTAAGGGCTGCAACCCCATCAGCTGCAGCTGAGATTGTGATCAAAGAAAAAGCTCTTCAAATAGAGTTTTTACAAAATGCCAAAAAAAGCATTATCTATTCATTGACAAGTAGCATCAAACAGCACAAATTAAAACTAAGGGCAATCTTAAAACAAAAAATTTTTCTTTCCTCAGATTATCTTTTAAATCCCTTTTTTCAAAAAACAGATCTGATGAACTCTGAGATCGATCGAGCGATGGAGCAAAAACTGAAGGTTTCCCTCATCCAAACCTCTCATCTGAAAAAACAACTCTCTTCCTTAGAGCCCTCTTCAAAACTCTTTCAAATTAGAGAGAAAAACACCCTTTATTTTAAACGATTAGATGATCGAATCATCTCATCTATTCATCAACTAAAAATTAAATTAACCCACATCAAAAAGATTCTTGATTCTGTCAACCCAAAAGAGGTCCTTAAAAAGGGTTACTGCATTCCCTTTGCTGAAAACAGTAATTCAGTTATCATTTCTTCAAAAGATATAAAGACTAACGACTCTATTACTTTACAGTTTCATGATGGTCGAATCAGAACAAACGTTACAAAAGAGGCACATGGATAATTCCCTTTCATTTGAAGCATCTTATAAAAGATTGGAAGAAATCTTAGAAAAACTAAATAGTACTCATATCTCATTGGAAGATTCCTTAAAGCTTTACGAAGAAGCTGATAAATTGATTTCTACATGTAATGATAAATTGCTTAGCGCTGAGCAAAAAGTGCAAGTTTTGATTAAAAATAGAAATCAAGAAATTCAAGTCCAAGAAAACAATGAAGTTGCTCTTGAAGATTTTCAAATTTCAAAAACACAACACTTAAATAGATCACTATAATGAGTTTGTCGTTGCATCACCTATTAACCCCCTCTGAAATCAAAAGCTACTCAAAAGAGGAGCTTGATTCACTTGCTTTGTCAATAAGAGAGAGAATCATTGAGGTGATGTCAAAAAATGGAGGACATTTAGCTTCAAATCTTGGAATGGTAGAGACAACAATTGCTCTTCATAAAGTTTTTAACTCCCCCTTTGACAAATTCATCTTTGACACTTCTCATCAAGCCTATACTCATAAGCTCTTGACGGGCCGTGATAAGGATTTTGACACAATTCGACAATATTTGGGACTCTCTGGGTTTACAAGTCCTCAAGAATCACAGCATGATCACTTTTTTGCAGGTCATGCAGGAACAAGTCTCTCTTTATCTCTTGGAGCTCTTAAATCAAGAGATCTTCATAAAGAAAATCATTATATAATTCCGATTCTTGGAGATGCAGCCTTCACTTGTGGACTCACACATGAGGCGCTAAATAACATCTCAAAGGAAATGAAAAAATTCATCCTTATTCTAAATGATAATGCCATGTCCATCTCAAAAAATGTTGGAGCAATTACTGAAATTTTTAGTGAAGAATCGGAAACTCTTGAAAAGCTACTATTTCACCTCAAAGAGAAGCTTGGTGTACCCTCAAGTTTAGAAGAAAGTGATTCTTGTAATTTATTTAAAACAATTACAAATGCTGCCTCATTTTTTAAACTTTGGGGATTCAATTACTTTGGACCAGTAGATGGTCACGATATTTCTTCTCTTGTTGAGGCGCTTGAAAATGTCAAAGAAATAGATGGACCTGTTGTTTTGCATGTGAAAACAATCAAAGGGTATGGCCTTGAAATGGCTGCAAAAGACCCAGTATGCTACCACGGAGCCCGTCCCTTTCAAAAAGAAACTGGGGAATTTTTATCCCCCTCTCCTTCAAATACCTTTCCAAAAATTTTTGGAAAACATCTTTTAAATCTTTCTTTAGAGCATAGCAATTTAATCACTCTCACTCCTGCGATGCCTGTTGGATCTTGCCTTGTCGATGTGATGAAACAATTTCCTGATCGTTGTTTAGATGTTGGAATTGCAGAAGGACACTGCGTGACTTACGCTGGTGGGTTAGCTCTTAACCGTGCAAATAAAGTGATTGTATCCATCTATGCCACATTTTTGCAAAGAGCTCTAGACAATCTTTTTCATGATGTTTGTTTACAAAAAGCTCCTGTGATATTTGCAATCGATCGCGCAGGGCTTGCTGGAGGAGATGGAGCAACTCATAACGGAATTTATGATCTTGGCTTTTTAAAATCGATGCCAAATCTCATTATTGCACAGCCAAGAAATGGTAAGGTTTTAAAAGAGCTTTTAACAAGCGCTCTAAGCTATCTGGCCCCTGTTGCAATTAGATACCCAAATCTTCCGACTGAAGAAAACATAAATGAGCCCTTTTTCTTTAGAGAAATTGGCGAATCTGAAACACTTCAAATCGGATCTAAGATTTTGATTCTCTCTTTAGGTCATAAATGCCAAACGGCCTTTGAGGTTTCTAAAATCTTAGAGGAGCGAGGATTTTTTCCAACGATTATAGATCCAGTTTTCGTTAAGCCTTTAGACAAAAAACTTATAGAAATGATTCAATCTCATCAGTATGTTGTAACAATTGAAGAGCATGCCATAGCAAGTGGTTTTGGAGAAGCAATTAATTCTTTTGTCATGCTTCATCAGATTAAAGCTTGTCCCATTTTAAATATTGGACTTAGAGATATTTATGTAGATCATGGCTCTTATAAAGAGCTGACAAAGCAACAACATCTTGATGCAAGTTCAATTGCAAACAACATTTTAAATTTCTTTGGAATTTAGATCTTAACTAAGGATTCTATGATGATTATAGCGGTTTTTAATCACAAAAAGCACCCAAACAGTAAAGAGCTTTTTTTAAAAATCAAAAATTTTTTTCATGAAAGAAATGTGACTGTTGTTACTGAAGCTTCTGATGCCAAAGAATTTAATCTTCCCTCTCTTGATTCAATGAAAGATAAAAAAATTGATTTTATGATCACCTTAGGGGGAGATGGAACAATTTTAAAGTTAGCCCATGAGTTCTTTGATTTTAACGTTCCAATTTTAGGGATAAACCTTGGACATCTTGGCTTTATGGCTGATGTGCCAATCGACGATCTTTATCCAAGTCTTACAGATTTATTAGATAAAAAATATTCGATCGAACATCGAATTGTTCTTGAGGGAATAAGTTTAAAAGGAGAAAAATTTTTCGCAATCAACGATTTTGTTTTTCATAGAGCCAAAAACCCCTCACTCATTAAGCTTTCCATCGATCTTGATGATCTTTATTTAAACACATTTGAAGCAGACGGAGTGATTGTTGCAACTCCAAATGGATCAACTGCCTATTCACTTGCAGCAGGGGGTCCTATTCTCTCTGCAGGCCTCGATGGGTTTGTAATTACCCCAATTTGCGCGCATACAATCTCGAATCGCCCAATTGTTCTTACCTCCTCTCATAAAATTAAGGTCTCTTATTTAAGCAATTATGATCCGATTGAAGTGATAGCGGATGGATGCTGCTCCACTGAGCTTTGTTTTGGTCATTCATTTTATCTTCAAAAAAGTAACCGTGTTTTTAAACTTGTAAACTTAACAAGAAGAGATTACTTTTCAACCTTAAGGACTAAGCTTGCATGGTCTGGAAAACTAAGATAAATTCAGCAATTTTATCCTCAGAGCAGTTTTTTTCGGTCTTTCTCTCAACTGTTTTAACTTTAATTAGCCTCGGATTTTTTATAAGAATCGGCTGGATTCTTGGGACTACCACTTTAACTACAACTTTTGCTGTTATCGCCTTAGCGATCGCTCTCACTTTAACTACAGCTGCCTCCTTATCTCTTATTCTCTCTAACATCAAAGAAGAAGCGCACTCTCTTCATTTTCTTTTATCTAGAAGCTTTGGATCTGATGTTGCCTATGCAATCGGGGCTCCTCTTTTTTTAGCACAAGCCCTCTCTAGCACATTTTATCTTGCTGGAACAATTGAGGTTTTACACCTTCTTCTCCCCTCAATTTCAACAAAAATATTATCTTCTCTTTGTTTTTTTACTCTCTTTTTTATTTCCAAATTTTTTTTTAATGCGCTTGTAAAACTAGAAGGGGTTTTATTTGTTTTAATTTGCACAACTCTACTCTCATTTTACCTAAAGCAAGAGCCTTTTCAAAAGGAGCTCTCACTTACACTTTCCTCAAATCACTCTATTTGGCAAGCTTTTGCGATTTTTTTTCCGATTGTTGCAGGGATTGAAAGCACCCTAAACTCTATCCGATCTTCTTCCAAAAACTATAAACCATTTTCTTTGGGAATTTTCTCTGGAATTCTTGTTTCTGTTATTTTTTATATCACCCTTGTTTTTGTTCTTTATCAAATTGCAGAGGTCGATGAACTAAAATCTAATACTTTGATTTTGAAAAAAATCTCCATCTATCCTCCTCTTGCAATTGGAGTTATTTTATTTTCAGGGTTTATTGGAGCTTGGAACTCACTTTCTTCCGCTTGCTACAGCTTAGAATCGTTTTGTCAACATACCTCTATCCCCTCTATTTTTCGCTTAAAAACAAATCAGTGGCTGATCACAATTGCACTTGTTGGCCTTGGATTACTTTTTGGAAGCTTAAACCATATTGCCCCTCTTCTCTCTTTGTTTTTCTTAATTTCATATGGAACGATCAATCTTGCTGTTGGGCTTGAAGCTTGGATTGAAAATCCAAGCTGGAGACCTTCTATTAGAATTCACTTTATGATTCCACTTCTTGGGGCGATTTTAAGTTTTATTATCATCGTGATGATTAATCCAGGTTTTGGATTAATTTCAGCTCTAATTATTTCTCTTCTTTACTGGTATATAAAAACCACAAAACTCAATTCATCTTGGGAAGATTTTCGTTACAGTTTACTTCTTTTTTTATCAAGATGGTCTCTCTATAAGCTCAATTCACTTCACCCCTCCCCAAGGACATGGCGACCAAACCTTCTTGTATTTATTAATGATCCAGCGCAAAAAGAAAGTCTCACTAAACTATCTGCTGAGCTCACTCAAAAAAAAGGATTTTTAATTTGTTCTTCTATTGTATCAAAGGATCAAAATAAAAATATTCTTTTAGAAAAAAGAAGGCTCGATCTTTTGTTATCTAAGCAGCGAATCCCAGCCCTTGTAAAGATTAAAGAAGCTTCTGATGTTTTAGTTGCGATTGAATCAGAGATTGAAGAGACAGGCCTTGGAGCCTTCTCTCCTAACACAATCGTACTTGGGGCATCTGAAAATCAGGATAAGGTTTTATTTTTTTCTAAGATTATAAAGATTATTTATCAAAAAAAGAAAAATCTAGTTTTAATTCGAGAGAGCAGCAAAAAGATAAAAACTGTTTCAGAAAAAAATAAAAGAATTGATATTTGGTGGGGAGGAAAAAATCGAAGTAATTCAGAGCTGATGATCATTTTATCTTATATGTTGCAAAAAAACCCTTCATGGAAGGGCTCAACTTTAAGCCTTAAAACTGCAATAAGCAAAGAAGAAGAAGCGAAAGAGATCAGAGATAAAGTTGAAACATTCATGCACCTTGCTAGAATACAGTTTGAAACAGAGATTATTCTTCATAAAAAGGGAAATATTTTTGAAACAACGATTCAGCACTCCTCACAAGATGCCGATCTAATCTTTCTTGGAATCAAAGCTCCTGATGACTCAGAGACTGTTGAAGAATATGGGGAATATTTCAAGCAAGTGATGGAAAAAACAAGTCATTTTCCAAGTATTGCCTATGTCCTGGCATCAGAAGAAATCGATTTCAGAAAAATACTGACTTAAATAAAAGATAAGCTGCCCAATTTCATTGGGCAGCTTAGATGTTAGTAGCTATGAGAATCTAATCTCACTTTTCCTCTAAAGATTCTATAAATCCAATATCCATAAGCTAAAACAAGAGGAACTCCTACTGCAGCGATTGTTAATAGGATTTTCAGGGTTTTTTCTGAGGAGGCTGCGTTAAAAATTGTGATGCTATATTGCGCTGGATCAATTGTAGATCTTAGAAGAACTGGAAATGTTCCAACTCCAAAAAGACCAATTAAAAGAGCAAGAGCAATCGAGGAGCAAATAAAAGCCCAGCCACTATTATCTTTTTTGAGCATTCGAATCACGTTATAAATGATAGCGCCGGCTAATGCAGCCACTAAAAACAAAAATGGGTACAGTTTCATTTTTTCAATCATGTGTGGCTCAAAAATAACAGTTGAGATTGTCAAAGCAACATACATGATCACAAAAAAGATCATGGATCTATAAGACCATCTTTTAGTTTTAGCGTGGAACTCTCCATCTATTTTCATGTTAAGATAGATGGCTCCATGCATCATTAGTACTGCAATTGCTGTGATTCCCATTAAAATTGGATAAGGAGTGAAAAAGGAGGTAAAAGAACCTGAAAATTCCTCTTTACTATCAAGGGCAATCCCAACAACAAGATTTCCAAGAAGAACTCCTAGAATAAAGGTAATCACATAACTCCCAAGTGAAAATGCTACATCCCATGTATTTCTCCATCTACTTTGAGGAAGCTTCGAGCGAAACTCAATTGCTACTGCCCTAAAAATAATTCCTGCTAAAAAAATCATAATAGGAGTGTAAAACACAGAGCAAATCGTTGCGTAAGCATCTGGAAAACCAGAGAGGAGGGTTCCCGCTACAATCACAATCCATACTTCATTTCCGTCCCAGACAGGACCAATTGCATTAAGCATCAACCTTCTTTCTTCATCTTTTTTTGTAAAAAGATGAAGCATCCCAACTCCTAAATCAAATCCATCCAGAACAACATATGCTGTGGCTGATAGACCAACAACTAAATACCAAAGAATAACTAATTCCATTTTAGAACTTCCTGTTTAAATTTTTACTCTAAATTCTTCGAGTTTTAGATCACTTGATTCCTCAGGTCCATGCTGGATTTTTCTATTAAGAAGAAAAATAAATAATGTAAATAAGAGCGAATAAATCAAAGCAAACATGATAAGTGAACCTACAACTTGAGATGCACGTACCGATGAAGAAACCCCCTGAGAAGTTCTAAGTACCCCATAGATGATCCAAGGCTGCCGTCCTGCTTCGGCAGTCCACCATCCAGCTTGATTGCTGATATAGGGGAACAAAACGGAAACAACAAGAAGCATTAATGTAAGCTTTGCGTTTTCCAATTTCTTTTTCCAAAAATAAAACGCTCCCATGATAGAGGCCATTACCATCGCCCCCCAGGAGTATATCATGATGTGATAAGTGAAAAAAACAATAGGAACATTTGGCCAATCCTTCTCATCAAATTTATCAAGCCCAGTGACTGCAGTCACTGGATTTTTGTAAGTTAAAAGACTTAAAAGAGAGCGAATTTTTAGCCCTTTTACCTCTTTTTTTTCCATGTCGGGATAACCAATAATTACAATCGGGGTATGTGTTTCTGTTTTAAATACCCCTTCCATCGCAGCAAGTTTAGCTGGTTGGTGTTTCGCAACAACCTCAGCTGAAGAATCCGCTGAAACAAGCTGCAGTATGACAAGAATTGATGAAACAATGAGCCCAATTTTCATCGTAATTCTTGCATATTCTAAATGTCTTTTTCTTAAGTAGTAGTAGGCACTAACGCTTAAAACGATAAAAGAACCAGTCAGCCAGCATCCAATCAGCACATGGGTGATTCTTACAAGAGAGGAGTGATTTAAGATCATTCCCCAAAAATCTGTCACGACAGCTCTTGCTTCATGCCCTTTTCCAATAATTTTATAACCAGCTGGCGTTTGCATCCATGAGTTAACAACACAGATCCAAATCGCGCTAAAATGAGCTCCAAGGGCTACAAGGACTGTAGAGAGATAGTGGGTTTTAGGCTTTACTTTATCCCATCCAAAAAGAAGCACTCCTAGAAATCCAGCTTCAAGAAAAAATGCGAAGATTCCCTCAAATGCCAATGCACTTCCAAACACATCTCCGACAAACTTTGAAAATCTTCCCCAGTTATTTCCAAATGCAAACACCTGAACGATCCCTGTTGCAACACCCATTGCAAAAGAAAGAGCGAAAATTTTCGTCCAAAATTTGGTTATCACTTTATATTTTTCATCTTTAGTATAAATGTAGAGACCCTCCATGATCACAAGCATGAGTGTAAGCCCAATGCTTAGAGGAGGAAATAAGTAGTGAAACCCTATGTTAAATGCAAATTGGATCCTAGATAACAAAAGCACATCCATAAAATCTTTCCTTCAAACGAATTTATAAAAAAAATTTGATGTTAATCTTAGGTTTAAAGTTTGTCAAATCATAGTTCATAAAAAAAAATGAGAAAAAAGTTGTATTTTTTTTGATTTTGCTTTTGACTTTATTTGCTTTTTTTAGAGAATGACCTCAGAATAGAATATAATTCCATAGCAGCTAATTTTTAATATTTTTCATACGTAATAAAAGCATGTCCCTTCTTCATGTCACTATTCCTTTTTTTGAAGTGATCATTATCTCAGTCATGATTAACTACCTCCTTTCCTTCTTTTGGAATACAAGGTCGATGGATCTTGTTTTGGGGCTTTTCGCTTTTCTACTGATTTTCTCTGCTTCAGAGTGGATGCACCTTCCTGTTGTTCACAAGCTAATGCTTCTTTTTGCAAACGTTGCAGCAGTTGCAATCATTGTCATCTTTCAACCAGAACTTCGTGTTGCTCTTTCAAAGCTTAGCTTAAAGGGAAAGCGCTATAAAGAAATGACAGAATTCGATAAATTTCTAGATCAATTAGCCAATTCTGTCTATAGGCTCTCCGATAAAAGAATTGGGGCTTTGATTGCACTTGAAAATGAGGATTCTTTGGATGAATATGCTCATAAAGGAGTCATTCTTCAGGCAATTTTTTCCTCTGAGCTTCTTGAATCAATTTTTGCAACAAACACCCCTCTTCATGATGGAGCTGTCATTATACGAGATATGAGCATCACATCAGCAGCTGTCATTTTACCTTTAGCTGAAGACTCCTCACAGATCGCTAAAACAATGGGAACAAGACATAGAGCAGGTCTTGGTGCCTCACAAGCCACAGATGCTTTAATGATTGTAGTCTCAGAAGAGACAGGAAAAGTCTCGATAGCAAGAGATGGGATTATGACAAAAGGTGTCAAAGTGGATCGATTCAAAGGAATCATTCGAAGTATTTTCAATCAACCAGTAAAAAAACCAACAAACTCCCGATTTAGTATTATAGAGTGGCTTAAAAAATGAAATCGATCTTAATTAGACTCTTTGTTGAACACTGGCCTCGCAAGCTTATTTCCTTTGTATTATCTATTATCATTTGGTTTGTTGTTAGCCAATCTATGGCAACAACAAAAACAATTACTAATATAGGTGTTAGGATCGTGAACATCCCTGAAGGGAAAACAGTTGAAGGACTTCAATCTAATGGAATTCTTCAAAAAAGAGTGACGCTAACGCTGACTGGCAATAAAAACTTATTAGATGAGCTCACTTCAAATGATATTGAAGTTGTGATTGATGCTTCTAATCAGGGAAAAGAGTGGATTGCAACTATTACGAAAAAAAATTTGATTTCTCTTAATCCAGGGTTTAATCTTTCCAGCCAAATCAGTAAAGTCTCTCATAAAAACTTCATTCTTAAGCTTGCAAATTTAGTCACTGAGAGAATTCCTGTCATTATTACTCAGCCGATCGGTCAAGCCCCTAAAGGGTATGAATTTTTAGATATTTGGCCCTATCAATTACACCTTCTTGTGAGTGGTCCTGAGGAGATCGTTAAAGAAATTAAAAATAGAGGAATAAAACTTACCTTTAATTTAAACGACATCTCAGAGGCGCAGCTTGATGATTTACAAAGCTCATCGAGTGGAAAGCAAAGTGATGTTGTGAGTTTTTATGTTCCCAAGCACTGGAAAAACATCTCGATTCCTCTTTTGTCCAATAACGCAATCTCTATCGATGATCCTGACGCTAAGTTTTTAAGAATTGATTTTGTTAGATCGGAGCTTATCTCTCTTCATCATCCGATTCCTGTAAATTTATTTTTTCCATCTGATTCCCTTTTGAGCGCTCAGAAAATTTCAATTGTCCCAAATGATCTGATTGAGCAAAAAAATGGACTTAGAATTATCCCTCAACCACTTTATGCAAAAGGAGTGAGTGACCTTTTTCTTCAGACAGTGAGTAACATGATTGACTTTGTTGTAATTGTTGATCCTAAATCTGACTCTCAAAAACTTGACTCAAGCATTCAGTTTATTAACTCAAAAGTGCTAGAAGATAGGTTTGTTAGCACACTTATGTCTGATGTTTCTGATGAGTCTATTCATAACCTTCAGCCTAAAGCAAGAGAAGAATATTTAAGAAATAGATTTAGAAGTTATATGAACCGTTTTAAACTTTATAAATCAGGACTTGATCCTTTAGAGTTCTCTATTACTTTATCTGGAAATAAGATTCTCTTTTCAGTAGATCAGAAAAATGAAAAACCCTAAAAAAGTCTGTCTTCTTAAGCATCGAATGGGAGCCACGGGAGGACTTGAAAAGTCTACCTGGCGTATCGCTCATGCATTTGCAAAAAAAGGATGCGATGTCACCATTGTTTCCTCAGATAAGTTTGATAGCAACAGCCCAAGTTACTCCTATTTAAATTTTGCCCATCTTCCATGTCAAAAAAAGTTAAGCGTTACAAGAATTTCTGAATTCGATCGCAAAGCTCAAAAGTTTCTTTTAGAAAACCACTTTGATATTGTCTTTGGAATGGATCGCACTAGATTTCAAACTCATCTAAGGCTTGGCAACGGAATTCATAGAGCCTACCTTGAATCTCGAAAGCAAACAGATTCTTTTTTTAAAAGATTATCCTTTAACGTTAATCCCCTTCATCGTCTTATTTTATCTATTGAAAAAGAATCGATAGAATCTAAAGAGCTTCGCGCTCTTTTCACAAATTCTCACATGGTTAAAGATGAGCTTTTTAGCGCTTATGACATTCAAAAAGAGAAGGTTCATGTCATTCATAATGGTGTTGAGTGGAAAGATTTAGAATATGATTTTAACTCATGGCTCGAAAAAAAACCCAAACATTGCGCAAGCCTGAAGTTAGACCCCTCTACCTTCCATTTTTTATTTATTGGAAATGGATACAGAAGAAAGGGTCTTGATGTCTTACTTAAAGCGCTATCTTTAATCCAACATGAAGATTTTCATTTGAGTGTGATTGGAAAAGATAAGGAGATAAACTTTTACATGCATCTGGCAAAAAAACTTCATCTAGAAAATAAAGTAAGTTTTTTTGGAGAGCAAAAAGAGATAAAAAAATTTTATCAGATTGCAGATTGCCTTGTGATTCCCTCTTTTTATGATCCGTTTGCAAACGTGACAGTAGAAGCTCTTGCGATGGGACTTTTTGTCGTTTCATCAATCTCTAACGGTGGATCTGAGGTTCTTCAAGAATCAAGTGGGAGCACCCTTTCTTCTTTACTAGATATTGATGAGCTCTCTTCTCTACTTAAGGAGACCCTGTCGATTTCTAAAACTTGGATTCGTTCACAAAAAATTAGAGACAGTGTAAAACATTTGGATTTTTCTCAGCAAACAGCTACCCTTGTTGATATATCCTTAAACAGTTAATAATAATATGCTTAAAGATTCTATCCTTGCAGCCTGCGTAAAAACATGCTTATACCCTTTTAGACTTCTTCCCCATAAAAACCTGCATCAAATAGGAAGAGGCGTTGGACGGCTACTATATCACCTTATCCCAACGTATCGAAAAAGAGCTCTTTCAAATTTATCTCTTGCAAAAGATCTGAATCTATCAGAGGAAGCTCTCATTAAAATTGCTAAAGAGTCGTTTGAGAATTTAGCGATTACCTGCCTTGAATATGCTAAATTTGCGCATACAAAAAACATTTCAAATCATGTGATTTGCCAAAACCCAAAAGTGGCAGAAAAATTGATCAAAGAAAAACAAGGGGTCATTTTTTTCTGTGGTCATCAATCAAATTGGGAGGTCCTTTTTTTAGATGGAACTAAAAGAATGCCAGGAGTTGCAATAGGTCGACCAATTAAAAATCGTTTTCTTTATACATGGATTATTAAAATTAGAGAGCGTTTTGGAGGGAAAATTGTGACTCCAAATAACGCTATAAAAGAAGGGATTAGGGCGTTAAAGCAAGGGAAGTTTCTTGGGATCGTTGGCGATCAAGGAATGCCACTTGGGGGGCATCTCTCAACATTTTTAGGAAGAGCTGCATGGACCTCTCCAGCGCCAGCGCTCCTTGCTTATAAAACCAACTGCCCAATCATCGTTGCAACAACAAAAAGAAAAGATCATAAGTATTATATTCACTACTCCGATCCTATTTGGCCAGATCTAAATCAGCCTCTTGAGCAGCAAGTTAGCTCGCTGATGGACCAAACTCTTAAGCTTTTTGAGCAAAGCATTCTTGAATCCCCTGGTGAGTGGTTATGGCAACATAACAGATGGAAGCAAGAGAGCGCAAAAAATGTTTTTTATAAATATAGACATGACTCCATTTTAATTATTCTCCCTCAAAACCTAGGTGAGGCCCAAAAAATCGCAAACGATATAAAGGTCTTTAGAGAAATTTATCCTCAAGCCTTTCTCACTGTTGCAGCTCCGTTTGGATGTAAGCTTGATGCTCAATCTTTAAATTTTGAAATCTGGAACTACGCAAGCTACATGGATCTTTATAAAAGAGCTTACGCTTTTAAACTTATTTTCAATTTCTCAGAGGAAAAACATTTAAAGCAGCATTTTTTAAAGTTAAGCGCTTTTCTTGTTTTAAGCTTAGAGGATCTTCGCAAAGAAGCCTCTTTTAGAATAAAAAATCCAAAAGATGCACCCCTTGAGCAGCTTTTAAAAAAATCTATCTGCCGAGAAGAAGTGAGTTGGGAGGCAAATGCCACATAATAGATACTACATAGATCATCCACTAAATCTCTTTGATGACGTGAGCTTTGATGAAGCAGAATTTAATCACATGCTTAAAGTGATGAGAGTTTCTTTAAATGAAGAAATTGAAATTATAAATGGAGATGGGGTTCTTGCAAAAGCAATCATCCGCTCGATTGAAAAAAAATCTCTCCATGCAACTATTCAAGAGATAAAAAAAGAGAGTAAGCCTAAAAAAGGCTTTATTATTGCTCAAGCTCTTTTAAAAGGCGCATCTCTTGATTTGATCTGCGAAAAAAACGCTGAACTTGGATGCGATGAAATTTGGCTCTACACTGCTTCTTTATCAGAAAAAGACTCTATTTCAGAAAATCAAATTGATCGATTAAACAAAGTTTTAATTGCAGCCACAAAGCAGTGTGGAAGGCTCTATCTTCCAAAAATTGTTGTTTTTAAAAACCTTAAACAGCTCATTGATTTCTCTAAAGTGCCTCTTTACTACGGAGATGTAGATCCCGCCTCCCCGAAGATTCAAAAGGCTATCGAGAAAGAAAATAACGTTGTCTTTATCATAGGACCTGAAAAGGGGTTTGATAGAAAAGAAGAAGAGCTTTTAAAAAGCTCTTTGGCAAAAGGAGTTTCTCTTCATCCAAACATTTTAAGAGCAGAGACTGCATCAATTGCAGCCTCTTGTTTAATCTCTAATTCATTCATTTAAAATTAGAGTTTACAAGCCTCTTTGATGACATCTTCTTCAGCTTCCATCTCCCCTTTAAAAACCACACCTTTACTTGGGGCAAGTGTTACCATCTCTCCCTCTTTGATTAATGTGGTAGCGCTTTCAGCTCTATATAAAAAGGGAATATGATATTTTTCCGCAATCTCCTTTAAGCACTCTTCTGATTCAGTATCTTCTTCAAAATTTTGTAAAACGATCCCTTTGGCAACAGAGAGAAACTCTTCATATTTTGGCTCGCAGTGAGTAATCACTGCAATTTTTTGCTTCACATCTATTTTTTCGTGAAAGATTAATAAAATAGAGGCTTGTCCATACACATTTTTACCTTTTGAGGGATGACCTCTTACTAAAACATCTCCAATATTTCGAATCATCATCATATTTGTTGTCCCTCTAACGCCAAAGGGACTTCCTGCCGTGACAAAAACTCTATCTCCATATTGAACATATCCATGAGTTAAAGCGTAACATGTTGCAGCCGCGAATGCATGCTCTTCTGTATGACACTCTTTTAAGACAGCAACAGCTCCCCACACAAGTGAAAGTTGATGATAAGTTTTTTTGCAATTTGTAATAGAGATGATTGGAATTTTCGGTCTAAATTTTGAGATGTTTCTTGATGTAAATCCTGAGCTTGTATAGGTGAAGATTGCTTTTGCAGAAGATTTATACGCTGTTTTTACAGTAGCGAGCGCGATAGAACTTGATGTGTCGTTATAGTTTCTTGAATGATGAGCTCTATCATATCCTTCATAATCAAAATCTTTCTCAGCTTCTTCAACAACACTTCTCATCATTTTAGTTGTTTCAATGGGATACTTTCCCGCTGCCGTTTCACCAGAGAGCATGACACATGAGGTGCTATCATAGATTGCATTTGCAACATCTGAGACCTCAGCTCTAGTGGGTCTTGGGCAATTAATCATGGATTCAAGCATCTGAGTTGCTGTTACAACGATTTTTCCCTCAAGGTTGCATTTTTTAATCATCATTTTTTGAAGCTGCGGCACTTGATAAAGAGGAAGTTCAACCCCAAGATCTCCTCTTGCGACCATGATTCCATCTGAAACCTGTAAAATGCTATCGAAGTTTTTGACTCCTTCTACATTTTCTATTTTTGAGATGATGAGTATCTCTTTTTTTCCTTTGGATTTTATAAACTTTCTGATTTCTAAAACATTTTCAGCAGATCTTACAAAAGAGGCTGCAATTGCATCTACATCTTGCTCACATCCAAAAGTAAAATCATCTATATCCTCCTGTGTCATCGCTGGAAGGGTAATTCTTCCAGATGGAACATTGATTTTTTTACCGCTTTTTAAAAGACCACTATTTAAGATTTTTACTTTGATGGATCCTTTAGATTTTTCAATGACATTTGCTTGAATATATCCATCATCAAATAAAAGACGCTCTCCAACTTCTATTTCATCAATTACAGAAGCTGGATGAACAGAAATGCCAGCTAAGCTTCCCTCTTTTTCTTCTTTGAGCAGTGGGAGAACATCTCCTTCTTTTAGTAGAAGCTGCCCACCTTGAACCGCTCGTATGCGAATTTCTGGCCCCTTAGAATCAAGCATGATTGCAAGAGGCTTTTTAAGCTCCTCTCTTGCTTTTTTTAACAGGCTAATGACTTCTTTATGTTGAGCGTGATTGCCATGACTAAAATTAAGTCTAGCAACATCCATTCCAGCGTGCATTAGCTCAAGAATTTTATCATAGCTAAGAACGGATGGGCCTATCGTACAAATAATTTTAGTTCTTACATGCATCATTTTTTAAATTTCCCCTATAAGTATTAAAAGAATGTTAATCTTTTCCTTCTTTTACTCTATAGGATTTTTTACAGAAAAGAAAAAAGACTACACAAAGTGTAGTCTTTTGATACTAAAATAAAATTATTACCATCAAATGGAGTTGTATCCCCCTGAGGACGCTACAACACTTCTGGAAGCCTATCGTTGAGGAACGTCTATTGAGGTAAATGTAGTTGGATCAATCGGCACAAATCCTATTTTGAAAATGCTTAAATCTAAGTTTGCATTCATAATATCCAAACAAAAAAGACTGGTTGCACCTTCAACTAATCCTTTATTATATTCATCAAGAGTCTTTCTTACTTTTTCATCTTGACCACGATCCTGATTCAAATTGTAATAGACAAGTTTACCTTTTGAATCTGTTGTTTTTGTATTAGTTACAAGTAGGTATAATGTAGTAGAAAAAACAGATGTTTGATATGTTGGATTACTTGAAGTGTTTGGATAGCAATAAACATTATAAGCTGCAGGATATGTTGCTAGCTCAGGCTTGAATTTATTTTGATTATCCTCATTAAAGATATAATATCCCCCAGAACTTATAGGATCCGGCAACTTTATAGAAGCACAAAATTCGTTCGTTTGTATCCCGTAATAACCGTTTGAAAGTGTTGAATTCGGAAATTGCTGTTCAGGTGCAGGATCATGGTACACGCCTAAAAATGAAGGAAGATTTATTTTCATCTTATAATTCCTATAAAGCCACATGTATCCCTGTAGAGCATCAGGATATTTAAATGGGACGTTTGGATTATTCGCATCTTTGCCGGTGTATGGAGTGGAAAAGGATTCTTCTCTTCCACCAATTATCCCTGAATTATAACCTATCGTAAAAGAAGGATAAGAAGAAGAATCGGTGACGTTTTGCAAAGTTTGATCCACACTTTGCACAATAGTTGTAAGTATGTGTAAATATTTTTTAGGATTTATTTGAAACACATAATCATAAATAGCATCGACATACCCCTCTGGCGCCCTTAGCTTTTGAGGTATCCCACCTTTGCCCCCTCCAAATACAAAATTGTATTTATATCCTGCAACAAACTTCGGAATAATAATGTAGGGATTAGTTCCTGCTAGCTTTTTTCCATCACCATCTAAAAGCTCTTCATAATTATTAAAAACATCAGACATCTTCATCAGCTGAGAAGAATCCACATTATTTCTAATTAGGTATGTTCCAATTGAAGTCCCTCCTTCAAAATTTGTGGCCCATGAAAAAGTTGGGGCTATTGAGATAGCAAAGGCACATAGTGCCTTTGTTAAGATTGATTTTTTATTCATGCTAGAAGCTCCATCCTAAATTTAAATCTACTCCTTGCATCCCAAGACTTGTCGCCATTCTTCCGAGCTTAATATAAACTGCATTGAGTAAATATGTCGCTTCATAAGCTAAGCTAACTGTAAATTCTTGAGTGTTATTAGAAAACAAATGGGAATAGCAAAGCCCCAAGCGAGAATTAAAAGTCGGAATAAATCTATGGAATCTAGCAACGTTGTAGATTAGATTGTCTGGATAAAAAGTATAAGTCGAGTTTACCGTTCTTTTGAAATATCCATTTAAAAGAGCTGTAGATCCGTTTGCAAAGAATCCAAATCCCCCGCCAATTTTGTAATATGTATCAAGGCCAAGTTTTATCCCAGCTCCGATAAAATCGGTAGTTTTTGTGGAATTCAGATAGTAATCTCCAAGACCTTGTACACTTAGCCCATCACCTACATCGTCAACATAAACACCGCCACCTGTTAATGAAACAAAATCATTAATTTTTAGCCATGTTGCTTGAATCCCTGCATAGCTTCTTGCAGAAAAGGAATTAGATAAGGAAAAAGATTTTCCAAGATCTAGGCTGTATGTATTATAAAAAACTTTGATTTGAGAATTTGCTTTCGTTGCAACATCAGATGTTAACCCTTGTGAAATTGCATATTCTGAAAAAGCAGTCAGGTTTAAATTGACTAAATCGATCGGAACCAAACCTGAGAGCCCTTTTGCTTTTTTACTTACATCACTTTTATTTTTGAAATAAAGTGTTGAAAAATACAAATCCCAAGCATCAAAATCAAAAGTATACCTCACTCCTGCTTTAAATCCGAAATCCCAAGAAAAAGGGGTATTTGTAATCACCTGGTCGACAAGAACTGGGGAATTTTCGAAAGACTTTGTGTCTGCAATAAACTCAGCTCCATCGATTTCAGACTGCCATATAAAGGGCATAATATTGACTGACCAATACGATTTACCTGGAACGGATAAATAAGGAGCAACTTTTATCCCGATTACATCATTATTTTTATTTTTTAATACAAATTGATTATCAATTGTGAGATTACCCTCTTCACCTTCTTGTGAAAAAGCAAAGCCTGTAATTAACAAACCAAGACCTAAAAACTTCATAAAATTCATATAAAAAACCTCCAAGTTTTTTTTAAAAATAATTATTTACGAAAAAAAACGCAAATCTTTTTGGAAAAACAAATTCCAAACAGATATATTTACTGAAAAATTAAGAAGAAGAAAGAACATGACCAAGCAGCTTCCAATCGTTTTAAAAAATGTACGAGTACATAATTTAAAAGGAGTAGATCTAACACTATCGCCTCATCAGCTTATTGTATTTACAGGTGTTTCAGGATGTGGAAAAAGCTCGCTTGCTTTTGATACTATTTACATAGAGGGTCAAAGAAGATATATCGAATCGCTCTCTACGTATGCAAGGCGACATATGGGAGATCTTTCAAAGCCTGATGCAGAATCGATCTCTGGAATTTCTCCAACGATTGCAATTGAGCAAAAAAGCGTTGGAAAAAACCCAAGGTCAACAGTTGGAACACTAACTGGTCTTTATGATTATCTTAGAGTTCTTTTTGCGAAAATTGCAACACCCTATTGTCCAATCAGTCATGAGCCAGTGATCTCTAGAACACAAGAAGAGATTATAAAAGCCATTTTATCTTTACCTCAAAAAACAAAAGCAATTTTACTTGCTCCATTTGTAAAAGGGAAAAAGGGAAGCTTAAAAGATGAGTTTGATGAGCTTAGAAAAAAGGGGTTCATGCGCGTTCGTCTTGATCAAACAATCATCGATCTATCCGAAGAAATCAATGTCAATGAATCAAGCTCTCATGATTTAGACATTGTGATTGATCGATTTGTGTTGAGCAAAGAAAACTTTTTAAGAGTTACTGAAGGAATCATACAGGGCCTTGAGCTTGGAAAAGGGGTTGTGATTCTTTTAAATGCAGAAACAAACGAAGAGACTCTTTTTTCTAAATTTGCCTATTCCAAAAAATCAAACCTTTCTTACTCCACTCTAGAGCCTCAAGATTTTTCTTTTAACCATCCACAAGGAATGTGTTTAAGCTGCGAGGGGCTTGGATCCTCTCAAGAATTTGATTTAGAGCAAATCATCGATCAAGAAAAAAGTATCAGTGAAGATTGCTGCTCAATTGCTGGCTCTTATCAAACAGTGAAATGGGGAAACATCTACGATAATTTAGCAGAGCTCTACGACTTTGAGGTGAAAACGCCATGGAAAAAGCTCTCTGAAAAAGCAAAAAAAGTTTTTCTTTACGGCGCTGGAGAGAAGTGGATCCGCATGAAATTTATTCATCCAGTCAAGAAAAACTTTTGGTATGACTTTGTGAAATGGAAAGGAGTCATCCATGAAGCTAAAAGAAGAATGCAAGAAGCATCTTCTGATGCTTATAAAGAAAGTATCTCAAAGCTTATGAAGCAAGATGTATGCTCAGAGTGTCACGGATCAAAACTTAAACCCTATCCATCTGCTGCAAGACTTGGAGGAAAAAAAATCCATGAAATCACAGAGATGTCTGTGAAAAATGCTCTTGAATTTTTCAATCACTTTGAGCTTGTAGCCTCTGAAAAAGTGATTGGAGAAGATCTTGTTCAAGAAATTAAAAAAAGACTTAAATTTTTATTTGAAGTCGGCCTTGATTATCTCTCCATTTCTCGTCAATCGCCAACCCTTTCAGGAGGAGAGGCTCAAAGGGTTAGACTTGCATCACAAATTGGCTCAGGACTTGTTGGAGCAACGTATGTGTTAGATGAACCCTCAATTGGTCTTCATCCGCGAGATAATACAAAGCTCATTCAGAGCTTAAAGAGGCTAAGAGATCTTGGAAATACTGTGATTGTTGTTGAGCATGATGAAGAAATGATTTTATCTGCAGATACTGTTGTTGATATTGGACCTAATGCTGGATCTTTAGGTGGTGAGCTTTTAGTGTGCGGCTCTGTGTATGATTTACTTAAATCTAAAAGATCTCTCACAGGCGCCTATCTAAGTGGTAAAGAAGTGATTGAAACCCCTAAAAAGCGAAGGGAAATTAGCTCAAAAAAAATCAAAATCTGCAAAGCCTCTCATCACAACCTAAAAGGAATTGATGTTGAAATCCCTTTAGAGGTCTTCGTCTCAGTGACAGGAGTCTCTGGATCTGGAAAATCTTCGCTCATTACAGATATATTACACCCTGCATTAGCAAATTGTTTACATAAAGCCGAGCAGGTGGTTGGTAAACATCAAAAAATTGAAGGGATAGAGCATCTAAATAAGGTCATATGTATTGATCAAACACCAATTGGTAGAACACCCAGATCAAATCCTGCAACATACGTAAAAGTCTTTGATGAAATTAGAGATCTTTTTTCAAGATTGAAAGAGAGTCAATCTCTTGGCTATACACCTGGCCATTTTAGCTTTAACGTTTCAGAGGGCTCTTGCACAAACTGCAAAGGGATGGGATACAATAAAATCGATATGGATTTTATGGATGATACTTGGGTCATTTGCCCAGTATGTCAGGGAGAGCGTTTTGATAAAAAAGTTCTTAATGTGAAATTTAAAGAAAAATCGATCTACAACGTTCTTGAGATGACAATTGAAGAGGCTTATGATTTCTTCTCTTCTATCCCCTCGATTTTTCACTCTCTTGAAGTGTTAAAACAAGTAGGACTTGGATACATTAAACTTGGTCAATCTTCAACTACTTTATCAGGAGGGGAAGCCCAAAGAATCAAACTTGCAAAAGAGCTAATTCGCCCCTCTACTGGAAAAACACTTTACATCTTAGATGAGCCAACAACTGGGCTTCATTACCATGATGTGAAAAAATTGATCGAACTCTTACAAAAGCTTGTGGATCAAAAAAACACTGTTCTTGTGATCGAGCACCACATGGATTTTGTTAAAACTTCAGATTGGATTTTAGATCTTGGACCTGAAGGAGGAGAAAAAGGAGGAAGACTTGTTGCTGAAGGAACTCCTGAGCAAATCGCTCAAATCAACTCGCCAACTGGCCAAGCTTTACATGAGGTTTTAAATCGAAAAATCCACCTTGAAGAAATAAAGAAAAAAACAAAACCTCCAGTGATTCAAAAGCTTCCAATAGTGATAGAGGGAGCCTCGCAAAACAATCTTAAAAACCTCTCTTTAGAGATCCCACAAGGAAAAATCACCGTCTGCACGGGACCTTCTGGTTGCGGGAAAAGCTCACTTGCCTTTGAGACTTTATATTCTGAGGGTCAAAGAAGATATGTAGAATCTTTATCGAGTTATGCAAGGCAATTTGTAAAACAAATGCCTAAAGCAAAAGTGGAAAAAATCGAAGGTCTCTCCCCTTCGATTGCAATTGAGCAAAAGCACCACGCTGGAAATCCAAGAAGTACAATTGGCACAATGACCGAAGTTTACGATTACCTTCGCGTTCTTTATGCTAGAGCGGCAACACCCTTTTGTCCTGAAACATTAGAGCCAATTAAAACAATCACAAAAGAGTTTGCTGCAAAAAAGCTCCTCACTTTGGAAAAAGGATCGCGCCTTGTTTTTCTCTCCCCATACAAAATCTCAAAAAGCATAGAGTTTGAAGCAACAAAGCAAAAGCTTCAAGAAATGGGATTTTTAAGGATCCGACTAAATGGAAAATATTTTGAACTTGATGAAGAGATAGAATTTGATAAAAATCTTAAAAACACCTTAGAAATTGTTATCGACCGTATTATTTTAAAAGAGGGAGGTGAAAAAAGAATCTATGAAGCTGTTGATAAAGCCTCTTCCATGTCTTCTGGGATATTTCTTGTAAATTACCAGGAAAAAGATCTTCTATTTAATTTAAGTTTTGCTGTTGAATCCACAGGAAAATCCTACCCTGCTATTACACCTCACACTTTCTCATTTAATTCAGAGGAGGGAATGTGCCTTGAGTGCTTAGGCCTTGGATTTCAATTCGGAGCTTCTCTCTTTGAAAACCCTCAAATTCCAGAGATGAGCCCTCTAGAGCTTATCTCTGAATTAACAAAGGAAAAACTATCAAGAGCCTCTTATAAAATGTTCTGCTCTATTTTAAAAAAAGAGGGAATCGATCCAGAATCTCCAATCAAGGATCTTGAAAAAGCTAAGCTTGATATTTTCTTACACGGATCTAACTCTTTTACTCCTCATGAAGGCTTGATCCTTTCTTGGATTGGAATTTATCCGATGCTCTCACTTTCTGGTAAATGTGCCCAAAATTTTGCAAAAAAAACCTTGCAGCCGCTCTTAAAAGAAGCCGTTTGCCCCGAATGTGAAGGGACCCGTCTTAACGCTCTTGCACGTCATGCGAAAATTGAAGGAATCTCTCTTCCTGATCTTTGCAGGATGTCCATTGATAAAGCAGCTAAATTTTTAAAACAGGTCTCTCTTTCAAAAGAAAATGAAGAAGTTTTAAAAGAGACCATAGAGCAGATTAAACTAAGACTTTCATTTTTGAATAAAATCGGTCTTGAATATCTCTCTCTTGAAAGAAGTGCCCCAACACTCTCTGGTGGAGAGACCCAAAGAATATTTCTTGCAAGACAGCTTGGAAGTGGTCTATGTGGAACTCTTTATGTCTTAGATGAGCCTACAATCGGTCTTCACCCCTATAATAATGAGCTTTTAAACTCATCTTTAAAAGAACTTAGAGATCTTGGAAATACTCTTGTTCTTGTGGAGCATGATCCACTTACAATAGAGATCGCAGACCATATTATTGATTTTGGACCTTGCGGAGGAAAAGAGGGCGGTTATATTACAGCTGAGGGAACACTCAGCCAAATTAAAAAGAATCCAAATTCTCTAACAGGAAAATATCTTTCTAATAAGCTCTCTATTGCTCTTCCTAAAAAAAGAAGAACTTCAGAAAAGTCTTTAGAGATCCTTGATGCCTCTTTACATAACTTAAAAAACATTAACACAAAGATTCAATCAGGTTGCATCACCTGTATCACCGGCGTTTCAGGCTCTGGAAAATCTACCCTTCTTCACGGGATTATTAAAGAGCAGCTTCAAAGTTACTTCAACAGATCTCCTGAGAAACCAAAAAATCTAAGAAACTATGAGCTATTTGACAAATGTCTATCGATTGATCAAAATCCAATTGGTCACACAAATCGCGCAGATGTTTCCACATACATCGATCTTTTAACGCCACTTCGTGGTTTTTTTGCTAAACTCCCCCAAGCAGCGATGAGAGGACTTCTTCCCGCTCACTTTAGCTATAACCATAAAAAAGGGATGTGTAAAACATGCGAGGGACTTGGATATAAAACGATCTCACTGCAGTTTCTTCCATCTGTCAAAGTAGATTGCCCAGCATGCCATGGTCACCGCCTAAATCCTGTGAGCCTTGAAGTAAAATACAAAGAAAAAAATCTAGGAGAGCTTCTCTCTCTTACTCTTGCTGAGGCAAGATCTTTTCTTCCTCCCATGACAAAGGTGATAAAAATTCTAGATGTGCTTGAAAGTGTCGGTCTTAGCTACTTAACTCTAGGTCAAGAAATCGCAACACTTTCTGGAGGTGAAGCCCAAAGGCTTAGACTCTCAAAAGAGCTTATTAAAAGATCTACAGGAAAAACGCTCTATCTTCTAGATGAGCCAACAATCGGCCTTCATCCAGATGATGTTTTAAAACTTGTGAAAATCTTTCAGAAATTAGCTTCTCTTGGTAACACGTTAGTCATCGTAGAGCACAACCTAGATATCATCGCGCAAGCTGATGAAATCATCGACATTGGTCCTTTTGCTGCAGAAGCTGGTGGAAAAGTTGTTGCTAAGTGCACTCCAGAGGAGCTTATCCATCAAAAAGAATCTATCACAGGAAGGTTTTTAAAGGAATATCTTTATAGACAGCTAAAATGAAAGGCTTTAATTAGATAAATCACTTTAATTTAATAAGTGTTTACTATAATATTTTATGTTTCCGGGGAACTTTAGGAATGTTAATCTTCGAACCAGGTCAGGACTGGAAAGTAGCAGCCTTAAGAATCCTTTGATATGCTTAAAGAGCTCTCCGGTTTTTCTTAAAAATCAAAGCCTAAACCGATGTAGGCTCCGTAAAACATAAAATATCCCCCAATATCTACATTGTTTCTTAAATCAGTCGTTTCATTCTCACGGAATGAAATTTGATTCATAGCAAGAGCAACGTTAGAGAGATAATTAAGCTCGTAGCTTGCTTTAAATAGAATTTTATCTGTTAGATTAAATAAAACAAAAGGAGCGATTTCCCCTAAAAAGCAAAGGTTGAAATCACTTGGGTTATATTTTTTAATTATCTTGGTGTTATTTTTATCTAAAAACTTGGTGATATTTTCCGCAAAATCTAAGACTGGGCCAATTTTTGCAGAAACACCCCACGTAAAATTTAAGCCGAAATTCCCCTCAAAATCGCCTCCAATTTGAGGGCCAATTATTCTATTTTTTGTTTCGATCTTATAATCACTTGATTCTGAGTCTGAGCAAACTCTTACCATCGAATTTAAATCAAAATGTTCTTTGAGATTCATATATTTCATTCCAAAGACCCATGAAACAGAGAAATAATCTACTCTTCTTGGTGTGACTATATACCAGTAGTTAGCTTCATAGGAGTAATAAGAAGTTCTGCAACTTACCCGTACAGTATCTGCATTCAAATAATCATAGGCAAGATTTTCTCCGTTTTTGAAGGGGAACCTAAGTGTTCCATGACATGAAACACTTTTTTCACCATTCCACTTTAGAAGACCTACATATCTTGCTTGCCAATTCACATGTTTATTTAAAAGATAATTAGCTGTGAGCCTTAGCCCTGAAGTCCACCCTTGATTTTTTAAAATTTGGGTAGGTTTTAAAGAGATATTTGAGCAGGTTGTTGGAGGGTTAGGGTTTACAATCCCTGGAACTTCTTTATAAGAGCTTACAGCAAGTTGATTTTTATTATGGATCTTTGGAGCGCGGTGTACATAGATGTACTCGGCATCTAAAATTAGATGCCTTTTGCCTGTCATGGGATCCATTGGCTCTGAAAAAATCGATGCCAATAACAAAGAAAATAAAGGGATGAAAAGTCGTTTCATTCGAGAGATTTTCTTATATTTTAAAAAACTCAGGTTATTCAACAGCGATTAATTCGTCTAGTAAAAAGCTCTAATTTTTTTTATGTGTTTTCTCCCACTCTCTAAATTTCTCTTCATGCTCAGATATCGCTCTTCTTAAGATCTTTTCTGCATCAAGATCACACGCTTGAGCTCTAAGAGTGAGCTCTATCAAGTGATCTGCAAGCTCTTTTTCTTCAAGAGGAGCTTTTTTTGTCATATCTAAGATATGATCACACTCATGCTCCAAGATTTTTGAGAGGATTTTTTGAGTTCTTGCAAGAGCCGCAAGTGATCTTGGAATTCCATCTAAAGCGCTTTTTCTTTCACTTTTTTCTATTTTCTTGATCTCTTGCCACTTTTTTTCAACATCCTCCTTACTTTGACAAACCTCTTCTCCAAATACATGAGGATGGCGACGGATAAGTTTCTCCTTTAGAGTCTTAAGAACCTTTTCAAGAGTGAATTTCCCCTCTCTTTCTGCTACTTTTGAGTAAAAAATAACAACATATAAAAGATCTCCTAGCTCTTCAATGATTTCATCTTCATTTTGATCTTCTACAGCGTCATAAAGCTCGCAGGCCTCCTCTATAATATATTTTTGAAGAGATTCAAAATTTTGCTTTACATCCCAAGGGCAGCCTCTCTTTGGATGATTTAACCTATCTGAAACCTCTACTAATTCAAAAAATTCTTTCATTTTAACCTAGCTTTTTCTGTGAATTTTTATTTTAAAACAAGAGGAATAATTTTAATCCGCCTATTTATAAAGAGAAATGTTATAATATATAATGATTAATTTTATAAGGTTAGATTATGCTAGTTTTTATTAAAAATCTTTTATTTACTCAGCCCACTCAAAATGCTCAAGCAAACAAAGAGCCTCCTTTTTCTTACACAAAATACATACGCTCTTCACTTCCTATTATTGGCGGGATAGATAAGAACCAAAAAAACGATACTATAGATCTTATCGAATGTTTAAGAACATCTTATAAAAATTTTACTCCTCAAAAGAAATTAGAGCTTTCAAGGCTTCTCTCAAACTATAAGCTTCATCACAATTCAACAATCAACTCTCGAACTAGAACTCTAATTCAACAACTTCAATCTGATTTAGAATCAAATGACCTAGGTCATGCAAACGGGATTTGTCTTACTTTGGAAAAAGAGCTCTCTCTTTTAAACTACCATTTAAACTACCCTTGGGCATCGCATTCTCGAGTGATTAAAGAAAATTTAACTCATCCTATTTTAGAGGAAACTCAAGCTGCCTTATCTAGTATCTTAGAGAATTCATCTGAGGCAAATCTTACTCAATTAATTAAAAAGCTTAGTCTTTTTTTAGATAAAAGGGAGCCTGCATGCTATAAAAAGCCTCTTTCACGTGATCAAAAGAACTCAATTAATGAATTAATCGACAAACTTAACGAAGCAAAAACTCTTTCTTCTTCCCTTCTTCCTTATCTATTTGACCATGAGTCAAACACCTCTTATTTTCGTTTAGTGGCAGAAGCTGAAAGAATTATTACTGATCAAATAAATTCTCAATCAAAATGGGCTGCTATGAATCCAGCAGCTCTAGCTGCTCTAGGTATATCATTCCTTTCAAACTTTTTTACAAACAAACCTTCTTCTAGAGCTCCTTTTAAAGCTCTTCCTTCTTCTAGAGCTCCTTTTAAAGCTCTTTTTGAAGCAATCAAGCTAGAGAGCAAAGAGTACAAAGCAGATTTATTGAAACACATTTTAAAGAGCTGCTATTTAACTCACCCAGAATTTAAAACTCGTATTGAAAATAACATCATTGGGACTTCAGTTGATGATTGGATCGAGGAGAACAAAGATGACAATAAAAGGTTACTTGGATTAGTTTTAGCAACTGGCTCTGAACTGGCAGTCTCTAAACACTACAACTATAAATATAACGAAGAGACTTATCAAGATGAATCTATTTACATTCAAGAAACCTGCGCATTTCTTGAAAAAGAGATCTCAAATAGAGCTTCAAAACAGTCCTCTTATTCTATAGTAGATAGTTTTAACGAAGTTTTATCTCGGTTAAACGTTGGATCGATTCCGACGTCCTACGCTCAATTTTTATCAAACTCTCTTATTTATATATTAGATTCTCCTTTTATAAATAAATGGATAGAGAAGCAGTCTGATCAAGGAAAAGGGCTGTTTCAAAAAATAAAGAGAGATTTGAAACAAGGTTTAGATGATGCCAGCTCGGTTGATGATTACAAACAAGCGATTTCTAAATTTTTAGAGAACTATCATAAACAGATTGTCACCCTTTCTGGATTTGAGCAACCAGAGTTTTTAAGCGAGGAAGAGATTCAAAGTAGAAATGAAAAAGTTGAAAAAGTCGATAAAACTGTAGAAAATATCAGAGAAGCCCTTGATTCATCAAAAGCAAATAATGAAGCTGGATTTGATTGGGCCAACAAAGCTCTTGTGAAAGCAAAAGTACAAAAAGAAAAGGAAAAGCTTTGTAAGAACTTAAAAGATCAGGTAACACATACGTTGATCTCATATTTAACAGGAATTTCTTCTCAAACATTTTTTAACATCAAAACTCGTGAGGCAAGTTCTTCAGATCGCGATAAACAAAAAGTTTTTGCTTCAGAACTTAAAAAAGAGATTAACTCTTCAAAATGTAATTGGTTTCTCAAAAAAACAATTATTTTACTTCTCCCTATTCTTTACAAAATTATAGGAAAACACACAAAGTCTTTGGTGGATCATATTATTGATGACGTCAATGACAGAGTAGAAACGATCACTAAAGAAGTTTTGTTTCAAAGAACTTCTAACTGCCTTTCAAAGTATAACTCTCTATTAAAATCTTGGGCAGAGACCAAAGAAGGTGGAGAAAAAAATAAAGTGATTGGCTCTTTAATGAAGGAAAAGAGTTTTTTAGAATTTGGAAAAGAAGAGTCTTACTCTCAAGATCAGCTTTATAAAAGTGTATCTGATAAATTCGTTGCAAACTACATCGATTTATACAAAGACTCTAAAAATGATTTAACTATTACATCTAAAATTTATGCTTTTGTGAAACAGCCTATCTTAAAAAATAGAACTACCTTTCCAAGAAAAGCGATTAACTTGATTGGAGTTACCCTAAAACATCTATTGATTGGATTTCCAGTCACTCTCATTAGATCTCCTCTTATATGTTTTGAAAAGCTCTCTAATGCTTTATTTAAATCTCTTCTTAAAAGATTTCTTGCAAACAACAAGGTGATTGATTCAATCATAGCGTCAAGTAAAGAAAATGTTTTTGAAAGTAATCCTTATGTCTATCCAATCACCTCCTTTTTTGCAGAACAACTTGAATCTATCAGCAAAAATCTTTCAGAAGGTTTTGAAAGAACTCCTTCAGATCTTAGAGTGGATGATAAAAATATCATCTCGGATAAGACCCACTCTCAACTAAAAACTCTTTTTGAGCTCTTATTTGAGGTGCTAAGTAAAAACAAATTTAACACCCAAGAGCAGCTGCAGAGCTATCTAAAAGATTCATCTCTTAGTAAACAGAGTCAGCAGTTCATTGATGCTAACCTCATTCCAGCTATTTTAGATAGCATCATACATACAAGTATTATGGCATCTGACAAACTTTTTAAAAAAGATCAGCTACAACAGCCACTTTCACTGCTTCTTGAAGAATTAAACGAGATTATTTTAACTCCAAACGCTAATGATCAAGAGCGAGTCACTCTTCAGCAGCTTAAAAATCAAAACGCACAAGAAAAACTAAACAAATACAGCAAAAAAGTGCTCAGTCAAATCATTAATCAAGCAATTGATTCAGTATGTCAAGGTCAAGCTAAAACAGACGAGATAAAGGCTAAAGAGTTTATCCAAGATTTTAAAGAGGCCTTCAGAGGTGAAGGTGGTATCATTCAAAAAGGAAGCGACCTTTTAGATGAAATCAAGACCCCTGAAGATCCGAGAGTAAAAAAGAGCCTTAGCGACTTTAGAGAAATAATTAACCAACTTACAATTAAGCTTGAGCACCAACAAGATTCCATTAGAAAAGAGGACTCAAGGATCTGTAAGGAAGTTAAATTAAAACTTGAAAAAGCAGCTCCACTTTTTGAGAAATTAATCACAGATAAGGAAGCAAATTCAGGATTAATTGAGCTTCAAGCAACTCAAATGAACATCTTTACAATCTCTCAAGATCTTCCTCATTTTACACATCTTGAAAGATCCCTTGAAACCATGATACAACATATGGAACAGATTAAGAGCAATCAGTCTGATGAATTAGTTGAAAGATTTACATCTAGCACTAAATATTTAAATGCTTTTTTCTCTCAATTTGATTCAAATGAACTAAGACTTGTAAAGAAAGAGCCTCTTTATGAAGACTTAAAAAATTTGATGAAACAAAACTTATCAAGCAGAAAAGAATTAGCTGCTAACATTACAAACAAATCAGTAAAAAGATTAAATCTTCTCAATAACCTTCTAACCACTGATGTATTTCAAAGAGTTAATGTTAAAAGAAAGAGTGAGATCGAAGATAAATCCCGAAGAGGAATTTTCAATTTCAGAGAAAAAAGCGCAGCGGATCTTGCAAAGGAGCTAAGAAAAATTGCTAGTAAGCTAGAGAGTAAAGCGGATAAAGAAGTCGTAGAGTCTTGCTTAAATGCTGTTTTATCTGCCAAATCAATTGAGAAAGTAGATGAAGCTGCACAAAATTTCAATCAAAAAATTTCAGATTTAGTAAAGGAAGAAACGGAAAAACTGACTAAATACTCAAGTGAAGTTCAAAAAATTGACCGTGAGCTTTTAACTTGTTGCAGAAACATCACCACTATGTTTAGAGACAATTTAGAGGCTGAAAAAAAATCGTATAAAGAAAAACTAGGTGAATTTAATGCGAATTTACTTATGTTAGGAGACGAGCTTTCAGATGAAAATTTGCCTGAGGAGCTAAATGTTATTCACACTAAGTTGGAGCCTCCAAAAGCTTTAAAATCATCGATACACAACCTTCTATATCAACAAATTTATCCAAAGGCAGAGGGGCTTTTAAATCTAATAAGAGATGGAAATTTCGCTCAATTTTTAGTTAATCACACAGTTTTGATGCCTTTTGCAAAAAAATAAAATATTGCCTTCCTAGTTCCCGCTCCTTTTAGGTTTAAAAGGAGCTCTGTTCTTTTTATAAATTTACTCTTGCGCTTCTTCTTCACTTGCTTGAGTTTGCTCTTGCATCTCTTGAGAGACAATGGCTGCTTTTGCCTTAAATCCTATAGGTTTTTTTGAACCTTTATTTGTAGATTGCTCCTTTTTTTTCTCCTGAGGCTTTGTGTCACAAGAAACTGAAATAAAGGCTAAAGTGGTGCAAAGAGCGATTTTTAGAAAATTTTTCATGGTTTTCTTCTCCTACTGGAAATAATCATAGTTTATTTACGAAAACAAACGTTTTCTATTTGTTTTTGTATAATATTTTTTTTATTTTTCTACAACATACGTTTAAAATTAATTCATTAGAAAATAATTTAAAAAAAAGATAAAACCCCTTTATAGAAAAAGCTTTAATCAAGAGCAAAAACAATGAAAAAAAAAGGATTATTTATCGCCTCTACCGGGCAGCATGTAGGAAAAACAACAACCTGCTTAGGCCTTGTTTCAGGGCTTAAAAAGAGATTTAAATCGGTTGGTTTTTTAAAGCCTGTTGGCCAAGAGCATCTTTTGACAAATGAAGGAGTCGTAGTGGATAAAGATGTGATTTTATTTAAGGACTACTTTAGCCTTTTAGATCCCTATGAAATGATGAGCCCAATTGTGTTTTCTAAAGGGTTCACTAAGGATTATTTGGATGGAGAAATTGATCGAAGCGCCTTGATTGAATCTTTAAAGGTTTGCTATCAGCATTTAAAAGAGCACAACGAATTTATTATTGCAGAAGGAACAGGACATGTTGGAGTTGGCTCTATTGTGGATTTAAATAACGCACAAGTTGCAGCGATTTTAAATCTTGATATGATTTTGATTGTATCAGGCGGGATAGGCTCTTGCTTTGATTCGATTGCGCTAAACTATGCTCTTTGTGAATCCTACGGAGTAAAAATCAAAGGGGTCATTTTAAATAAGGTTTTATCAGAAAAAAAGCAGATGATTGTAGAATACATGGAAAAAGCCCTTAGAAGATGGGATATTCCTCTAATCGGAGCTATTCCATTTGATTTATTTCTTACAAATCCGACAATAGATGATTATGTTAACTTATTTAAAGCGCCGCTGATCAGTGGAGAAAACTATAAAATAAGACATTTTACACATACTCGCTTGGTTGCAACCTCACTTGAGGTTTATAAAACACTTATCTGCCCCTCACAGCTCATTATAACACCTGCAAGTAGAGAAGATATTATCTTAGAAACTATTAAGAGGGAATTTGAAATGGCTGAAAAAAACGAGACTTTAAGCGCTGGGATCATTTTAACAGGTATTTTACCTCCAAAGCCAAGTGTGATAGAACAACTTAAAAGTTCAAATATCCCCTGTTTTTACACTCCAACTAATACCTTTAATGCGATGAAGATGATTACATCCTATACTTCAAAATTAAAAAAAGAAGACACAGCAAGGGTTGAAGAGGCAATTTTACTTGTCGAAGGACATATCGATTTTGATCGCCTGATGAGCCTTTAAAAAAAGTGCGTCATAATGTTTTTGAAAAGCTAAAAATAGATGCTCTGCATCTATTTTTTTTATACATGCGCCGCTTTTACATGTTCTTAACTTGGGACATCTTTTTTCAAAGGTGATGTGGTATGGACAAAAACCTTGAGTTCCCGCATGGATTTCCCCATCAGGCATGTAAACCTTCATTGAAGAAGGGCCAAAAAAGCTAAAAGTTGGAGCATTCATGCAGCTTGCTAGATGAAGGGCGCATGAATCAGCAGAAATGATTATATCACAGTGTTTTATTTCTTCTTTCCACTCATTCCAGGCAAAAGGACCTTTTATTTCATGATCTTTCAGGCCAAAATCTGCTAGAGCGTGGCAGAGTTTTTCTTCCTTTTCATTTCCAAAGACAAACAAAAACTTGAGGTGATATTTTTTAAAGATTTTCTCTAAAAAAACCTTAAATACGTTAGGGTCTAATTGCTTATTTTCCCATGCCGATCCAGGACATACCATCACTTTTCCAAAGATTTGTTTTGGAATCTCTCTAATTGGTTTTTTTTGGTTTTCATCCTCAGAAAAAAATGTTTTTATAACATCTTGGTATTGCTTTGTAATTGGATCTTTTTTAGAAACGAAAACTTTTTTATTTGTCACAAGTAGATTGCAAATTTCAGCCACAGAGCTCCAAGAAAAACCCACTTTTGATTGACTTTTTGCAAAAAGAGTCATTAAAGCTGATTTTGTATTTCCTTGAAGATCAAAGACTACATCATACTCTTTAGTGCGCACTTTTTTTCTAAATTGAAAAGCTTTGCAAAGTCCCTTAAAAAAATTTATTTTAAAGATGGATGTATCAAAAGATAAAATGTGATCGATTTGAGGGAACGTTTTTAAAAGAGAGTAGTGTTTTTGCTCGACAAGCCATGTAAGCTTAATATCAGGATCTTTTGCCTTAATATAATTTACGAGACTTATTGCTTGAAGAATGTCTCCTAAAGAAGACATTTTGACGATCAATATTTCTTTATTTTTCATTAAAGATAAATTCTAAAGCTTTAGAAAAGTCCTGAGGATAGGGAGCTTTATATTCCACTATTTCATTTGTTTGCTGATCTTTAAATGAAATAGAATAAGCATGCAAAAGAGGTCTTTTGCTTGCGTAAAAGAACCGAAGCTCTTTTGCGTAGTGATAATCTCCAACAATCGGCAGGGAGCTCTCTGAAAGATGGACGCGAATTTGATGAGTTCTTCCAGTTGTGGGTTGACACTCTAAAAGAGCTGTTTTATTCACTTTTTTTAGCACCCTAAAATAGGTAGATGCAAACAGACCCGACTCTTTTGAGACCCTGCCCCAAATAGATTGCCCCTGGTAACTCGCGATTTTGCCAAGGTAGTTTTCAACTTTAAAATCAGCCTCTTTTACATTTCCTTGAGAAATAGCATGGTAAATCTTTTTCATTTCTCTTTTTTTGAAGAGCTCTTCGAAATAAATTTTTGAGGAGTTGTTTTTTGCAACAACTATTAATCCTGTTGTATCTTTATCAAGGCGATGGACCAAAAAAAGATCCTCTCTTTTTAAAAGCTTTCTAAATAAAATCTCATCGCTTGGAGTATTGATCCCTTTGCTACAAATAAGATAATTTAAAGTTTCATGTAAAACCAAGACGGAAGAGTGAGTGTTTGATTCAAGATGAGACAAACTAACTTCAATAAGATCCCCTGCTTGAACGTTGTAGGAGGAAAAAAGCTGCTTTTTTCCATTAATTGAGCATCCATAACTATCAATCAACTTTTTAATCGCTTTTCCTGAAACAGTCTCTTCAAGATGCTTTTTCAGGAAATTTTGAAGACGCTCCCCTCGATCTTTTGGAGTCACTTTGAAAAATTGTGATTTTTTACTTTGCATGATGTTTCATTAGGTAATCAATTAAAAGTCGCACTCCATAACCTGTTGCAGATGTCGTATGATAAAAACGGGGTTTATCAAGATACGCAGGTCCTGCGATATCAATATGTGCCCAAGGAACATCTTTGACAAACTCTTTTAAAAACATTGCGGAGAAAATAAGGGAGCCTTCTCTAGATCCGCAATTTTTTATGTCTGCAATTTTTGAAGAAAGCATTTCTTTATACTCTGGATCAAGAGGCATCTGCCATAGTCTTTCTGCTACTTGTTCCCCTGAAGAATAGAGATCTAAAGCAAGTCCTTCATGTGTTGAAAAAAGAGGACTTCTTAAATCACCAAGAGCAACTAAAGCAGCTCCAGTTAGAGTAGCAAGGTCGATCATTATTTTTGGTTTAATTACATCTACTGCATAAGCTAAGCAATCTGCAAGAGCAAGCCTTCCTTCTGCGTCAGTATTTTTAATTTCTACTGTCTTTTTGCTATAACCTTGATAGACATCGCCGAGTTTATAAGCTTTTGAGCCGATCGAATTTTCAGTAGCTGCGATCAAAACAGTTAAATTTACTTTCATTTTCATTTCTGCAGCAGCCAGTAGACACCCAAGTGTTGCAGCAGCTCCGGCCATATCACATTTCATTGTATCCATACTAGCTGAAGGTTTAAGACTTAAGCCCCCAGTATCATATGTAATTCCTTTTCCAACTAAAACGATCTGCTCTTCAGTTGAGGAATCCCCTTTGTAACAGAGGTGGATGAAATAAGGATCTTGGCATGAGGCTCTAGCTACAGCATAAAATAGACCCATCCCTCTTTTTTGAATTTCTTCTTTATCAAAAACTTTAAGCTTTATATCAGAGTAATTTTTCTCTAACTGCTTACTCTCTTCGACAAGTCGCATCGGAGTGATTTCATCAGCATTTCCATTTACTAAATCTCTTGCTAAATTTACCCCTTTAACTATCGATGTAAGTTCTGATAAATCCATCTCATGCCCCTGAGAGATCAGGTGAGTCTCTTCTAGAAAGATTTTTTCTTCTGAAGAAGATAAATAATCGAATCTATAATTTGTAAGCATGATAGATTCTATTGTGGCTTTGATGACCTCAAGTGGCGCAATATGAATCAGAAAAGGAAGTAGAATTTGAATTCTTTTTAGTTTTTTTGCTAAGGCAAATCTTACAACTTCAGAAAAAACTTTTCTAATTGTTTCAATAGAGCATTTTTCTTCTTCTCCAAAACCCACCAAAAGAGCTCTTTGCTCTAGCATGCTTGAAGGATAAATTAAGGATAGCTCTCTTTCTTTTCCTGAAAAGTCTCCTAAATCTAAAATGGGATTGATAAGATTTTTAAACCCTTTTTCAAGAGATGCATATTCAGCAACTCCCCCTTTTTTCCAAAAAGGAATGATTAAGCAATCTGTTATTTTTCTATGATCAAATGATTTTTCAAATATAACTTCCATCTCTTACCAACCCAATTTTAATCTTTAAAAAGGAATCTCATCTTCGAATTCTGCGCTTTCTTTATGACCATACATCATATTAGCTGGCTGCATACTTTGAGAGTCACCAAATGCAAATCCATGATTTGAATTAGGCTCTTGCTTTGCTTGACTTCCTTTATAAGAATTTGAATCCTCAGAAGAGCGCCCCTCTGATTTACCAAATGGACTAAACATGATATTATTTGCTGTAATATTCATCGAGATTTGAGGTTTCCCTTCTCTATCTGTAAAAATCTCTGGTTTAGGTAGCTCTCCTGAAACCATAAGTGGACTTCCTTTTTTTAAATAAGAAATGAGCTTATCAAATTGCTCTCCCCAAGCTGTAACTTTCCACCATATAGTTTCATCTTTACCACTTTTTCTTGAGTTGCATGCAACTCTAAGTGTTGTAACTTTTTGCCCACCAGAGGTAAAGCGAACTTCTGGATCTGCACCTAAATGTCCAGCGATTAAAATTTGATTCATATTTTACTTCCTTAAAATAATTCTTTATTTGAAATCTAAATAAAAATTTATTTTCCCACGAAATTATAAAAACATCAAGAAAAACAAGAGCTTAAATAAGAAGAAAGGTTTGAGTATAAAAATCAAGCTCTAGAGTGGTTTTTAGGTAGATCATTTAGAACCACTCCCTTTTTATGCCCTCGCTTTTTTTGAGCAACAATAGGATTTAATTTAAATCACTCATAATTAGAGATTTAAATCTTTAATTAAATTAAAAATGTTAATTTTTATAATTATATTTAAAATAAATAATTTTTTTGATATAATTAAATATTCAAATTGATCTTTAAAAAGAGAAAAAAAATGGAAAGAATAGAAGACTCAAATCATCAAAATTCTTTAGAAACCTACATGGCGCTTGGAGCTGCAGTTTTATCAATTGCCTGCGGAATTTTCGCTTATATTAAATACAAATTTCAAAAAACCCCTTTAATCAATAGAACTGAAGAAAGGGCAAATAAAGTTTGGAGCGGAATGAAGAAGGATTCCTCTATGGCAAAAAGCTTCTTTTCAACGTCTTCAGAAGAGACTCTTATTTCAGCTAAAGCCCAAGATCTTTTATCAAAAACAACAGATAAAAGATTTAAAGAGAACATGATTTCCATTCTTTATGGGTATCTTGCATCTGAAGAAAGATACATAGACTCATATAGTAAAAAAGAAGATTTTGATAAAGTTCTTAAAAACTTAATGCAAAAAGATTGCGCTGATTTAATGCTTGATGAAACATTCCATCAAGCGCTCTCAAGAATTTTAAGATATGTTTTAGTCCACACAAATCCACGTGATGTCAAGACATGCTTTGGAGCTAAAATAAATGTAGATGCTCTTTTAAGTCTTGAAAGGATTTTTGGAGAAACCTCAAGTATTGAGGAGTCGCCAAAACTTCTTCAAACGCCGCAAAGTGTCGATCAATTTAAAGATTCATTAAAAGAGAAGACAAGAATAAGCGCCATCTCAAATTATTTTTCTCTTCGAAAAATTATCCCAGTAAGAGGAGATGGAAACTGCTTTTTGAATGCCCTTTCTGCAGGGATTTTAGAAAAAATCAGAAAGGATCCTTCTTATAAAGACACATTAACTTCATCCCTTTTAGCCTACCAATATTCGAGTCAGCCTTATGTAACACAAGCTCAAAATGCAACCCATGGATATGAAAAAGACTTTAATAAAGCCTCTGATTATGAAAATGTGATAAAGTCCCTTAATCGCTCAAAGCTTTCTGATTTATTTGAAGATCAATACTTCAATGGATCTTTTACAAGAATTTTAAGATACATACTAACTCATGCATTTGATGAAGATAAAATCAGCTTACAGTGCGGCTCTTATGTAGATGCAGAAGCGATTAAAGGAGCAAACGAGTTATTCGATCTTAAATGTAGAGTTGCTGTGATAGATGGTGGATCTGCAGTCGAAAAAATAATTAGAGAGCACTTTAATAAGCAGCAAAATTACCTTGAAGGCTTCCTTTTATACGGAGCGCAAGGAGAGCAAAAAATCATCGATACAAAAACTACAAAAAAAGAAAAAGATCCATTAGATTTTGTCCTACTCAGAAAAGGGGCTCATTTTGTTTGCGCATACAGATAAATAAAGCTCTAGCATTAAAAAGACGCTTTCAGATAAGTAAATACTTATTTCTGAACGCGTCTAAGTGAAATAGATTTTATCAAAAATTGCCATTGCAATTAATTTGGGGCGATTTCTTCTACGGTCTCTGATCGAAGAAAATACTTTGTATTCACTTTCTGTGGTTTAAGATAAGCTCTTAGAGCCTCATCAAACCGTTTAGCAGAGCAGTGATCTCCGCAGGTAAACAAATCAACGAAAATCGCATTATGCTCTGGATAAGTATGGATACTTGCATGACTTTCTGATAAAAGATAAGCAATTGTAATCCCATTAGATGAAAACACAAATTGTGATTTATCTAAAATTGTGGCTCCAGATGATTTCACAGCTTCATCGACAGCTTTTACCAATTCATCTACATTATTGATTGCCGTTTCATCGCATCCCATGTAGCTGCTGAAAAAATGTTTGCCAGCAAACAAATATTCTTCAGCATGACAGGCCCAAATTAAACCAAGCATTACAAAAAAAATATTGTTCATAAACTTACTCCGTTCAAAAAACGGCAAAAGCTTACAAAAAAAAATTATTTTTTACTATTTATTAATTAAATAATTTTTCTTATTTTAACATAAATGCCGGAAGCGCAAATGCAGCTTGATGAACTTTGGGAGTGTAATAGATAAAATCCCCTTCAATTTCTAAAGCTCTTTTCGAAAGCGTTTCTAAAGAAAGATCTAAATATTCTTTCTCATCCGATGCCCATCCTAAAATCATATGACCTCCAACATAAGTTGGCATCGCTACTACATAATATGTTGTAAAATTAAAATAAGGAGCCCTATTTTCTTTAGTTAAATCCATCTCTTCTTTTTGTAAAAAGGGAACTCCATTTTGATTCACAAATATTCCTTTTTCCTTTAAGCACTTTTTGCAGTTATAATAAAACTCTTTAGTAAAAAGAGATGCTGCAGGGCCAAAGGGGTCTGTAGAATCACAAATAATAAGATCAAATCTCTCTGATGTGTTTTTTACATATTCAGCCGCATCTTGAATGACTACTTTTGCCTTTGGATTCAAAAATGCATCTTTACAGATCTCTGGCATCCATTTTTTTGTTGTTTCAACAACAGATGGATCAATTTCAACAACCACAACTGATTCAACGCTTTTATAGCGAAGAGCTTCTTTCAAAACACTGCCATCTCCACCACCAATAATTAAAACTGATTTTACATTCCCATGGGCCATTGCTGGAACGTGCACCATCATTTCAGAGTAGATTTTAGCATCTTTATAGGTTGTCTGAATGACTCCATCAAGAGCCAAGACTCTACCAAAGCGAGTGTTTTCGAAAATAAGAAGATCTTGATGGGCTGTTTTTTCTTCGTAGATGACCTCATCTACCTTCATAGCTTGTCCCCAATCAGGATAAAGAGTTTCTAAATAATATGAATTCGGCTCGCTATAATCTAACATGTAATCCTCGATTTGAAATTATTAATGACAAATATTTTTGTAAAAATTTTATAAGGAGTCAATTTGTTTTATTAAAAGTCCATTTAAAAACACTCCAAAAAAAGATCACAAAAAATAAAATAATAAATAAGAAAAACAATTAGACAAAAAAAATCAGACTATTATAAGAAAAACTATATATGCTAATAATCATTATTACATCTCTAATTTGAAGGAATAAAAAAACATAATATGATAGATCCTGCAGATCCAATCTTTGATAATAACCAGCAAGAAGCTAACAGTTACTTATCTAAACACTTTTCTCCTTCAAATCCTATTCACAATAAACACTTTTCAGCGCAAGCTCACCTATATCCAATTGATGAATCTGAGGATTTTCACGATCCTTTCTCTGATTTGAGCCTTTTTCTTTCTAAAAAAATTAAACAAGAAATCGATAAACATGGATCGAGCAGTCAATGGTCAAGTAAAATCGAATCAAATCTTTTAGCTAAAATTTTACCTGAATTCAAAATACATTTTCCAAAATATCGTATTGGCGTTAATGCGATAAAAAAGGTGTGGGAAAAGGTCTCATATTACTACGGGAAAGTTCAATCTCATAAAGAAGCAATCGATGGAAATGGCAAATTAAACTTAGAGGTCATGATCAAAGAAAACTTAAGAGGTTACCCTTTTCTACCTACCAATCAACATCTTCCTCACTACAATATCGCCCATCAAATTGCTGTAAAAATTAGTGAATGCATCGCAACTCTTGAAGGAACTAAGCCAAAACTTGATGTACTGACAAAAACAATTTGGTCAATTCAAAAGCATCTTTTAAAAAACCTTCCTGCAAAAGAATCGAAAGGAATTTATGATGAGTATGACAATCTTGATAAACTGATTGTAAAAACATCGCTAGAAAAAATCTCTGAACATCCTTTGATCTGCCAAAAAGATCTTGAAGAAGAAATTTTGAAAACGCTTTTTGTTCTAAGAAAAACCATGCAGAGTTTTACACAAGAAGATCTCTACCATGTTTTTGCAATCCTTCTTTCTCAAAATCTCTACAAAAATCTAACGCTTCACCAAAATCTTTTATTGGATGAAAAAAACAAAATAGAGAAATTCATCAAAAAACAACTTAGCATCTCAAAATTTTGTGGGATGAATCCTGTCGAATCAACGCAAAGAATTTTAGCTCTTTATCCCCTTGCAAATTGTATTCCTAAAACATTTGATCTAAGTGTCATTAAAAAACTGATTTTATTAAGTTATCAAGCAAGCGTAAAAAACAAGATTTTCACACCTTCTACTAGTGAAGGGGGACTTTCCACTTTCATTCAAGCGGAACTCCATTTTTTAAAAAGAAAAGAAATCTTCACAAACTATGAGCATGTTGAAAAGATTTTGATTGAGACGCTATCTCATTTGAGTGAGCTTCCTGCTTGGAGAGAAAACTTTTCTGAAGAGATAGAAATTTTAGCTTGGTATCATCTAAGGGAAATGCCTGAGACTCTCTCCAAAGAGAACCTTCAATTTTTAACTCATTGCCTCGATGAAATCACCTTTGATTCCAAACAAGTTTTTTTCAAAAAAACAATCTATCAACTTCTTGATTATCTCAAAAAACAAAAGCTTCTTCTCACTCCTTCCAAGAATCAGTCTTTTGAAACCTTCGACGAAGAACTTCGCCAAAGAGTTTATACATGGAGTATTCAAAATGATATGATCTGTCGCTGGATTCATTTTGATCCTAATAACTCTATTTTAAGAGCAATCGAGGTTTTGTGGGAGGAACATAAGATAAGTCTAACTAAAAACTTCAATTATGAAGCTCTTCTTGAAGAGCTTGAGAAGAAGATCTCCCATGAGCGCGGATTTAATCAAAGTCAATCAATCCTTAAAAACAGAGTTGCTGTTTTATTTAAATATTTTTGGTACAATCATCTCTGTGACCCCTCTGAAAGCTCTTTTGAGAGATTTATAAAATTTCAAATTCAAGATGTAAAATTTAAACATTCTTCTAAGAACTTAGATGAAATTTTATCGATTGTTCAACATAGAATTGAAAAAGCCCTTCCTCTAGCTCCTTTCTCAAGAAAGCAGATAGAAAAGGGGCTGCAATCCTAAGAGCAGAATCTCTCAAGAAACTTTAGGCTATCGCTCCATAGTCTTGGATGTTTTGTAGGGAGCTCATTTGCTTTTTCAATTAAATAAGAAATAGATGCGTATGAATCGATTCCAACTTCTTTATCTATTTCTACATTTATTCTATGAAAATCCTCTTTGAGCAGCACTTTACTTTGATGAGCTATCATTTCATTTGCACCCTCACTCATAAGATGAAACAGAGGGTAATAGGAGCAGGTATCTGAGATTTTTTTCTCTTTTACCCACATTTTCTCTCCCCAGCTAAGATCTTGCTCTAAATAGATATTATTTTTTGTTGTACCTACAGAGAGAATTTCAATTTGACTTAGATTTAGATTTTCTTTTTCTAAAGCAAGAGTCAACCCGCAAAGTGTTGGATTCGCAGCAAAGACACCCCCATCTAAAAATCCATGATAGGAGGGGAAATATAAAGGAGCTGCTGCTGTGGCTAGTGCTGCATCTGAAATTGTATATCGATCACTAATTGACTTATCAAAGTTGTGGAATAAAAAAGGGCCATATCCTTTTTCTTTATCAAGATTAAAACTTGTAACAGCAACTTTTTTCCGAAGCGCTGAGAGTTTTGGATCGTTAGCAAACAGATTTAGAAGAAGAGATTTCAAATGATTGCTTCTGTATTTAGATTCAACCCCCTCCTGAAAAGTTGGATTGAGTGAGAAAATGATCTTTGAGAAGTCTCCATACATTTGACAAAGTAGATCAATCGAAACGCCATAGCAAAGAGAAAGAGCAATTAATCCACCAGTAGATGTTCCAACAAAAAAATCTATTTTATCAAAAAAAGAGATTTCCTTTGATAAAAGTCGTAACAGCTCCACTGTGAAGGCTCCTTTTACCCCTCCTCCATCTAATGATAAAATCCTGTATTTTTTCATTTGTGATCCTTTTTTCTTGCGAGCATTTCTAATTTTTCTACTAAAAAATGAATATCTCCCCTTTCATCTTTTGGAAACACTTTAAGATAATTGAGCGCAACATCTTCAACAAATTCTTCTTTTTTTATAGAAGGCATAGAAGCAAAGTTCTCCATAAGAGCTGCGATAAACTCTTTAAAAGAATCATAGGAGTGAAAGACCTCTTCACTTCCCTTTTTTTGGATTTTCAAAAGGTCTAAATTAAAGGTGCTAAGCTCTTTTTCAAGCGTTTCATGAGTGAATGGCGTGATTTTTTCAAAAGGAAGCGTAAATAAACTCCTCCATTTTTCTGTTACAGCTTGAGCTTGAATGACACCAAGCAAAGAACAAGGAAGTTTATTGATAAATTCAGCATCAAAATACCCTTTTTCTTTTAAATTAAGTGAGATAGCCTGAAGAGAATCTACATCTTTTAAGATAAATTTTTTAATGTTAAAGGATGTAATTATATCAAATAGGCAAGGAAAGCCATAAGAATTTGATTCTTTAAATTTAAAGGAAAGGCGACTTGGAGCCTGTAGATGTTTTTTTTTAGCAGACTCAATTACAGATTTAGAAAAATCGACTCCCACAACTGCCCCTTTATGAACAATTTTAGCAATTTTCAAAGAGTGATCTCCCTCTTCACAAAATAAATCAAGAACTGTTTCATCTCCATTAAACACATAAAGAGTTTCAGATCCCATGCAAAATAGGGTCATAGATATTAGAGCAAGAACCTTTTTCATCCCATAAATCTCCAAAAAGATTAAAATGAAGAAAAACATAAACAAAAATATTTTTATAGTATAAAAAACATGAACTCATCTTTTTTTGCATCTCCGATTACAGCAGAAATCGCGTCCTTTGCTTCAAATCGACCTTTAAATGTTGATGTCTTTGCAGACTCGATTATTTATTCAGAGTCAAGGCCCCTATTAAAAGGAAGGATTATCCTTGCAAAGATTGATTTAAGCGGATCCTCAACTGACCTATCGGATCCAAGTTTAAGCGTTAAAACATCCATGCATGAATACGGAGGGAAGTGCTTTACTCAATGTAAAAGTGGAATTTATTTTTTTTGTGATCACAGCTCTAGCATTTATAAAATAACTCATCAGAATAAATCTGAGGTTATCTATCACGAAAGAGGGGTCTCATTTGCAGATCTTTCTTTAGATAAAAACGAAAACTATCTTTATTTAATTGGTGAAAGAAAAATAGACAATCAATCCTTTGCTGCAAGAATCGATTTAAAAGATAAAAGATTGCAAATTCTCCATCAAGAGTATGATTTTTATGGATCAATCAAGCTAAGTCCCTGTGAAAAAAAAGTTGCAATGATTGCTTGGAATCATCCTTACATGCCTTGGGAAAATGCTGCTGTTTTATTGGGAGATCTGAATCAAAAAAAGAGCTTTAAACAAATTAAAATGAAAAATGAAGCTAGCACTACTTTTATTTTTTGGGGTAACGACTCTACTTTATATTTTAATCATGAAATGAGGGGTTTTTGGAATCTTTACTGTTTTAAAGAGAATCATATAGAGAAACTTACAGATGAACCGATTGAATTTGGGTCTACTCTTTGGAATATTGGTGCCTCTCGCTCTTGTTTTATTTCAGAGGATCAGATTGCATTAATTGGAACAAAAGAAGGAATGGATGATGTTTATATTCTTTCAATTCATGAAAAAAAACTAAGCCCCCTTCATTTAAAATTAAGCTTTCTCTCAGATCTTTATTATTGCAAAGGACATTTGATTTTTCTTGGATACTCAAAAAGCCACTCTCTATCGATCTTCTCTTTCGATCTTGCAACATCTACTCTTAAATCTCTTAGATCTTCTTTTGAAGAAAGCGTCTATACTGCATTCATCTCTAACCCAAAAAGATTTACTCTGTTAAATGAAGACTTAAATCCCTTTCATTTCATCTACTACCCTCCAAAAAACCCCAAAATCAGCAAAAATGAGATTCCTCCTTCTGCACTTATAATAAAAGTTCATAGTGGACCTACCTCTCATGTGGCTGAAAAACTAAGTCTTGAAACTCTATTTTTCACTTCAAGAGGAATCGGTTATGTTGAAATTAACTACCATGGAAGCAGCGGTCATGGAAAAAAGTTTAGAGATTCTCTAAATCAGCGGTGGGGAGAGCTTGAGGTAAAAGAAATCCTTCTTTGCGCGCTTGCTCTTAAAGAAAAGCTTTCTCTAACTGAGGCTCCCATTTTCCTCAAAGGGGGAAGTGCTGGCGGATTTTCTACTTTAAGAGCTTTGATGGATTCTTTAATTTTTTCAGGAGCTGTTTGCTACTACCCTGTGTGTGACCTTTTCTCTCTTGCAGAGCAAGAGCATAAATTTGAAAAGTATTATCTAAATACCTTAGTTGGCAATTTAAAAGAAAATCCTCAAAAGTATAAAGAAAGATCTCCTCTATATTTTGCGGAAAAAATCAAAACCCCAGTTCTCTTTTTTCAAGGAGATCAAGATCCTGTTGTTCCTAAAGAGCAAACGATCAACATGCATCACGCACTTTTAGCAAACGGGTGCGACTCCCAGCTTTATTTATTTGAAGAGGAGCGGCATGGATTTAAAAAGCCATCAACACTTGCTGTTTGTCTTGAAAAGGAGCTAGAGTTCTATCTCACACATAAAAAAAGCTATTGTTAATTTTTTGTTAAGAATTTTTATAGAAAAGATTTTAACAAGAAATAATCTTTAGAATTTAATTTAAAAATCTTATCTTGTTTGTATGTTTTTATTGAAAAAAACATACAAACAAATAACAGAATCATGCTACTATTTCCTTCTTCATTCTGATAGCAAACGACTTAATTGAAACTACTATATGCTTTTTCGGCTTTGTATTATTTTTATGTTTTTTTTGACGCTCCAGCTTGCGTCTGAAGAAAGTGATCATCGCCTGACTGTCAATTTTCAAGAGATTAAAGCCTCAGAATTTGTAAAATTCATCAGCAAAATCACTAAAAAAACATTTGTCTATCAAGCAGATGATTTAGATTTTATGATCTCATTTATTTCCGGAGAGACTCTTAACTCTAAAGAAATTCTAGCAGCTCTTTTCCACCTTCTTGAACAAAGAAAATTCAAAATTAAAGAAACTCCTGCTTATTTCATTATTGAAAAACATCCATCTCACTCCTCAATTTCTTCAAAAACAAGGCAGGATAAAAGTTTTTCAAAGTCTGGACAATTTCATATTTACAAGTTGCAATATCAAAAAGGGGCTGAAATCCTTGCAACGATTAAACAACTTGCCGCTTCAGCATTTACTGCAAAGGAAAAAGAATTTCAAGATTTAGTTCAAACAATGCACTGGATTGAGTCAACAAACAGCCTTGTTTTTAATAGCTCAAATGAGGGTGCTACTCAAATTGAGCATTTAATCCAAAGCTTAGACACCCCCCAAAAGCAAGTGTTCATCGAAGTTCTAGTGATTGAAACAGATGCTAAAGAGGCCTCTGAATTTGGACTTGAGTGGGGAGGAGGAGGAAAATATAAGGATAGGCTAGGACTTGGATTTGGAAGTTTCTCAGGAAGAGATGGGAATTTTTTTGCTCAAAACCTTCAAGGAATTTCAGCTACTTCGACTCCAAGTGGAACTAATCAATTTCCTCTTGGAAAAGGATTCGATTTAGGTGTGATTGGAGATTTAATTTTCCATAAAGGTCGCACCTTTTTATCCCTTGGATCTTTAATTTCCGCCTTAGAAAAAGATGGGAAAATTTCTGTCATTTTAAATCAAAAAATTTTAACTCAAGACAACAAAAGCTCCTCTATTTTCGTTGGAGATAATATTCCATTTACAGGCTCTGTTGTACAGACTGTCGGGGCCTCACAGCAAACAACTGCAAATATCGAATATAGAGATGTTGGAGTCAGCCTTAAGATTACCCCTCTTCTTGGAGATGGGGAGATTATCACTCTTGAAATCGATGAAGAGATTACAGAGGCTAGAGATGATCTAAGGGAGCTTGAATCAAGAGTAAATGGCATCCAGACAACAAAAACAAATATGTCTACTAGAGTTCACGTCCCAGATCAGCATTTTCTTGTTTTAAGTGGGATGGTGAAAAACTCAAGAATTACAAAAAAAACAGGCATTCCCTGCCTAGGGGGTCTTCCTTTGATTGGAGCCTTATTTAGCAAAAATAAAGTAGAAAAAGAGAAAAAGAATATCTTAATTTTTGTTAGACCTCAAATCATTCACTCGTTCGATCACTACAAAGATCTCTCTAATCTTGAAGAAGCAAGATTTCAAAAAAACCTAGATCAAGATGATAAGCTTTACTTTGAAAAACAAAGGAAATAATCCATGAAAGTTGAAAACTCCGCTCAAAATGTTTCCCTGGCTCAACCAAACTTAATCGGTTTTGAGACTTTTTTTTCTTATTTTAATGAGGCTCCAACAGAAGATGAAAAAAAGAGGTTTCAAAAAGAGCTTTTTAACACTCTTTCGAAAGTCATTGATAAGCAGATTAAAAAAATGAAAGAAAGTGCACGGAGACTAAAAAACAATGAGTGCTAATAAAATTTTTTCTTATAGCGATGTTACATGGCTTGAAGTAAACCTAGAGCCTTCTCAAATTGATCAAAGCTCCTACATTTCAAAGCAAGTCTTTTCTGCTACAGCAAAACCATTACCCCCTGATACCTCTATACTTTTTGAAGAATATAAAAAAAGTCCTTCATGGGCATTTTTTCTTGCTCCACAAAACTTCCTTTCTTCTTTAAAGTATTGCTTTAAAATGCACCTTGTCCCGAATTTTAGCGCACAGGAGTCTATATATTTATTAGAGGAAAAAGCTAACCTCACCTCATTAGAGACTCAAGAAAAGAAAAAGCTACTCTCTTTTTTAAAAACTTATCAGGAATTAGATGAACTCTGTCACTTTATTACTTATAAATGCCTTCAATATCATAAAGGGTAAGCTTTAAGTCGTAGATAAACCTCTTTTCACCTCCTGTTCTCGTTTAATCATATAATAAACCAAAAGCGCACCTGTTATGCTATTTACAAAAGCGTAGCAGAGCATCGCATCGTTGTAACCATGTAAAAAAGAGAGCTGATCAATATAATAAGAGAGTGATGAAACATCGAAAGATCTAAATTCCACATTAACGCTTAAATTTTCTATGATTCTTTGGTGATAAATTCTTGAAGTGAAGAAAATAATTGTATACAAAACAGCTCCAGTCACTGCGGCAGAAAAAAAGCTTATACATGACATAATTGAATCAAATTCCTCTTTGGTTCCATCCACATCTTTCTTTCTAAATCTTGTAACAGGGCTTAAGCAAAGTCCAATTCCTCCCCCTTTAAGTCCAAAAAGAAGATAGATCTGAGCTAAACTAGTCTCTTTAGATAGCTCATAAAAAAAGGAGGGAAGAATTAAAAGAATTAGCCCAAATAAGAGAAGGATTTTATTTTTATTTTCAAAGCATCTAGTGACAATTCCTGACAGAAAGATACAGATAGCAAAAAGAGCAAAAATCTTTCCAATTGTAAAGTGATCATACCCATAAATATTTCGCAAAATCGGTGTGATGACAAATAAAGGACCAAACAAAACAGCTCGGGTCATAAACACAACAATTGCAGCAAGTGAAAATTCAATTTTTTTAAAAAAATAAACATTCACTAAAGGATTTTGAGAAACACTGCACCTAACTATAAATAAAACAAAAACTGTGACAACAGTGCCTAATGAGAGTTTAGATGATAAAGAGTATTGATGCTCTGGATTCATCGGCATAGTTAGATTTGTTAGATAAAACCTCAAAGAGAATAAAAAAAACAAAAACAAGAAATAGCCAATAAAATCAGGCTTTAAGCAAGGCCCCTCCCACTTAGGAACTTTTTTAAAAAAGATAATTATTAAAAAAGCTGCGAATAATCCTATAAATCCATCGATAAAAAACAACGATCCAACATCCATCTGCTTGCAAAGTAAGCCAACGATTAATGCAGAAATTGCAAAACCAATCATTTGAAGATACATTCTTAAAAATCCAGAAGTCTCTTTTCCCCACCTCTTTTCGATATAGTCATCTAAAAGGAATTTGGAGAAAAGCCAAAGCGCCCCTGCAACTACACCTGCAATAAATCTTACAAAAGTAAATAAGTATACATCAGAAATAAAGCCTTGAATAAAGGATAAAAGTGAGTAGAAAATTGTTAATGAAAAAACAATCTGTATATTTGTGAACGCTCGCAAAATGTACTCCGCAATAGGAGTTGAAACATTCATTCCTAAAAAAAAAGAAATAATTAGCCAAATTCTTTGCTGATCGCCTATTGAAAAATAATTTTGAATCAAATCGGTTTCAATTAAAATTCCGTAAACTTGAAACGAAATTAAAATGCCAATCAGAATATGATGGAAAATTACAATCAGAATTGAAAAAAGAGAGCAAGTTTGCGGTCTATATTCTCTTTCATCCACCAAAATTTCTTTTTTCATTTTGAAATCTCAATTATGACTTCACAGGAAATCCCAGGAAGAATTAGACGTTTATCTGATTCACTAGGAGGTGATGTTAAAAGGATTCTAACAGGAACTCTTTGCTGGATTTTTGTAAAATTTGTTGTAATCAGACCTTGAATTGGAGCAACCTTTGATAATGTGGTTTTTCCAATAAAAGATACCTCTCCCATAAAAACCTTTTCAGCAAGAGAGTCGAAGGTGATTTTAACTTTAGCTCCTGGAGCTATTTTTGAGAGTTTTTTTTCAATCACTCTAGCTGAAATCCAAAGCTCTTTTTCATTAAATAGAGCAAAAAGTGGATCTTGAGGGGAAATGAGGTCTCCAACCCATTTTAATCTTTTTCCAATCACACCAACTGAAGAAGCTTTAATTAGGCAATCTTCTTTATTTTTTTTTAAAAAACTAAGCTCAGACTCAGAAATGCTTTTTTGGGTTTTTAAAGCTTCTAAACCTATATCATACTCTATTTTTTTTTCAGAACTTAGTGCATTTGCTCCCTGAGATTGCAAATATGTTTCTAAAGAATTTATCTCAAGAGTTGCTCCCTCAATTTTTTTTTCTAAAATTTCAATTTCTTTGTCAATATCGAAACTTTTAATCAACGCGAGTGGCTGATTTTCAGCAACGGCATCTCCCTCATGAACAAATATTTTTTCTAAAACACCACCAAATCTCGATGAGACAACAGTTTCATACGTTTCAACAAAAGCATCATTTGTCCAGACAAAATTTTTATGAAAATAAATCCATTTACCTATAAAAACACAAAAAGCAATCAATATAGTTGCTGAAATAAAAAGAGAAATCTTAAGCCTTTTTCGATTGATTCCCTTTTCTTCTAACTTTTCATCCATAATAGCCAAAAACCTTTACTAAATACTTCTTTTTTCTTTAGTAAAGATTTTTGTTTTTAACAAGAAAAACTTCGGCTAAAAAATTGCTTCACTTGTTTCATGCTTTTTTATGAGAGTCTCAGATCTAATCTTTCTATCAAAGGCAAGATCTATTAATTTCTGAATCAGATTTTTATAGCTAACTCCTGTTACTTCCCAAAGCTTTGGATAAAGGCTAATTGAGGTAAACCCTGGAATTGTATTAATTTCATTAAAGAAAAACTTTCCTGTTTCATCTAAGAAAAAATCTATCCGAGCCATTCCTTGGCAGCAAGAAAGCTTATAGATCTTTTTTGCAAGGTTTCTCACTTGATTCATCAACTTTTTATCTAAATTTGCAGGAATAGAAAAACTTGCGCCGCAGTCATCTAAATATTTAGCCTCATAAGAGTAAAAAGAGTGATGGGGAATCACCTCTCCTGCTAAAGAGACTTCAATCACCTCATTTCCTAAAACAGAGCATTCTATTTCCCTTCCTATAATTGCTTTTTCCAGGATCACTTTGTGATCATAGGAAAAAGCATGGGCAATTGCTTTTTCATACTCACTCTCAGAGCAAACTTTGGAGATTCCAAGGGATGAGCCAGAATTCGATGGTTTTACAAAAATCGGCAGGCCAAGCTTTTTTTGAGCTTTTTCGAAACTGCACTGATTTTCTTTATCACAGACAATAAAATCAGCAAGGGGAATTTTAGATGTTTCTAACAACCTTTTAATCACTTCTTTATCCATAGCAATAGCAGCATCTAAAACATTTGGCCCAACAAATGGGATGTGAAGGCACTTTAAAAACCCCTGAATGGCTCCATCCTCCCCCATTCCCCCATGTAAAATAGGAAATGCGATCTCGATTTGTTTGGCAATCCAATCAAAAGAGCATCTGGATTTTAAAACTGAAATAGAGTCTTCGAGGCAAAAAAAACCCTTATTTTCTATTTCTAGATCAAATTGATTTTCATCAAGTAAATACCAATCTCCATTAGTTGTGATTCCAATTAAATAAACTTCATATTTATCTCTATCAATCCCCTTCAATATACTTCTAGCTGAGCGGAGTGAAATCTGATGTTCGACGCTTTCTCCTCCACAGATCACTGCAAGTTTCTTTTTCTCCATACCCTCTCCTCACAAAAATTTTAAAAAATGATTCTAATTAAAATTTAAATCTATTTATTATTTTGAATCAAAAGTATAGTAAGATTTCTTCTAAAAACTAATTTAAAACGGATATAGCATGAAAAATGTCATAGAAAAAGGGGATACAGTTCTTGTTCATTATATTGGAAAATTTACAAACGGAACAACTTTTGATTCGTCAAAAGAAAGAGGACCTGTCAAATTTAAAGTTGGAGACGGCTCTTTAATTAATGGATTCGAAAAGGCAGTTGTTGGAATGAAAGCAGGAGATAAAAAAATCATAGAGATACTCCCAGAAAATGGATATGGGCCCTATCATGCTGAACTTGTTTCAACAATAAAAGCTTCTCAGTTACCTCCACACATTAAACCTCAAATTGGACTTGAGCTTGAACTATCGTCTGATGAATTCAATCCAATCTCTGTGATTATCACAGAAATGAAAAATGGGGAAATCACCTTAGATGGTAATCACCCCTTAGCTGGAAAAACTTTAGTTTTTGAAGTAGAAATTATGGAAATTTCTAATAAAAAAAGCATGTAGTACATGCTTTTTTTAATCTTTTTTTAGATACATCTTAACTATCTTTTGCACAGTCTTAGGTTTATCCATTCGATCTGTTTCACAAGATTCAATTTTTTCAATTACATCGTAGCCTTTAGTGACTTCACCAAAGATAGTATGTCTTTGATTAAGCCATGGTGTTTCAATTGTCGTGATAAAAAATTGGCTACCATTTGTATGTGGACCTGCATTTGCCATTGCAAGTAACCCTGGCTTATCAAATTTTGCAGAAGAGCTAAACTCATCTTCAAAAGGCTTACCAAACAAAGACTCTCCCCCTCGGCCAGTTCCCGTTGGATCTCCACCTTGAATCATAAAATCTTTGATCACTCTATGAAAGATGATTCCATCGTAATATTTTTTTTCAATTAACCCTAAAAAGTTTTCGCAAGCTTTTGGTGCAATAGATGGCTTCAATGTTAACTCAATGACACCTTGGGTTGTTTCCATGACAACAACAGGACTCAATTTACTCATAAATGCTCCTTATTTTAAGAAATTTTTATTTAAGAATAATACTCAATATCCTTAAATAATTCCTCATTTTTATCCTCATTTCTCTCAAAATTCTAAAGAGATATTCTCAAAGAGAATGAATTGATAAATTTTAAATTAAAAAAAAAGAAAAAGAAGAAGGTGAAAATATTTGAGTCTTTCCATCAGATAAAATTTTAAATAAAGGAAGATATTCAACGCTTTTTTCATGCCGAATTCCTTAAAGAAGTTTTATACTCTCTAAATCTCTTAGATCACCAGCTCATCTACCTTCTTTTAATTCAAGTGATCTATCATTTTAAAAGCGATAAGCTTGATCACCTTCTTTTCTCATCTGAAATCAATCAACTCTTTTAAGAATCTTATTGATCATAGGCTCATTATCTCCGCTTGCATTTGATTTGTAGACGAGTTTACAATCCCTCTTGCAGTCGAATTTTCTTTGGACTGCTCTTGACTCAACCTCTCAATCTTGCCTCTTCAAAAGGCAACATATGTATGCGATTTTTTATCTTGGCTAGTATAACTTTAAGTTTTATATTTTTCGCGGCCTGCAGCTTAGTGAATATATTTCTTGGATGATGGCTAAGTCCTCTATCATCTGTTAGTTTTAAATCTTTCAAGGCGCTTAAATAAGCTGTGAGTGAAGCTTTTTGATTTTGCTAATGCAGCGAGCTATTGGGGGTTCATTGTTATACAAATAGACCTCATGTAAATCTATCCACCTAAGATCTAGAGATTCCCCTGAGATTTTAACTTCTTGATCATGATCGATACAAAGAAGATAGCGTACATCAAAGTGATAGTGCTCTGGATCTTTACTGTTTTTAGGAATAAAATGACAATCGATGTCAAAAATCAAAGGCACTTGGGGATTCGGGAAAAAATTATAGTTCAAAAATCTAACATCATCTAATCCAGACTCTTCAAAAGCTTCATTCAGAGCCACTTGATGTAAGACACTCTCTCCATCTGCATGTCCACCTAGTTGGAGCCATTTATTTAATTTCAAATGATGTGTCATAAGCAGCTTTTTTCTCTCTTTGCATAAAATAAAAGAAGAAGCTGTGAAATGCCCGGGTAGATTTTTTCGAAGAAAAACCTCTTGGCTTGAGTCTATAAATGCCCTGAATTCCTCAATCATTTTTAATTGCTGATTTAAAAATGAATTAGAAATATTCTCTAATAAATCAGAATAAATTTTTAAAGAATTTTTTATGTAGTCTCTTTGATCCAAAAAAAACCTAAATTAAAAATAGAGTTATTTTAAGAAGTATAATAAAATAACAAGGTTTTTTAATAAAATTACTTTTTCAGTTTAAGATGACAATTTATCAAATATATTTTCCGACCAACACCCAACTCTTATGCATCAAGAAGAAACCCTCTGCACCCTTTGATTGCTGTGCAGATCTGATCGCTAATACCCATCGAAAGCTTTTTGGAATCTAATTAATTTAGGAAACTTTGAAAAAATCACTATTTCAGAGTTACCACAACTGATACTTGAGCCTACCCGTTCATCTTCTTGGATCCAATATGAATCATGACTACAAGAAGATCTCCCTGTTTGATGTCCTCTCAACATCAAAACTCAGGAGCCCCCTAAGTGGGCTCCTAAAACCTCTCAACGAGAGGGTCCTGTTAAAAAAACTGCTCGCGTTTAAAGGAGTCTCTCTATTTGAGAAGCACATTAAAAAAATAGAAGCCTTGATTTTACTTCTTCATCAAGCCAAGCATTTCAAGATGTGCAGCTCCTGCAGCAGACAAAATATCTTGATGCATAGCATTAGGATCTTGTAAAAAGACTTCTCCAAGCTCTTCATCTGCTATATGAGTAGCTAACAACCCAATAGCTTCTTTTTCCGTCCAGATAGATTCTGCATAGATCAGCCTTTGAAAGCTTGAAGCATTCTGCTGTCTAAGATGGGGACAGAGAGATGAGGATGGAGGACGAAGCTTAAGAATAGAGGAGAAATACTGCATGGCTACATCTCCTGTTCGTGGAAGAGGTGGTCCCAACACGATTACTGCAATACGCTTCCAACAATCTTCTTCCATCTCCGATCTAATCTTTTCAGTGACTTCTTGTAGAGCATTAATCCTACACCGTGCTGCCTCATTGATCAATCGATCAATTCCCGGTTTTAATGCAGCTGTGCAAGATCTCATTTCTGAATGATCCACAATCTGCTTTAAAATTTCACAGTGTTCTTTTAATGGGTGATCTACCTCTTCCAAGCTAACTATCGTCTCTTTGATTTGAGTTAAACACTTCGTCCTAAGCTCTGAACAATCCACACCTGCTTTTAAGAGAGTATCTAAATTGTGCAATGTACAAGGACTGTGAGCAATCGTTT